>Ga0187849_1000658_pt1 | contig 44067 bp, 30 predicted proteins | sample June2016WEW_4_10_2_FD_132412 | JGI IMG/M metagenome (GOLD analysis project Ga0187849, IMG submission 132412) | Peatland microbial communities from SPRUCE experiment site at the Marcell Experimental Forest, Minnesota, USA - June2016WEW_4_100 | ecosystem: Environmental > Terrestrial > Soil >... | reverse complement strand
GCCACACGCGGTAGGGCAACCCAAGGACTGTGTAGTATGCGGGTTTCCTGGCTTTTTGAGGTAGTGGGTTGGGCGGGACTTGAACCCGCGACCAACGGCTTAAAAGGACAGGCGGACCCGCAGAATAACCGCGAAAAACAGGCTCTTCACACGCATCCGTTGGCCGGTTGCTTGAACCGACAAGCAACTGCTGCCCGAGAACGCGGATGCAACCCGAAGAAAACCTGTTCTTTGCGGTATGCGAACGAAGAAGCACTTCGCCGTCAAGCCGTTTACAAACCGAACCGGCACCGTCTCCTGGCGGGTGTCCGGGTATTTGGATGGCAAACAAGTCCGGGAGAACTACAACGACAAACTGCAAGCCCTGAGCCGGGCGGCGGAACTGGAAATCGAGCGCGGGCACTTGGGCCAACTCGTCACCCTAAAGGCCACGCCCCTGAGCGACGCGCAACTCGCTGACGCGCAGAACGCCCTGCGCCGCCTTGACGGCAAAGCCAACCTGTATGACGCGGTGGACTTTTACCTCCGACATTACCGGCACGGCGTTGATGAAAAAGTGCTAACTGAGGCCCTGGCGGAGTTTCTGGCTGAAAAGCAGGTAGCCAATCTTCGCCCCCGTGGGCTGGAGAATCTCCGGTTCAGGGTCGGGCGCTTTGTGGCCGCGCACCCTGGCAAGACGGTTTGCGAGATTCGGGCTGCTGACATCCGGGCGGCGGTGTTCGTGCCAGGCTGGAAGCCGGCCACTTCGGACAACGAGCGCAGGGCGTTGTCCTGCTTTTTCAATTGGTGCGTCAGGCGCGAATACGCGGGCGAGAATCCTGTTGCCAGGGTTGATCCGCCGAGGCTTGAACGCGGCGAACCGGTCATCCTGTCGATCCGGGAAGTGGAGAATGTGCTGGCGGCGAGCCTGACGCACAAAGCCGGCACGTTGACCCCATACCTTGCCCTGGCGTGCTTTGCGGGACTCCGGCCTTGTGAATTGCAGCGCGTGAACTGGGACGACATTGACCTCGAAAGCAAGACGCTGGCGGTCAGGAGCGCGGCGGCGAAACTCAGGGCGAGGCGGTTGGTGCAACTCCCCGACAATCTCGTCCCCTGGCTTACGCCGCATTTCGACGAGACGCCGATTTACCCGCCCAACTGGCGCAAGGACTTTGATGCTGTGCGCCGCCAGGCTGGTTTTCGGGGGAGTTGGGCCAAGAGGGGTGACGAATCCCGCGCACCGTGGGCGTCAGATGTCCTGCGGCACACGTCGCTCTCCTACCGGCTGGCCCTGGTGAAACACGAAGGCGAAGTTGCGCGTTGGGCGGGAAATTCGCCCCAGATTTTGTTCACCCATTATGCGGGCATCATCCGGGAAGCGGACGCGAGAGTTTATTGGCAGTTGACGCCTGCAACCGTACTCGCTGACGTGAGCCGGGACCTCTCCCCGAAAAGGGCGGCGTGACCGCGTTGACATAGTCCCCACCCTGCCGAAGCCCTTCATCGCCGAGGGCGAATCCCCCGCGTCCGGTCGAAAACTGGGCGCTTTCTTGTGCCCGTTTCAGATTGAAGGTGCGCATCGCCACAGCGGCGAGGTTCCGGTATTGAACGCCTCCGCGTAAACGGCGAGGCCGACACTATTGTAAACGTAAACGACTTGGGGTAGGTCACGCCCGGACGTTTACGAACGGAGCATCGAAACATGGAAAGCCCGTAAAATCAGGCATTCGGAGAGGTTACCGAGCAATCTGAGGCCCGCTTTTCACGTCAAAGAGGAGGCAGGCGAGCAATGAAGATGCAGCGCAAGAAGCACGACGTTCTTCCAGGTAGTTAAGGGCAAGAATTATGAAAAACGAAGCAACGTTAACGACCGAACGCGGGAGTGCTCGCTTGGTGACGGCTCAAAAGCTGCTGGAAATGCTCTGGGACGAGGACTCCCGCCCCTGCCTCCGCTCGCTAAGGACCTGGACGACAAGCCGGATCATCCCGTCGATCCGAATTGGCGGCTTGGTCTTTTACGACCCAGATCACGTCAAGTCCGCGCTCCTGAAGCGCACCGTGAGGGCCTCGTAACCGAAAGTGTGCCGCCCCCGCCCACGAGAGCCGCCCCAGTCACCTGTAAGAAAAAGGGGGTATGACGAGCAACAAAAAACCCCGACGCGCAGACGCCGGGGTAATTCACTTTCCACCATGACAAACTGTGCCTCTCAAGCGGATACGTCAAGCCCAACAGTGTCGGTCGTTAACGGCGTCACGGGTCAGCCGCACCCGGAGGCTAACGGCCCCATCGCAGAAATCATGGGAGCGATCAAGACCGGTCGTTGGGAAAACGAAATCCTGAAGATTCGAGATGTTGTGAAGCAGGCTGTCGCCGCTGGCAAGGACGCGAAAAGCATCAAGAGGCTCGTGGACCCACTGAAAAAGCGCCTGCCGGCCATGCTGACCTGCGGGACCTTCAGCGAACGCGGCGATGACAAACTGCTCCAGTACTCCGGGCTGCTCTGCGCGGACTTGGACAACCTGACCGCCGATGTGCTGGCGCGGGCGAAGAATACGGCAGCCCAGGACGCCCATGTTGCCGCTGCCTTTGTCAGCCCCACGGGCTTCGGACTGAAAGTCATATTCAGCGTGGCTGGGGGTGCCAACCAGCATCCGGGCAATTATTTCGCAGTGGAGGCGCACGTCAAGAACCGCTATGGCCTGGACGTGGACCCGGCGTGCAAAAACGTGGAGCGGCTGTGCTTCGTTTCTTATGACCCCGACGCTATCGGGTGGCGCACAGCTACCCCACTTAATCCGATACCGGAACCGCAAGAAAAAACTCCCCCAGCGAAGCCAGGAGCCGAGACGAAGCCGCTCGACCCAGGGAGCCATGCCCGCATGGACGAGGACGACGCCGACCCGAAGCGCGTGGAGAAGCGCCGCGCCATCGCCGAGGAGTTGCTGGGGCCAGTGGACTGGCAATCCGGCACCGAGGGCTATCTCACCTGCCCTGGCCAGGCCAAGCACACCAGCGCAGACGCCGACCGCGATTGCCGGGTGACTCTGGACAAGGTGCCCACCGTCTTCTGCTTTCACTCTTCCTGTAAGGAGGCCGTCGATACGGCCAACCGCGAACTGCGAAAACGAATTTGGAGGGCGGAAGCAAACTTCATCATCCTGCCATCGGGGAACGTCTCCATCACCGATTGTGCTCGGGACATCTTTTCGCGAGCAAACGGATTGTACATGCGCGGTGGAGCGGTTTGCGAGTTAGTCCGAGAGGACGGCATTGCCCGGCTTGAACTGGTGACGGCAGAGGGCTTTCGTACCCGTGTTGAACGATGGGGCAAATTGACCGCGTGGCGGACGGGGCAGCACGGCAAGACGGTACTGCAAAGCGCGAAGATGAGCGCGGACACGGCCAAGGCGATTTTGGCCAGCCTGGATGCCCGCGAGATGCTCCCGCCTGTCGCCAGCGTATTGCGTTGCCCGGTCCTTTTTGAGGACCAGAATGGTCTTGGCGTCCTTGGCGCGGGCTACCACCCAGAGATGGGCGGTTTGCTGATCGACCGGGGGCAACTCCCGCCCGCCATGAATCCGACCGAGGCCGTCGCCAGCCTGCTGGACCTGTTTCAGGAGTATGATTTCGCGACGCCCGGCGACAAGAGCCGAGCCGTGGCGGCGGTAATTACGCCGGCCATGCGCATGGCTGGTTTTCTGGACGGCAACCTGCCCATCGACGTGGCCGAGGCGGACAAGAGCCAGGCTGGCAAGGGACTGCGGCACACGCTTACGTGCGAGATTTACGGTGAGAAAGCGTATCACGTCGGCCAGCGCACCGGAGGCGTCGGCAGTGCTGACGAGAGTTTCGCGGCGGCGCTTCTTGCTGGACGCCCCTTCATTGCCCTCGACAACTGGCGCGGCAAATTGGATTCCCCTTATTTGGAGAGTTTCTTGACCTGTCCGGGTCTGTTCCCAGCGCGGGTGCCGCACCGCAGCGAAGTGATGATTGATCCTCGTCGTTTCATGCTCCAGTTGAGCAGCAACGGTGTGGAAACCACCCGCGATCTGGCGAACCGCCAAAGTATATGCCGTATTCGTAAGCGCGAGGGCTGCGCGTTCCGCGACATCGTGGGTAAAGTGCGAGCGCGGCAGAGCTATTACCTCGGGTGTGTGTTTGCGGTGGTGGGGGCCTGGTGGGAAGCGGAAAAGCCGCGTACGGAGGACACGCGGCACGATTTCCGCGAATGGTGCCAGAAACTGGACTGGATCGTGCGAAACCTGTTCAAACTGGCGCCCCTCATGGATGGCCATCAGGAAGCCCAGGAGAGAGTGAGCAATCCGGCGCTGAGTTGGTTGCGGAGCGTGGCGATGGCCGTCGAAGAGCAGGGGCGACTAGGGGCAGCCTTGACCGCCAGCGGGCTGTGGGAGGTCTGCCAGGGGCACGGAATCGCCGTGCCCAACCTCAAACCCAGCGTGGAGGACAGAGTAGCCAGGCCAGCGATCGGGTGCATAATGCGGCGGCTCTTCGCGGCGGTAGGCCCGTTGCAGGTAGAGGGCTACACGGTTGAGAGGAGCATGAAGGTTTATCGAAAACCATCGGGTGACCGCGATGAAACACCAGCCTACACGTTCACCGCCCAATGAGAACGACACTACCACCTTGCTCCACCCTGCTGTCCTAATCTCAGGGAAAATGACATCGTTTCTAAACTGGTATAGGGGGTGGGGTGGACCAGAGTGGAGCATCGACCACACTGAGGTCCCTGGATGGACCAGAGCCGTGGTAAAAATTCATGTGAACGGCGGGGGAGCCTGTTCCCTCATCTGGTTGCCTGCCCGAAAGCCCAGCCGCCGTCACGGCTTGCGCCGGAGGTTGGGTTGGGTTGACAGGACCGGCTTCTGGGCTGACGCAGCCCGGCCAGGCTGGCACCGGTCACCCCCGCTTGAGCACTCGTTGTACTTGTGTGGGGTGCCACTTCGCGCCCGACCCGGTACGCGGCGGAACATTCTCGCCATTAAGGGCGGCTGCAATTTCGAAGTAGGATTTACCGTCGTGCCGCCAAGTCTTCATTTTTTCCACGACGGTCCTCTCCTCCGGGGTTTCGCCGTAGGGCTTTCTGCCTTCGCAGCGCTGCCCACCGCGCCGGAGGCGGAGCCGGGAAGCCCGGAGTTTTTGGACGATGAGACACTTCTCCCATTCGCTGACTGCCGCCAGTATCTGCCGGACGAGTTTGCCAGTCGGATCATCGTTGCCGAGGGTCAGGTCCACGCCGCCGTCTGCCGAGATGACCTTCACACCCAATTTGCGAAACTCCGCCAGGATAATCTCACTGACCATGAGGTCGCGGGCAATGCGGGTCGCGTTCTCGACGACCACGACCCGGACGCCGTTGGCCTTGATGGCCACGAACAGATCGGTCAGCCCTGGCCGGTCGAGCGCCTCCTTGGTGCCCGTTACGCCCCCATCTCGAAACTCTTGCACGACCTCCAGGTGGGTCGCCTTGGCGTACCTCGTGATCGTCTCCTGTTGCCGGGGAAAGCCGTCCCCGTCCACTTGGCCCTTCCCACTAACCCGGAGATACGCGAAGGCTTTGGTCTTCATGGCCCCAGATTGCCAGTTCCTGGATGCCGTGTCAACACACTTTCTGTAGAAAGTGTGTGTATGCCTACGTAAGTGGCTATTAACCAATGACTTGAGTAAATGGCGACTCGACGAGCGGGCTACGGTGTCAAAGCGGCCCTCGGCCTTTTGCCATTTGCCGAGCGTCAAGTTTGACGCCTGACGCAGCCGTTTGCTGTTTTGCTGGAGTCAATGGCCCACTTGCCCAACCGGTCAACCAGGCAGGTTCTCGGCCTGCGCCAGCCGTCAAATGTCAAATGCGGGGCGATTTCGAGGGAAAGTACGCGGCAACCTGCCTGCCAAACCGGCGCAAGGCAACGACCGCGCCACGCAGGCACTTGGCTCTTTTCTGGTGCGCTCGGTCCTGGCCGAACTGCTTTTCTATGCCCCAACTGGCTCTGGGCTTGCAACCCGTGGACGACCATGCAGATGAGAGGGCGCACCGTCTGATCCTCGCAACGGCCTAGCTGCGATCCGCCGCACAACGGAGGTAAATCCCAAAGACCGCAGGGAGCGCCCTTCGCGGCCCCGCTGCCCTCGCCAGCGGCCCCAATAGGACGCGGCCCAGCCATCCAGGCCCTGGTCGTGGCGAAGGGGGAGCACCCAGAGGCTTCTCGTGCTGGATGGTCAGCAGAGGTAAACCGTGCAACTGGTTGGAGCAGCGCATTGCCGACGACCCGGCGCTCGAAGCCAGTATCCGAGTCAAACCGCCCGAGGACGCCCGACTCACGTTCAACCAGGTCGTCAATGACCGGCTCCAGGAGAGGATCGACTCAAACTTCAAGTCTTACAAACAGGTCGCCGGCACTCGCCGGGTGTTCCAGTGGAAATGACGGTGACACCCTCTGTAAACCCGTTGGCGCTCCATTTCGCCGGCAGCCGGGCAAAAGGAAGGCGTTGCGCCCTTTGCCGGCCCCGCCAAGGCCGGTTTGCGCTCCAACGGCGGGCCTTGTCGCCCGTGGTGCCGTGACCGGGAGGGAGGGGCCAGGGGGCAAATTCCGGCTGCCGCCCCCGGCGCAATGGAACTTGTCCCCGGCTCAAGTGCTTGCCCGAACCAGCCGATAAACCGTTGCGGGCCTTTTTGAAAATGCTCGCTGGCGACCCGGATTTCGTTTACGCTGGTCGCTGATAGAAACGAGAATGACGAGAATATTGTAACCACAATTTAGCGCAGCACGGCTGCGGCCTTAGCGAAAAACCGCGAATTTTTCCATGCAAGGGCCGCGCTGAGTCAGCGCCCAATCGGGCGCGGCTCGGCGCATCTTCTTGCATGGGCGCTTCGCGGTGCCTTCGGTGAGGGGTGCGTTGGGTTCGCGCCCCTTTTCTTTGTTGGCCGGGTTCGTGGTTGCGCTGGGAACCAACCACCATGAACGCCATCAATGACCACCCCCCAGGAACCGCCGCACGATCGATCTGCGAGGATGCCCTTCAGCCAAAGCAACTGAGCGCGAAACCCCTGCTGCGAATCTCGATTCCATTCCTGGTAGCCGGAATGCTCCTGCTTCTCGGGGAAGGGTGCGGGCAGCAAGAACGCGGTAGCGCGGAGCGAGTGCTGAACAATTCCGGCCCCCACGGAGAGCACGGCACAGGCTGGTATTTCATTGCTGAACCGACCGTGAGGGGGGCACTCGATAAACAAAGCCCAATGCTCCCGGATGGAACCCGCGTGAAGGTGCTGGGCGAGCCGGTGCCCGCGATTGACAAGCCCAACTACGACAATTGGAGGTTCGTGAAAATCGAAGCAGTTGATGGCCCGTTCGCGGGCAAGAGTGGATACGTCCACGTCAAGGCGATAGGTGACGGGTCCGCAGCAGCAGGTGGTCTGACCCAAGACAAGGCCGCACCACAGGCACAAACGACAAGCAGCACTAATGAGCCGTTGGAGGGCGTCGACGGCTCCGGGCAGTATCGGATTTTGGAGAACGCCAATGCTGTATTGCAACTGGTTGCTGACATGCGACAGGTTCCATACCCATCTCCACGGTTCGGGGTCACAATGCCGCCGCCTGTTCCAAACGATTCACCAGCCTTTTGTGGACTGAAACTTCTTTCTGACATCGGCTTGATCATCCCCGAGATAGCCACTTTCACTCCCGGCCCTGATCCTAAACGGATGTTCAAAGTTACCCGGATACTCGATCCATTGCAGTGGGCGAGCGACTTGGAAATCGAGGTCCGCCATCGGCTCGGAGAGATACCGCTCGAAACAACGCTCAGGTTCTATCGGACGGGTCCGACGAATTTCAACCTGCTCGGAATCCGCACTTCCTTTCCCCAGTGTTTCAGAACGAACTTCATTTCACTTCTGAACGACAAATACGGAGAGCCGAGCGTTCATGAGACTACTGACATAAGCTCGTTGCCATATACCACGACGCACGACTACCACTGGCCCCACGGCGACCGGCTGCCTAAAAGCACTCCTCCTGAAGCTTGGTCTATCGGATTACACTTCGACAGCCAAAAGGAGTTGGGGCTTGTTGGAGAAGGAAGCAGCAGACGTTACGAAAAAATCCAATTGAATCCTAATTATGACCGAGTCACGGCGGCGTCGCTCAGCTACTGGGTTTGGTGGGGAACCCTGGAGTCCGAGCGGCGCAGAAAGTTGGAGGCGCAGAGCAAGGAAGCGGAGGAGAAACAGAAACCGGAGAACGATCCCCAAAGCAACGCCCTGAAGGGGAAATTATAGCCATAAGCCGCATCACCTGCGGAGGCGAACCTATGGCGCTCACCAAATGCTCCGAATGCGGTAAGGAGGTTTCCACTCAAGCGGCAACCTGCCCGCATTGCGGCTGCCCAGTGACGATTCAGTCCTCAACAACAACGCCTACTCCGCCTGACCTCTCCGAGAAGCAAGCAGGACGCGTGACGTTCAACACGAATAAGTGGAACTTTCCGCCAGCCCCGCCTGCCGTGCCCGAGAAGCAAACAGGGCCGGGAGTTGCCGCCGCCACTGCGCCCAGCCCGCCGAAAGGCAAGGCGGGTAAAGGCTGTCTGGGCTGTCTCGGCGTCCTCGTCATCTGCATGTTGATTGGGTGGATTGCGGACATGGCGGGGTGCAACTCCCCGCCCAAAATGAGCGACGCCTTCAAGGCAGGTGAATATCTGGGGCAGATCGAGGGCCACATGGCCTACAATGGAGGCCGCAGTCATGCCAGCGACGACGAACTGGACGGGGTCGCCCGACGCGTCACGGCGAACATGACGTTCAACGCACCGGACGGCAGGAACGACTGGATTCTCGGCTACAAGGTCGGCTACAGCCTGGGTTGGGACCGGGCAAAGGAGAAGTAACGAGACGAGAGCGCAGGTTAAACCGTCCACGCCAGCGAAAGCCTCAACAAGCAGAAGATCACGCCATGAACCACGACGAGAACGAACCGACGAACCCCCATGATTCCTGGGCCGAGTATTACGACTGCGTTTACAAATTGGCGTATGGAGACGTTCACCAGCGCTTCACTGACCAGACCCTCCGCGTTATTGACGGGTTGGTGTCCCCACCAGCCCGGATCGTTGACTTCGGCGCGGGCACGGGGAGGCTGGCGATACCGCTGGCCCAACTGGGCTACCGGGTTGCCGCCGTCGAACCCTCCGCCGAAATGTGCCGCGTCTTGAGGGCCAAAGCGGCTGCCGGTGTAGAAGCAGCCGTTGCCTCAGCCTGCGTTGCCTGCCAGCCAAGCAGCATTCCAGCCGAACAGAGGCATCCGGTAGGAGTAGCGGTGTTCACTCAGTCCATTTGCAGGCCGTTCGCGGGCAGCGGGTTCGATCTTGGCCTTTGCGTTTTCACCGTCCTCAACTACCTCGTTGAGGAGGATGCCCTTCGCCAGTCTGCGACCGTGGCCGCGAGCGCCATCCGCCCTGGCGGTCGGCTACTCGTCAGTTTCGTTGAGAACACGGCACCGATGATCGACTTCTTCAGCGCTGGTCCCAGGAAAGGTGAATCTCGGGACAGGCGGTGCCGCGCCGAGCGGAAGATCAAAATCCTGCCGCTTCAAGAGAGGCTCTACGAATACGATGAGCAATCTGAAATGATCAAGGACGGCAAGGCATCGGCATACTCGGACAATTTCCGCCTCCGAGAATGGACACGCGACCAGATTGTCGCGGCAATCGAGGCGGGAGGGTTCAAGCAGGAGGGCGAACTTACCGATAAAGTCCCCGGTTCGGGAGAGATTTATCTTCTGTTCAGCCGCAACTCTCCAGTCGAGAATCGCCCAGCAGGCCCTCCGGCAGGCATGACAGAAGACCCGAAGGATGTCTTCAGGGAAGCAACCGAGGCCGCTTGTTTCGAGAATGCCCCGGAGCAACTTCGCCGGCAGCGGGAGAAGACTCAGCGTTGGCGTGACGCGCAGGTCCTTCTGGAGAATCTCCACGAACAGAAGATATTCTTCTACCCTGGCGCTTATTGCCACGACTGGGAACCGCTCCACCGGCTTACACATTTATGCGATACCTTCATCTTCTGTGACTGGGCCGTAGCAGCAGAGGATGTCACCGGCGATTTTCACCTTCCAGGAGTAGAGACGGATGACCCCATCATTCCGCTGGGCAATGACGATGTAGCGTACCTCGCCAACGTGGACGCTTTGCCTTATCGCATCCGCAAGGGGGTCCAGCAATTCCCGGCAGCGCATGTGAAACCTTGGGGCAAGTACGCGCTAGTGAGGCGCACGGTCGGAAATGTCACCCGGCAACTCCACTTCTTCTATCTGGGAATCGAGGGGATTACCGCCTATTTCAATTTGTTCGCTCCTCACAAAACCGCTCCAAGGATACTGTGCATGATGTTCGGCATGGACCCTAACGGGCGGCATTTTGGCGACTGGGCTGATGGGCTGTTGGGGAAGATCATTCGTGGGGTCGGACCGCTTCCCGATCAAACGATCGGCTTCGGCGGACCCGGCTCAGGCTGGCCTCACGAAGTCCTTTGGCAGCGGTTTGCGGGCTGGCGAGCGGCAACATCGCCCTCTGCCTATGTGCGACCCGGCATTCCCCGTCTGCTGGAGAACCCTCGTTATGAACAAGCGGAGGGTCCAGCAGCAGCCCCGCCCGAACCGCTCGGAAACACTCTGAGACGAGTGGTTGTGCGGCGTGGGTCATTAACTCCCGAGAATGTGGATAATTCCGATGCTGTCGTCCTGAGCCTGAGCGCGTACATCCAGCACTTGGCCCACTGGCCCGAGCACTCGAAGATACTCCTTCTCCTGCCGCCTGGCCAAGGGGGGCAACTTCCGGGTCCAGACAATCGGGTTAGGTTCGTGGGGCACAAAGCGCCTCTACATGATGCTCTGACCAGTATCACCGCAGCGTGCAGTGAGGAGGATCTTCATCGCGTCGCCAGCGTGGGCATCGGCTACGAAGATGAAGGGCCGGAGTTGGACGTGTGGCGTCGGCAGGGCGGACCAGCGGTGGAGTTGACGATTTATTGCGAGCATGAGGGCGACGTGGTATCCCTCGGACCATACGCCGACGAGATTCAGCAATGACCATGAGCACCAGCAATCCGCACGGGAAATCCGGCCCGAACCGCAAGGCCGAGTCCGAATCGATCGCGCAGTCTATAGCGCGTAGCAGGCTTACCCCGGAGGAAATTGCGTGGGCGCAAAGCCAACCGGTCAATGGTCGGCCAAACCTTAACCGTCTCTGCGCTGAGTTGGCCAAAGCCGGGTTTGAGGACATCGAGATTGACCCCAGCGCCGACCGGGAGCGATTGTCGTTCAAGATGCGGCTGACCGAGCGGGTCGTCGCGCAGAACAACGATTCTCTCCTGCGGTCGTGGATTACGGCCCTCCGATCGGCAGGGTTCCAAGTTGGATTCGAAGAAGTTGGCGTGGCCGATGTGGAGGGTAACCTCATTTCTGGCGACACGCTGACCGGCCCCATCGCCGAAATCTGCGAACACGGCGCACCGCAAATCGAGCGCTGATCCGCCGCCTCTTGACGAAGGGTTACCGAGCCGCGCTCGAACCGCCAGCCCCAGCGCCAACCCTGGCGGTGCCGCAGGCTCCGCATTCGCGCAAAACACCAGCCTGTCTTGCTCGCGCTGCGGATCGTGAACACCGACCAGAATGGCGGGCAACCGCGCCCGCTGGGTCGGGGCCACGGCTTTGGCGGCTGGAGCGCATCTTTGGGCCGGAAGCCGAGGCGCTACGCCGCAAGGGGATGCTTTCGGGCCGCAAATGTGCCCGGTCGCAAATGGTTGGCCTCGGCCCAAAGCACTGGGACACCGGACGCAGATTTGGTCTGCCCCATCCGAGGCGGCTTCGCCCCATCGCCGAGACACCGCACGGCCTTGACGCCGCCGCTCCGCCAGGGCATGGTGACGGCGTGACCGGTTCATAATCTTCATCCACTCCGCCCGACTCCAGGGTGGAGGCCCCGAAATTTTGTCACCAGGACGGAGTCCTGGCCCTTGATGGCATCGCTGTGCCCGTATTCGGACACGCTTGGCGGCGGCTCGAAGTTGAGAAGTGGCCGCGCCACGGCGAAAAACCGGATTGTCCTCCAGTTTTCAGCCCTGCCGGAAGGAACATGGGCAAACGACGGCTATGAAGATGAAACTGGAAGACGCGACTCGTGTTATGAGCCTCTGCCGGCAGGTGCGCCAGACGACCGACGAGGCTGAACGAATCAAACTGGTTGTGGCCATCCACGCCGAGTGGGACAAGGTATCGGAGCCGATGCTCTATGCGGCTGAGGACGCCGTATATTTCGGCCTGTTCGGGATAGAGCGCAAGTGGGCGACGCCACTGGACGACTTGCCGGCCTTGGCCTCGGCAGAGGCGGAAGTTTATGTACCGCCAGAAGACCCCACCGGCCCCTGACATCGCGGTTCTTGCGATGGGGCAGCGCAGTCCGGTTGGTTGAATTGCTGGTTTGCGACCTGATCACACGGGAGACAGAGTCAGTGCCCCGGACAGCCGGAACGTAGCAGCAGTCTGGCGGACCCGCTCCGGTTATAGGGCACGGCCTGCCCCCTCCCTTGCCTGCCGGTTGCTCAAAAGTTGCTCAAAACGCTTCACCTTTAAGCAACTCTTTTCTTCCGCTTGCATCTGATTGCTTCGTGCCCTAATCTCCTCATGTTGTGAATTGTCCTGGTTTTCCGGGGCTTTTGCGCGGTTTCCGCAGGAAAGAAGGTGGTGGGTTGGGCGGGACTCGAACCCGCGACCAACGGCTTAAAAGGCCGCTGCTCTACCGACTGAGCTACCAACCCGGACACCGGCTGCACCGAGTCCAAAGGCACTCCGGGCCTCTCTTTTCGACGCCAACAACACAAAGGGTACGAGTACTCGCCCGCAAACGCAAGCACTGTTCCAAGGGGCACGGCGAAAGCCTGCTCGCTTCGGAGGCCATCGATCAGAGACTCCTTGCGTCGTCTCCTGCACTCAGGGAATGGGGCCAGTTTCGGCGACGTTGTCACTTGCCCTGGCGTTGCTGCGGCGGGCGCGGCGGGCGGCTCGTTTTCCGGTCTTGGGGTAAGCAAACGGCTTGGAAGGCTGGGCTTGGGCAGCCGGGGCGGGGGCGGCGCCCTCCAGCGTCCGTTTCAGCTCGCGGATTTGGTCGCGCAGCAGGGCCGCCTTCTCGAACTCGAGATTGTTGGCAGCGCCGAGCATTTCCTCTTCGAGTTCCTTGATGGTCTGGGCGATGTCGAGGTCCACGCCCGGTTCGGCCAGGAAGGCCTGGGCCTGCCGGGAGACGGCCTGGCGGGAGGAGAGACTCTCCTCGACGGCGCGGCTGACGCTGCGGGGGGTGATGTGGTGCTCCTGGTTATAGGCCAGTTGCTTGTTGCGGCGGTACTCCGATACGGCCAGGAATTTCCGTATGCTCTGCGTCATCACGTCGGCATAGAGGATGACTTCGCCATTCAAATGCCGGGCGGCGCGGCCGGCCGTTTGAATGAGGCTGGTGGCGCTGCGCAGATAGCCTTCCTTGTCCGCGTCGAGGATGGCGACGAGCGACACCTCGGGCAGGTCCAGTCCTTCCCGGAGCAGGTTGATGCCGACCAGGACGTCAAACTCGCCCTTGCGGAGGGCGCGCAGTATTTCCACGCGTTCGATGGCGCCAATCTCGCTGTGGAGGTATTGCACGTTGATGCCGATTTCGCGGAGGTAATCGGTCAATTCCTCGGCGGTGCGTTTGGTGAGGGTGGTGACCAGGATGCGCTCCTTGGCGTCGGCCCGTTTCCGGCATTGGTCAATGAGGTCATCGATCTGGCCCGCCAGCGGTTTGACCGTCACCCTCGGGTCCACCAGGCCAGTGGGCCGGACGATCTGCTCGATGACATGGCCGCTGGACCATTGCACCTCGCGCGGTCCGGGCGTGGCGCTGACATAGATGGTCTGGTTCTGCAGGCTTTGAAATTCCTCGAAGTTCAGCGGCCGGTTATCCAGCGCGCTGGGCAGGCGGAATCCGTAGTCCGTCAGGACGGTCTTGCGGGAGCGGTCGCCTTCGTACATGCCGCCGATCTGCGGCACGGTGGCGTGGGATTCGTCAATAACCAGGAGGTATTCCTTGGGAAAGAAATCCAGGAGCGTACACGGGCGGGAGCCGGGGGGCCGGCCCGCCAGGTGGCGCGAGTAGTTCTCGATGCCGGAGCAGAAGCCCATCTCCTCCATCATTTCGAGGTCGTATTCGGTGCGCATTTTGATGCGCTGGGCTTCCAGGAGTTTACCCTGCTTCTCGAACCAGGCAATGCGCTGGCCCAATTCCTCGCGGATGGCGAGCAGCGCCGGGCGCAGTTTCCCGGCCGGGGTCACGAATTGCTTGCCCGGATAGATCGTCACGGCCGCCAGCGTCTCGAGCTTGTGGCCGCTCAAGGGGTCGAAGCGCGTGAGGCGCTCGATCTCTTCCCCAAAGAACTCGACCCGCAGGGCATCCTCGCGGCCGGCGGGGCACAGCTCGATGGTATCGCCTCTGACGCGGAACTGGCCGCGGGTGAACTCGACGTCGTTGCGCGCGTATTGCAGATCCACGAGGCGGCCTAGAAAGAGGTCGCGCGTCGTCTCCATCCCGACGCGCAGCGTGATGACCATCGCCTCATAGTCCTCCTTGCTGCCGATGCCGTAGATGCAGGAGACGCTGGCGACGACAACGACGTCCCGCCGGGAGAACAGCGCGCTCATGGTCGAGAGCCTCAACCGCTCGATTTCCTCGTTGATGCTCGAATCCTTTTCGATGTAGGTGTCCGTGCGCGGGATGTAGGCCTCCGGCTGGTAGTAATCGAAGTAGCTGACGAAGTACTCGACGGCGCTGTTCGGAAAGAAACCCTTGAATTCGGCGTAAAGCTGCGCGGCCAAGGTCTTGTTGTGGGAGATGACCAGCGTCGGTTTGTTGACGTTCCTGATCACGTTCGCCACCGTGAAAGTCTTGCCGGAGCCGGTGACCCCCAGGAGCGTCTGGTGTCTGACGCCCGACAAGACCCCCTCCGTCAGCCTGGCAATCCCTTGCGGCTGATCGCCGGCCGGGGCGTAAGGGGCGGCTAACTCAAACATCGGCCAGTTAGCGTCCACCCCGCCCGGAGCCGGATTGCGAGCCTGAGCTTGGCGCCGGCGATGAAGGACGCGCCGCGGGCGCCGGAGCGGGGGCGGGGGCGGAATAGGCGCGCGGCGCACTTGAATAGACGGGGCCGGAATCGAGGCGCGAGCGCTCGGCGGGAGAGCTGTAGCGCGGCACTTGAGCGGGCGCCTGGTAGGTTTGGGCCCTGTAATCTCGCTGTGCCGGGGCCTGGTAGGACGGGCGTGAATTGTCTCGCTGGGCGGGCGCGGGTTGCCTCTGCGTCTCCTGCGTCTGCGGAGCCAGCCACGCGGGTTGAGTCCGGGAGGTCGAGGGAGCGGGCCTGGCTGTGCTGGAGAGGCGAACGTTGCCAAGGGCCCGATTCCGCTCGGCGGGGTCCAGTGGGACCGGGCGAGACTCGCCGAAGGAGCGCGAGGGCGAGTTTGACACGTTTCGGGCGGTGGCCGCGGAGGTGGCGGCGCCGGGTGAACGGATGGCAGCACTCCCAGGCCGCCGGGAATTGGCGGCGGGCGTGCGGCGCAGTTCCGCGGCGCTGGGACGGAAGACATTCAGAGTTCTGCCATCCAAGGCCAGATGCTCTGCTCGCAGGCCGCCGGCGGCAGGCGCGCCGACCGCGCGGATGGCCACTGGACGCACCGGAGCATGAGTGGCCGAGGCGACATGTTCGGCCGAAAGCCCGTGGTTTGAAGCCGTGCCGCCGACACTGTCGAAGCGGGTTACAGCAGTGCTTTGCCGATAGATCCCCTCCCGGCGGTCGCGCCTGACTCCCCACGGGCGCAAATGGCGGTCGTTGAAATTTCCCCACGAAACAAAAGCGAAGGAATCGAAGCCCAGGCCAAAGCCGAAGCTGGCGCCAACCCCGCGGCCGTAGAAGCTCAGCCCGATTCCGGGTCTGTACCAGGCGCCTGGCGGCAGCGGCGCCCAGCCGCAATAGCCGTCGGTATAGCGCCAGCACACCCAGGACGGTCCCCAGACTGTATCGGGCGCCCAGCACCAGCCCCAGTGATTGTGGTGAAACCAACGTCCATAGTGAAACGGGGCCCAGCCCCACGAATAATCCGAAGCCCAATACCATCCGCAGTCCGTATAGACCCAATGGCCGCCGTCGAAGTAAGGCTGCCAGGAGGAGTCCACGACTGCGGCCGAGGGTTGCCAGCAAAGCCCGGCGCCCTCGACCCGGACCCAGTTGCCGTAAGGCGAGAGGGTGTCGTAGAAGCCGGGCTCGGTGATGTCCGGCGACGGCGGCGAGTAATCCAGGGGCGACGGATAGGCGGGAGGCGCGCTCTGGGCTGCCAGAGCAGCGTCGGCTGTGGCCGGGGCTGCGGGTTGAGGGACAAACTGCCAGTCGGCGGGCGGAGCAAGCGGCGCGTTGGAATTGGCCAGAAGCTCCTTCGAGGCCTGGTCATGCTGGAGTATCGCCGTCACGACGGCGCTCGGAACGCCAAGGTCCTTCAAGTAGATAATCTCCTCCGCATTGAGGTTGAAGAGGCTGGCAGAATTGGTGGCAAAGGCCAGCAGCACCGAGGAGTCGACTCCCGCATTGGCAAGCTTGATGAGGTCGCCCACTGGACCGTCCGTCCTGACATTGGCAGGGGCGGGCCTTTCGGCGGACACCGGCGCAGCCGGCGCCTCCGAGAGGCTCGGCACGGGAGCAGTCCCGGGGGATGTGGCGGGACCCGGCTGGGGGACCGGCTGAGCCGGCGCGGGCGCTGCCGCGGCGGCCGGTTGGAGGACGGGCGCTGGACCAGGCTCCTGAGTGATGGGGGCTGTTGGAGGAGGGGGTGTCTGGCGGGCCCAGCAACTGACCAACGGCGCCATGATCAGGACCAGCCCCAGGCTCAGGTTCCACAATATCCGGCTTTTCATAAAGTGCTCCTGGCAGAATAAGCTCGATTCCGTCCGCTGTCATTGTCAATTGACTCGATTGCTGTGGGGAGTATTCACGGAGGTCTGGACAGCTTTGGCCCCCAGAGTATCATGGCCCCGGTTCTTCTTGAAACTATTATGAATGCAAAAAGACTGGCTTTGGCCTTGGCCCTGATTGGGGCCTTGCGCCCGGCAGCGGCGCCTTCGGCGGAAAACTCGGCGGACCCTTATGCCGGGGAGACCCCCGGCCAGCGGGATGCCCGCATGAAGTGGTGGCGCGAAGCGCGGTTTGGCATGTTCATCCATTGGGGGGTCTATTCCGTCCCCGCCGGCACTTACCACGGCAAAAAGATCGGCAGCATCGGAGAGTGGATCATGTTCAACGCCCAGATCCCCTGCGCCGAATACCAGGGTTTTGCCAGCCAGTTCAACCCGGTCAAGTACGATGCCGAAGAATGGGTCAAGACGGCCAAGGAGGCCGGCATGAAGTATATTGTCATCACCTCCAAACACCACGACGGCTTTGCCATGTTCGATTCCAAGGCCAGCGATTGGAACATCGTCAAGGCCAGCCCCTTCGGCCGCGACCCGCTCAAGGAATTGGCCGCCGCCTGCCGTCACCACGGTCTCAAGCTTGGCTTTTACTATTCCCAGGCCCAGGACTGGAATAACGTGGGCGGTGGAGTCTGCGGCCAGCATTGGGACCCTGCCCACGCGGGCAGCATGGACGAATACATCCGCCAGGTCGCCGTGCCGCAGGTGCGCGAGCTCCTCAGCAACTACGGCCCCCTCTCCGTCCTTTGGTGGGACACGCCCTGCGAGATGAACCCGGAACGCGCGCGCCAGCTCGTTGCCCTGCTCAAGCTTCAACCCGGCATCATCCACAACAACCGCCTGGGCGGAGGCTTCAATGGGGATACCGAGACTCCCGAGCAGTTCGTTCCCGCCACCGGCTACCCGGGCCGCGACTGGGAGACCTGCATGACCATGAACGACACCTGGGGCTACAAGAGCTATGACCACGATTGGAAGAGCGCCCAAACCCTCATTCGCAACCTCGTGGACATCGCCAGCAAAGGCGGCAATTACCTCCTCAACGTCGGCCCCACCTCCGAGGGCCTCATCCCCGCACCCTCCGTCGAACGCCTCCAGCAAATCGGCCAGTGGATGAAAGTCAACGGCCAGGCCATTTACGCCACGACCGCCAGCCCCTTCAAGCGGCTGCCCTGGGGCCGCTCCACCAAGAAGCTCACCCCCGAGGGCGCGACGCTCTACCTCCACGTCTTTACCTGGCCCACCGACGGCAAGCTCCTGGTGCCGGGCCTCAAGAACTCCGTTGAGTCCGCCTCGCTCCTGGCCGGCGGGCAAAAGCTCAAGACAGCCTCCGGGGCGGAGGGCGTGACCATCGATGTCCCGGCCCAAGCGCCGGACAAAGTCTCCTCGACAGTCGTCTTGAAAATCCTCGGCTCGCCGGAGGTGGAGGGCCCGCAATTAACTCAAGCCGCCGACGGCGCGCTTGCGCTGCCGGCGACCGAGGCCGTCACTCACGGCCAAACCATCAAGTACGAGGGCGGACAGGACCGTGATTGCATCGGGTTCTGGACCGACCCCGAGGATTGGCTGGAATGGCAGTTCAACGTGGCCCGCCCGGGCAAGGTCAAACTCACCGCGGAGATCGCCGCGCTGGGCAGCGGCTCTTTCACGGTTTCCCTCGGCGCCCAAAAACTCGAAGCCAAGGCGCCCGCCACGGGCGATTACGGGAAATTCCAGGACCTGGAGTTGGGCACGCTCGAACTGCCGGGGCCCGGCAGGGCCTCCATTTCCGTTCGCGCCCGGAAAGAGGACTGGCAGCCCTTCAATTTGCGGAAGTTGAGATTGACGGCCGTGACTAACTGAACTGAGGGATCTTCATGAGTTCCCCGCCTTTGAGGGCGGATTGATGGGCGACAATGCCCGCCACCGTCAGGTTCAGGGCCCAGGCGATGTTAACCAGGGGTTCGCGGGCTTCGGTGAAACTGCCGCCCGTCACTCCCACATAGTAGGCATTCGAATGCGTTGGATACCACTGCGGCGGCAGGCCGACGCGCCAGTCCTTGTAAGAGGGTATCGGCTCTTCCATGACGAGGTCTCGAACATCATGTATTTGCGGCCGCTGGCCTTGACCGCCTCGTGGAGTTTATGGGCGTCTTCAAGGGAGCCGAAGACCGCCGGCACAGCCGAGACGACGTGCTTGCCATGCGTCAAGACCTCGATGCAATGCCGCGCATGGCTGGGAGCGTCGGTCGCAACGAATACCGCCTCGATGTGGTCGTCTTTGACCAGTTCCTCCAGAGACGGATAAGTCTTGCTGCAACCGCAGACTCGGGCCAACTCCGCGCAACGGTCGGGAAAAAGATCGCTCACCGCCGCCACCTCCACATTCGGGTGGTGTTGGAACCCGAACTCCGCCCCGAACTTGCACACCCCGTAGCCGGCAATGCCAACGCGAACTTTGCGATCTGAAACCGGTTGCCAGCCCTTTGAGGCCGTCGGGTCCTCGGGGGCCCTCTCGAAGCCCTGGATCGGTTTCTCCTGGGAAATGGCCGACTGATCGAGTTCGAGGGCCGCGGCCCCCAGTCCCATGGTCTGCATGAACAGACGCCGGCTCAGTGGGCTCGAAGCGGCGGGGGGTAAGTGAGTTGAATTCATGGGCCTAGCATGGCCCCGGGGCAAGAGGCGTCAAGTGAGAACGGAAGCATCAGGTCCGGTGGGCGCATCCCAGGTTTTTCGCAGAGAGTCTTTTCCGGAAGGATCTGATTGAAAATTGACTATTGAGAATTGGTTATTGCTAAAGGAAGCTGGGCAGCATCGATCCCGGATGTTAATTACCATTTGCCAATTTTCAATTTTCAATTCTCAATAATCCTCAAAACTCCAAAACACATCCCCATTCGGAAGAATCTGGGAAGCGCACGGTCCCGGTCCCGGTCGCCATAACGCTCCCGAAAATCGTTCCCCGCGGCGTTACTACTCCTCGGGCTGCCCTCAGCGTGTGGCGACCGACCACTCTCCCTCTCCCCATCCGATGGGGAGAGGGCCGGGGTGAGGGGCCGTCCGTCTGTAGTGCATCCCACGGACCCCTCAGTAACCTGGCAGTTGACGCAAACGCTGGTCCAGCTGGTTGAGCTCGGGACACAGATCAAGCAGGCTGCGGTAGTTCGACAGGGTAATCCGCATCAGGGCTTCCCGGCCACCGCCCGCGCTCCTTGGCTCTCCATGGTCCCTTAAAAAAGGGTCGAAGATTTCTTCCTTTAACCTTGGATGAGCCGCCACTTCGGACCATCCGATTTTGAGGTGCTGGCGATGCCCGGCGAGCAGCCAAGCTTCGACCTCGGGCCGTGCGGCGCAGCATCTGAGGCAAACGCCCTTCTCCTGGATCGTCCTTTCCAGGCGATCCAGTTCCGCGCTCGACGCTCTGTCCGCATCCGGCATGAATAGCCAAAGGTCGAAATGGCGGTAACGTTCCGCCAACTCGTCTCCGATCGCCGCTACGGCGCACGCGTACCCATGAAGTCTGGGATTCGTGAGGACCACGACGCGGGCGTTTGGTTTGCCGGTTTCCGCCAGCATTCGTTCGACCAGAGGTTTTAAAATGTAGCCGTTGTTGGTGGGATCCTCGGGGATCACCAGCACGCGGAAGCTCACAGGGCCGCCTCCATCCAGCCTTCAGTGAGCAATTCGGTGATCGACTGGGTCCGAATGACCTCTTCAAAGCGGGGAATCTCCGTCAGCGGGAGAATGCGCGACTCTCCGGTCATTTCATCCCGTTTGCAGACAAACGTGTTTTGATACTCTTCCGGCTTCAGCCAGGCCAGGACCAGAGGGGAATGGGTGGTCGCGAGCACTTGTATCTGGCCAAAAGCGGCTTGGCGGCGGAAGAGTTCCACCAATAAACGAAGCCGGCTGCCATGGATGCCGTTCTCGATTTCCTCCACGGCCAGCAACAGCGGCGGCGGATGGCGAAAGAAGGATGCCGCGAGGGCCGCAAAGCGAAGCGTGCCGTCTGACAACACAGGGGCGGGAAAGTCCTGTCCCCCTTCGCTCAGGGCGAACAAAGGTTCTCCGAGGGCGCCGTTCAAGGTTTTAACATCGTCCACCTCCTGGGGCCGGAGTTCCTGCAACCAACTCAAATAGGCCGCTTTGGTCTTTGGATCGGCACAGATGCTGCGGACCACACCGGCGAAATTCTCCCCGCTCCTTCCCATCGGGCGTGGAACATCAGCCGCTAAGCCGTATTGGCGAAGAACGCGCGGTTCCAGCTCCAGGAACTGCATGCTCGTGAGTTGGCCCATCAAGTGCGAGATCAAGGTGATCATATCCTTGTCACCCGCGAGCGCGCCCACGCTGAGGCTGTGTATGATCTCAGATCCCCCCCACGGATTTGGAACCCCCGGGCTCAGGGGTTTATCGGCGTGCCTGAACAAGACTTCCCCTCCCTCCATAGAGGCGACCTTGGTTCCTGCCTTCATGAGCCATTCATCCGTTGTCTCTCCTCCGCTGTCGAAGGTGAAGCTGTACTCGAGGGACCCCGACGGCTCAGTCAACCGGACCCGCAACGTCGCCTCCCGCGTGGGGTGGGCAGTTGCGTTGCTCATCAACTCTGCAAAAGTCGAGTGATTGGGCTTCGCTTGCTCCGCGGGCGAAGACGGCGCGCGCGTGGGAGGAGGGCGATAGATCGCGTTCGCGAGCCCGCCGCGAATGCCCGGCCATCGCTCTCCCGAGTTCGTTCCGGAACCTCCTTCCAAAAACTCCTTCAGCGGGTTCCCGTTGGCAATTCCCCATAGCACCTGCAACGCATCGAAAAGGTTCGACTTGCCGCTGGCATTGGCCCCCACAAAGAGATTCAGGCGCCCCAGCTTCAAATCCACCTTCTTCAGGCTCTTGAAATTATCGATAGTGATGCGCTCGATCATACACGTTTCAACTGTCGGGCTTTCACAGAACCGGCCGGCTCACGTTTCTGCAAATGCTCGTCTCCGATGCAACCGGCTGACCAGGCGGGAACCTAACGCCGCCGGCAGAAAAGAGAAAGTGCTTTCTGTCCCCGAGCCGCGCTCGATCCTCGCGCGAGAATCTGCTTGCGTTGCGGGGCGTGGGGGAGCATAAGGGCGGCATGCTTATGCGTCATTTCCTGCCTATAAAGGCAAGTATCCTGCTCTTGAGCGCGGCACTGGGCGCGGCGGTGGCTGCGGACAATCCATTCCTGGGCGGCTGGGCGCTCACGCTGCCCGGCGGGGCCCCGGGCTGGCTGGGGGTGGAGGAAGCCGGCGGGGGCTTGCAGGCCGGGATGCTCTGGGGGTGGGGCAGCGTCGAACCCACCGCCTCGGCCAAGGTTGAGGATGGCAAGCTGGTGGTGACGCGCAACCACAACATCCGGCGCCAGGAGGCCGGCAAGCAGGTGAGAAAGACCATTGTGATTGTGGAAACCATCACCGCGACGGTGGATGGGGACACGATGCAACTGGCCAGCGTCAAACCCCGCGAGAACGGCCAAGGCGAAGACACGAGCACCTTCTCGGGCAAACGGATGCCCACGGTGCCGCCGGCGCCCGACCTGGCCAATGTGAAATTCGGCGAACCGATCCCGCTTTTTAACGGCAAGGACCTCGAGGGATGGCGGTTGACAGACCCCAACGCGGTCAACGGCTGGGCCGTGAAAGACGGTCTCCTGGTCAACAACGTCGTCCAGGAGGAGGGCAAGCCGCACAAGAACTACGGCAACCTGCGCACGGACCGGGAGTTCGAGGACTTCAATATTGCCCTCGAGACCCGGGCCGGCAAGGATGGGAATAGCGGTGTCTATCTGCGGGGCATTTACGAAATCCAGGTGGCGGACACTTACGGCCACCCGCTCAACTCGCACAACATGGGCGCCCTCTACAGCCGCATCAAACCGACGGCGGCCGCCGAGAAACCTCCCGGCGAGTGGCAGACGATGGACATTACTTTCGTGGACCGGCACCTGACAGTGATCCTGAACGGCACGCGCATCATCGATAATCAGCCGGTCCTGGGCTGCACCGGCGGCGCTTTGTGGTCGGACGTGGGCCGTCCCGGCCCGATCTACCTGCAAGGCGACCACACGGGAATCGAGTACCGCAACCTGGTGCTCCGGCCTGTGGTCAAACCAGAATAGAATGTCATGAAAAGAATTCTGCATAGTCTTCCCACAGCGTGTTTGTTGGGCGTCCTGCTGGCTTTGCATCCAGCTTCCGCCGCCAGCCAACCGAAGCCGGTCAAGATCGGCGCCCTTTTTTCGGTGACCGGACCGGCCTCCTTTTTGGGGGCGCCGGAGGCCAAGACGGCCCGCCTGCTGGTCGACAAGATCAACGCCTCGGGCGGAATCGGCGGGCGGAAGCTGGAACTGGTGCTCAAGGACACCGGCGGCAGCCCGGAGAAGGCCGTGTCCTTCGCCAAACAATTGATCGAGGAAGACAAGGTGCTGGCCATCATCGGACCGTCCACGAGCGGCGAGACGATGCAGATCAAGAACTTGTGCGAGGAGAACAAGATGATACTGATCTCCTGCGCGGCGGCGGAGGTCATTGTCAACCCGGTGGCCAAATACGTCTTCAAGGTGCCGCAGAAAGACAGCCAGGCGGTTACTTGGATTTACCGGACCATGAAGGAGAAAGGGATTGCCAAAATCGCCGTTTTGAGCAGCAACGACGGTTTCGGCGCGGCGGGCAGGAAGCAATTGGAGGACATGGCCAAGGCGGAGGGCATCGAGATTCTGGCCGATGAGGTGTATGACCGGCAGGCGACCGACCTGACCGACATCCTTACCAAAGTCAAAAGCAAGCCGGGGGTGCAGGCCGTGGTGAACTGGTCGATCGTCCCGGCCCAGTCCATCGTGGCCAAGAATATGAGACAACTCGGACTGGATGTGCCGTTGTTCCAGAGCCACGGTTTCGGGAACCGGAAGTATGTCCAGCAGGCGGGGGTCGCCGCCGAGGGCACGCTTTTCCCAGCCGGCCGCCTGTTGATCGTGGATGACCTGCCGGAGGACCATCCGCAGAAGCAGGTGCTGGCCACCTTCAAGCACGATTATGAGGCGGCCTTCCATGAGGACGTCAGCACTTTTGGCGGGCACGCATACGACGCGCTCATGGTGGCAGTCGAGGGCCTCAAACGGGCCGGCAGTCCGGATCGGGAGAAAGTGCGCGATGCCATCGAGAACCTCAAGGGGTTCGTCGGCACCGACGGCATCTTCAATTATTCGGCCACGGACCACACCGGTCTGGATTTGGATGCCTTCGAGATGCTCACGGTCAAAGCCGGCAAGTTCACCACCTACAAAAAGTAGTGACCGGAGAGAACTTAGCGCTGCAATATTTGCTGTCGGGAGTCACCAAAGGCAGCGTGTATGCTGTGGTAGCGGTTGGGTTCAGTCTCATCTACAGCGCGACCGGCGTGCTGAACCTGGCGCAGGGCGAGTTCGTAATGTTGGGAGGGATGGTGGCGGTGACCCTGGCGTGGTACGTTCCGCTGCCGGTGGCCGTAACCGGCGCAGTGGTGGTTGTCGCACTGATTGGATGTCTGCTGGAAATCCTGTTTTTCCGCAAGTTGCGCCGCCATTCGGTTCTGCATCTGATCATCATCACCATTGGCCTGTCCATCGTCATCCAGGAAGCGGCCCTGCACCTCTGGGACGAGAAGGTGCGGTCGCTGCCCTATTTCACGGGCAATGAGGTCTCCTCGCTCCATTTCCTGGGCGCGGCCATATCGCCGCAGGTCTTGTGGGTGCTGGGGACGGTAGGCGTGACGGTGCTGGCACTGCAAGGATTTCTCCAATATACCTTGCAAGGCCGGGCGATGCGGGCTTGTTCCTCCAACCCGGAAGCGGCGATGCTGGCGGGGATCAATCTGAGGAACATGCGGACACTCTCTTTTGGGCTGAGCGCCGCCCTGGGGGCCCTGGCCGGTTGCGTCATCTCTCCGATCACCATGACTCATTACGAAATGGGCACACCCTTGGCCATCAAGGGGTTTGCGGCCGCCATCCTGGGCGGCCTGGGTAACCCGATGGCGGCCGTCCTGGGCGGATTGCTGGTGGGCGTCCTGGAGGCCGCCAGCGTGAGCCGCCTCCCGGCTGCTTACAACGACGTCGCCGCGTTCGCGATTTTGCTCCTGGTGCTCTTCGTGCGCCCGCGCGGACTCTTCGGTTCGCCCAGCGCCGAAGCTGTGAGGGAATGGTGAAGGTCCGGATGAACCGTATGCGTTCTGCCTTGCCGTTCGCGCTCGTTGCCTTGACGGCGATAGGGGCTGAGCTTGCGATGCGCGCCACCGGGACGGAGTACTGCCTGACACAGCTCACGATGGCTATCTACTACGCCCTGGTGGTGCTGGGCCTCTGCCTGGTGATGGGGTATGCGGGCCAGGTGTCCCTCGGGCACGGGGCCTTCTTCGCCCTGGGGGGATACACCTCGGCCGTGCTGACAACCCACGATCTCTCCGGGCTGGCGAATGCCACGGCCCTGCCTTGGCTTAAGGCGGCGCATCTGTTGGCCACACGACAGGACTTGTACGGCAACCCGTCGCTGACGGTCTCACCCTGGGCGGCCTTTTTGGCGGCGATGCTCCTGGTGATGGCCGTGGCCTGCCTCATCGGTTATCCGGCCTTGCGCCTGCGCGGCCACTATCTGGCGATGGCCACGCTGGGCTTTGGCGTGATCGTCAACAAGATTCTCCTGGCCACTTCCCTGACCGGCGCGGCTGACGGCATCAATGGCGTGCCCGAATGGAGATGGGCCGCCGGCTTGACCGTCTCCGGCAAGGGCTCCGCGCGCGTGCAAAACTACTTTCTGGCCTGCGGCCTGCTCCTGCTGACGGTGCTGGTGCTCCGCAACCTGGTTCATTCCCGCGTTGGCCGGGCCTTGCAGGCGATTCATGATGGGGAAACGGCCGCCAACGCCATGGGCATCAACACCGCCCGTTACAAGCTCAAGGTGTTCGTTCTGAGCGCCCTGCTGGCCGCAATGGCGGGCGTCTTTTTCACCCATTACACCGGCGGCATCGCTCCCTCGGAGGCGGGCGCCTTTAAGTCCGTCCGCTACGTGGCGCTGGCTGCCGCCGGAGGCCTGGCCAACCTCTGGGGCGTGGCCCTCATGAGCACCGCTCTGAACTATGGTTCCTTGCGCGGCTGGTTCGGCAGTTACGATAACGCGGTTTTCGGGGCGATTTTGATCCTGCTGGTCTCGCTGGCTCCGGAAGGGCCGCTCAAGCCGCTGGGGGCGTGGTTGCGGCGGCTGGCAGGCAGGCGTTTGCTCTCCCGGACGAGCTTTGGCCCGCAACCGCCGGTCTTGGGGGAGCGACCCGTAGAACTGGGCGCCGCAGCCCCGGAAAGGAGGCCCGGCCGTGGCCCTGCTTGAAGTCAAGAATCTCCGCCGCAGTTTCGGCGGCCTCGTTGCCCTGCAGCAGGTCTCTTTTGCCGTCAACGCCGGCCAGATCAAGGCCATCATCGGTCCCAATGGCGCGGGCAAGACCACCCTGTTCAACCTGATTTCCGGCCTGCTCAAGCCCGAGACGGGACAAATCACTTTTCGAGGACAGTCCCTGAGCGGCCTGGAGCCGTACCGCGTCGCTTGGGCCGGCCTGTCGCGGACCTTTCAGAATCCCAGCCTGTTTCCGCGCTTGAGCGTGCTCGAGAACGTAATGGTCGGCCGCCACAGCCGGACGCGCCGGGAGTTTGTCGCGTGCGCCTTGCGCTGGCCGGGCCAGGCTCGGGAAGAAAAGGCCATCCGCCAGGCTGCCCTGGCCGAACTGGAATATGTCGGCCTGGCAGATTTGGCCGCGTGTCCGGCGGGCGCGCTGGCCTTCGGCCAACGGCGAATGGTCGAGCTGGGGCGGGCGCTGGCCACCGAGCCTGAAATGCTGCTCCTGGATGAGCCGGCCAGCGGGCTAAATACGAAAGAAAAAGAGGACCTGGGCGAGCTGATTCGCAAGATTCGCCGACGGGCCATCACGATCCTGCTCGTCGAGCATGATATGTCCCTGGTGATGGGGCTGTCGGACGAAATCCTGGTCCTGCACAACGGGACCCCGATTGCCGAGGGGCCCCCGGCCACGGTGCAGAACGATCCAAAGGTCATCGGCGTCTATCTGGGCGGAGAATCCCAACATGTTGCTTCAGGTAAAGAATCTCAGATGCGGCTACGGCAGCCTTGAGGCCGTGCGCGGGGCCAGCCTGCATGTCTGCGCCGGCGAGATCGTTGGCTTGCTGGGCGCCAACGGCGCGGGCAAGTCCACCCTGTTGCGGTCGATCATCGGGTTGCTTCCGCCCTGGCAAGGCGAGATCCTCATCGAGGGCCGGGATGTGTGCGGCCAGCCGGCCTGGCGCAGCATCAGCCATTCAACGGTGCTGGTGCCCGAAGGCCGGATGATCTTTGCCGACATGACCGTGCGGGAAAACCTTCTGTTGGGCGGCTATCACAACCCGGACCGGGCCCTGCAAATGGACATCGTGCTGGACCGGTTTCCCAGGCTGCGCGAGCGCCTTCGCCAGTTGGGCGGCACCCTCTCGGGAGGCGAACAGCAAATGCTGGCGCTGGGCCGCGCCTTGATGGCCCGGCCCAGACTCCTCCTGCTCGACGAGCCGTCGATGGGTCTTGCGCCCAAGCTGGTCCAGGAGTTGTTCGCCGAAATTCTGAGGATGAAAGACCTCGGTCTGACCGTGCTGCTGGTGGAACAAAACGCGGCCGCCACGCTGCAAGTCGCCGACCGCGCCTACGTGATGGAAACCGGGGAGATTATCCTCGAAGGCGAGGCCGCCGAGTTGCTCCACAATCCGCAAGTCAAGCGCGCCTACCTGGGCGACGGAGGCAAGGCAGAAGGATGAAGGATGAAGGACAAACACAGAAAGCGTGAAGGATGAGGTGTTTCAGCCTTCATACTTCATACTTCATACTTCATACTTCATACTTCATACTTCATTCCCATGGGCACCTTCGATCGTCGTTACGAACTGATGCCGCGTCCCGAGTTGGAGCAGCTCCAGCTCGAGCGCCTGCAAGCCTTGCTGGCCCGGCTCCGCCGCAATGTGCGGCGCTATCGTGAGAAACTGGGCGATGTCCGTTTGGACTCGCTGGCGGACCTGGCGTGTCTGCCCTTCACCACCCCGGAGGAGGTGGCCGCCAGTTTCCCCTACGGCCTGTTTGCGTTTCCCTTGCGTGAGGTCATTCGTTTGCACTCGACCTTGGGGCCGGAAGGCAAGCCGCTGGTCATTGGCCACACGCGCAACGACCTGGCCCAGTGGGGACGGCTGGCCGCCCGCCAATTAGCCGCCAGCGGCGTCACGGCCAATGACGTTGTGCTCATCTCCCTGGGCGGCGCCCTGTGCCCCGGCGCCTCGGGCTACGTCCTGGGGGCCGAACTCATCGAGGCCTCTGTCATTGCCGAAGACGCCCTCCACATCGATTACCAGTTGGCAATGTTGCAGACCTATCGCCCCACCATTCTTATCACCAGCCCCAGCAACGCTCTCACGCTCATCGAGACGCTGGAAAAACGCCGGGTCGATCCTCAGTCCCTCCATCTGCGCGCCGTCTTGCTCTCTCGTCCCGTGGACCAGGAAATGCGCCGCCAACTGGCCGCTGGTCTCTTCGCCGCCCTCCACTGCAACTTCGGCATCAGTGAAATCCTCGACCCCGGTCTCTGTATCGAATGCGAGGCGGGGCATTTGCACGTTCACGAGGACCAATTCCTTCCGGAGGTCTGCCAGGGCGAATTGACCCTTACGACCCTTGGCCGCGAGGCGATGCCGCTGCTGCGTTACCGCACCCGGATCGCCGCCGAACTGCGCCGCGACAAATGCCCCTGCGGCCGCACCGGCGCCATCATCCGTATCGGCGCCCGCCTGGACCGGCGCTTTCGCGTCAAGGAAACCTGCTTCTATTCGCGCCAGGTTGCGGAGATACTGACCCAAACCCGGGCGGCCGGGCACCACTTTCTGATCGAGCCCTCCGAACAACGTCTCGGCTTGGCCATCGAAATCTCGAAGGACCTGTTCGCCGGCACCCTCTCCGGGGCGGAAAACCCCAAACGCGACATCGAATCCGAACTGTCCGCGCGCCTTGGCATCGAAGCCGAGGTGCGTTTCGTCGAGTCTCTGCCCGAGGCGGCGGAAACGCCGGGCCCCGGCCCTGCATGAGGCAAGGCTTACTCTGCCATTTCCCAATTTCTGTTTTCTGTTTTCTGTTGTTGTGCCTACTTCCCGCGTCCAAACAGGTGATCGAAGGGGATATCGATGGAGCCGCCCAACCAGAGTGCTGAATCGGTATTATTGCCGTCGAAGGTCTTGCGCGCGTGGAAGGCCCAGCGGATGTGACGACGACGCGTTGTGTAACTGAACCCGGCGTCCACCGAATCGCTGATCTCGCGCACGTCGGCCAGGTAGGTAATTCCAGGCTCGCCCGGCTGCCATCCAGCCGGCAGGCCGATGTTCTGCCCGCAGGTCGATTGCAAATGCCGGTAGCCAACATCCAGTTCCCAGCCGCGAATCTGCTGGAACAAGCCCAGGGCCGTAATGTACTGGTCGTTGCCGTTGGTGTGCATCCAGCGATAGAGCGCGTCGCCCCAGACGCCGAACCCGGTCCACCCGACATGCTTGCGGAAGAGCAGCGACGGCTCGATCGCCGCCGAATGGTTGCCCGGGGCGAAAGCCACGCCCCGGTCGTAGCTGCCCGGCACGATCCCGGCCGCTCGAAACGTCAATGTGGGGAGCCACTTGGGCAGCCAGGGCGCGTTTCCCTTCCCCTCGTTGAAAATCTGATACCTGACGCCCAGCGTCGTGTCCATCGCGCCGGTGGTTTGCCCGACACCGCCGTTAGCGTCGAACGCGCGCCAGCCGACCGTCGTGGCGCCGAAGTCCAGGTCCGCAGCCCAGCGCTCGGTCAGACCGTAGTCCAGCGTGATGTAACCCTGCCGGACATCGATGCCGTAACTCTCGCCATCGTTTGCGTGAACGGTGATGTTGTGACGCTGGCCTGCCGCCCAGATGTAATAGGCCTCCGATTGTTCATACAAGGTGCCGAATACCAGTTGTGCTTCCGCCGGCACGTCCGCCCACTGTGCGAAGGGGCGGCGCGGCGTGTCTTCGGAGCCCAGCCCAGTCCGGGCCGCCGCGGCCAAGACCACCAGCCCGGCCAAAATCATCGAGCGCCGGGCCACGCCCGGCCTCATTCGTTCAATTAGCTTCCGTTCAAAGGTCGCGTTCTTGTTCATACTTGTTCTTCCACGCCAAGGCATAAACCACAGGGGCCGGATGCTATCAATTCCTTGCTCCGCGTCAAAAGGAAAACGAGCCCAATTGACAGCGGCAGGGGGATTTGGTGAATTGATAGCCGGATGCGAAAGGCCGTTGTGAGCTTGGTCGTCGTTCTGGCCCTGGGCCTGGCTTTGGGCTTGGCGGGCAGCGCTGTCGCCGCCGCCGCGGCGACAAACCTCGATGGGCGGATGCTCGTCGAGCAGAAGCACTTCCTCGAATGCCTGGTCTATGTCTATAACCCCGGGCTGTGGATCGGCTATGACAACGGGCTCTATTTCCTGCCCCGGAACGACGCCCAGCGCGCGCAGATCGAAGCGATGAAGGCCGTCCGAGAACGGTATGTGGCCTTCACGAACCGGGAAACACGCCATCAATTTGTGGCGAAAACCCTCGCCGAGAGCGGCCTCGAGGCGCCTTGGCAAAAGAAACTGCTCGTGCCATACGCCGCGACCAACCTGACGCTGACTCCTGTCCTGGGCCGGCCCTTGCAAGTTGTGGATCGGTATTCGGTCCTCAAGTCCTTGCCGCGGGGCGACGTGCTGATCCAGGCCGGGGAATCGATTTGCGCCGTGATGGGCTTCGGACGGGGGGCCAGTGATGCTTACCGGACAAATGCGCTGCTGGTTGATGAGGGGCAGATGACTTACCGGACGGAAAGCAACGAGCTCGCGTGGGTGGAGGCCTTCAGCGACGTGGCCCTCACCGCAGCCGAGACTGCGGCCCTCGACCGGGCGGTGGAGGCATTCCAAAAGAAGGCGGCGCTGCTGGGCCAGGCAGAGACTGCGCCGCTCAGCCAGGCGGCGCCGGCGCTTCCAAGAAAGGCGCCGGTCCCGGGCCAGGCCACCGCCCAAACCAAGGCCAGGCAGGACTTCGCGGGCTTGAAGGCCAGGGCCACGGAGACTTCGCCCTTTATGGAGTACCTGCTGGCCAAGGCATACCTTGAAGGCAAAGGGACCGGCAAAGACGAGAAGCTCGGTTTGCTCTGGATGAACAAAGCAGCCCACGACGGGTCAGGCGATGCCAACAGTTACCTCGAGGGCTTGAAGGGAAAGTGACGGTCGTCAAGCTTTTCAAGCGGGCCCCGAATTGACAATGCCGCGCGGCTCCTGCACGCTGCCATTGCGGCGCGCGCACGGTTGGAGCGCCCGTCCTATGCGTCTGCAAATCCTCAGCGACCTGCACCTGGAATTCGCGCCGTTCGATCTCCCCGGGGTGGCGGCCGATGTCCTGGTGCTCGCCGGGGATATCGGGGTCGGGGAGGCGGGATTGAGATGGGTCCTGGAGACCTGCCGGGAAACACCGGTGATCTATGTGCTGGGCAACCACGAGTTCTATCATCACACCATTCCGAGCGTCACCCGCAGACTCAAGGAGATGGCCGAGGGCACAAACGTTCACGTGCTCGAGAACGATCGAGTCCAGATCGGCAACGTCACCTTCCTGGGGGCCGTCCTGTGGACCGATTTCGCGCTGCTTGGAAACCCGCTGCAGGCAGAGATCGATGCCGAGATGGGCCTGAACGATTTCCGCCACATCCGGGTTTATCCGAAATATTCCAGGTTCCGGCCCGCGGACGCGCGCCAATTCCATCTGCAGTCCGTCGGCTGGCTGCAGGAGCAGTTTCGGGACTTGGCCGGACGCAAGTCCGTGGTGGTCACGCACCACGCGCCAAGCGGTCGGTCGGTTCGGCCGGATCTCCATGACGATCCCTTGAACCCCGCGTTTGCCTCGAACCTCGAGCCGCTGGTCAGAGCCGGTGGCGCGCGGCTTTGGGTCCACGGCCATATCCACACCGTCGCCGATTACCAACTGGGCGCGACCCGCGTGCTGGCCAACCCGCGCGGTTATCCGATGGAACGGGTGCGGGGATTCGACGCGGCGCTGGTGGTCGAGGTGTGAGACTGAAGCGAGGCCCAGCCAAAGGCTGCCATCAGGAACAGCGTCGCCACCAGGATCAGCGCGCGCGCCCAGTCCGAAGCCGGCCGGGCCAGGACCGCGCTCAGCCCGATGTTCAAGTCCGCCCCGGGGTCCACGGCGACGGTGCGTTTGAAGGTCAGGACGCGGCCCTGCTCCGGGATGGTTGCGCGCAGGACGGCGGGGGAGCTCAGGGCGGCGTCCTGTTGCTGGATCAGGCGCTCGGCCAGGCGCATGAACGCGGCGTTGTCGTCGGCGGTGTTGCGGTCGATGATCGCCTTGGCGTCCTGCTGGGTATAATTGACCTCTTTGCGCCCGTGCAAGTCGCGGAACTTGGCGCCCAGCGCCCCCGCCTCGCCGGCAGTGGCGGCCTGGCGGACGTTCAACCCGATGAGCGCCTGCTGCAGCTTGATATTGTGGAGCTGGACGCGCGCGTCTTCGTTGAAGGCCGCGTCGTGGGAAGAGAGGCCGTAAGCCGCCTGGAAGGCACGGCGGGCCTGCTGCGGGTCGCCCGCATCCAGAGCGGTGTTCCCGGCCGCCAGCAGGTCCTCGGCGTGCCGAGTGAGTTCGAGCCGGCCCATGGCCTCGTTGCGCAGATAGCCCTGCGCGTCCATTACCTCTGCCTGGCCGGCGAGTTGTTCCTCCTGGAACTGGAGCGAGCCAGACCAGCCCTTGAGGCGCCACTTCTCGCTGAGGGAAACCCGCCAGGCAATGTTCTCGAGCGGCAGGTCGAACTTGGGCGCCAACAGCTTGAGGTCGAGGGCGCGCGCCCCGGCCGCGCCAACGCGGGAACTGTAGAACAATTCGACCGAAATCGCCTTGTCGCCGCGCGACTGCTGGTCCAGCGGGATGAGCAGACCCTGCGGCCCGCGCCACGGCCACACCCCGCCCTGGTTGACAAAGGCGAACCAAAAATGCGCCTCCGGGGGCAGGGTCACATCGAGCAGCCGTTTGTCGCCGGGCTGCAAGTCCAGGCGCGCCTGGGTCAGCATCACGCCCTCATCTGAAATGATCGAGGTGAAGGTCACGCGGTTGACATGGGCCTCGAGCAGTTTCGCCGCTTCGTGCCGCTCGAGCTTCAAGGGAAGCTCGAAGGAGGGTTCCACGAGCCGATAAGAGAAATTGGCGGCGGCGGCCGAGAGGTCCTGCTGCAAAACGCGCGGGATGCTCTGCCATTCGGCAGGCTGGAGGGCCGCCGGCACAGTCTGGATGCGCACCTGCAAACGGCCGCCGGACTGCACCGTCACAAAACCGCGTTGCAGGTTCACCTCGCCCGCCTGCACCCCGCGCACAACGGTCTCGGGGGCCTGCTCCGGCATGAACGTTTCGTAAGTGGCCTGCAACAGATACGAGCCGATCACCCGCCGGTGCAGCTTGATGTCCCAGGCCTGCAAACCGTTGGTGGACGCCCCTGGCGCCCGCATGAAATCGGCTACCTGCTCGCCCTGGAAGCGCGCGCTCTCGGCATTGGTGGGGAGAAAAACGCGGAAGGCCTTCAGACCCGTGTATTCAATCTGGTACTGGAGATTGGCGACGACTTTGACCTGGGCGTCGCTGACGGTGGCGTGCTGGAGGCTGGTGACTTGAACCCACGGAGCGACCCGTTCGATGTCCAGGGCCAGGCTCCAGGGCATCTGCAATACCCGAAAGGCCAGCACTCCCTTTTGGCGGATGCCCGAACGCTGAGGGTCCAACTGTGTCACCCCTTCAGAAGCCCCTGCCTGCAAACGGAATCCCTGCTCCGGCGCCAGCAACAGCGTGCCGCGCTGCTTGCCGGCCTCCCGCAGTGCCAGCCGCGGGACTTGCCAGCCGTTGGTCCCCTTGATCCCCGGTCCCGCCAGGCTGATCGCCAACTGCTGCTGGCCCTCGGTCTTGCCCGCCAAGTGCAGCGTAATCACCCGCCCCGCCTCCGTTCTCGACTCGGTCCAATGGCTCAAGGCCGGACCGCTGATCGACTCGACATCGAAGCCCGGCGGCATGACAAAACTCAGCCGGAAAATGCCTGCCCGCGTGATGTTCACAGTAGCGTTGTCCGCCAGGACCGTCCGGTCTTCGCCCAGCGAAAGGGTATCCTGTGTCTCGACACGGATGTCGGGCTCGACCGCCGAGGCCTTCAACTGCACGAGCAGCGGCGCGCCCCTCTGGCCCGGCCCAGCCTCCGGGGCCCGGCCCCCTGAAGGCCGGCCCGTTCCCGGCCCCTCGTACCTGAAGGCCCGGCGCACGGTCAGGCCGGGGATCTGCCCCTGAAGCGCCGCGCCCGGCTCCGGAGGAAAATCTTCAAGGTTGATGGGCGAAAAACCTTCCGCACTGACGTTGTCCAGTTGAACCTCGTTTCCGGTCGCCACGCCCAGCAGGCCGAGCTGTCCGCCGGCATTCTCGACGCTCAGCAAACCGAAGGAATGCTCGAAGGGCAGAGGGCTGGCGGCTATCTGCGAGCGGGCCAGCAACGCAAAAGGCCGCGACTGGCCTGGGTTGAGCGTCACCCGCAGCTTGCGCGCGTCCGGGTCGAATCGCCATAGAGACACCACTGAACCGCCCGCTGCCGCGCCCTTGGCGTCCGCTCGACCCGGGTCGAGCACATCCGTAATCGTAGCGCCGGCCGGCACATCCAGAACCAGCTCGGTCAACTCCCCCTGGGCCGGACGAATCGAGACGTAATGCGCGCCCTCGATCACCCCCGCCATGGGCGCGTAAAGCTGCGTCAGTTCCGCGTAAAACACCGGCTTCTCGCTCTTCACATCCCGGCTGCGCGGCTGCCATCCGAGCCAGGCCCCGCTCGCCGGCGCGAGCACCAGCGCCGCCACGGTGTTGCTCCCGACCACCTGGCGCTCGAGCGCCACCGCTTGCGGCGACAGCACGTCGACGTCCAGGTTGACCACCGTCAGTTTAAGCCGATTCACCAAGCCGTACGGCACCGGCAGAACCAGCCCGCTCTCCTTGTCGCGCCGGACGGTCTGCAACTGGTATTGCACCTGGACATCGAATGCGCCGCGCTGCCGGGCCAACAAACAGTGGCTCATCTTCGAGCCGGCCGGGCCCGGCTCGATCTTAAGGGCGTTAGTCGCATAATTGAGCCGCATCAGGACGGCCGGCTCGAAGAGCAGCGGCAGCAGGTCGCCCTTTTCCGCCTGCCAGCGGATGCGCGCGGTGCCCAGCGCGAAGGTGTCCTCGACCCGGATCTCCTGGGTGACCGATTCCGGAACGGGCGGTTGACGGGGCGGCGCCAGGGAAGCGGGGCGGTGTTCTTGGGCGGCCTGGGCGCCGCACATCCATCCGAACCCCATCAGGCTGCCGATGAGCAGGGCGGCGGCAGCGGGTGCGGCGTCGCCGTGAGCGGCGGCTGCGCGGGCGGGTTGCGGCGGTGGCGGAAGCCGGAAAAGCCCGCACAAGGCCGGAACCACGGCGTGCAGAACCAGGAAGACCGCCAGGACGGCCAGGAACGCTGTTGCGCCGTTGGGCCAGCGCAACGCGGCCCACGCCAGCAGCAGCCAGCCGCCAATTCGGCCCAGGACCTTCCGGCCCGGCTTGGCTGCCAGCCACGCATAAGTCCAGAGTGCGGCTGCCAGCAACGCCGGCCAGGCATAACCGAGAACCTCGCCTGCAGAAACTCGATCCGCGACATTGCCCACTTCCAGGCTCAACGCGCTGCCCGCCTGCTGCACCGGGGCCACGAATGAAAGGTCGCGCGGCAGGGACCGCTGCTCCTGGCCGCCAAGTTCAACCAAGTTTAGAAACGCGGCCGCCGCCAGCACCAGGGCCGCCAACCCAAAGACCGTGCCGCTTATGTGGCGCGGACTGAATCGATACACGCCGCGCCCGCTCCCCCAGCGCCAGGCCGCCAAGGCCGCCGCCAACAAACCCAGCGCCTCCAACAGCCCCTCCAACGCGCTGCCGGTCTGCTCGGTGAAAAGCCGCGCCAGGGCGCTAAAGCCCGAGCTGTCACCCACGCCGCCCGCCGGGGTGAGCGAGCCGCCGCGATAGACCAGCCGCTGGCCGGTATCCGGCTCGACCCGCCACTCCGCCAGCAGGACCGGCGCGCTGACCACCGGCGCGCTGAGACGGACCCGTTCGGGCACTTTCGTCTTGGCGGCGAGTTTCAAATCGATGACCAGCACCGCGTCCGGGCCGGCGTGCTGCGGCAGAGGGATGAGGTCGGCCTCGCCATCGAGGACGGGGACGACCGGCGCGCCGTTGACGCTGGCGCTCCACAATTGGGTTCCGGGCGGCAGCGCCAGTTTCAAGTTCGGGTTGCCCCGGTTCTTCACGAAATAACGCGCGTCGGTCAGCACCTGGCCCTCCTTCGAGATGCGGTTGGTGAGCGAGGCGCGATCCACCATCAGGCTCAGCGAGTCGCCTTGGGCCAGCGGGCTCAGGGCCAATTTGAGGTCGAACGGGCGCGAGGTGTAGCGGAAGGCCTCGAGGATCGGGGCGTCGAAAAAGAGCCTGTATTCGGGCGGGATTTCCCTCGTATCCAGGCGCAGCAATCCGCGCGAGACGACTTCCGGCTTCACCTCGAACTGGTAGGCGCTGATGATGAGCGTATAGCCCTGTTCGGACTGGGCATCCAGCGGGCGCGCGCCGGTGAAGGTGAGGGTCTCGCCCTGCGATTTAAAGGGCCGCTCGTAGGTCGCCAGCAGGGTGTAAGCCCCTGCCACCGGCGTGTGCAACTGCACCAGGTAGCCCCCGGCTGTCTGCTGCCAGTTGCGAAGGTCTTTGCCGGTGAACTCGACATTGGTGTAGCCCTCTGACAGCTCGACTTTAAAGGCCCCCACGGGCGCGCCGGACACGACGTAATTCACGAGGCTGCTGCCATAAGCAATGCCTTCGCCAATCGAAAACAGGTGGAAGGCGTCCGCCTGCACGGTCTGCGGCAGCCGCTCGACCCGCACCGCCCCCTGCCAGGCAGGGTCGCTCAAACGGAAGGCCGCCTGAATCCCCGGGACCTGGCGCGGGAAAAACGCCGTGGCAATCTCCGTCAGGGCCTGCGTCCGCTCCGGCGTGAGCCGAAAACCCGGGTCGGCCGCCACCGCGATATGGCCCCGCACAGACTTGGCCTTGGCGACCTCGATACGAGGCAGCTCCCAGGCGCTCCCTTCGAGGGCCTTGTTTCGTTCCAGCCGGAGCTGCACCACTTGGCGGCCCGAGATCGGTTGGCCATACACCAGCCGCAGCTCGGCCTGGGACTGGTCAGCGGGCTCGCGCAGGAAATAATCGCTCAGGCCGGGCGCAACAAGCTGCGCGATGGCGTAACCTTTGGGGGCGCGCAGCAGCAACTCACGCAACGGCGCCTCCCGGATGTCCAACTCGATTTCGGCATCGATGGCCAGCTCGTTTTCCCCCAGGTGATACGCCAGCAGTTGGGAAACCGCCAACTCGGGCAGAATCTGGTCCGCCTGGATGCGCAGGCCAAAATCCGCCCCGGAAAAACGGTAAACGAAACGCTGGTTGCCGCTCGGCCGCAGAAGCGCCCGCGTGAGGTCCGTCTCCGGAAACTGGTCGGGCGAAATCTGGGAAAGCCCGCTGGCTTGGGCCACCTCGAGACGCACCGCCCCTTCGTTTACGACGCGGCAGTAGCCGGCAAAGCGCGTCGCCCCCTCGGGCCGCAGTTGCACGGCCTCGATGGTCTGTGGAAAGGCCCCCAAGGGCGTTTGCACCTGGACCTGGAGCGCAAAGGCATCCTTCTGCGGCTGGTTGAACTGCACGACGAGCCGGCGTTCGGCCGCCCCGGACGCCCGCTCTACGCTCCACGCCAGCACCGGGTCGCCTTGCACCCGGGTGACCTCGCCCGTTCCCCGCAGCAAGAGGGTCACGCGCTTGAGTTCGCCTTGCATCACCTTGAAATTCAGGCACCCGGCCTGCCGCATCAGTCCGGGGCCAAGGCTGATTTGTGAGAGCATCTCCGCGGCGTAAAACAGCTTCCCCTCCGCTTCCGGCCCTGCCTCTTTCCACGCCAGCTTAACCGCCCCCTCCGAAGGGAGGTAGCTGACGAAGTCGTTGCCTTTCCGCTCGGGCCGCGCCGCCCCGCCAAACTCGAATTGGGTGTCCGCCCTCAGCCCGTGCAGCACAATCGGCTGCAACGCGCTGGGCGCCACCCGAAACTCGACGGCATTCCAGTTCTCCGCCTGCCGCACCGCCGCGTCGAACTTGAGCTGAATCGGAAACCGCCCCGCGCGGTCGAACGCGATGGTAAAAAGATTCTGGCCGGCCCTGAGCTGCCATTTCGGGTGAGGACCCACTTCGGTCAGCGCCACCGCCCCGCTCAGCAGGTCCAGCGTCCCGCCCTGGTGATTTTCGACCCGCGCTGTCGCCCTCAGCGTAAAGGCCGCCCGATTGCTCCCCAGGTCTCCCGCAAGCATGAAATCCTCCAGGACCACCGACGCCGGCGGCGGATTGGGCGCCGGCTCGCCGGCCCCGGACAGGGACGGCATAGACAACAAGAGAACGAGTGGCAGCAAGCGTAAGAGGTTAAATAAGCCACAGGGTTTTCTGTCGGGGTGGTGCAGGGGAGAGTTGGCTTGGTTCATAATGACGCAGAGAAAAGACCTGGCAACGATTGAAGAGTGGTCCCTGGCACTGAGATTTCATACCTCGGGACGAGCCTGACAGCTCCTTTAGGAGCGCCATCTTTATAGGAACGCGGCCCCACAAGGCCTCTCTCAAGCTCCGTTAGGAGCGGCATGTCAACCCTCCGGACGGTGCGACCCTGACATGCCGCTCCTGACGGGGCTTGGGCTCCTCGATGCACCTGGACTATAAATATGGCGCTCCTGACGGAGCTTTGCCGAGGTGGCGGATCAGTCAGTTTGCACTGCAATAGTCGAGATTGCTCGCAAATTGAGCCACAGATTGCACAGATTGCACAGATGGGAATTCTTTTCTGTGCAATCTGTGGCTCAATTGCCGGAGGGAAGCGTGGGAGCGTGATGGCCGCCGTTCTCTGCATGGCTATTTCCCCCCCAGACTCTGCGCCTGGCGGATCATCCATTCCAGTTTCCCGGGCCGCGCATCGGGGCCATAGACCTCCGGCACGCCGCGCAAGTAACCGAGCAGCCGGTCAGTGGTCACCTCTGCCGCAAACGGGCTGGACACCAGCCATTCGGAGAATGCGCCGGCCACCGCCGCCAGCCGGAGCGCCGCGCTCGACTGCTCGAGCGGCGCGGCGCTGCCCGTGTAAGGGGCCGTCCACTCCTGCTCGTGGTAATCGCTCGTCCCGGGGACCCGGTAGTGGACACGGACAACCCCCAGCGGGCCGTCGCCGCGCGGGTCGGTCTCGATGACGTACAACGCATTGCCCGACTCGGCCGCGCCAATCTGGGCGGCATTCACGGTGTTGTCCCGGAATTGCTCCTTGGCAAGCTGGTGCCTGGCATAGCCGATCTGCCGGTAAGCCCGCACACGCGCCGGATTGAACTCGACCTGGACCTTCACGTCGGACGCCGCTACGCGCAGCGCCCCGGCCAACTGCCCGGCGAACTCGCTGGCGGCCTCCTCCGGCGTGTTCAGAAACCCGTAGCGCCCATCCCCGTTGCGCGAAAGGACCTCGAGCAAATCATCGTTGTAGCCTTCCCAACCGATGCCGAAGCAATCCAGGGCAACTCCCTGCTTGCGGTGCGCCTCGACCTTCTGCTTGAGCGCCTCGGGCTGGACGTTGCCCAGGTTGGCGGCACCGTCGGTCAGGAGCACGACCCGGTTGATGCCGTTGGCCAGGTAATGGCGCAGGGCCGTCTGGTAGGCCAGGTTCATCGCCTCCTCGAGATTGGTGCCGCCCTGCGGGGTGAGCCCGCTCACCTCTTCGGCCACCTGGCCGGCCTGACTGCCGGGCATGCCGTCCACCCAGAGCCGCGCCGTCCGCGCAAACGTGACCACGCTCAACTTGTCCTGCGGCTGGAGTTGCCCCGCCAGCACCCGCAGCGCCTCGTGGATGATGCGCACGCGGTCGGCACGCTCCATCGAGCCCGAATTGTCAAGCAGCAGCACCACGTTCAATGGCCGGCCCGCCTGCCGGCCCTGCGCCGCCGTCTTGAGCGAGAAACGCAGCAGGTCCCGGTTATGCGCGAAAGGATAGCGCGCCCGCTCGCACGCAAACGCCACCGGCACCCCCGCCAGCGCCTCGGGGTCGCGGTAATCGAAGGCGTTGATGAACTCCTCGCTCCGCACCGTGGCCGGCTCGGGCATCGTCCCCTTTTCCAGGCTCGCCCCTGCCAGCTTGAACGAAACATCGCTCACGTTCAGCGAGAAGGTCGAGAAGGCATTCTCCCGCGTCTGGACCTCGGGTTGGGGAATCGGCGCCGGGGCCGCGGGCTGTTTCTTGACCGGTTGATCGGACCGGTCCACATCCCCTTGGGCCTGGGCGAACAGTGGTTCACCATTGTTCATCCCCCCGATGCCGTTGAAGTAATTGCCGGCAGCCTTAGCCTGGGTCTGGGCGAGTTGTGATTCCACGACCTTCCGCGCCCTGTGCTGCGCTTGAATCCCGCCCCGTGTCAGCTTTTCGCTTTCTTTAAGTTCCCCAAGCTTGCGCTGGTTGTCGATGGCCCATTTTTTCTCGATGTCGGGCCCCAGTTTTGTGCGGGAAGCGAGGTCGCGCTCGGCGGCGGCCGTGAGGGGCACGACATACCCGTAGCGCCCGGCAAAGGCAGCCGCTGCAGCAGGCTTCTCGACATTTGTCGCCTTTTCCCGGTCGACGTTCGAGGTGGCCTGGGAGATGACCCGGCGGTTTCCCTCATCCGCAATGGTGACGGCCCGGCGTGACTCGGGGTCAATCGAAAAGTAGGCGTCGCCGAGTATCGTGTTACTGGGGTACTTGGCCAGCTTATCGGCGGTCTGGAGTTCGGCAAGTTGCTGAGCTAAGGGCACGTTTGTCTGGCCAGCCACGCTGAGGTCAGAGAGACCATCCTGGCCTGGCTGCTGAGGCGGTTCCGCGTAGAAACCCCTTAGCGTGGCGGACACCGTTGTCACGCCGGCCACAGCCTGAGTTTGAGCTGGCAATCCCTTCGCCGCCGAGGTCAGCGAGCCTAGGTCGCGCGAGAGTTCCCGCTTTTTCAGTTCAGCTTCCTCAGCGGCTGCTTGTGCGGCCTCGGCGTCGAACCCCAAGCCTAGGACCGGCTTGTCCCCGAGAATGGGTATCCCGTCGTCTTGAGGTGGGGCGGTGTTGGCGGCCACCTGCCCTGGAACAATGTCGCGGGGCATGCTGACAAAGGGAATAGCAGCGGCCGGGCCCGCAGGCGGGGCGGCAGCCGAAGCGACTGCAGCCGGAGCGAGAGCAGGCTGAGGCAGCTTTGAAGCCTCGGCAACAGATGCGTTGCCCCCGCCCATGCCGCCACCCCCCGCCATTGACTGCGACACCTGATTAGTCTGCAGGATTCCGGTGAGATCAGACGGGATCCCGAACATGCTCCCGCCCTTCCAGCGACCCGAGGCCATTGACGGCGCTTGTGCAGGCAGCCTGCCACCCTTTCCATCCATCCCGCCAACGCCACCACCCAGCATTCCCCCGCCGGAGCGGCCCCTTGGCAGGTTGTTGCCAGGCCCGGAACTGGGGCTGGAGGGTTCGGGCAGGTTCTGAGTCTGGCGCCAGCGTGCCACAATGCTGCCGGGCGGCGCTCCGTCGGCGCTGAAGGAGTCGGGCGGGTTCTGAGTGGCGCGCTGAATCAGGGGGTTGCCGGCGCCCAGCATCGAGTTGCGGTTGTTATTGTTGTTGGCGCGAATGCTGCCGGAGCGCTGCATGAGGTCCTGCACGATTTGTTGGGTATCCTGCGGGTCGGCGTTGGCAAGGTCGAAGACTCTTACCACTTCGTGTTTGGCATCGACGGAACTGGGCGCCTGCGTTTGCCCGGCCGTTTGGCTGGGGCTGCTGCCGCCTGAAGGCGGCGTTCCGGGGCGGTGGTTCAGGGCCTCCGTTTGTCCGGCCGTTTCGTTGGCCCCGGTGGTGCCAGGCAGGATGATTGCCGTTCGGTTTGCGGGGGCCGGAGGCGGTGATTCGCGCCCGTTTTCACTTTGAGGGGTGCGAACTGGCGCGGGTTGCGGCTGGGGGGCTGGCGACATTTGTTCTCTGGCTTCGCTGGGAAGTGAAGCGAGAAAAGCAGACATCCTGTCTGCGCCGGCTTTCTCCTCCGCTTTTGCCTCCGCCCAATGCGGCGAGCCGTAGGGGATTATATTTGTCTCGAACGTGGCATAGCCTCCGTAGGATCCGAAGATTTGGGTTACACTCGATCGATCTTCCAGCGCACGGCTCCTTGTTCGGTCCCGATCAGCGAGCCGGAGTTTCACCGGCCCCATGGCCAAAGACTTGCGCTTGCTTGAGGACAAGGCCGGCAGGAGCAACGCCACGGCCAGCAATGCGATCAGCACCGCCGCCGCGGCCACCAGCCCAGGCGACCGCCATTCCTGCCGGCGCGGACGGGCAAATTCCTTGGGCGCGACCGTCTTGAAATGGGCCAGCAACTCCTGCCGGCGGCTCTCGCTCAGCTTAAGCGGCGCAGGTTGGACGGCAGTTTGCCCCGCCGGTTGGACGGCGGTTTCCCGGACGAGGTCAATCGTGAGTTTGAGGCGCTGGTGGAGCGCGGCCAGGGCGGCGTCCTGCTCGATGGCCCGGCGCAGTTGGGCTGCCTGGTCGGGCGGCAGTTCCCCGAGCAACAGGGCCGTCAGGCCGGCCTCGAGTTCTTCGCGGGAATTATGGGGGAGATCCGGATTCATGGAACAATTCCGTTTTTGGCCAACTCGCAGGCGACCGCTTTGAGGGCGTGGTGCAGAAGGTAGCCGACGTTGCCGATGCTCAGGCCGGTGCGGAGGCTCATTTCTTTGTAAGACAGGCCGTCGTTGAACTTGAGCCGGACCAATTCCCGGCTGCGTTCGTCGAGCGTTGCCAGGCACAGCCGGACCAGGCCGATGCCTTCCCAGCGGGCGATTTGTTCATCGGGCAGTGGCTGCGGATCCGCCGCCTCGGGCGCGCCGGGCGAAGTCTCTTCGGGGTCCAGGCCCAGCGGGACCAGTTTATTGGCCTGGCGCCGATGGTTCAGCGCCAGGTTATGGACCGTCCGGTAGAGCCATCGTCGCGGCTCGCGCACCTGCTCAAACTGGGCATGCAATCTCATGAACGCTTCCTGGACGATGTCCTCCGCCACGCCGCCCTGCCCGAGCAGCCGCAGCGCGTAGCCCAAGAGAGGCGACTCCAGGGCTGCAAACAGCTCCGCAATCGTTTCACATCCGGTCGGCTCCATGCTGGCTTGGTCAGGTCGCATTGTGGCCATGCTCGGCGAATCTCCGCCATTTGCCTCGCTCATCGAGCCATCCGGCATTCTGGGTCTCCACAAAACATCGTGTCTCACCTTCTATGACACCGGAGGGCGGCGGTTCTTAGAAATTAGACGAAATCGGGGCCGGCGGGTTGAAATGCCGGGTTAGAAATCCGAAATCCGAAGGCCCGAAATCCGAAGGAAATCCGAAATCCGAAATCCGAAAGGCGGTTGCATACTTAACCGCAAAGAACGCAAAGAACACAAAGACAAAGCCAAAACAGGGCACTTCTTTGCGATCTCTGTGTTCTTTGCGGTTATTCCGTAATTCTGCAACCGGCTGCCGAAATCCGGGTTCGATCCCTCTTTCGGTGGGGTCGGTGCGTGACAAGGAAGTGCCTGCGGCACTCAGTATTGAGTGCAGAGCCGATGGCCGAAAAGCCTCGCGGTCTCGGCCTTCGGATTTCGGATTTTGTTCAGGGCTTCGGATTTCGGCCTTCGGCCTTCGGACTTCCTATTGGCTGCCCACGCCCTTGACCTGCATTCGGAGGGCGTAGAGATGCTTGCTCGCCGTGATGAAAAGCGTCTGCCGGTCTTTGCCGCCGAAACAGATGTTGCCGGTCCAGGGCTCCGCCACCTCGAGGTGC
>Ga0187849_1000656_pt1 | contig 44300 bp, 47 predicted proteins | sample June2016WEW_4_10_2_FD_132412 | JGI IMG/M metagenome (GOLD analysis project Ga0187849, IMG submission 132412) | Peatland microbial communities from SPRUCE experiment site at the Marcell Experimental Forest, Minnesota, USA - June2016WEW_4_100 | ecosystem: Environmental > Terrestrial > Soil >... | reverse complement strand
GTTCAGGAAATGCTGGGACACAAAAATATTTCAACAACACAAATCTATACTCACGTCACGAATAAACAACTCCGCGACGTTCATATGGCTTTCCACGGAAAAGGTGGAAAATAAAAAAATAATGGGGAACCGGTCCAAATAACTTAGTTTGGAAAGATTCCCCATTTTTGACTCTACTGATGCAAATTCCAGAAAGGTTTGAGGCTTACCTCAAGGTTGCCCGGAAGGGTAATTGATTTTATTAAACTGCCTACCGGCATCTCAAAGCTCCAGCATATATTTCCTGAATCTGCCGAAAGGACGCAGCGGTAATTCCACGGATAGATATTGTTATTGTTGTCGGTTGCAAAGATCTGATTCCTTGGCCAGTTTTCAATGTTTTTGGCACCGTTCCACGATACGCCCTTGACTATGACAAACCAGAATCCCGGTTTCGCATAGGCTAACCTGCCGTTGAGTTTAAGGATTGTCGTTTTTACAACAATCTGATTGAACTGCAAGTCGGTAGCTACACCATTCCAGACGATTTTGATCGGCTGTGTTTGCGGGACCTGAGTCGGCGTTGGTGTCGGTGTCAATGTTGGTGCCAGTGTCGGGATAGGTTGACAAACCGTTGTCGGAATAGGTGTCGGCGTCGCTTCCGGTGCAATAAGAATTGGTGTATCTTGCATGGCCGGTGCAGAAACAATAGTTACCGGGATTGCGAAACTGCAGGCGGTTGCGAAAATCAGAACCGGTGCTATCGCAAAAACAAATTTATTTTTCATAATAATCCCCTCCTTTGGGATTGGTTACGAATGTTTGTAAGGTACGCTCAACTTATATAGTTTCTGGAGTATGAAGTCAAGTGGGCTCTAGTCTTTGACTTCAGATACTCCGGAGGTTATACTACAGGTCTTAGTTAAGCTTGCCCTTTCCAATCTATATTTGTTAAATCACACGAGGAGGTGTGAGATGAAAAATGCTGCTTTGGTCGTAATGTTGTTTGTCTTGCTTGTGACTATGGCTGGGTGTGGAGTTTCGCAGGCACAGGCTACACCAACAAACACTCCTGTCCCGACAAGTACACCTGTTCCAACAGAAACTCCTGTTCCCACGAACACACCTGCCCCGACGAATACACCGCAGCCTACGTACACACCACTGCCAACAAGTACACCCAATCCGCCTGTTGCTGGTATTGACTATCCGGTTTCGGTGGGGAACGTCACTTTCAAGTTTTATTCTGTGACAATGTCTGCCAGCGAAGTCATGCTTGGAGATACACCATTTAACCCAGGCCCTGGGGATTCTGTTATGATCGTTAGCGCACACTATACTGGGGATGCATATACACTTTGTACCCAAACCTTCTTCCTGCTTGATGATGTTTATGTTAGCGATGCGAAGGATACCCATTATAACTCTAATGGTTTTTACATTGATGACACTGGCTTGACCATCAGTATTGCGTTTTATGTTAAACCCGGAATGGGTCCGTATGTGTTGCATAACACTCTCGATACACCCTGGCAGGTGGAATTAACGTCCTTAATCAGTAATTAACAGTAAGGGGGAGACCTGTATCTTGAGAAAGGTATGTCTCCCCATTTTTTTGGGAAAAATTTACAGGTTGGCCTCAAAGTTCGATTCCCATTTAGGTCAGGACGGCTTGATATGGTTTTCTGAGTCTAGAAAAAGTGTGGGAGTAACTTACGGGTTTAATAATTGTTGCCTGAATTCGGAAGAAGTCTCATTCCATGTTTCCAAAAGCTCCGTTAATTTTTCAAAAAGTAGTTTATTTGCAACCGACCGGTTTTGCGCCTGACTTCTTTCTTCCTCCGACCTTATACTCACGCCGGATGGTATGTGGGCAAGTCTGACCGCGGTTGAAACTTTATTGACGTTTTGTCCTCCGTGGCCGCCTGAACGGATTGCGTCCATTTTAATATCTTCGTCGTATACCTCAGGAAAACCATCCTTGGCAGAAGCATTTAGCCAAACAACCAGCCTTTCCTGTTTTTTTGCCTTTTCTTTATCCGGAAGTTTTCCCCATTTCGATTCGATATATCCCGTTATTTTTCCCTCCGCCTCTTTCTGACTATTTTCTTTCCGTTTATCGCGTATTTGCTGTCTTTCGGCGGCTGAACTTTTTGTTGGTTCTGTGCCCTTCGAACCTTTTCCTTTAGGGCGCGGTTCATAGCTGTCCGGAACATTCTCATATTCCTCGGGATTAAGTGTAGACATTAATGCAATATTAGCCGTTTGGTTTCTAACTTTCAATTTTCTCCCAAGGAAAACCATCTCTTCCGAAGTGGCCGTAGGAAGCGGCTTTTTCATAAATCGGGGTTTGAAGATTAAGTCTTTCGATAATTGCACGGGGTCTGAAATCATAATTTTTTCTGACATAGTCGGTTAAGTCTTTTCCGTTTTCGTCCGTTGCCCGAAGCATTAGCGGTTCCGCTTTTCCTATCGCGTAGGCGACGGAAACCAGACAGCTTTTTGCCAACCCTTTGGCAACAATATTTTTGGCGACAAACCGGCACATATATGCCCCGCTTCTATCCACTTTTGTGGGGTCTTTTCCGGAGAAGCATCCCCCGCCGTGAGGAATAAGCCCGCCGTAAGTATCAACCATAATTTTTCTTCCGGTTAAGCCCGTATCTCCCATAAATCCTCCGACTTCAAACTTTCCTGTCGGATTAACCAGAATTGTAATTCCTTTGGTGTCCCCCACTACTTTTTTAATTAATTTTTGAGTGATTTCTCGTCTGATGGTTTCAATCGGAATTCCCTTTTTGTGCTGAGCCGAAACCAGAACCGTTTTGATTTTTCCGTTCTTCATGGTTATTTGAGCCTTGCCGTCGGGAAGAAGCCATTTGATTTTTTTGGAGCGTCTTAAATCTTCCAACCCTTTTGTAAGTTTGTGAACCATGGCAACCGCTTTTGGAAGATATTCCGGAGTTTCATCCGTCGCAAACCCGTACATTATTCCCTGGTCCCCCGCCCCGCCGGTATCAACCCCCATTGCAATGTCTGGCGATTGCTTAACAATATTTGTGACGAATTTAAGTTTATCCGCGTGTCCGGTTTTTCTGTAAACTTTGGCTGCGATCTTTTTCGCGTTAAACTTTGCTTTGGTTGTAACTTCCCCGCCGATGACAAAAAGCCCGTGACTTCCGAAACTTTCAATCGCAACGCGGCTTTTGGGGTCCTGACGCAAACATTCATCAAGAATCGCATCCGAAACCTGGTCGCAAATTTTATCGGGGTGACCGGACGTAACAGACTCCACCGTATAATTTTTGAAGGAATTACTAAAAATGTTGCTCATATCGGTCTCCAGCTTTAGCACCATCTCCGACGTGGTCGGAAGGTTGCTGGCGGGTCAACGGGCTTGGGTCCCTGGCCGCACTCTTGATATCTAAAACTATTATATCAAAAAAAAATAAGGCGGGGCAAAACCTTTGAAAAGAAGTTTTGGCTCCCGCCTTTTTACTATGTTTCTCAAAATAAGCTGACGACATCTTTTAATACCAAGAGGATTGTCCCGGCGACCAGAATAACGAGAAAAAACAAAGTTATTCTCTGAATCACCGCGACCGTCTTTGGTGTGTTGCCTCCAATGTTGCCGGCGATTGCCATCACCACCTGTCCTCCGTCAAGTGCCGGAATCGGCAACAGGTTACCTATCGGGACTACGAACGATAGGATAAGCCACATAACCTCGGCTCCCTGCAAAAGGTTCTTTTGCAAAAGGGTGTGGCTTATTGCGACGATTCCGATCGGGCTTACGAGGGCAGCAACCGGAACGTGGCCGCTAAAAATCAGGGTAAGCGATTGGAGGCAGGCATTTAGGAGCTCGGTTGCAAAGTACCATCCCCTGCCAAAGCCAAGGATGTAGATTGACGCGATAATTCCTATGATAAAGTTGGCCTCAGGTCCCGCTAGGGCAATAAGTATCTTTTTCCTGAGGCTTGCTTTTTGGTAGGCGTTTTCGTCGATTTCTACCCCAGCCAAGATAAGAATGGGTGAAATGCGAAGCTTGCCGATTTTTACGCTAAGCCATCGCGGCCAGGGCAACCCGACGATATATTCCTTGACCGGTACTCCGAGCAGCACCGCTGCTAGTGCGTGACCGCCTTCATGGACCGCAAGAACCAGCAAAAGCAACAGAATTGAGATTGCCCAGGTCATACCGAACTCCTTTCGTTTGAGATATTTATTTAAAGAACTTGGGTAGGTTTTGGGTCAGATGCGGAAAAGTTTATCACTCTTGGCGGGGTTGCACAACATAATATATAATGGCGTTTATGGTCACGGTGATTTTGCCTGGAGGGAGCGAACATAATAAAGAGTGGCTGGAAGAAACGGCTAAAAAAGTCGGGGTCGAAGGTGAAGTCAGACCGGTTTATTGGGATCACTGGGAAGACCCAACTAAAGAGTTTAATCCTGAAGAAAAGGGGCGGCTTATCAATGATATTGCCGGAGCCCGAATGGTTAATATTATTGCCAAGTCCGTTGGGACTTTGGTTGCCGCGTACATGATTCAAAAAGGTCCCGAAAAAATACGGAAGGTAATTGTTAACGGAATCCCCCTGAATGATATTGATGAAAAGGAAAAAGAAATAATTAAGTCGGCGCTGAAGCTGGTTCCCGTCGGAAATATTATTTGTTTTCAAAATCAGGATGACCCTCACGGAAGTTTTGACCAAGCGAAGAAGTTCTTGTCTGAAGTAAGTCCCGCAATAAAAATAATTTCAAAGGAAAGGGACGACCATGAATACCCCTACTACAGCGAGTTCCACGACTTCCTTCTCGGATAGATTTTTGTCCTATAATTGACTTCCAAATCAATAGAAGCTACAATGTGCCCGATTGTTTGGCTCTTTTGCATATACAACTAATTCAACGAGGAGGCTGAAATGGCACCATGTCCAGTTTGTGGTAAGGATGATCAAACCCAAAAGGTTACAGCTGTTGTAGAAGGCGAAACCTCTCACGGTTCTTTTGCCGGCCCTACCGGAGGAATAACATATTCCAACAGAAATTGGGGATACGCCGGCGGCTACACATCTTTGAGCGGAACGCAATCGACCAACCTTGCCCGGGCCCTTACTCCGCCCGCCAGACCGCAGCCAAAAGGTTTACGCTTTCTTGCCGTGGGGTTTTTTGGCTGGCTTGTGCTAATGGTCATTCCGTTGTTGCTTGGTTTTGCTGCAATGTCTAACGGTATGGGGGGCGGACTTGCAGTGATTCTGATCGGCTGTGGATTTTGCCTTGCGATGGCTCTGTTGGTCAATAGGGATCGAACATCCCGCGAGCGTTGGAATAAGGAAGAATTTCCAAAACTGCTTGCGGAATGGGAACGGAAAATGTCTATCTATAGTGGGCTATATTACTGCCGTCGTGACGATGAAGTTTTCGATCCCGTCAGCGGCAAGCACGTACCTCTCAAAGACATGACAGATTTACTGTCATAACAATCAAGTTTTGAAAAGTTTTGCCCCGCATTTTTGCGTCGATATTTGACCAAAATTGCGGGGTATTTTTTTGGGAAAAACAGGGGAAAATTATCTTACTTCGTACGAAAGGGAAATCGTTACGTCAATTTCGGTTGTTCCGGGCTGGACGCTCGGAGGCGTAACCGATTTTTGTGTCACTCCCCCGCCGGAGGCGGGAAATGCCAGAGGCACAATGTTTGATGGAGTTTCTTCGGATACATTAATTATTTTTCCTAGGGTTATTCCTGCAGCTTTAGCCAGTCCTTCGGCATCTGTTTTTGCCTGGGCTACCGCCTGTTCGCGCGCAGTCTGAAGCGCCTGGTTTTTGGCCGTATCGCTTAGAGTAAAGCTTACTCCGCTGATGTTATTTGCGCCGTAACTTGTTGCGGTTGCGAGTAGGTCATTAATTTTGGTGAAATCTCGTACCGTAACTTCATAATTTGTGGAAACATCATATCCCGTTATCTTTTGTGTCGGGGCGGTGTAGTCATATTGAGGATTTACCTGGTAAGAAACCGTTTGAATGTCGGCGGCCGCAATCCCCAATTTTTTAATTTGGTTAACGAGGTCCTGCGACTTTTGGTTAACCGAATTCTGAACCGTTTTTAAATCAGCTCCACTTTGTTCAATTCCGAAATCTATCTTTGCAATATCGGGGGCGACAATCGCCTTCCCCGTTCCGGAAACGACAAAAGGCTGGCCCACGGTTTGGGTGCTTGTGGAAAAGTTAATTGTTGGTCCCCACTTGGCAAAAACAAAAAGAAGAATAAAGAAGGAGAGCATCAAAACCAAAGCGTGACCGAACGGATTGTGAAGTTTATTTTCCATTAAGTTAATTATACTCTCTCCAAAACCAGGAGGCCATCTGCTACTATAATATCTTATAGTCTTGACTTTTAGCTTTGTCTGTGCTACTATTTAGCCTGTAAAAAGTTGCACTCTTACAAAGCTTGTGGGTAATTTCAACCATTTGACCAAGGAGGCCATAATGTTCGATTTAGGTATTCAACTTTATTGGATCGGCTTTGCCGTACTGCTGTTTTTTGCCGTAATGGCTTTCGTCAGGTTTATTAAGGATATTAAAAAAGGCACCGGCTTCAAGATTTTAGGTTACAACTTGCCAGCATATGGCGGACTTGCGGGTGTTGTGATACTGGCCGCCGGCTTCATCCTTATGAGTGTCTCTGTCTAATTACCCAACCGATCTGTGGATCAAACCCCGTCCTGGAATCAATTTTAATAAGTTCTTTCCATGTACGGGGTTTTTTTATTCCTCTTCCCCTTCTTCCCCGCCCTTTTCGAGGACGGCTGCAGCCGCTACGGAGTCAGTCTTATCCGCAAAACGCATCAAAATTACACCTTGTGTGGCACGGCCGAGTTGAGGAATGTTTTTCAAAGGAAGCTTAATTACCTGTCCGAGTTTACTGGTGATAACCACCTGGTCAAAACTTTGAGTTACCATTATTGCGGTTTTAAGGTTTCCGGTTTTGGGATTTACCACTGCCGCCTTAACCCCTTTACCTGCTCTCTTCTGCACCGGGAAAAGGTGAACCGGAGTTCTTTTACCCAAGCCTTTTTCGGCGATTGTCAGAATATCCCGGAAGAATTTCCTTCTTTTATCATTTGGAAGTTTTTCTTTTCCGGGAAAGACTTCCATTCCGATAACTTCATCGCTTTTTTCCATCTTTATTCCGGTAACCCCTGTTGTGGCCCTGCCCATCGGCCGGACATTAACCTCCGGAAATCTGATTGATTTTGCGCCTCGGGTCAAAAGAATTATATGATCCTCCCCGCTTGTCGGATGGACCGAGACCAGCTGATCATCCCCACGGAGTTTTATTGCAATCAGTCCCGATGCCCTGAGATTTTCAAATTCATCAAGATTTGTCTTTTTAATTATTCCGTTTTTGGTTGCCATTATTAAATTTTTTGTTCCCGATTCTTTGGAAAGAGGAAGCATTGATTTAATTTCTTCGCCCTGTTCCAGATTAAGAAGGTTTACGAGCGCCTGCCCTTTTGCCTGCCGGCTGCTTTCCGGAATTTCCCAAGCTTTCAGCCCGAAAACGCGGCCGCGATTGGTGAAGAAAAGAATTGTATCGTGAGTTGTGGCGTCAATCAGGTGTTCAATTTCGTCCTCTTCCTTGGTTGTCATTCCGATTACCCCCTTGCCGCCGCGTCTTTGTGCCCTATATGCCCCGGCCGAAAGACGCTTGATATATCCTGTTTTGGTGACTGTGATTAAAGTTTCTTCTTTGGCAACCAAATCTTCCTCACTGAACTCCCCCACAGCGTGCTTATAAATTTTGGTTCTCCGGCCGTCACCGTATTTTTCTTTAAGTTCCGTTAGTTCTTTAACTATGATATCGAGTACCCTTTTGGGGTCTTTCAGGATTGCGGTTAACTCATCAATTAGCTTCTTTATTTCTTCATATTCTTTTTCAATCTTTTCTCTCTCAAGAGCTGCCAAGCGTCTGAGCTGCATATCCAAGATTGCAGTTGCCTGAATATCACTTAAGCCAAACCTTTTAATTAAATTTATCTTGGCGTCTTCCTGAGTTTTACTTTCCCTGATGGTTTTAATTACGGCATCCAAATTATCAAGGGCAATCTTTAGCCCTTCCAGGATGTGGGCGCGTTTTTTGGCTTCGGTCAAATCAAAAATGGTCCGGCGGGTTACAACTCTTTGTCTGTGCTTTATGTACTCGACCAGAATTTGCTTGAGATTTAGGGTGTGCGGAGTTCCGTCAACAAGCGCAACAAAATTTGCCGGAAAAGAACTCTGAAGTTTTGTGTGTTTGAAAATATTATTAAGAACCGCTTTCGGTTTTGCATCACGCTTAAGATCAACCACAACCCTCATTCCTTCTTTATCGCTTTCGTCCCGAAGATCCCCTATTCCCACTATTTTTTTGTCGCGGACAAGCTCGGCGATTTTGGCCACAAGTTCGGCCTTATTTACCTGATAAGGAAGTTCGGTTATGATAATTTGGCTCCTTCCCTTAACACCTTCCGTTATCTCGGCGATTCCCCTGACCATTATCTTTCCCCTGCCTGTTGCGTAAACTTCATTGAGGGAATTTGCATCATAAATTGCACCACCTGTGGGAAAATCGGGTCCCGGAATAAATTCGATAAGGTCCTCGATTGTCACATCGCTTTCAAAACTGATTTCACTCGGGGTAACTTCTTCCTGGGTTAAAGCCTTTTCGGCTCCCGAGGCGACAAGATTAATTTTCTTGATAATAAAATCGGTATGCTGTTCGGGCGTTTTGGTTTCAGGAGTTTCCTCACCGGTTCTGACAACGTGGCCCTTATTAATAGTCTCGATAATTGCCTCGACAACTTCGGTTAAGTTGTGAGGCGGAATCTTGGTTGCCATTCCGACCGCAATTCCCTCGCTGCCCATCAGAAGCAAGTTCGGAAGAAGCGCGGGAAGATAAACCGGCTCTTTCAGGGTTGCATCAAAGTTATCGACAAAATCAACCGTTTCTTTTTCAATATCGGTTAAAACCGAATCAGCGATCTTGGCAAGCTTAACCTCGGTGTAACGCATTGCTGCGGGCGGATCCCCGTCAACCGAGCCGAAATTTCCCTGTCCGTGGACTAGGGGGTAGCGCATGGAAAAGTCCTGGGCCAGCCTGACCATTGCATCATAAACTGCCATATCGCCGTGCGGATGGTACTTGCCCAAAACTTCTCCGACAACCTTGGCGCTTTTGGTAGTCCCCGATTGTGAGAAGTGGAGGCCCATAAGGTGCATTGCGTACAGTATCCGTCTATGGACCGGCTTCATGCCGTCACGGACGTCGGGAAGGGCGCGGGCGACGATGACACTCATTGCGTAATCCAAATAGGAAGTTGATAACTCTGAAGTAATCTCGGTTGTCTGGATTTTGCCTAATTCTGTGGACATAATTCGAGGCTAATCCAGCCTCAACACATTTTACGCTTTATACCTATCGGAAGCAATGGGGAGAAGTAGTTTGACAAGGATAAATCCCAATAGTAAACTTGCGCCTAATGATAGAACAGAAAGGGTCACAAAATGACCCACAGCAACAACAGGGAGAACGTGTTCCGGTTACTAACAGGGCCATGTTGAAGGCTTATTACGAATTACTCAACGTCTGTTCTGGACACGAGAGGGATTTAAGCTTTGTTGATGAACTAACAGAGGAAAGGGCGGGTCAAGTTCTTGAAGCTCATATAAGATTGGCTCATCTTTTTGCTGGGAATGCAAAATCCGACGGATCGGTGATAATTCCATAATAATATTTATTTGACTTCTGTTTAAGGATTGTTAAAATGGCATAAAGTATGGAACTTGAAAGATTTAAATCTCTGCCCGAAGATGTAAAAAACACGGAAGCTTCTTTCAGTATCCGCCCGGAAGATAAAAGTCCTTGGGGATACACCATTAACGAAGCCCTCAGAAAACTAGGTAGACCCGAAAGATTCCGTGTAATTAGCAATGAAGCCGGAATAATTGCCGAGGGAATTTGGACAACGGAGGAAGCGCTTAGAATTTCGGGAGGAATAACGCTTGAGGTGACTCCGGGCGGAGGGGAATATTTTCATCCTTCGCCGGATGATTTTGAGTTTACAGGAGAGACGGAGAACGGATATGAAACTTTTAAGGTTGAACCGGAGCTTGTCAAACTGTTAATTGATAACGGTGTTTTTAGAAGAAAGCCATACGGAGCCGAAACGGAAAAGAAATATATGTTGTTTTATCCACCCGGTGATTATGCCAAAAAGGGTGTATTTGTAGAAATGATGCACGAGCCATCAGGCGATGAATTTGGGAGAGAACTGATTACGCTTCACTTCATGATTTGATCACACTTTCTGATTTAATAATACTAAAGTCGATTATTCTTGCTTGGTGGAGTCCTCAGGAGGAGTTTGCTCTTCCTGCTTCGGTTCTTCCGGTTTGGATTCGGATGCGGGAGGAGATTGCTTGCCTTTTTTGGAAAGGGCATAAATTACATATCCGACGATAACAACAGCTACCAGAATTCCCAAGTCAATTTTCTTATGAGTCATTATCCACTCCCCTGTGGTTTGCGGAACAGGAGTCGGAACTGCAGTTGCTTCAATTGTGGGAACAGGAGTATCTGTTGGGCTCGGAGAAGGAGAAACTTTTGCTGCTGCTAAAAGTGTATTCATTTTGTGCGACTAACTTGCATTATATCCATGAAGATTGGTTTGTCAAGTCCCCAATTTCTATTTATTTTTAGGGGTAATCGGTTTAACCAATTTATTGGTTCTGGATAACACTTGTAGTATTGCCGCACGATCTATTTCGTACCCCGGGAAAAGTGAGACCCGGTAGCCCGATCCTTCTTTACCGTTCTCACGGCCATAAAAAAAACTTTCCGCAAGTGTCCACAAAGCAAAAGATAGCATGACATTAAAAGACAAAGAGACAACGGCCGGAATTATGGGTTTCGATTCCGTTACAGTTCCAAGGATAGTTGAAGATCCAAATGCGATGGATAGATTAGACCAAATGATAAAAAATTTTTGAATTCCTGAAAAATGTGTTAATAAATATTCGTTTCCTGCCTGTCGGACGCCCTGCCTGAGGGCATTATCTAAATGCGGTGTCCAGGAGTCAGCCTTGCGCAGGTTGCCTTTTTTTTCTTCGATTTGGCGTTGAATTTCTTCGAGGTTGAGGTGCAGCACCGTTGAAGTCCATTCAGCATTTCTGAAAATCATACCCGTTTTTTGTATGTTTGACTCCAAAGACATGGATTTGCTGGCTTCTTTAGCCCCGAGCATGCCTGCATATTTTGACCCGTCAGGTGCAACACCGATACTTTGTGGCATGGAGACAGTCCTTTCCCCATTTACTTCACCGACCACTCGTAAATGTTTGATGCCTCCGATATTCATCAGACGCTCCGTTTTTGGCAGATTGACACCGATATTCTCAGTCTCGACCCACGAAGGGAATGGGATGTCCAACCGGACACGTTCGGATCGATAGCAAACTTCCGGCAGTGATGTGAGGTACTCGGCACTCATAGAGCGGTATTATATGACTATGGGTTCTGAATTACAAGAATTCTTTTTTACCAAATATACACTGGAGATATCTATTGGGAACTTTAGAAGTGACCGCCGTTTTGGAAGAAGACACCCGCTTGGCAGTTTGGACATGCCTTGAACGCTTCCCATCCATTTACTCCCACCGCACCCCATTGTTCAATCCAGCCTTTGGTAACTTGCGTTCCACAGAGACTACAGTTACCCAAGACGATTTTCCACGGGTCTTTCTCGACATTTCTGGCTTGGAAAATGACGCCGTTATCTTCTTCTTCGTTTTCCCCATCACCCTCTCCCTCTTCCGGTTCCTCATCTTCGGGTTCCTCTTCAAAATCATCACCGAATTCACCATCCGGGTCAAAATCGCCGTAATCGTCAAATTCTCCCATATAGCCTAGTATTATAGTCAATAGAAACGGCAAATCAATTTTTCGAAGAAGGTTCTGAATCCGTCTATCAGGTGGAGCTAGATATGCCAAATAGAATCATTTGGTATAATGTAGCAATGGATAGGTTGGTGAATGAGATAGTTCAAAGGCCAGATCTAAAAAAGTTAGTTGAACAGGCTTTTGAGAATAGGAGAGAAGATGTTTTCAGTGAATACGAAAACGAACCGAATAATTGGAACGACCCAATTGTTAAACAAGGCTATGTGAACGAAAGTATTGAGAATGGTAAAAGGCTTGGAGAGATTATCTCCCCAGGAAATGAAGATGAAATTGTTAAGTTTCCCCCTTTTACCCCCAAACCAAACTTGGTTACGGTTGACGATTTGAAAGATTATCATTGGCTTTTGCGATATGCTGCAGAAGTGGTTTTTAATTACACCAACAACCAGCTTATCCCAGAAACACGTAGAAAATTGTTAAAGAAAGATCTTTCCCACGAGTTTCAGCATGCCTTGGCCGGAAAAGGAGAGGAAGGTCTCAAAATAAAATATGGGGTGGGGTTTTTTGAATCGCCTGACAAAAAATCAGTAAGTTGGAAACCCACCTTAGTTTTAACAGGAAAAGCCAGAAGAGGAACAATTAGAAAAATAGTTGAAGGTGCTTCTTGGTTATCAAAGACCGATCAAGTTGCCCTCGGTAAATAGTAGGTTCTGAATCCGTCCATCAGGTGGAGCTTGGTTTTGGCTGTAGGAGGTGTTTGTCAGGTTATTTGTTTTTCTTGCTGAAGTAATAGAAGCCGTAGGCGATAGCCAGAAGTACCATTGCAATACCGCCTGAGATTTTCTTGTGTGTCAAAATCCATTTACCAAGTCCTGGGTTAGTGTTAACGGATGTGTTTGTGGTCTCAGGTGATGTGCTGGGTGAGGCTTGTGTTCCCAAAACACTGCCACTGGCCTTTTCTTTGGGAAGAACGGTTACAACACCGCCGGAAATAGGTGTGGTGGAGGCTCCAAGAACTGTTGTCGTTGTTCCAGAATCCCCCACCAGGCTTGACGAATTGCCGGCCTTATCAAGTGCTCTGATGTTGTAATAATATTCTTGGTTGGGGTCAAGACCATTATCATCCCAGCTCATCGTGTCTCCGGGGTTGCCTCCGCCATCGGCTATTTTATGTGTATCATCGGCAGTAAATCCTGCCTCGGTTCCTCGATAGATGATTACTTTTGCGTAGTCGGTATCGGTTGGATTTTTCCAGTGAATTCTGTATGTCGTTCCGGCATTAACCCTATCTTTTCCGAAATCGGAAACTGCACTCGGAGCTGTTGTATCTAGGGTTACTGATGTTTGGCTTGATACCCCATCAACAATTACTTCAAACCAGAATTTTCCTTCCGAACCAAACTGGGTACCGTTAACCTGAACAGAACATGGGTTTACAGTCAAATCTATAGTCGGTCCAAAAGCCGTGTAGCTTCCGCCGTCTTTCATTGAATAAAACTGAGCCGAGCTTCCGTTTGTCGTACAAGTTAATTTGAAATCGGTGTAATTAATGTACCCCGGTAATGTTTGGATTTGGACAATTGTTGCGGCAGATACCGGTCGGGTTAGGAATAATCCGATGAATGAAAATGCGATTATGCCGGTGAGTAGTTTAATTTTTTGCATATTTTCTTCCTTTCTTGCCATTCCTGACGGGAATAAATCTCAGTGCTAAACCGCTTGAGAATAATATAACTGCGACGGCAAAAAGTCCTGTTGGGCTTCCGGTTGCCGGAAGTTCTGTTGAAATACCCAAAACTTGCCCCTGCAGGCTTCCGCCATAACTAATTCCATTGCTGATTGAAACTGTTGAGCTTGCGGCCGGATCGCACTGTATACTCTCATCTACCGAATCAAATTCTGCCTGGAAAGTACTAAAGTCTTTTGAAACACTGCAAGTTGCAAAGTTTGTGTAAAGCCCATTGGCAAGATCCGAGGCAGTTTGGGCCTGATAGTGAATGGTAAAACTCTGTCCCGCAGCCAAAGTTCCGAGACCTGTCCAGGAAAGAACAGAGCCTGAAATATTTGGATCGGCGGTTGTTGCTCCTGTTGACGAACCCATTACATATGTAAATCCGGCGGGAAGAATATCTTGAATGGTAATGTTTGTTACCGGGATATTGCCCGTGTTTGTGAGGGTGACACTATAATTTACTGTCTGTCCTGCGCCGATTCCATCAGGCTTGTCATTTGTCTTTGTGATTGAGACGCTGGGGTGTTCCTCAAAATTTCCGATATAGCAATTGATATTTGCACCCGGAGTTACAGTTACGCTAAATCCGTTTTCTGGGTCTGCGCCTCCTTGCTGGCAATAAATGCCGGATTGTACCCAGTCGGTCTGATCTTTATTCGGAGTTTCGCTCAATGTATAAGTGTTGGAAACGACATTGGTAAATACTGCTTGTCCGTTTTCTCCTGTAACAAGAGATTGGTTGCCAAAGTTTATCGTCCAGCCAGCGAGAGTTTGCTCACCGTTATCAAGAACTCCATTCTGGTTTTCATCATTAAACTTAGTGACCGTTACAGTGCCCATTTGGCTGTTGCCAAAATTTACATTAACGATATCGTAGTTGTTATCTTGTTCGTGGTCGTCTTTTCCTGATGGTACTGTTACTGTTTGGCATAACGATCCCGGATAAGTATTTGTCCAGCCGCTTTGTTGCACCTCGCATACTTGGTATTTTCCTGGAAGGACGTTGTTGAAAATATACTCACCGTCTTTATTTGTTACTGTTGTTTGCAAGACTCCCCCATCGAGATTCTCGAGATTGATTGTCCAGCCCGGAATTGTCGGCTCTGTGTAGCCCCAATCCCAATAACAAACAAACCAAATACATTTTTTGACCTTCGCCTGGTCTCGAATTCCGTTTCCGTTCAAATCGTTCCACTTGATTCCGCTTATAGAACCGTATTCGGTATTATGATAAGTGCAAACGACATTTTGGCCGTTTAGTTGAATAGTTACAGTGTTGCCTCCATCAGTATTGATATCAGCGCCTGTGCAGCTGATACTATCAAAATGCCAACCGTCTTTCGGCTGTTCGGTTACAGAGTATGTTCCCGAAACCAGATTGTTAAAGGTAATACTGTTATCCTCTGGGTTGTTATCACCCTGAAGTTCAAAAGAATGGTTGTGTCCAACAACTAAATTGTTTGAAGTGGTGAAACTAAAATCTTCATAAGTTGAGGGGCTTGTAACCTTAATAATTTTTATAGAACCCAACTGTTGGTTTCCGAAGTTAACCCCTGTTACATACGAACTCGATTGAATAGTTATATCATCAGGATTCTGACTTTTCTGAAGCCAGCCGTTTTGCGCGACTTCCCGTACTCTATATGTTCCCGGCCCCAATTTTGTGAAGGAGTAGTTACCCTGTGAATCTGTTACCGTGCTAGCAATAACCTGTCCGTTTGTGTGCTGAAGTTGAATAGTCCATCCCGGAAGGCCTGATTCACCCGCGTCTTGGTGTCCGTTTCCATTAAGGTCGTCATATTTTTCTCCGAGGATCGTTCCTAAGAAAAAATTTCCAAAATCAACTTCCTTGTTTTGTCCTGATTTAAGAGAAACGTTTTGGCAGGACGAGGTTGTAAAAATATAACCGGAATTAATAAGATCTTCCTTGACAGAGTAACTATCAGGGGTTAAATTGCTGAAAGTATAATTTCCAGAAGGCAAAATGGTACTTCCTGTTGCCAACCATGTTCCGGTACAATTACTTCCTTTATATAGATCCATTTGCCAACCCGAAGCTTCAGAATGCTCGCCGTTATCTATTATCCCATTTCCGTTTGTGTCGTCGAAATTGTGAGCAACAATGCTTCCGTTTTGTGGAGCGACTATAAAGTCATACCTAACTGTTCCGATGGTAGTCGTGTCAACCCATGCGTAGGTTCCGTTCGGGTTGTCGTGATACAAATCACCCATGCCTTCAGTAAGGTAAACGCGATCGATGGTTTTACCTGGATTGGCGGCGGCAATGTCCGAAATGGAAAGCATGGGGCCTGTTGTAATTCCATCAGTAAGATTGGTCCAAACTTGCCAGTTCTTTGCTCCGGTCATTGGATTTACTGTGTGCCAGCTTGATGGGTTTGATGTCGGTACATATTGGTACATGGTATCTCCGGCTTCCCCTTTGTTTAGCTCGATATAAACCCATACTGGATTTGCCCCGTACTGATTTACAAAGTCGTATGTAAAAGTTTGTCTAGCAAAAGTTGAGATTGATTCGCTATGAACACCTGGATCCGAGTTGAACTTAAATGCCATGAGCCCTTGATCCTCATAGATATTATCATTTGGATCTATAGTTATTCCTGCGTAAATAGGAGCAGCTTGGCGACCAGAGTAAACGGCAGTTGAGCCCGGAGAGTCTCCTGCATAATTGTCATTTGGTCCGTAATAAACAGAGTAAACTCCTCCGCCGCCTGCCGCTGTCCAGCTTGGTTGTAGATTGCTGACATCGATTGTCGTTAAAGGAGCATCAGTAAAACTTGTTGTTGCCACTACTCTCTCCAAATCTTTAATCTCAACCTGGTAGTTTGGCCTGTAATTGCCGTCGAGCTGGTAGGAATAAATTAATTCTCCTTTGTCGTTTGTTGTTACGGAATCGGAGAAATTAACTGCAGGGTCATCGGAAGAAGTGATATTAATAGTGTAGGTTTTGCCTGCGATGAACTCTACTCCAGTAATTAAAACCGAATCTGTTGGTGAATAATCGAGCTTGTCTGTTGCGATTGTGGCGCTTCCATCTGTTTGGTAAGTTACGTCGAAAGAATCAATTGCTGAGGTATCAACTTTGGTATTTTGTAAAACTGTGGCAGCGATGAGGCCATTTTCTTCTGGGGCGGCAGGAGTGACTGTCGGGGTGACTGTCGGCTGGTCTGATGCCGGAGGGCCCTGAACTGTCGGATTACTTTCAGGTGCTTGGGTTGAAATAGGTGTATCTGTTGGACTTGCTATTGGTGTATCGGTCGGGGTTGGTGTTATTTCGGGTACGGGTGTTGTTGTGTCTGCAGGCGTTGCATCGGGAATTGCTGTCGGGGTGGCTGTATCGGTTGGAACAATAGTCGGTTGATCAGTTGGAGTTGTTGTGTCTTCGGGTGTTGGGCTTGCAATGTCTGTTGGCGTTGGGGTGTCTGTCGGTATTGTTGTGTCTTCGGGGGTAGGAGTGGGCGTTTCTTCTTGCGCTAAAACCGTAAGGGGCGCAGCAAGGGAATTAAACAGAAGGGCAAACGTCGCAATGGCAGCGATTGTCTTTTGCCAAATTTTCATCTTTTTCTCAGGTAGGTCGAATTATACACAGAGATATAGGACTGTCAAGTCTTAGGGAGTTTAGTCCTCGTTTGCAATGACGATGAGGCGGTCAAAAGTGGTTCCGGGTGGGTAACATGTTTGCAATGTCAGTGTTTTTTTGTCCGAAATTTTGTCCAAATACTTGATGTCATTCGGCGTTACCACTTTTACTTGGTCAACGGTATATGTAATTTTCTTACCCTTATAGTAAATAAATACATCATCACCTTTTGAAAGTTTTCCCAGAAGATAAAAAACGGCATTGTAGCGGTTAACATCATAGAAAGCATCGGTTGAGTGGGCAAAAAGGTAAACATTTCCGACTTGATCCGGAAGTGCGGTTCCGGCAGCTTGGGCCACTCCCCTTTTAAGGGCCGGAAGATATTTATTGGGGTCGTTTGGGTCAACATTTGCAATAACGGGAGAAACGGCATCAATTTTGGGAATAACTATGGAAAAATCTGTGTTCGGCGGGGACAAATCGACAGTTTCGTGGGTAATTTGTCTGATTTGATAAGTTGTTTCGACTTTTAGTACGGGCGAGAAAATAAGGATTAAAAGTCCCAACCCCGTAAATATTAGAACATCAGCAACAATTTGGAGATAACTTAAACTTTTTCGTTTCGCCACAATTAAAGTATAACTCAACTTTTGTTCTAAGTTAAAATGATGTGGATTGATATAGTTAATCTACGCTTTTAAACCTAATTAGCCCGAATATTCGGCATTATTTGATAATCTGTGTTTTAGAAGAGTCATGTTTTAACCATTTTGTTTAAAACCGCGTTATAGTGTCCCATTTGTCCCATTTGGCCTCAAAATGAGACAGCATATTACTAGGAGTATGGCGATCGGTTTGTAGAAATTTATGGCTGGTCAAAATCGCCGGCAAATAGTATATTGAGGTTAACTATGTCGGATAAAGAACCGGGAGTAATGCCTCAGGAAGCGATCGGTTTATCGGAAGAAGACAGGCCGTATGTTGAGCATACGATGACTGCCGTGAGAGATGCCTACCGTGAATGTATTGCCCCGGTTCGTGTTGAAGAAAAAGATATCGATTCGCGTATTCTGGAATTTGTAGGCCGGGTGAATGAGTTAAATAAGGAAAGAGCCGAATTTTACGGCCGGAAGTATTCTCCGCCGGCGGTCTATTTCGTTGACGCGGTTCAGGCGGGGAAGAGATCTAAAGAAATCAACGCCAAAATCAAGACCGCAATGAAACGTATGGGAATGGAACCCAGGAGCAAATATAACGACAGCATGGGATCCTTTCAGGATTTTGGCAACTCCGTAACCGTATTTATAAACCGCTTCGACGATAAAGATATTGACGGTTATGAAGCATGTGAAGTAATTCTTCATGAAATGGGCCACGCGGGAGGTGTCCGCAAAGAAAGGCTTTTTCACCCGGAAGAAGAAAATCGAGTCTACGGCGGGTATCGTGTTGGAGCACAATTGCAAAGCAGGGAAAAGGAGGAGCTAATCGGTCTGGCCATAGACGAGGGGCACCATATGGTGGAAGGTGAAGTATTTGAAGGCAGGAACCCGGAGCTTTTAAATCAAGATGTCTTTTTGAGGAAGATAACCGGCGCCGATCAGATGTTTCCCGCTTATAGGGTTAAGTATGAGGCATTAAGTCGGAAAGCTGGAATACGGAATGATGAGCAGAGGCTCACAGCATATAAAATCGGCAGTGAAGGAAAGTTGGTGGGGACGGGTCCGAAAAACGGAGGAGATTATGCTGATCTGATGCTGTTTATCTATTCGCGCAATCCGGAATTATATAAACTTGCCATGGATTTTATCTATGGAGATAAGATGATCGCCTTTGCAAAAGCAATTGATAATACATTCGGAAAAGGGTTTTTTGAAAGGCTAATGTACATCTCGAGTCATAAAGAGGCAAGAAAGCTGCTAAAAGATTTATCTCCACAAAACCCTGGTTTTGTAAAACGCTTTTTTGCAGGATAACTCCTTTGTTCCCGAAGGATATAATGAAATTACATATGAGCGTTGAGAGTGTTGAGAACACGCAGTTTGAGTTGAATGCGCTTGCGGAGGATCTTCTCGAAAGGGTTGTGAAGAAAGCTTCAGTTTTACCGGAAGGAGTTGGAATTCCTATTTTTTCCCATAAAGAGGGTGCCTGTGAGCATATTTACCTATTTCTTACGAAACATGGTTTGGTTGAACAAAAGCATCAAATGGACCCTCCTGAGGGCGGAATGCCGTATGATGCCGGCAGAAATGAGTATCACCTTGAGCCTTCCTACCACTTAGTCCAGAGATATATTCCGAGTGAAGAGGAGCTTGAAGCATTGGAGAAAGTTATTCATCGTTTGGAGGCCAAAGAACCACGGCCTTCCCGTAGGAAATAGTCTTTAGCCAAAAAAAATACCCCGCACTTTTGGTCAAACTTTCGACGCAAAAATGCGGGGTGGTAACTAACCCTGATTTTACTGATGTTATTTATTTTTTTAACCTCTTCGGAGGCTTGCGATGAACAAGATTATTCTCTCGTTCATTCCGGATAACGCCCTTTTTTGTACGGACGGGTGGATGCCCAGGGCTTGTAGAAACTTTTGAGCGAAGGCGTCTATTTCAAGGTCCAATGCCATCATCTTTACCGGGTCAATCTGGTAAAGTGCCTCAAATTCCAACTGATTTCTTAGGATTTCCCCGTCTCCGGCCTTGGCTTTTTCCGCCGCCGCTGCCATAAGATCAACGGCTTTTTGCTCATTGATGGTGAGAGACCTTTTCTTTGTACCGATTATTTTTGCGTCCGATATGCAAATCAGATAGGGACCCAAAATCGATGGGCTAAGAAAAAGGGGTAAATAGGGAAATTCTTTGTGCACCATCTTAAACCAGGTGACAACTTCCGGAATCTCAGAGAGCTGGCGTGGATCTAAATCGTATCCTGAAATAGACATGTTTATGAGTTGGACTGCGCCGCTGGACTTAAGTATTTTGGAAGCGTTATCGATTAGACTCTTGACCGTACTCAGATCACCATTCAAGACATCTTTCTTTTCGACGGGCCACAAAAACATTACAGTACTTCTAGGCATTATGTTAACACCCGTCGAAGGTGCATGAGACGGCGTTGCAGCTCTACGTGTCACAGGTTTACTGGTCGGTTGTGGTTTACTTGACGGTTTGTAGGTACCGTTTGAATAGCCAGAATTCAAAAGTTTCAGAACTTCGGGATGCTTTTTCTTATCCGATTCCTGTTTGATCCCCAAAGATTTCAGATGCCGTTTGGGAATCATGATCAAAGCGACAAAAAGAATCGGAATGGTAACCAGAGGAAAAATACACCCGAATGCTCCGGCTATGTTATTTGGCTGCGGTAATAGAGCGTTTGTAATAGCCACACACAAAATGGAAATTACTACAAGTCCGGCGGCAATGCCGAAATATATAATCCTTTGGACTTTTGCGTGGGCCTTTGAACACTCGGTACACCTGGGAACGACGATTTTGGTATTTTCCGTTCCTTTAAAAAGCGGTACCTCAATAGCTCTTGTCGGATCCGGTTCATTCTTTCCGCAAAACCAACATGTTTCAGCCATTCCACACCTCCTAGTGTGAATTTAGATATGAATGTGAACGAGCAAGATTTAACTGGCCGATAGTTTAGTCTTTAGCTTGATTGAAGTCAATTTTTGCCAAAAAAATACCGGCGAACTTTGTATTAAAACCTTTTGAGGGTCACAAAGTCGCCGGCATTGGCTAAACGGGAAAACAGTTACCTGTTACAGTATGCTTACCAATCGGGCGGCCGGTTGGGAAGGCTGATCAGGTTCAGAGTCCATCCGTCCTGGAAGATTGGGTTACCCCCAATGGTTCCAAAGATGTAGTTATGGGCTCCGGAGAGTCCGACAAATCCTGCGCGGCAGATCGGATTTCCGTTGATGACGTAGGCTTCATTGGTTGCAGAAGGCTGTCCGCCATCTGAGATCCAGAAATTGCAGGAAGGTCCGCCATCAGCAGCAGGAACGACCCAGTAGACCCAACCTTCGGGGTTGGCGATGAACTTGGCTGCAGGGGTGCACTTTCCGACCACCGTCAGGCTGCTCCAAACACCCTTCCAGGTGATAGTGGGGTCAGCACCGTTATCATTGGCAATGAATGTGTCGAGTTCATAGAACCCACCATTGCATGTGGTTTCGATATCTTTGGTCGAGACATTTTGCCAATAGCCAGTGGTGCTAAAGCTGAAAATATTACCGATCCATCCGTCCACCGAACCATGGTTACCGAAGTAGCCGAGACCATCCGGGTTTGTCAAAGTACCGTTAGCGCCAGGCAGAGTGGCATCTGAGGTGAACGTGTCGTTGACCGGTGGGGTCCACGTGTAGAGATTCGTGCAGACCTGATGCAGAAGCAGGTCGCTGCCGCTCGGGGTCAGAACGAGGTGGCAGTGCGAACCGTCAAAGGTGTCGGTATACGTGATATCGGCAACCGGTGACGCAGCTTTCACCTTGACGACCGCAAGTCCCATCAGGGAAACGGCCAACACAAGGGCGAGCAAAACTAACAGGGTTTTCTTCATCTTTAGGGTTCCTCCTAGAACCCGTTTAAAAAATAGTGTTTCCCGATATGTCAAAGAACTTACTTTTTCCCAATAGAACCCATGCAACTAAAAACCGGGCAAAATTGGAAATCATCTAGATTATAACAGTAATCGCAAAAATAACAAGCCACAACGACCTATAATTTGACTTCAGGGGTATATGGGGCTATAATTCCGACATTCCCATTTTTGGGAACGTTAGCTGGCTCTTTGGCGGCTTAATCGACTAAATTTACACCAATTCAATCCATCCTAGAGAAAGGAAGGAAGAAAATGTTCGGTCTAAAGTTTGATCCTGTCCTGACTGTCGCGGGGGTTTTAATTTTTCTACTGCTCGTGGCTCTCGTGATTGAGCTTTTCCGCGGATCCGGCTCCAAGAAGCACGGTTTTGCGGCCTTGAAGCAAAAGTACCAGAACATCCTTACTGATCCTGAGAACGTCCAACTGCTCAAAAGCATTGCAGTCGGTTACGCTTCCTGCTTGAAAACACTTCAAAAACAGGCTTTAAACGAAGACCAGAATGCTCAGCGAAGGTTGCAGACTCTCAAGGATAAGGCCAAAACTTATTTGGTCCAGATCGAAAAGATCGACTGGGACAACATCCCCGACAAGCACGATCTCGACCCCATCAAAAAGATGGCGGAAGATGTTGTGTTCTGGGCTGAGGAGGAAAAATCGGCAGAAAAGGCCGAAAAGAAGGAAGGAAATAATGTCTGAAAACTTTGGATTACTCAAGTGGAGGTACGAAACCGCAAAGGCGCGGTTCGCTCAAATCCACCAGATTCAGATTCAATACAGACTGGATTTGGCCACCCGCGGGAACGGACATTCCAAAGCCGAAGCGGAAGCTGTGGAGCTCTTCGCGTGGATAGACAAAAGGATTGTTGAGCTTATTAAGGCTCTGCCGGTTGTCGAGAACGATTCGAAGTATGATCCCAATGCTCCCAAGTGGCAGCGGAAGTTGGATGCGCGCTTCGACATCTGGTTGAAGACCAACCTCCTCGGTGATTCGTATTTCGAAAAACGCCACGTCGACTTTGAGGCACTATTCCGCGACTGGGATGAACTCATCGGGAAAATGGATGCCTATATCGCCCTTTTTGTCACCGAAGATGGTAAGGACGGAAAGTTGACCTCTCTGGCCAAGATGTTCGCCGGGAAGCGGCAGAAGGCCGAAAGGGAAGCGGACAGGAAAAGGCGCGAGGTGTATTTGACCGCGGCTATCAAGGTGCTCAAAGAAAGCATCGGGAAAATCCTTTCCGCCGATCCCGGTTCGATCAAGGGTGAGAGTAAATCTTTGCTCTTAACCCATGCATCTGCCTGGCAGGCTAAGTGGAAGGGTTGGTACGAAGGTCTGGATCTGTCTGTCATAAACTCCGGAGTGCGGGATGCGCTGAAAAAGGGGTTTGATGAGATGACGGCATCAAAGGAAGAGATTGCAAAATTTCTTCCCAGGGAGAAAGAGATTGCTCAAATCGAGTATTGGCTTGAGAAAATCACTGCTCCCGAAGCTGATCCCGACCACCACCTGAACACGGAAACCATTCACGATTTGTCGGAAGAACTGAAAGAGATTCATACGATTCTCTTCGCCGAAGTCCCGGATTACTGGGTCAACGGAGATCCGAAAATCGAAAAGGCACTTGCCCGGATCGAGAACTTTCTGGAAAGGCAATACGGAAAGTTTGCCGAGACGGTCGGTTCGGTCATCGAAGGCGTAAACTGGGGTTATTTTCCCGGTTACGAAAACGATCCGGAAACAGGACCTTTTATGTATGAGAGTGAAGATCACTCTATACAAACCAAGTTCTGGAAGCGCGAGAAGTCCGGCGTAGCGCCTGTGACCGAAGGTCGAAAAATGTTGGCGAGCGCGCCAGATCAAGGCGGACGCAAGTCTACCACCAAGATTTTCAAATAGTTTAGTCGTCAAGTTTGCCATATCGGCAGTTTCAAAACATCGAAGCTGCCGATTTTTTTTGGGAAAATTATCTGTATGGTTAAATGCGGTTTGACGCGATTTTGGTAAGAAGTGCCGGACGGAGGCCTGCATCCGAAAGCGACTGAAGTTGACTTACCGTTTTGGCCCTTTGAACCGGAAAATCCGTGCCGACTAAAATTTTTTCGGCGGCCTCAGAATACTTATGAAGAAACTCGGCAATTATCCCCGCTTTTATTGAATTGGTGGCAACAGTCAAATCATAAAACGCATTATCGTGCAGGTACGCCAGTTCCAAGGCGCTGGTGACTAATTTTCTCCGGCTTACTCCCTGGGCGCTTCCTTCCCAATAGGCTATAACCGAAGGATGAGAACCGACAAGACGCGGGTGGGCGTATGCTCCCCCGTGGCCGATTATAAATTTGACATCGGGATTTTCCCTGACCAAATCTTCCTGCAATTCCGGCGCCGTCAGCTGCCAAAATTTGCTTCTGTCATCGCTGTGATAAAGAAGCGGGACGCTAAATTCTCTTGCCAAGTCCAAAACGTTTTTCAGGTTTTGAGTGGTAAGGGAAAAGTTGTCAATTACCGGATGAACTTTTAAGCCCTGAATAAAACCTTTTGCAAATAGCGTACGGATATAATATTTATCGGGGTAATTAATATCCCTGACAAAAAACATTCCTCTGACATCACAACCCGGAGCCGCTTCGCGGAGTTTAACAAGTATTTCAGGGTTCTCATAAATTGCATAAACAACTTCCAGATTATTCGACCTAATGTGTTCTGCGTGGCTTTCAATAGAAACCCCATGCCAGCGCACATCCCCTACTTTTTTGTTGAAGAAATCCGCAGTCTCGATATTACGGAACTTAATATCCTGAATGTGGGTATGGCAGTCCATTAGACGGCCAAATTCTTTCATTATGCAACGGCTTTTTGAGAGCGGACAAAGGAATAAACTACAATCCCCAATCCGACGACGACAATTGCCCAGTAAATCGGACTACCTCCTTTTATTGTAATAATGATTGGGGCAATAAGAAGGGCAACCAAATTCATAACCTTGATGAGAGGATTGATGGCGGGTCCGGCTGTATCTTTAAGTGGATCCCCGACGGTATCCCCGACAACTGTGGCTTTATGCTCCTCGCTTCCTTTTCCGCCGAAAGCTCCTGCTTCAATCATCTTCTTGGCATTGTCCCAGGCTCCTCCGGTATTACTCATAAATACGGCCAAAAGCTGTCCGGTTAGAATTGCTCCGGCAAGGTAACCTCCCAAAGCTTCCGCATGGAGTGTGACTCCGACCAAAATCGGGACGGTAATTGCAATGAGAGCCGGAGCGGCAAGAGCAGAAAGAGCCGCTTTTGTGGTTAAATCAACTACTCTTGCATAATCCGGTTTTTGGGTTCGCTTCATTATGCCGGGCATTTCTTTAAACTGACGTCTGACTTCTTTGATAACCGCAAAACAGGAATCCGAAACGGCCTTAATAGTTAATGAGGAGAAGAGGAAAGGAAGTGCGCCTCCGATAAGAAATCCTACAAAAACCAGAGGCTGAGCGACGTTTATTCCGGTAAGATGTGAACTTTGGAGGTAGCTTTCAAATAGGGATACGGCGGCAATAACTGCGGAGGCAATGGCAAAACCTTTGGTTGTGGCTTTGGTGGTATTGCCGATTGAGTCGAGTTTATTCAAAATTTCCAGAGCTTTGCCTTTCATACCGGCAAGTTCGGAAATTCCCTGGGCATTATCCGAAATCGGTCCGTAGGAATCCATTGAAACGATAAGACCGGTTGTAGTTAGCATTCCCATACCGGCCAATGCCACTCCGTAAGCCGCCACCAGGGGGTTGCTGAAAAGCAGGAAGGAAACCAGGATTGTTGCTCCTATTGCCAGAATTGCCCAAACCGTCGAGGAAAAACCGCTTGTGAGCCCGCTCAGGATTACCGTAGCAGGCCCTGTTTGGCTTTGCCTGACAATTTCTTTAACCGGCTTATGGTCTCCCGTCGCGTAGTCGGTAAGAAGGAATATGATAACAGCTAAGATTATTCCGAGGGTTGTTGCAACCGCGAGTCTCCAGTCGTGGGCGATATATATGGCAAGAGCAAAAAATCCGGCAACAGAGAACACGCTTGCAACACCAAATCCCTTGAGAATTGCGTTCATCCCTTCCTTGATGGAGTTTTTGTTTTTGGGATTAATGCTGAAAATTCCTAGGATTGAGGTTACGATTCCGAGCGCCCTGACGGCTAAGGGGAAAAGAACACCGGCGATTCCGAAAGTTGCGGCGCCCAAAATCATTGCGGCAACCAAAGTTACCTCGTATGACTCAAAAATATCCGCCGCCATCCCGGCGCAGTCGCCAACGTTATCCCCTACCTGATCGGCAATGACCGCGGCATTTCGCGGATCATCCTCCGGAATATCCTCTTCAACTTTTCCTACAAGATCTGCCCCGACATCGGCAGCCTTGGTATAAATTCCGCCGCCTACCCTCATAAATAGTGCCAGTAAACTTCCCCCGAAACCGAATCCGACAAGGACTTCGGTGGCCTGAGCGCCATAATGCCAGTAAATTAAGGTGGCTCCGAGAAGTCCCAGGCCGACAGTCAGCATTCCGGTTGTTGCTCCCGCCTTAAGCGCCAGGGAAAGAGCATCCCCGAAACTTTTGGTTGCCGCCTGTGCGACCTTAACATTGGACCGTGTTGCAATGTTCATTCCGATTGTTCCGATGGTTGCGGAGAAGACCGCTCCCAAAAGAAATGCCCCTGCGCGTCCGATGGCGAGGGATCTGACCGGGGCGCTTATATAAAGGAATATTGTTAAGATTACGATTATCGGAGCTATCGTTTTAAACTGCCTTTTGAGGTATGCGTTGGCGCCGGATTGCACGGCTTTGCTGACTTCTTCCATTTGGGCGTCTCCCTTTTCCTGTTTGAGTGCATATCTGGCCAGACCGAGGGCAACAAAAATTGCGGCAATCGCGGAGCTTAAAATTATTGTTAAGAATGAATTTGTTGCAAACATTTTTAAGTAAACAGAAAGGACTCCTTCTTGAGTCCTATGGATATTCTAGAAAATGTATATAATTTGTCAATATGCGATTGCTCGTAAGAATGGAACAGGTGCACGGAAGCAAAGTTGTTTTGGTTGATTCGAAAAGTGCTGGAAAAATTATGAAGAGTTGCGACGGACTGGTTACTTCCGATAAAAATGCGACCCTGCGGGTGGACGTTGCCGATTGTTTGCCTATTTTTATTTTCGACCCTACGAATAATAATATCGGTTTGGTTCATGCAGGCTGGCGTGGGCTTGAAAAAGGAGTTATTGCCAACGCAATAAAGTTGATGTCGAAAGAAGTTGTGGTTTATATCGGCCCCCACATTTGCCAAAAGCATTATGAGGTTAAGAAAAACGTTTATCAGAAATTTGCCGATTATTCGGAAGTTTTAATGCTTAAAAACGGCAGGGCATTTCTGGATTTGGCAGAAGTTGCAAGAATTCAAATGATTGCCCTTGGAGTAAAACCCAAAAATATCACAATTAGTAGTGACTGTACTTTTGAGAACAAAAGTTTGCTTTCTTATAGAAGGGATAAGACTGAAAAAAGAACCCATTATCTTTTTCAAATTCCCTAAATCCCCTTGACAGAAAGTTGGCGGCGGCACAATACTGATAATAGAAGTCGGAGGTGAAAGTTAATGGCCAAATCAAAACGAACCAGAAAAACCGCTAAAAAGGTTTCATATAAAACTACCAATCGGCTTAGTATTTTACTTATTATTCTTGCACTCTTGGTTTTTGCATTAGCGGCATACACAATGTCAGTTCAGGGAAATCAAACAAGCACTTCAAATCAGGTAAAGATTGCGGCAACGCCCACTCCGAAACCGGTTGTAAAGAAGTAATGTGGCGGTGATTAAATAAGAGATAAGACGCCCTCGGCTAACTTATGTAAATCCGTTGTTCTTTGCTCTGAAGCTTTGGCCTGATTGTTTAATCTTTCGTACACTTGTGTTTCCAAAGTAAAAGTTAAAGCGTCATTGGGTGGCATGATGGAGTTGGCGACACGAACGAATTTGGTCATTTCTTCTAATGTGGGTTCTCTAGGGGTAGGCCAATTACTACCTTTATTTTCCAAAACAGCGAGTCTCAGTATTCCGCCCTCATCTTTCCATAATTGAATCCTGGCTAAATCTTCATAAGGAAGATGAAGCATAAGCCCTTTTTCGTTTGGTAATACGGAAAAGTTTTCAGCTTCAGCCTCCAGGTCTATATGATCATCAATATTTGGTACCCGTTCGGTGGACAATTCCACTGCGTCTTTTCCGGTAAACTGCATACCCGTAATTCTTTCCATACGGCGGAAGTATAGTTTGCTCCAGTTGTGAAGTCAAATTATTGGTTTTGACAACACCGCATGGAGTTTAAATGTCTAGTGTAGCCAGCTTTGCGTGAGTTTGAATGTATTTCTTTCTTGGCGGGACTTCCTCTCCCATCAGCATTTCGAACATTGCCCCTGCCGCTTCCGCATCTTCCACTACAACTTTTTTGAGGGTACGCTTTTCCGGATCCATTGTTGTTTCCCAAAGCTGGGTCGGGTTCATTTCTCCCAAACCCTTGTAGCGCTGGATTGCATATTTTTCTCCCGAATGATTTTTCAAAATTAGTGCCAGCTCCTCATCGGAATAGGCGTAAGAGATATCTTTTCCGATTGTGATTTTATAAAGCGGGGGGAGAGCCGAATATAAATATCCCCGGGTGATTATTTCCGGCATATGGCGGTAGAAAAATGTCAGAAGAAGAGTTCTTATATGGGCGCCGTCAACATCGGCATCGGTCATAATAATAATTCTGTGGTATCTTAGTTTGTCGTAATTAAGCGAGTCGCCAATCCCCGAGCCAAGAGCGATTATCAAATCTTTTATTTCCTCAAACTTTACGATTTTATCCAGTTGTGCCCTTTCCGTATTTAAAATCTTTCCGCCCAAAGGCAAGATTGCCTGGTGGTGTCTGTCTCTTCCTTGCTTGGCGCTATTATGGACAAATACTCCGCTGGCAAGTGCAAAATTGTGCGTATTTTCTACCTCAAGATCGTAGACATCGGTTTGTTTTTTCAACCGAATTATTTTTTTAATTCTATGATTGTAGTTTGCAACTGCAGTTTGTAATTTTCCCTTATCTCCCTCGAAAAATCTTTGTAAAATTGTTTGATATTTTATCAATGATTTATCATTAGTTTTCTGTCTCATACCTTGATACTTATTAATATCTATTTCGCCTTCGTCTTTGTATATTTGATTCAAGACATGTAGAGCTTTCGTAAGATAAGTTTTGTCATAGGCCTCTTTTCTCTTTTTCCTAAATTCGTCTGTCCACTGTTTTTTGGTTTCTTCAGACCTCCATTCCAGTAGATTTATGTTTTTCCATTCGTTTTTCGCGAGTTGGGATAATCTTTCTTTGAGGTAACTATTTTTGGCAAAATATTCTCTAACCTCTTCTGATCTTCTTTTTTTATTTTCTTCTTTATTCCAGTATTCTCTTTGAGTTTGGTTAAGCCTTTGATTATTTAATTTTCTATATTCAGGATTCGATCTATAAAAATCTAGAAATTTTTTTGTCATATATTCTTTATATTTCGGGTTTTCCCATTGTATTTTTGCATTTCTGCTAAATAGTTCTCTTTTTTCCAATGATTTTTTTCGTGCAAGTTCTCTAAAAGTTTGTGTCTGTCTTGCCATTGCAGATTTTATTTTTACATCTGGGCGATGCAAAGTTTTTTCTAGATGGGTGTAGTGTATGCTCATATGCTGCTGATAACTTAACCTCTGGATGTTATCTGGATTATTATTAAGTTTATTAAAGTCAATATGATGTCTATATTTCCCATCAGCCGCACGATAAATTTTATTTTTTAAATTATACATATCGGCCAAAACGTGAGTATAAATCCATCTTTTAGATTCAGGGTCAAATACGGCTTCGTAACCATCTAATCCATGTTTGTTTTCGGTTTTTGTCACTGTTTTTCTATAAAGTGGAGTAATACTATCTTTGGGAGTAAGTTTAATAGCTGGCTCATAAGTTCCATCTACTAGCCTAAAAGGATGATCGGGTGTGCAAATAAGTTCTTCGTCATTATCTAAAACAATTTTGATAACTCGAGCATTTCGTTTGGTTAGTCTTACATTTATTATTGGAGCGATACCAATATGTCCATTATTTTGCACCGTGTAACAGAAGTTTTTCTTCCCCGTTTTTTCTTCCTTTAAGAGATCTTCAAATGATACGTTTCGCCCGTCTGCAAGGGCTATCCGCGTATTTCCACTCCAACACCCACCGGCAGAGTCACCTTCAACTATATATAGTTCGGATATTTCGGGATCCGAGCTTTGGCAATCGGCAAGTTTTCCCGGGAGCGCCGCCCCTTCAAGTGCACCTTTTCTTAGAACCGCTTCCTTTGCCGCACGGGCGGCAAGTCTGGCGGTTGCGGCCAGCATTATTTTTTCAATGAATTTTCTGGCGTCGGCCGGGTGTTCCTCAAAGTAAGTGTCCAGTCCTTCCTTAACTACAGTTGCCACAAAGCCCTGAATTTCGGGATTATTCAACTTCGCTTTTGTCTGGCTTTCAAACTGTAAAGCTTCGGAAGGCATTTTAATATAAACTATTGCGGTAAGTCCTTCCTTCATATCATCGCCCGTAAAAGTTGTCTCTTCTTTGGCTTCCCCGTTTTGCATTCTTTTGTAATAATCAGTAATTGCGCGGGTAAGAGCGATTCTAAATCCCGTTACGTGTGTTCCGCCGTCGGTTGTGTAAATTCCGTTTACAAATCCCTTTACATTTTCATTGAATGAGTCCGAGTATTGAAGTGCCGCCTCGCAGGAAACCCCGTTTTCTTCTTTCGAAATGTAAATGACATCGGTCAAAACGTTCTTGCCGCGGTTTGAATGAGCCACCAGCGATTTAATTCCGCCTTCAAAATAGAAAGTTGCTTCGTCTCCGTCGGTTTCATCCAAAAAGTGAAAAGTGAGTCCCGCAACCAAATACGCCCTGTCCCGTAGCAGGTTTTTAACTTTACTGTTTTCAAAATGGATATCGCCAAAAATTTGTTTATCGGGAAAGAAAGTTGTAATCGTTCCGGTTCCTTCCACTTTAATTTTCCATTCTTCCAGTTGTTTTGCTGTTGCCTCGGTTACATTTTTGACGGGTTTACCCAAATGATATTCCTGATAGTAAGCTTTGTTGTCTCTTAAAACCACAACCCTGAAATAAGAAGAAAGAGCGTTAACCACAGATGCGCCTACTCCGTGAAGTCCGCCGGAAACTTTATATGCTCCCCCGCCGAATTTTCCTCCCGCGTGGAGTTTGGTCATAGTTAGTTCCAGCGCCGATACACCCGTCTTTTTTTGCTTTTCGACAGGAATTCCGCGGCCATTGTCCCTGACGGTTGCAGAACCGTCCTTGTTTAGGGTTACCCAAATTGTGTCGCAAACTTCGGCGAAGCTTTCATCAACGGAATTATCCACAATTTCCCTGAGACATTCGTGAAGTCCGCGGCTGTCGGTTGAACCGATATACATTCCGGGGCGTTTCCTGACCGGCTCCAACCCTTCAAGGACTTGAATTTGTTCTGCTGTATAAGCGTTTTTGTCAGCCATATTTAGTTACTAAATAAGTCAAATGTAAATTTACATTGCCGTTTCCCTTTAGTCTAGTAAGAGTTTCGGTGGCGGCTTCAATTTTATCCATCTGACTACTATATTTTACCTTATTTTCGTGCAGGCCGCTATGGAGGAAATTGACCAAACTTTCGGCAAATTCTATGGCCTCCTCCCGCTTCCGGATTTTGTCAATGTAGGCAAGTTTTTCACCGGTTGAAAGTTTGTCAAATTTTTCGGCACCACCATTAATTGTTGTTTGTGAATTGTTAATTGTTCGTATAATCTCGCATCGCGATACTATTGTCGGCAGAACTTTTCGGACGGAAGGAGCCGTTAGGGCAAAATAAACGTTTTCCTGCGGTTCCTCCAGATTTTTAAGGAACGCGTTAAGTGCTTCTTCCCCCGCCTCGTGAATATTTTCGGAAAGGACAAGAGTCGGTTCATTAAAACTCAGTCGGATTAAACTGTTCAAGCTTCTGACATCCTCAATTTTGATAAGGGGAAATTCCAGCAATTTTGCGTGAAATTTTTTGGCCAACTCATTACTTTTAGACTTTAACCTTTCCTTATCGGTGCCAATTATCAAATATGAATGCATAAAATTAACAATTAACAATTAACATTTAACAGTGGGGAATTCAAGTCTCTTGATAGACCTTTGTAAATCGTGCATAATGGTTTTAGCGGTTAAAAGTGATTTGTTAACCGTTATTAGTTATTATCATGCCCACGACCTTACCTGTCCCGACAGATGCGAGTCTTCCAAACGGTACCTTGGCTGATGTCTTGGTTTCACTTGGCGCGATGGATGTCAAGCGTGCTCAGCAGGTAAAAGAGGCCGAAATTCAAAGCGGTTCCTCACAGGAAGATATTATCCGGAAAGCGGCAATGGTTCCCGAGGATAAATTGGTTCAGGCAAAAGCACAGCTTTATAATATTCCCTATGTTGACCTGAGCACCACCCCGGTTGCCCCTGCGGCCCTTTCAGCGCTTTCTTCGGATGTTGCGGCGCGATTCAGGGTTTTTCCCTTAAGTGTTGACTCGAAAGATAAAAGTATGACTCTTGCTATGGCAGATCCCCTGGACTTATCGGCTATAGAATTTGTCGAACAAAAAACCGGCTTGCACGTAAAACCGCGCGCGGCACTTCCTTCGCAAATTGATGATTTTATAAGAACCCGCTACACGACTTCGCTGACTCAGGAGGTTACGGCGGCGCTTAAAGAAGTCGAACCTGAGCAAAAAGAAGCGGCCGCACTTGAAACGTCGAGAGGGGGATTTATCCGCGAAGAGAAAATTGCCCAAATAGTCAGTCAAATTTTGGACTTTGCCATTAAATCAAGGGCAAGCGATGTTCACATCGAACCCCAGGAAGGTTCCACCCGCGTGCGCTACCGTATAGACGGAATTTTACAGGAAAAGCTTTCGATTCCGAGGGAACTTCACGATGCACTTGTTTCGAGGATAAAAATTTTGAGCGGAATGAAAATTGACGAAAAGAGAATTCCGCAGGACGGCAGATTTAATTTTAAGGGAACCGAAGAAGAAGTCGACCTGCGTATTTCTTCACTTCCGACGTCCTGGGGAGAAAAGATTGTTATGAGGCTTCTCAAAAAAACCGGCGGAGTTCCGACGCTTCCCGAACTTGGACTTCGGGGACGGGGTTTAAAAAATCTTCAGGATGCAATACTCAGGCCCCACGGAATAATTTTGATTTGCGGCCCTACCGGTAGCGGGAAAACAACTACTTTGTATTCGGTAATTTCTGCACTTAATACTTCCAAGGTCAATATAGTTACACTGGAGGACCCCATCGAATATAAAATTCCTGGAGTCAATCAGGTGCAGATTAATCCGGCTGTAGGACTCACATTTGCATCCGGGCTAAGGTCTTTCTTAAGACAGGACCCCAACATTATTCTTGTAGGTGAAATCCGCGACCACGAAACGGCTGATTTGGCCATTCAGGCATCTCTCACGGGGCATTTGGTTTTTTCAACTTTGCATACGAATGACGCCTCCGGCGCTCTCCCCCGCCTTTTGGATATGGGTGCGGAGCCTTACCTTTTGGCTTCTTCAATGACTTGTATTGTTGCTCAAAGGGTTGTCAGAATGATTCATGAAGACTGCAAAGAATCATACGTGCCCGACCCGAAAGTTGTTTCCGAAATGAAGACCGACCTCGGGAATCTTTGGCAGCCTCAGGGTGAAATTAAGCTTTTTAAGGGTAAAGGCGATCCCGATTGCGGAAATTCCGGGTATTTCGGCAGAATCGGAATTTTTGAAGTGCTTCCGATTTCCGAGAAGATAGGAAAACTTATTCTTGAACGCTCCGACGCGGCCAGCATCGGGAATGAAGCCAGAGAAGAAGGAATGATTACGCTTAAACAGGATGGGTACCTTAAAGCCATTGAAGGAATTACTACGGTTGAGGAAGTTCTGAGAGTTGCACAGGAGTGATTTATGGAAATTAAGCAGCTGTTACAAAATGTTGTTGATGCAAAGGCCAGCGACCTGCACCTTATCACGGGAATTCCCCCGATGCTTAGAATTGACGGGCGGCTTGCTCCGGTTCCGGGTTTAGGGGTTTTGACGCCGGATGTTATTGTAGAACTTCTTAAAGAAGTATTGTCTGCCGAACAGCTGGAGCGCCTTACCGTTAATAAGGAACTGGATTTTTCGCTCCCCTTTTCGGATAAAGGCAGATTCAGAATTAACGCTTACACTCAGAAAAATACTTTGGCCGCGGCTTTCAGACTGATTCCTTTAACCATTCCTTCCATTGAGTCTTTGGGGCTTCCCGCGCTTTTGCATTCTTTTACGGCGTTGCGTCAGGGTTTTGTTCTTATAACGGGACCTACCGGTCACGGCAAATCGACGACCTTGGCCTCAATGCTTCAGGAAATTAACCTAACCAGGTCGGCCCATATTGTGACCATTGAGGACCCCATCGAATTTGTTTTTAATCCCGTCAAGTCGATTATCTCTCAGCGCGAAATGCGCGGTGATACTCATTCCTGGGAAATTGCGTTAAGGTCGGTTCTAAGGGAAGATCCCGACGTCGTTCTTGTCGGAGAAATGCGGGATTATGAAACTATTGCGGCGGCCCTGACCGTTGCCGAGACGGGACATCTGGTTTTTGCCACTTTGCACACAAACTCCGCCGCCCAGACAATTGACAGAATTGTCGATGTTTTTCCCGAGGAACAGCAGGGACAGGTCAAGCTTCAGTTGAGTAACGTAATAGAAGCTGTATTTTCTCAAAGACTTATTCCGGCAACGGCGAGCGGCAGGGTTGTCGCTTACGAAGTGATGCTTGGCACGACCGCTATAAAAACCGCAATCCGCGAAGGTAAAACCCACCAGATTGAAAGTATTCTGGAAACTTCGCAGGAAGTCGGAATGAGCACTTTGGAAAAATCGCTTGCCGACCTGGTTAAGAAGGGAACCATAACACTGGAGGTTGCACAAAGTTGGTCCCTTCGTCCGGAAGAACTTACGCGGTTAGTGCGGAGCTAAATGAAAAGGTTTAATTATAAAGCCAAAGACAAAAACGGGAAACTTGTCGTGGGGGAAGTTGAGGCAACTACCCTAAGTGATGCGGCAAGGCTTGTAAAAGGAAAGGGGCTTTACGTAATCTCGGTTACGGCCAAAATTGACTCCCCATTTGCGTTAATCAGGAGATTTAGGGAAAGAATTACTCCTTCTGATGTTGCAACATTTACCAGACAACTTTCCACGATGATTAATGCCGGACTTCCGATTACCGAAGCCCTTCTTATATTGCGCTCTCAGTCCAAAGGATCAATGCAAAAAATAGTTGCCCAAATTTTGGCTGACGTTGAAGCGGGAGAATCTTTTTCAAATTCATTGGCCCGCCACCCCAAAATTTTTGGCCGGACATATGTTGCTCTGGTTAAGTCCGGTGAGGTCGGAGGTGTATTGGACGCGGTGTTAATAAGGTTGGCGGATAACCTCGAGAAACAACAGGAATTCGGCAGCAAGGTTAAAGGGGCCTTAATTTACCCGGTAGTGATAGTAGTCGGAATGATTATCGTGAGTATTATTATGATGATATTCGTCATTCCGCGCCTTTTGTCCCTTTATGCCGATTTTAACGCCTCCCTTCCCTTGCCCACTCTGATTTTGATAGGGATTTCAAATTTCGTTATCCGCTTTTGGTTTATTATACTTTTGCTGGTTGGTGCGGGTTTATATATTTTCAATTTGTATAAAGCCACAAGTGAAGGAAGAAGAAAGATTGATGCGTTGGTTTTCAAAATTCCCGTTTTCGGAAACCTTCAGCGCCAGATAATTTTGACGGAGTTGACGCGAACCCTTTCCCTGATGGTGGGTGCTGGTGTGCCAATTCTCGAAGCCTTAAACATTACATCCGAGGTTGTCGGCAATACCGTAATTTCCGATGCGCTTAAAGATGCCGCTATTCAGGTTGAGAAGGGATTTCCGATTGCGTTTGCTTTTTCGCGGCACCCCGAAGCGTTTCCGTTTATCTTAAGCCAGATGGTGGCAGTTGGTGAGGAAACCGGAAAAATGGATGAGGTTTTAACCAAAATCAGTCATATTTTTGAAGTCGAAAGCGATGAGGAAGTAAAAGGCTTAACTGCCGCAATCGAGCCTATTGTAATGGTAATTCTGGGTCTTGGCGTTGGATTTTTGGTTATTGCAGTAATCTTGCCAATATACAACTTGACAAGTCAGTTCTAAGGATTAATACTTAAATAAGTTATGAGACGAGTACTTGCCCAAGGGTTTACGCTAGTAGAACTTCTTATTGTTATTGCACTTCTTGGAGTTATTGCAACAATTGTTATTGCGGCCATAAATCCTATCGAACAGGCCAAAAGAGCTGCCGATGCCGGTCAGAAAGCAAACGGAAGCCAACTTGTTTCCGCATATCAAAGATACTTTGTATCCAATAACGAATACCCGTGGAATAAAGTTGACCCGACTACTTACAAATCCGCCGATGCTGCCTTTGGTTTTGTTGATGTTCAGAGTGCGGATGCGGGTCTTTGTGACCCGTCGAGTGGTTGCGGAACCCCCGGAGAAATAATTACCAGCGGTGAATTGCAGACTGCGTTTTTGAGCAGGTCTTTTATCAATACAACCGATGTCACCAAGAAGCTGTTTGTGGGACTGGGGGCGGCTTCGTCTACCACTCAGGCACAGCCGACAGTGTATGTCTGCTGGATACCGCAATCAAGCTCGTCCAGGACGACTCTTGCGACTGCAACTAAAATAGTTGATCTGCAGTCCGGATTCACAAACGGTTTGCCTGCATATTCCGCTACGTGTGCTGATTGGACGGCTGTGGACGGTAACGGTATTCCCGCTTGCGGAGAGTGTGTGCCCGAATAGATGATTCTTCTTGGTATATTCCTTTTTGTCCTCGGACTTATTTTTGGTTCTTTCATTTCGGCTCTGAGCTGGCGTTATCCGCGGCGAATTTCGATTAAAAAGGGCAGAAGCATTTGCCCGAATTGTAAAAAACAAATTGTATGGAGCGATAATATTCCCCTTCTCTCCTTTATACTGCTTGGCGGGAAATGCAGAAATTGTAAAAGGCCGATTTCCTGGCGTTATCCCCTGATTGAACTGACTTCCGGGCTGGGATTTTTATTCATCGGATTAGCTATCCCCACGGATTATTTCAGACTAGTCTTTGCCCTGACAATTTTTTTGGTTCTGATTTCTATTTTTGTTATTGATTTGGAAAACCGGATTATCCCCGATTCATTTGTTTTTTTCGGAGTTGCGGCAACGGCAATTTATTTTATTCTTACGGATCATCAAATGATTTATTCAAACTTTCTTACGGGCTTTACCTCTGCCCTTCTCTTACTGTTAATTCATCTTTTTACAAAAGGAAAGGGTATGGGGCTTGGCGATATTAAGTTTGCGGTTTTAGGCGGACTAATTATCGGATTGCGACTTTTTTCCATTTGGCTTCTTTTGGCTTTCTTGACAGGTGCCATTGCCGGAACCATACTGATTATTGGAAAGAAAGCGCATCTCAAAAGCCAAATTGCTTTTGGTCCTTTTTTGGTTTTTGCGATTCCGCTGACTTTGCTTTATGGCGAAAAAATACTTTTCTGGCTTCACCTTAATTGAACTGATAATAGTTTTGGCAATCATTGCCATTTTGGCTGCGCTTATTGTTGTTCTTTATACGGGCCAGATTTCCAAGGGAAATGACGCCACGCGTAAGGCGGATATCGATAGAATCAAGATAGCCGTTGAGGAGTACGAGAAAGACCATAATTGTTATCCTTCGGCTGATTTTATGTCGACTTGTAACCCGGGGGCACAGCTTCAACCCTATCTTGATAAAATTCCCTGTGATCCGGTAACGAAAAAGCCCTATGCTTATGAACCCAGTTGTTCTACTAACGGCTGCTGCCCAATTTGGTACCGTTTTTACGGAAGTTTGCAGAATACTCAGGATACCTCGATAACTGCCGGTCTTAGCTATCTTGGCAGTTCATATAACTATGTTTCTAGCTCCGACAATGCTCCGCCTATCGGTGTTACTCCGTATACCGGTTTGCCTTTCTTCGGTTGCAGAAGCGGAAAATGTGTACAGATTTTCTGGGACTACACACGGCCGCCCAACGGAGGTCCGCAGTGTGATCCGAGCTATACGGACAAGTCTTGTTATGGGCAGTGCGGCAACCCCGCCAATCAGTGTGTTTCCTGGCATTAAAATTATGAAATCATTTTCAAAACCCGAAATAATTTCCCTAGCGGTAATATTTTTTGTGCTTATCGCAGTTTCAATTCCGAATTTTATAATAAGCTTAAGGCGGGCAAGGGATCAGGTCAGGAGGGATGATATGGGGGCTCTTGAGCAAACGTTGGACGAATACACCGCCGACTTGCAGGAGTTTCCTATGGCCTCCGCCGACGGTCGGATTATAGATTGTTTGAAGCCCGGGGATAAACCGGTAAAAGGCAAAAAGAGTAACCTAATTCTTAATGCAATTCCCTGCGATTGGGGTAAGGATGCTTTTATCAATCTGCTTACCGGAAAGGTTTATATGTCAATTCTGCCCAGGGACCCGGATTATAAAAAGGGTGCGGCATACTTATATTTCTCGGACGGCAGCCGCTATCAAATTTACGCTGCGATGGAGGGAGCCGATGAACCCGAGGTTGATCCGAAAATAATTGCAAGGAATCTTATGTGCGGAAGTATGGTTTGTAATGTCGGTCGGGGTTATGGCGTTCCGACTAACATTTCTATTGAGGAATATGACAAACAATTATTACAAAAATAGGAAAGGTTTTACACTCGTTGAACTTTTGGTAGTCATATCCATTCTTGGAATATTGGCGACAATCGGTTTAGTGGCTTTTTCGAGTGCTCAAGCCCGCGGCCGCGATACACAGCGCAAATCCGATTTAAAACAAATTTCCACCGCCCTTGAACTTTATTATTCCGATTATCAGGTATATCCCGCAAGCTCCAATGACGGAGAAATAATGGGTTGCCCCTCAGCCGTTATACCGAAGGCTTGTGTCTGGGGCGGATCGGGAACCACTTCGGAATTTACCGACGGAAAAACGACTTACTTCCAGCACCTTCCGAAAGATCCATCCGCCGGTATCGGCTACTATTATCGTGTTGTTGACCCCGGTTCAGACGGCACCGGATCCAAGTTTCAGATTTTTGCGTATCTTGAGAACTCGCAAGACCCCCAAATAATAACCACAGCAACAAGTTATCCTTGCGGTACAAAAACCTGCAACTTTGCACTGACAAGCTCAAATACTTCCCCGTCTGAGTAGTATGTAGTATATTGTATATATAGCTATGTCTGCCCATTCAAAACTCGGCTTTACTCTTATCGAGATTCTTGTGGTAATTTCCATTATCGGAATTTTGGCAACCCTTGTTGCCGCAAACTTGAATTCGGCGAGAAGCAGAGCCCGTGATGCCGAAAGAAAATCAGACCTCAAAAATATTCAGACTGCCTTGAGGCTTTATTTTAATGATTATGACAGGTACCCCGGAGCCAACAGCGGAAATATTAAAGGCTGTGGACCGGTCGGAACGGATGTTTGCCAGTGGGGTGATACATGGTCCGCCGGTAGCGGTCCTACAATTTATATGAAACCTTTGCCGGCCGATCCCTTGCCCAGCCAAGTCTATGAATATGAACAAGGGTCCGATACCGATACATATACTCTTACTTCGTGTCTGGAGAATTCCAGCGACACACAGGGTGTTTCAACATATCGTACGCTTTATGACTCGCTTTGTTCACAATCCCATTGGATGTTTCAGGTAAGTCAATGAATAAACAATTAACAATTAACAATTTACAATTTACAAATAAAAAGACGAGGGGTTTTACCTTAATCGAACTTCTTGTGGTGATTTCTATTATCGGAATTCTGGCGGCTTTAGCCCTTGCGTCTTTTACAACCGCGCAAAAACAGGCGAGGGATACGGGACGGAAATCGGACCTTAAGCAATATCAAACAGCACTTGAGGCCTTTGCCGGAAAAACCGGGTCAGGCCTTTATCCCTCCACGGAAGGTGGAAACGGACTTATAACTTCGGGTCTTTGTACTCTGCTTGGAATAAGCAATACCTGTCCCCAGGATCCAAAAACAGGGACCTATGATTATCATTATGTTACCAACGGCACAGGCAGTTTAAATGTTGATGCGAGTGAGTACATTCTCTCGGCCTATCTGGAAGGATCGTCCAATTATTTTATACTTTGTTCTAACGGAAAGGCCGGTACGTTTGCTACCCAGCCTGGAGGTGGAGACTTGCCCTGCCCGATATGAGTAAACAATTAAAAATTAACAAAGGATTTACCCTGATTGAGCTTTTGGTGGTTATTTCGATAATTGGGATTTTAATCGGACTTTCGATTTTCGGCTTGCAGGGTGCGCGTCAATCCGCCCGCGACTCGACCCGTAAAACGGACCTGGAACTAATCAGAAGCGGGCTTGAAATTTATAAATCCGATTGCGACGGTTATCCGGTTGGTTCAGGTAACCCGGTAATTAAAGGTGTTCTGGTAAATACCGATGCCGGGTCGCTGGTCGGTGTAAATGATACGGGATCTTGTCTCACAACGGATACCTACATCAGTCAGGTCCCGACCGATCCGATTCCGACGGCAAATTACCTGTATTGGTCCGACGGGGTCAAATATGAACTTTGCGCCGCTCTGGAACAGGGTGGAACTACGGTAACCTGCGGAGGTTCTTCGAACTGCGGAACCAACAGTTGCAACTACAAAGTGACGAATCCATGAAAGGTTATACCCTGATCGAAATTCTTGTGGGACTTACCATTATCGGTCTTCTTTTTGGCTTTGGATTTGTGAGCTTTAGGGATTATTCCCGGCGTCAGGCTTTAGCAGGTGCCGCAAAACAAATTCAAGGGGATCTTAGGCTTGCCCAGGAAGATGCCCTTGCAGGGCAAAAACCGGATAGCTCTTTTTGTAATGATCCCGCCAGCTTAAACGGATATGATTTTGCTGTGGTTAGCACCTCGGAATATAAACTTGAAGCCGATTGTACTGGAGGATTGGTTACTCAAAAAGATGTTGTTCTTCCGGCCGATACGTCGATTGCCTCCACAATAAGTCCAATTTTATTTAAAATTTTAGGGCAGGGAACAAGTCTGGGAAGCGGACAGAGTGCTACCATTACGCTTGCTCAAACAGGGACCAATAATCAAGCCACGGTGACGGTTAGTTCAGGAGGAGAAATTCAATGACCAGCTCCGGACAAAGTTTATTTGAAGTGGTGGTGGCGATTGCTATAAGCGCGTTAATAATAGTTGCCTTGGTTTCCGTGACAAGCAATTCAATTCAAAATTCTTCTTTTTCCAAAAACAAATCTCTTGCCTCAACGTATGCGGATCAGGCTTCCGAGTGGTTAAGGGGGCAGAGAGACGCCGATATTAGGTCTTTCGTAGCAAAGGCGACTGTTTCTAGTCCCAGCGGCTATTGTTTATCCGATTTGAGTTTTACAACAGCCGTTCCCGACCCGGTTCATGATTGTCTTGTCACGATTCCCGGCACGATATTTACCCGCTGGGTTAATCTTAATGTGGATACCGAAAGCGGAAAGGATGTGATTACGGCTGATGTTACGGTTTCCTGGACCGATTCTCAGGGAGTCCACCAGGTTATAGATTCGACTACATTGGCGGATTTACGAACAAGATGAGAAAAACAAATTCAGGTATGAGCCTTCTCGAAATATTGGTTGTTGTGGCGATTTTTGCGGTTCTGGGAATTATTGTTACAAGAAGCGTTATTCTGACTCTTCAGGGAACCAAAAAAACAGAATCTCTTGTCCGCGCCCGCGAAAATTTGGACTATTCCCTGAACATAATTGAAAGAGGAATAAGAAATGCCAGTGCTATAACTCAATGTCCAAACACGGACCAAACCGTAATTAATTTTTTGGACCAGGACGGCAGTCCGGCATCGTTTTCCTGTATAAATCCGGGTAGCGATAGTTCATATCTGGCTTCCGGCTCCGCAGATATCAGACTTACAACAGACTCAGTTAAGATTTTGTCCTGTTCGTTTGCCTGTACCCCCGCAGGTGGTGCCAATCCCCCGGTGGTTGCAATTGACCTAAGCGTTCAGGATGCAAGCGCTTCAGGGATTCCCGGCTCGGTAGTTACCGCTTCAACTCAAATATACCTCCGGAATTATTAAAAGTTAGACAACAATAACCTTTGAGATTCTGGAGTCTTGTAAAGCCTTCTCAAGTTTAATTTCGTCCGCCCTGGTTAAATTTTCAACGACTAACCTCATTGTAAAAGTTGTAACCCCCATATTCTCATGGGGTCTATTTTCCATCGGTCCGATGTTTCCGCCCAAAGCGTTTACCTCTGAAGTAACCAGAGTTGATATTCCGGGCCCGTCCCGGCCTTCAATTGAAATTGAGGTGAGTCCGAGCTTTTCCTTTGTAAAGCCTGCTTCATCGAGATGTCTTTCCAGATCTTTGGTATCCATTACCCCCGACCCTATTTTGTAATAAAGATCTTTAAGCGAACCCTTGCAACCCAAGGAGTAAAGAAGATTTTCAAGTGCACCCTTATATTTATCTATTGAGAATATGTCGGCAAGATCAATTAGTCCTCTTTTTGAAATAATTCCGTAAACCGCTTCCCTGCCTTTTATCTCAAGTACAAATTTTGCCTGTTCCGACAATTGCTCGTCGATTATTCTTCTTGTATTGGGAAGACAATAATTTCTTAATTCTTCTTTTGGGGCAATTCTGGGTTCACCTATTTCAATTTCAACTTCGGCTCCGTTTGGAAGCACTGTAGAGATTGGTTTTCTTTCACCGTTAATAATTACGGCTACTGAGCGGGCACCCATACTCGGACTAATCGAAACGGCAAAATCCAGCCCTGTTGCTTTTTCCGGGAAAAATCTAACTTCACCGGTGGGTGTAAAAATGAGTTTCCGTGCATATTTTTGAAGGTCGGTTTCGCCGCGTCTAATCAGACTGATGACTCCCCAATTGTTGTATTCTTCCTTTTCTTCGCAGGTAATTGCCACCTCGATTGAGCCTTCAGGAAAATCAAGTGTCAGTAGAATAGCGCTGTAATTATTTTCCTTTTGTTTGGAATAGGAATCTTCAAAACGCGTTTGGTCTTCAACTCCCGCGAAGTTTTCCCTGATGGCACCCAGCATTTTATAAACACGGTTTCTGGTTTCCGCCTCGGAGTCGCCGGATTTAACTTTAACCCCGAAACTTATTAAGTTATTTATTTTTTGTGTAAGATATTTTCCTTTTTTGTTTATTAGTTCGGGGAGACTCAGCTCCCTTGTTTCTATACTCGCATCAACCTGAAGGTCGGTAGCGATTGTTGAAAGAGTTGATTTTATCCAACTGACAAATTCATCTTGTGTCCTGGGATCTTCACTGCGTATTCGGGAATATTTTTCATAAGCTTGCGGGTCCGTGTACCGAAGGGACAAATCTCCGAGTTCCCTCATGACCCACCACATTCCCAGTGACCGCGCCAATTGGGCATACCCTTCCGTTTCTTTTGCTTTGGCGACCTGCTTTTCCTGAGGCATATGCTGTAGGGTACGCATGTTGTGAAGTCTGTCGGCCAGTTTTAATACCCCGACATTAGGGTCAATAAGATTTTTACTGAATACTTTCCTGACGGTTTCTCTATCTCTTTGTTCTTTCGATTTACCATTTTCTTCGCCTTTTTCCGATCGGAATTGAGAGACCCCGTCAACCCAAAATGCAACTTTTGGCCCAAACTGGCTTGTAAGTTCTCCAAGGGTTACATTTGTATCCTCGACGGTGTCATGCAGAAGTGCGGTAGCAATCATTTCGGGGTCCGTAATTTTCCATTCTTCAAGAAGGATTCTTGCAACTTCGATACAGTGCGTAAAATACGGGATTCCCTCTGCACGGAACTGCCCCTCGTGGGCTTTTTCAGAAATTTGGTAGGCTCTGGCTACAATGGCGTGACTTTCAATATAGCTTTCCAGGCTTTGCGCTTGGAGACCCTCTTCGAAGTTGGGAGACTCCTTTTTCATCTTAAATTGCAATTATACCACTCCATTGCTAAACTGGATTTAATATGAAGAAGAGCGAGTCCGGACAGGCTTTGGTACTTGTACTTCTTTCACTGGCGGTCGTTTTGACGCTGGTTCTTTTTGTCTTGTCGCGCTCCGTTACCGATATTGCCGTTTCTTCAAGTCAGGAGGAATCCGTCAGAGCTTTTTCCGCAGCTGAAGCCGGAATTGAAAGAGCACTGGTTATCGGTAGCGGGGTTTCCGATAACACGAGTAATTTTAAGTATACGGCCGATGTAACGGGTTATTCTTCGG
>Ga0187849_1000653_pt1 | contig 44488 bp, 29 predicted proteins | sample June2016WEW_4_10_2_FD_132412 | JGI IMG/M metagenome (GOLD analysis project Ga0187849, IMG submission 132412) | Peatland microbial communities from SPRUCE experiment site at the Marcell Experimental Forest, Minnesota, USA - June2016WEW_4_100 | ecosystem: Environmental > Terrestrial > Soil >... | reverse complement strand
GTCGGGGGAGCACTACCGCGGCCTCGGCGAGCTGTGGGACAACGGCGACGTCGGCGACAGCTACACCTACTCCGCCCCGCGCCCCGTTCGCCATGGTCACGCAGCGCTGCATCGGCGCCGTGGGCGCGGGCTGCTCGACGCCGTCCGGCAGCGGCGGCGTGCTTCCGATCGGCCGCTCCACCGGGCCAAAGTGCCCGTCGGAGACCTCGCGGAGCGGCGTCGCGCCCAGCGGGAAGGCGATGCGCAGGCGGTGGTCCTTCCGCCGGTTCTCCCCCTCCACCTCGAGCTGCGCGAAGCCGGCGCCCACATCCAGCGTCACGCGCGTCGTGGTCTCGAGCAACGTCGCCTCGTAGCGCCGCGCGATCTCGAGCACGGCGCGGAGCGGCCCCGCGTGCACCACGCGCACCGCCACCGCGTCGGGCACGCGCACCACCCGGTCCCGGCGCGGGGCGGAGTAGGTGTAGCTGTCGCCGACGTCGCCGTTGTCCCACAGCTCGCCGAGGCCGCGGTAGTGCTCCCCCGACGCCAGGTCCACGACCTCCAGCGTTCCCGCGTCCTCGACGCGCACGAGCAGCTGCTCGTTCCGGAGCACATTGCCCTCGGCGCTCACCATCGGGCCGCGGGACACGTCGGCGCGCCCCGCGCCATCCACGACGGCGAGCGCGGCCACACCGAGCGGCGGCAGGTCGCGCGCGAGCAGCGCGAGGCGCCGCCATTCCACGGCCGAGGAGAGCGGGTAGTGCACCGGACTCTCGACCAGGTCGTGCCCGTCGCGCGTCTCCAGCTCCTGGAAAGCGACCTCGTGTCCGCCGGGGCCCACCAGGTGGAATGGGCCCGGCGCGACCGGCGGCGCCGCGCGGACGCGCTGCTGCCCCACCGACACGTCGCCGCGGAACAGCGCGACCTCGGCCTCGACCACCGCGCTGCGCGGGGCCGGCGAGGGGTTGAAGACCAGCAGTGCCGGCCGCCACGCCGTCCGCCCAGCGGCGCGGGCCCGCGGGCGATCGTGCCCCACGACGTCCTCGACGGCATTTGCGATGATCTCGTCTGCCTGCTGGCGGCAGCGCTCGAACCTCGTGACCATCTCCCGGTGCACCGGGTCGGCGCTCGTGCCGCAGATGCTGTCGTGCGGGTGGTTCTCCAGCAGCGTGCGCCACGCCGCCGCCAGCTCGGCTCTCCGGTCGGTGGCGCCGCGCGAGGCCGCCAGCGCCGCGAGCGGCTCCGCGAAGCGCTCGAGCATCCGCTGGCACTCCGCGTTCGCCTGCTTGAGGTAGAGGCGCGTCCCGTGCGTCCCCTGCAAGGCCCAGGCGTGACGGTGCCCGTGCCGCAGCTCGCCGGTGACGACGGGCAGGGCGTCCCCCTGCTCCCGGGCGAGGCGCAGCACCGCGGCGGCGTAGTCCTCGAGCGCGCCGATGACGAACCGCATCCGCGGCACGAGCGCGTTGAGGGCCGCGACGACCTCCGGCAGGTCGTGCTGCGCCGCGTGGTGGTCCGCGCCCGCCATCACGAGCCAGTGCGGCGAGCGCGCCCGCGGCTCGAGGTCGGCGCGCAGGTTCTCCCACGCCGCCGCCAGCGCCTTCGGCTCGCGCGGGAGGTTCTTCCCGTTCTCGTAGCCCGGCGGCGGCAGGTGGATCATCAGCACCTCCGAGCCGTCCGCCGCGCGCCAGCGGTGGAGATCGCCCTCCTCGCCGCTCTCGCCCCCGAACCCGCGCCACAGCACCGCCGCCTCGAGGCCGAAGCCGGCGAACAGCGTCGGCAGCGCCGCCGGGTGTCCGAACGCGTCGGGGGAGTATCCGACGGCCATCGGCTCGCCGCCCAGACGCCGCACGGTCCGCCGGCCGGCGAGGAGGTTGCGCACCAGCGCCTCCGCCGAGACCAGGAACTCGTCGGCCAGGACGTACCAGGGGCCCGCCTCGAGGCGCCCCTCGCCGAACAGCCGGCGCAGACGCTCCTCCCGCTCGGGCCGCGCCGCCAGGTAGTCGTCGAGGACGATGGACTGGCCGTCGAGGAGGAAGCTGCGAAAGTCGGGGTGGCGCGGGAGGAAGTCGAGCAGGTCGTCCACGAGGCGCACCAGACGCAGGCCGAACCGTGCGGCCGGATGGTACCACTCGCGATCCCAGTGCGTGTGGGCGACGACATGCACCGTGACGGGCATGGCACGAAGGTATGGCCCGCTTGCCGCGCCGAACAGGGCACGTAACTTCACTCCGGGCATTCAGCGGAAGGCGCTATGAAGGTACTGGTGGTGGACGACGTGGCGTACGGGGTGCGGACGCTGAAGGCGATCTTTCAGAGCGCCGGGTATGAGGTCGCCGTCGCCGGGGACGGCCAGGCCGCACTCGAGTTGCTGCACACGGAGCGCCCCGACTTCATCGTGACCGACGTGCTGATGCCGCGGCTCGATGGCTTCCAGCTGTGCCGCGCGATCAAGACCGACGAGAGCCTCGCCCACATCCCGATCATCTTCTACACGGGCGACTACACCGACCCGGCCGACCGGGAGTTCGGCATCTCGCTCGGGGCCGCGGCATACCTCACCAAGCCGATGGAGCCGCAGGAGCTGATCGACGCGGTCGCGAAGGCCGTCGGCATGCTCCGGCCGAAGCTGCAGCCGCGCTCGCACCTCAACGAGACGTTCGCCGCGGCCTACGCCGACCGGCTGGCGGCGAAGCTGCAGGACAAGGTGACGGCCCTCAACGCCGCGCTGGCGCAGCTCGAGGACACGTACACCGGCACCGTCTCCGCGCTCACCCTCGCGCTCGCGGGGCGGGAGGGGAGCGATCCGATCGAGGCGGAGCGGCCGGCGCGGCTGGCGCAGCTCTTCTGCGAGCGCGTCGCGCCCGACCTCGCCGCCGATCCGAACGTCTTCCGCGGCTTCCTCCTGCACGACATCGGCAAGCTGATGCTCCCGGAGGGGCTGCTGCGGAAGGCCGCGCCGCTGACGAAGGAGGAGCGGGCCCTGTTCGAGCGGCAGCCGGGGATCGCGGCCGACATCCTCCGCAACGTCCCGGGTCTCGGGCGCGCGCTGGAGATCGTGCGGCACTACCACGAGCGCTGGGACGGCCGGGGCTATCCCGACTTCCTCGAGGGCGAGCAGATCCCGCTCGGAGCGCGGATCTTCGCGATCTGCAACGTCTTCGACGCGATTACCACCCAGCGGCCGTACCGGGCGTGCCGCACGGCCCAGGAGGCGATCGGGGAGCTCCGGAAGGGCGCAGCGACCCAGTTCGACCCGAACCTGATCGAGCCGTTCGTCGCCCTGGTGACCGCGATGCGGGTCGGCTAGCTGGACGCTGCGCCGCTGGCCCTGCTCGCCGTCGCGCTGGCGCTGGCGGTGCTCCTGCTGTGGCGCGCGTCGGTCGCGCGGGCGGAGCTGGAGCGGAGCGTCGCCTACCTCGAAGCGCTGAACCAGATCAGCCGTGTGCTCCTCAGCGAGCGCAACCGCCGCGGCGTCCTGCGGCTGGTCGCCGAGGCGGCGGCGCGGTTCCTCCGGTCCGACACGGCCCGCGTCACGCTCCTGGATCAGGACGAGAAGGCGCTGGTGCTCGAGGCGGCCACCGGCCCCCTCGATCCGCTGGTGGGCTCAGCCGTCGCGCTCGACACCACGATGTCCGGCTGGGTGGTCCGGCACGGGCAGGCGCTGGTGCTGAACGATCCCGGGGCCGACGAGCGCCGCTTCCGCTCGCTGCACGAGAAGATCGCGCTGCGCCGCGCGGTCACGTTGCCGCTGTTCGTGCGCGGCCGCTGCGTCGGCGCCCTCGGCGTGGACAACCCGCTGGACGACCGGCCCTTCGTCGAGCGCGACGTCGAGCTGCTGCGCGAGCTGGCCGGCCACACCGGCCTCGTGCTCGAGAGCATCCGCGCCGTGGGGGAGCTGGCCGAGCGCGAGCGCCGCGCCGAGCTGCTGAACGCGGTCAACAGCCGCATCCGCCAGTCGCTCGACCTCCAGACGATCCTGGATGCGGCGGTGCGCGAGCTGGGCACGGCGCTCCAGGCGTCGCGCTGCTTCGTGCGGCTGCGGCGCGGCAACGAGCTGCTCCCGGCCTCCAGCGAGTGGCACGCGCCGGAGGTCGCCTCCAGCGGCGCGCGCCCCGACTACACCCTGCCCGCCCTCGTCAGCGCGATGCGCGAGCGGCGGACGATCGACACCTCCGACGCGCGGCACCTCCCCGACCTCGGCCCGAGAGGTCCCGACGCGGACCAGCCGCTGGCCCTGCTCGCGACGCCGATCGTCCTCCGCGGCGAAGCCATCGGCGTCGTCGCGTTTCACCAGGTGGGGCTGGCACGGCTCTGGCAACGCGAGGAGATCGGGCTGGTCCAGGAGGTGGCGGGCGAGCTCGCCATCGCCGTGTCCAACGCCCGCCTGTACCGCTCCACCGAGGAGACGAGCCGCGAGCTGGCGGTCAAGATCTCGGAGCTGGAGCGCGCCAACCGGATGAAGGCGCAGTTCCTCGCCAACATGTCGCACGAGCTGCGCACGCCGCTCAACTCCGTCATCGGCTTCTCCGAGATGCTCCTGATCGGCGCGCTCGGCCCCCTCCCCGACCCGCAGCGCGACGCGCTCGAGACCGTCTCGCGGAACGGCCGCCACCTCCTCGGCCTGGTGAACGACGTGCTCGACCTGTCGAAGGTCGAGGCGGGGCGGATGGAGCTGCACCTCACGCAGTCGGACGTGCGCGCCATCATCGGGGACGTGATCACGGGGATGGAGAGCCTGATCCAGGCCAAGGGCCACAAGATCGGGTTGGAGCTCGGCGACGATCCGCTCCTGGTGACCGCCGACGAAATGCGGGTGCGGCAGATCCTCTACAACCTGCTCTCCAACGCGGTGAAGTTCACCGGCGCCGGCGGCAAAATCACGGTGCGCGCGGGCCAGCGCCGGACGCCGCTGCCGGTGCCGGGCGGGCGGCGGATCGAGCGCGACGCGGTCTGGGTGTCGGTCACGGACACCGGCATCGGCATCGCCAAGGACGATCTGCCGCGTCTCTTCACCGAGTTCACGCAGGTGGACGCGTCGCTCAACCGGCGGTTCGAAGGGACGGGGCTGGGGCTCGCGCTGTGCCGCCGGTTCGTGGACATGCACGGCGGGCTGATCGGGGTGGATTCGGCTCCGGGGCGGGGCAGCACGTTCTGGATCGACCTGCCGCTGACGGGGCCGCAATCGAGCGTCGCGGTCGCCTAGTGAAGTGGGCAGGTGGCGGCGACCAGTGATTCGGAGCAGTTGCGAGACGGCGAGTTGCGAGCGGTTACGAGACAAGAGGCGGGAGCAGGAGAAAGGGCCCCTGGCGGCAACGTGACCGCCCGGGGCCCGTTCTCGATCTGCAATCCGACTGACTCATGACCACTCCCAACTCCCCGTCTCGCAACCACTCTGCACTCTGACTCCTCATACCTCTGAACTGAGTCAGGAGCGGCTCCTGAGCGCTCCCCTGAGTGCCGTCACCACGTCCTCCAACCCGCCTGCGCCGAGCCGGAGCCGCAGCAGGCGCCGGCCCCGCCGCTCGAGCGCGATCAGATCCCCCAGCTCCTGCGCCCGCTCCAGCGTGCCGAACGCGTAGTCTTCGCCGGGAACCTGCAGCTGCGGGCCGCCGTCCACTTCGAGCGCGAGGAACACGCCCCGCGGCGTGCCGCCCTTGTGGAGCTGTCCCGTCGAGTGGAGATAGCGCGGCCCGTAGGCCGCGGTCGTCGCGACACCCAGCGCGTCGCGGATCGCCGTGCGCATCGCCGCCAGTGCGGCGTCGTGCGCGGGTGACGGCGGCAGATACGCCAGCAGCGCCACGTAGTCGCCGCGGGAGATCCCCGCGACCCACGCGGCGAGCGCCTCGCCGAAGCGCGGGCGCTCGACCGCCTCGGGCACGCTCGGGGTCTGGCCTTCCAGCAGCTGCTGCAGCACGCGGTCCGTGTTCGCCTTGCTCTCCGCGACGTTCGGCTGGTCGAAGGGGTTGATCCCCAGCCATGCGCCCACGAGCGCGGTCGCCACCTCCCAGCGCTGGAACTCCGCGCCCAGGTCGAGGCGGTCCATGAGCGCGAGGCGGACGACGGGGTGGCCGGCCGCCTCCAGCGCGCCGAGCGCCTGCGCCGGCGCGTCGGGCGAGCCGTCGAGCAGCAGCGCGACGAACAGCCGGTCGTTGCCGCAGGCGGCCGGCGCGCCGAGCGCCTCGCCCGCGACCGGCACCAGTCCCTTGCCCTTCTTCCCCGTGCTCTCGGCCAGCAGCTGCTCGGCCCACGCGCCGAAGGACGCCAGCTCCGGCGACGTCACGAGCGTGACCTTGTCGCGGCCCGCCGCGCACGCGGCGGCGAACGCCGCCGCCAGCCGCGCCCCGGGATTGGCCGCCACCTTGTCCGCCGTCGCGCAGGCCTCCGCCATCGCGCGCGCGCGCCCCAGGACGCCCTTCAGGTCCACACCGATGAGCGCGGCCGGCACCAGACCGAAGTACGACAGCGCGCTGTAGCGCCCGCCGATGTCGGGCGGGTTCTCGAAGACCCGCCGCAGCTTCCGCTCCGCCGCCAACGCCGCGAGCGGAGTGCCGGGGTCCGTGATCGCGGCGAACTGCGCGCCGCTCTTGCCGCCGGTCCGTTGCCAGAAGTACTCGAACAGGTCGCTCGTCTCGAGCGTGGTGCCCGACTTGCTCGACACGAGGAAGAAGGTCTTGTCCAGCGGCGCGGCCCGCTCGACCGCGGCGATGTACGCCGGATCGGTCGAATCCAGCACGGCGAGCGTCGGCCAGCCCGCGCGCGGACCGAACACCTTCGCGAAGGTCTCGGGCGCGAGGCTCGAGCCACCCATGCCGAGCAGCACCACCCGCGTGAAGCCCGCGCCGCGCACCTGCTCGGCGAACGCCTGGAGCTCCGCGACCTTGGACGCCATCCCGCCCGGCAGGTCGAGCCACCCCAGCCGCTGCGCGATCTCCCGCCGCGCCGCCTCGTCCTGCGACCACAGCCCGGGTTCCCGCGCGAACAGCCCGCGCACGTAGCGCGCGCCGTCCCGCGCCAGGAGCGCGTCGACGTCGGCGTCGAACGCCTGCAGGCGGCGCGACGAGCGCACCGGCCGTTCCGCCAGGAGGCGGTCCCGCTTGGCCTCGAGCGTGGCGAGCAGGGCGTGATACGAATCCGAGAACTTCTTGACGCCGTCCACCACCAGGAAATCGGTCACGCCCTTGAGACTGACGCCCGCCGCTTCGATCTCCGCCACCACCCGGCGCGCACCTTCGACGTCCCAGTCGATCGTCCGTTCCGCCTTGCCGTGATCGGCGAAGGCCCGCAGCGTGGCGAGCGGCAGCGTATTGACCGTTTCCGGCCCGATCAGCGCGTCCACGTACATCGTGTCGGGGTAGTTCGGGTTCTTCGTGCTGGTGCTCGCCCAGAGCGGGCGCTGCACCGTCGCGCCCCTGGCCAGGAGCGTCTTCCACCGCGGCGACGCGACCGCGGCGAGATGGGTCTGGTACGCCAGCTTCGCGTTGGCGATCGCGGCCTCCGCCAGCAAGCCCTCGAGCCGTGCGCGCACGGCGGGGTCCGCCGACGCCTGCGCCGCGGCGAGGAGCCGCTTGTCCGCTTCCGTGTCCACGCGGCTCACGAAGAAGCTGGCCACCGAGTGCACCGTATCGATGGGCTCGTGCGCGCGCACCCGCCGCTCGAGCCCGGCGAAGTACGCCTCGATCACGCGCTGATGCATCGCCACCGCGAAGAGCAGCGTGATGTTCACATTCACGCCGTCGGCGATCAGCTGCTCGATCGCCGGCAGGCCCTCGGCGGTGCCCGGCACCTTCACCATCACGTTCGGCCGGTCCACGCGGTACCAGAGCCGGCGCGCTTCGGCGATGGTCCCGGCCGTGTCGAACGCCTGCGTCGGCGACACCTCGATCGACACGAAGCCGTCCGCGCCGCCGGACGACTCGTACACCGGCCGCAGCACGTCCGCGGCGGCGGCGACATCCGCCACCTCCAGCGACTCGAACAGGGCCGCTGCGTCACCCTCCGTGGCGGCGAGGGAGGCCACCGACGCATCGTAGACGTCGCCGTGCTTCAGGGCCTGCTCGAAGATCGTCGGGTTCGTCGTGACGCCGCGCACCCCCTCCTGCTCCACCAGGCGCTTCAGCCCGCCCGAGGTCAGGAGGTCGCGATCGATCGTGTCGAGCCAGACGCTCTGGCCGAGCTGCAGCAGCTTTTCGACTGGGCCCACGGGGACTCCTCAGGCGCCGCGGGCGCGCGCCAGCACGGCACGGGCCCGCTTCGCCACGTTCTCGGCGGTGAAGCCGAACTCCTGGAAGATCCGCTCGTACGGCGCCGAAGCGCCGAAATGCTCGATGCTCACGACGTCGCCGTCCGTTCCCACCCAGCGATGCCACCCGAAGGCGGCCGCCGCCTCGACGGCCAGGCGGGCGCGCGCCGCGGGCGGGAGCACCGCGTCCCGATAGCCCGCGTCCTGCCGCGCGAAGATTTCCAGGCTCGGCATGCTGACCACGCGGGTCGGCGTGCCTTCCTTCTCCAGGATCTCGCGCGCCGCCATCACGAGCCCGACCTCCGAGCCGGTGGCCAGCAGCAGCAGGCGCGGCGTCCCGCCGCTCGCCTCGGCGAGCACGTAGCCGCCCCGGAGCAGGCCGTCCGCCGGCGCGAAACGCGCCCGATCGATCACCGGCACCTTCTGCCGGGTGAGCACGAGCAGCGTCGGCCCGTCCCGGCGCTGCAGCGCCGCCCGCCAGGCGGCGGCCGTCTCCGGTCCGTCGCAGGGTCGGATGACCGTCATCCCCGGGATGGCCCGCAGCGCGGCGAGCTGCTCGATGGGCTGGTGCGTCGGCCCATCCTCGCCGAGCCCGACGCTGTCGTGCGTGAAGACCACGATGACCGGCAGCTCCATCAGCGCGGCCAGCCGGAGCGACGGGCGCATGTAATCGGAGAAGACGAGGAAGGTCGCGCCGTAGGGGCGCACGCCGCCGTGCAGCGCCATCCCGTTCAGCACGCCGCCCATCCCGTGCTCGCGGATGCCGAAGTGCATGTTGCGCGCGCCGAGGCTCCCGCCCTCGAGGTCGCCGCCGCCCTTGATGAGGGTGTTGGTGGAGGGCGCCAGGTCGGCCGAGCCTCCCACCAGGGTCGGCACGACCGGCGCGACCGCGTTGATGACCTTCTGCGACCACGAGCGCGTGGCCAGCGAGCCGTCCTCCGGCTTGAAGAGCGGCAGCGAGCCCTCCCAGCCGGAGGGCAGGTCGCCGGAGAGCGCCGCGCGCCACTGTGCCGCGAGCTCCGGGAACTCCCGCTCGTACGCGGCCCGCCGGGCCTCCCACTCGGCCTCCAGCTTCGCGCCGCGCTCCACGCAGCGGCCGAAGTGCGCGCGCACCTGCTCCGGCACCAGGAACTGCGCGTCCACGGGCCATCCATAGGCGGCCTTGGTCAGCGCGACCTCCTCGGCGCCGAGCGGCGAGCCGTGCGCCTCCGCCGTGTCCTGCTTGTGCGGGCTCCCCCAGGCGATGTGCGTGCGGACGATGATCAGCGACGGCCGCGCCGCTTCCGCCTCGGCGGCGCCGATGGCCGCGTCGAGCGCGGCGAGGTCGTTGCCGTCGGCCACGCGCTGGACGTGCCATTCGTAGCCGGCGAAGCGCTGCGCCACGTCCTCGCTGAAGGCCAGGTCCGTCGAGCCCTCGATCGTGATGTGGTTGTCGTCGTACAGGTAGATCAGCTTCCCCAGCTTCAGGTGGCCGGCGAGCGACGCCGCCTCGTGGGAGATCCCCTCCATCAAGTCGCCGTCGCTGGCGATCGCGAAGATCCGGTGATCCACCAGCGCGTGGCCGGGCCGGTTGAACCGCGCCGCGAGATGGGCTGCGGCGATCGCCATCCCCACTCCGTTGGCGAACCCCTGCCCGAGCGGGCCCGTCGTCGTCTCCACCCCGGGAGTGACGCCGTGCTCGGGGTGCCCCGGCGTCCGGCTCCCCCACTGCCGGAACTGCTTCAGGTCGTCGAGCGAGAGGTCGTACCCGGCCAGGTGCAGCGCGGCGTAGAGCAGCATCGACGCGTGCCCACAGGACAGGACGAACCGGTCCCGGTCCGGCCACTCCGGATCGCGCGGATTGTGGCGCAGGTGCCGCGTGTAGAGCAGATAGGCGATTGGCGCCAGGGCCATCGGCGTTCCCGGGTGCCCGGCGTTCGCCTTCTGCACCGCGTCCATCGCCAGCGTGCGGATGGTGTTGATGCAGAGGAGATCGAGATCGTGCGCGGTCGACTTGTTGGGGGCGGGCATAGGGGGTCAAATTACTGCCGTCCTCATCGCCAAGCGACCCAATGCGCGTTCGCCTCGTCGTTCCCGTGCTGCTCGCCGCCGCCATCCTCGTGGCGTGGTCCGCCGCCAAACGCCTCGTGCCGGGCCGGCTTCCCGACGGCACCGTCCTGCTCTCCAACGGCTGGCGCCTCAGCCCGGCGGGCAGGTCGGTCCCCGTGGGGACGCTGCCGCTCGCGCTGGCGACGCTCCCCGACGGGCGGGTCCTCGCGCTCCTGAGCGGCTACTCGGCCAACGGGGTGGACGTGGTGGACCCGCAGCGCTGGGCGGTGACCGATTCGGTGCCCCTCTCGGCCACGTGGCTCGGCCTCGCGGCCGCCCAAAACGGCGACGTCTTCGCGTCGGGAGGCACGACCAACCGCGTCTGGCGATTGCGCGAGGTCTCCGGGCGGTGGCAGCGCGCCGATAGCGCGGTGCTGGCCGACTCGGGCGCGGCCCTGTTCGCGGCGGGGCTCGCCCTGACGCCGGACGACCGGAACCTCGCGGTGGTGGGGAACCTGGCCGACTCCGTCTACCTGCTCGACGCCGCGACGCTGCGCCGCACCGCCGCCGCGAGCACCGGCGGGCACCCGTACACGGCCGCGTTCTCGCCCGACGGCGGGACGCTCTACGTGAGCAACTGGAACGACAGCACGGTGAGCCGCTTCACCGTCGGCGAGGGAAGGCTCCGGCCCGGGCGCAGCCTCACGGTGGCGCCGCGGCCCTCGGCGATGGTGATCAGCCGCGACGGGCGCACGCTGTACGTGGCGCACGCCGGGGCCGACGCCGTGTCGGTCGTGGACCTCGCGGAGGGCCGGGTCGAAGCGACCATCGCCCTCGGGCTCACGCCGCACGCGCCGCATGGGAGCACGCCGAACGCGCTGGCGCTCTCGCCCGACGGCCGCACGCTGTACGTCGCGAACGCCGACAACAACGCCGTCGCCGTCGTCGAGCTCGGCCGGGAGGAACCCCGCGTGCGGGGCCTGATCCCGACGGGCTGGTACCCGACCGCGGTCGCGCTGTCCGGCGACGGCCGGACGCTCTACGTGGCCAACGGCAAGGGCGGCAGCTCGCTCGCGAACCCACTCGGCCCGACCGCCCCGGGGGCGCGGGGGGCGCGGGGGCGCGACCAGTACATCGGCGCGCTCCTCAAGGGGAGCCTCTCGGCGATTCCCGTTCCGGACGCGGCGGCGCTGCGCCGGTACACCGGCCAGGTGATGGCCAATTCCCCCTACCGCGACGCGCTGCTGGAGCGGGCCGCGTGGCCAGCCGCCTCGCCGATCCCGCGGACCGTGGGACAGCACTCGCCGATCCGCCACGTGCTCTACGTCATCCGCGAGAACCGCACCTACGACCAGGTATTCGGCGACGTCGCTCGGGGCGACGGCGACGCATCGCTGGCGATCTTCGGCGACAGCGTCACGCCCAACGCCCACGCGCTCGCGGCCGCGTTCACGCTGTTCGACAACTTCTACGTGGACGGCGACGTCAGCGCCGACGGGCACATGTGGTCCGACGCGGCGTACGCCGGGGACTATGTGGACAAGACGTGGCCGGCCAACTACAGCGGCCGCCGCGAATGGGACTTCCTCGCCGGGCTCCCCGCCCTCGACCCCCTGGCCGGCTACCTCTGGGATGCGGCCCGCCGCGCGGGCGTGTCGGTCCGGAACTACGGCGAAATGACGCAATGGGACTCCACCGCGCACCTCGCCCATGCCGACGACAAGGGGCTCGAAGCGGTCACCGACGTCCATTTCACCGGCTGGGACCTGGACATCACGGACAGCGTGCGCGTGGACGAGTTCCAGCGCGAGCTGGGCGAGGCCGAGCACGGCGGCACCCTGCCGCAGCTCATGATCCTCGATCTGCCCAACGACCACACCTACGGCCGGCAGCCGGGACGCCCGACGCCCCGCGCCATGGTCGCGGAGAACGACCGGGCCCTCGGCCGCATGATCGAGGCGCTCTCGCGCTCGCGGTTCTGGAAGGAGACCGCCGTCTTCGTCCTCGAGGACGACGCCCAGAACGGACCGGACCACGTGGACGCCCACCGCTCACCGCTGCTCGTGATGAGCCCGTACCTGCGGCGTGGCGCGGTGGACAGCACCTTCTACACGACGGCGTCGGTGCTGCGGACGATCGAGCTGATCCTCGGGATCAAACCGATGAGCCAGTACGACGCCGCCGCCGATCCGCTGTTCGACGCGTTCACGACCCGGCCCGACACGGCGCCATTCGCCGCGCTTCCTGCGACCTGGCCGCTGGACGAGCGGAATCCGCAGGGACGCCGCTCCACGTTGAATCCGCGGGTCTTTCTCCGCCCGGACTTCGCCGACGAGGACGTGCTCAACGAGGAGATCTGGTCGTCGGTCAAGCGGACGACGATGCCGGCACCGAGACACTCCGCGATGATGGTGAGAGGTGAGGAAAGGTGAGAGGTGAGAAGCGAAAGGCGTGAGGAGACTCCTTCTCACGCCTTTGCTTCTCACGTCCTTACCTGTCACGTCTCACTTCGCCTTCTCACCCCTCACGCCTCACTTCTCACCATCTGATGGCCGCACTCCCCCACGTGAACCCGCTCCCGAACGCCGCGAGGATCAGGAGATCTCCTCGCGCCAGCCTCCCCGCCTGCACGCACTCGTCGAGCGCGATCGGGATCGAACCCGCGGTGGTGTTCCCGTAGCGCTGGATGTTGTTGTACATCTGGTCGTCCCTGAGCCCCATCAGCTTCTGGACCATCTCGGAAATGCGCAGGTTCGCCTGGTGCGGGATGAGAAGCTTGATGTCCTGCGGCGTGAGCCCGTTGGTCGCGAGCGCGAGCTGCACCGACTCCGGCATCCGCGTGGAAGCGTGCTTGAAGACTTCCTTCCCCTGCATGTGGCCGTAGTGCTTGCCCGCGTCAATGTCCTCGTGTGAGATGCGCGGGTGGGCGATCGAGGAGGGGGACTCCGCGAACAACAGCTCCGCATACCGCCCATCGGCGAAGATGTGGGTCGAGAGGACGCCGCGCCCGTCGTCGCCGGTCGGACCGAGGATCGCCACCCCGGCCCCGTCGCCGAACAGGACCGACAGATCCCGGCCCCGCGTGGACAGGTCCATCCCGGTCGAGTGCACCTCGGCGCCCACGAGCAGGACGCGCTTGAACTGGCCGGTCCGGATCCAGGCGTCGGCGATGGAGAGGCCGTACAGGAAGCCGGTGCACTGGTTCCGCACGTCGAGGCACGGGATCTCCGGCACCCCCAGCTTCCGCTGCAGAAACACCCCGGTGCCCGGGAAGAAGTAGTCGGGGGACAGCGTGCAGTAGATGATGCAGTCGAGGTCGGTGGGCTTGAGACCCGCGCGCCCCAGCGCCAGCATGGACGCCTCGTACGCCATGTCCGCGCCGCCCTGCCCCTCCGCCACCCAACGCCGCTCGGTGATCCCCGTCCGCGTGCGGATCCACTCGTCCGACGTGTCCATCCACTGGAGGAACTCTTCGTTCTTGACGACCCGCTCGGGAACGTAGAAACCGGTGCTGATGAATTCGGTGCGCGGCATGGCGTGACCTTTCCGGACGGGCAAGGACCGCGAACGCTACGGCGCGCGCCTGCCGCGGACAAGGGCGCACCGGTAGAATTGCAGCATGGACGCCTACGATGCCATCGCGGCCCGTACCTCGACGCGGGCCTACGCCGACCGGCCGGTGCCCCGGGCCGCTATCGAGCGGCTGCTCGCGGCCGCCGTGCGCGCTCCCAACCACAAGCTCACGGAGCCGTGGCGCTTCGCCGTGCTTACGGGGAAGAGCGCGGCGCGCTTCGCGGAGCTGAGGCGCGCCCACCGCGCCACGCGGTTCCCCGACCCCGCCTCCCCAGAAGCCGCCAAGGCGATCGACAAGACCTATCGCGAGGCGCTCGGCACGCCCGCCTTCGTCGTGGTGATGTCGGCGCTGTCCGACGACGCAGTGCGGCGCGAGGAGGATTACGCCTCAGTGATGATGGCCGTGCAGAACCTGATGATTGCGGCGACCGCCGAAGGGCTGGGCAGCTACCTCCGCACGGGGGGCATCCTGGAGGACGCGGGGGTGAAGGTGCTGGTGCGGCTCCCGGCCGGCCATCGCATCGTCGCCGTCATCTCCCTCGGCTACCCCGCCGCCCCCCAGGAGCCGAAACGCCGGACCGACCCCGCGGAGCGGACGCTCTGGCTGGAGTGAGGCGCGCCGCGCCCTAGCCGCCGGTGGCCGGCGCCTCGACGGTGAACAGGTCGCGGAGGGTGTAGAAGAGCTCTTCCCGCGTGAACGGCTTCTTCAAGAAGCGCACGCCCCCCAGCGCAAGCAGGTTGTCCAGCAACCGGGCGCTCGCCAGTCCCGAAATGAGCAGAAACGGGAACGACGGCCGCTGTTCGCGCACCGCCATGACGATCTCCGGCACGGGAGTGCCCTGCATCACCACGTCGAGGATCGCGGCGCGGAACCGCTCGGGCCGGACATTCAGATAGGCGAGCGCGACCGTGCCGCTGTCCACGTCGACCGCCTCGGCGCCGAAGCTCTCCAGCAGGCGGACGAGGCTGCGGCGAACGTCCTTGTCGTCGTCGGCGACAAGCACGGCCCCCTGGAGCCGCATCGGCTCGGCAGCGGCCGGCCGCCCGCCCGTCGCGCAGAACGGTACCTCGATCTCGACCGTGGTTCCCGATCCCGGCGCGGAGGTGATGTGCATGGCGCCGCCAAGCGCTTCCACCAGGGACGCCACGGTTGCCAAGCCGAGGCCTTGGGAGCCCCGCTCCGCGCGTGAGGCGTAGGACGGCTCCAGGGCGTGGGGCGGCAGCTCGCCGGGAACCCCGGGACCGTTGTCCCGCACGGCGACCCGCGCGAACCCGGGCCGGTCGCTGCTGTCGGCCGTGACGTTCACGATGCCGCCGCCCGGCGTCGCTTCGACCGCGTGCTGCACCAGCGCCGCGAGTATCTGGGCCCATGCCTCGTTGCCCCCCGCGACGGGGGGCAGCGCTTCGGGAAGCGACACCTCGAAGCGGTGCGTCTCGCCGGACTCGGGGCGGAGGTGGTCGAGGACGCGGGGCCAGACCAGCGCGAGCGTCGTTTCGCGCTCGCGCACCTCCCCTCCAGCCGCGAGGCGCGCGAGCTGCTCGGCCCGCTCCGCGTTGCGGTGCGCCGCCGCGGCGATGGCCTCGGGCTCCGCCAATGACAGCACCCGCTTGAGGTCCCAGGCAATGCCCTGCGCGGCCTCCTGGACCGCGCCCAGCTGGCGGGTCAGCACCGCTCGCGCCACCGACCCCTGGGCACCAGCCTGGCTCCGGGCCTCGAAACGCTTGAGCCGCGCCAGGATCTGCGCCGCCCGGCGTCGCTCCAGCTCGAGCGCCCGGTCGAGATCGGCGGCGCCCTGTGACGCGGCGGCACGCAGCGCGGCCGCCAGCCGGAACGAAACGGCGCTCACGGCGGCGACCGCGCCCACCGCGACCAGCGCGGTCGCAAGACCGGCCACGATCCCCGAGAAGCCCAGGAGCGCCCCGGCCACGCTCCAGATCATGGCCCGCCTCGCCGGCAGGAACTGCGGCGCCACCGCGGCGGCGACCGCGCCGGCAGCGGTCGGCACCCACCACCGCTCCGTCAGCCAGAGCACGATGAGCGAACCGGCGATCAGGCAGGCGAGCGCGACGACCGGGGCCTCGCGGTGCGCCCCTTCCGCGACACGGCGGGCGATCAGCCCCGTCGCCACCAGCGCCAGATCGGCCGCGAGCGTACCGGAGCCCCCGCCATGCGGCAGCATCCGCCACGCGTCGAACGCCAGGAGCGCGGCCCCTGCGACCGCGAAGAGGTCGCCAAGGTACACGGCCAGCTGGTTGTGGACACCGCGGGGCATCATAGGGACCAATGTGCGCTCCAGTCCGAGGGACCGGAAGCGGGCGGCTGCGAATCCTCCGGACCGTGGGTATCGTAAGGGAAGCATGATCCTACCGACTCTTCTCGTCAGCGCCGCGGCTCTGGGCGGAGGCTACGCCTGGGCCAAGGGATTCGTGAGGAAGCGCCTGCGCTTCGTGGACGCCATGTACACCAGGCCGGCGCCCTGGATCGCCGGCGCCGCAGCGGCGCTGGTCGCGACGCCGTTCACGCTGCTGCCAATCATTACCGGGCTGACGGCCGTGGGGCTCGGCCTGGGTGTCGGCTTCGGCGTGCGGGTGGCGCAGCGCGACCGCTTCCTGCCGCCGGGAGACGAGTAGTGCGGCTGAGAGCGCCGACCCTCGCCCTCCTCCTCGCCGGCACCTGCGTCGTGCCGGCCGCCGCTCAGCGGCCCGAGTACGTCTCTCCCTCGGGCGTGAAGTACTTCGCCCAGGCCGACACCGGCGCGATCGCGCGCGCCGAGAGCACCCTCGCGCTCGCGCCGCGCGACGTGAATCGCATCATCCAGCTGGGCCTCGCGCAGGCCGCGGTGCGCCAGTACCGCGAGGCGATCGAGACGCTCACGCGCGGCCTCGCCCTCGCGCCGGACAACGCTCCGCTCCACCGCGAACGCGGCCACCGCTACATCTCCGTGCGCGAGTTCGCCCGCGCGCTGGCCGATCTCGAGCGCGGCCTGCGCCTCGACGCGACCGACTACGGCCTCTGGTACCATCTGGGCGTCGTGCGCTACCTGCGGGGAGAGTTCGGCGCGGCGGCCGCCGCCTTCGCGCGTGCGCGACCGATGGCGCCGGACGACAACGAACTGGCGGGCTCGACCGATTGGCTGTGGATGTCGCTGTCGCGCGCCGGCCGGCGGAGCGAAGCGGCGGCCGTGCTCGAGAAGCTGCGTGATTCCCTGCAGGTGCCGGCTGGATACGCCTACGTCCAGCGCCTCCGGCTCTACCAGGGCCGCCTGAAGCCCGAGGAACTGATCGGCGCCGCCGACACCGCCGACATCCAGCTGGCCACGCTGGCCTACGGCATCGGCAACTGGTACCTCGTCGCCGGCGACACGGCGCGGGCGCGGACGTATTTCCGGCGGGCCGTTGCAGGCGGTGGATGGCCGGCCTTCGGCTTCATCGCCGCCGAAGTGGAGCTCGCCAGGCTCCGTTAGTCTGGTGGCGCTAGACCAGCTGGCGCAGCACGTACTCCAGGATCCCGCCGTGCCGGTAGTACTCGACCTCCATCGGCGTGTCGATCCGGACCACCGCGCGGAACTCCTTCGTTGCGCCGCCCACGGGCTTCGCCCTCACGGTGACTTCCTTCGGGCCCTTCCCGTCGAGCGCGGCGGGGACGCCGGACACGTCGAACACCTCTTCTCCCGTCAGTCCCAGCAGCTCCGCCGTATCGCCCGCCTTGAACTGCAACGGGAGGATCCCCATCCCCACGAGGTTGCTGCGGTGGATCCGCTCGTACCCTTCGGCGATCACCGCCCGCACCCCGAGCAGGCGCGGTCCCTTCGCCGCCCAGTCGCGCGATGAGCCGGCGCCGTACTCCTTCCCCGCCAGCACCACGAGCGAGACGCCGGCGGCCTGGTACTTCACCGACGCATCGTAGATGGACATCCGCTCGCCGTCGGGCAGGTGGCGCGTCAGGCCGCCCTCGGTCCCGGGCACCAGCTTGTTCCTGATCCGCACGTTCGCGAAGGTGCCGCGCACCATCACCTCGTGGTTGCCGCGGCGCGACCCGTACGAGTTGTAGTCCTTCGGCTCGATGCCGCGCTCCGTCAGGTACCGTCCCGCCGGGCCGTCCTTGCGGATCGAGCCCGCGGGCGAGATGTGGTCGGTCGTGATGCTGTCGCCCAGGAGGGCCAGCACGCGCGCGCCGGCGATGTCGGCGATCTTCCCCGGCTTGCGCGGCATCCCGTCGAAGTACGGCGCCCGCCGGATGTACGCCGACGCCTCGTCCCAGGCGTACAGCTCGCCCTCGGGCACGGGGAGCGCCTTCCAGCGCGCGTCGCCCTCGAAGACGCTGCCGTACTCGCGGGCGAACATGTCGGCCTTGAGCGCCTTCTCGACCGTCTCCGCGACTTCCTTCGCCGTCGGCCAGATGTCCCGCAGGAACACGGGCTTCCCGCCCGGGTCGGCCCCGAGCGGCTCGGTCAGGAGGTCGAGGTCCATCCGCCCCGCCAGCGCGTACGCGACCACCAGGGGCGGGCTCATCAGGTAGTTGCCGCGCACTTCGCCCTGGATGCGACCCTCGAAGTTGCGGTTCCCCGACAGCACGGACAGGACGACCAGCTGCCCCTCCCTGATCGCCGCGGAGACCGGCTCGGGCAGCGGCCCGCTGTTCCCGATGCAGGTGGTGCACCCGTACCCGACCAGGTGGAACCGCAGCCGCTCGAGGTAGGGCGTCAGCCCCGCCTCGGTGAGGTAGTCGGTGACCACCTTGGAACCCGGCGCGAGGCTCGTCTTGACCCACGGCCGGCTCTGGAGACCGCGCTCCACCGCCTTCTTCGCGAGCAGGCCCGCCGCGACCATCACGGACGGGTTGGAGGTGTTGGTGCAACTGGTGATCGCCGCGATCACGATCGAGCCGTGCCGGAGCGTGTACGAGTCGCCGTTGGACCGCACCGACGCTTCTCCGGCGCCCGCCCCCTGGACCAGCTGCGGGAGTGCCGCGGCCCAGGCCTGCTTCGCGCTCTTGAGACCCACCCGGTCCTGGGGGCGCTTGGGTCCGGCGATGCTCGGCTCGACCTTGCCGAGATCGAGCTCGAGCGTGTCGCTGAACACCGGCTCCGACGACGCGCCGTCGTGGAACAGCCCCTGCTCCTTCGCGTACGCCTCGACCAGCTCGATCCGCCATTCCGGCCGCCCGGTGAAGCGGAGATAGCGCAGCGCCTCCGCGTCCACGGGGAAGATGCCGCAGGTCGCGCCGTACTCCGGTGCCATGTTGCCGATCGTCGCGCGGTCCGCGATCGGCAGCGTGGACACGCCGGGCCCGAAGAACTCCACGAACTTCCCGACCACGCCCTTCTTCCGGAGCAGCTCGGTCACGGTGAGCACCAGATCGGTCGCGGTCGCGCCCTCCGCGAGACGGCCGGTGAGCTTGAAACCGATGACCTGCGGGATCAGCATCGTCGTCGCCTGCCCCAGCATCGCCGCCTCGGCCTCGATGCCGCCGACGCCCCACCCCAGGACCCCGAGCCCGTTCACCATGGTGGTATGGGAGTCCGTGCCGACCAGCGTGTCGGGGTACGCCAGCGGCTCCTTGTCCTCGGTGGAGAAGACCACGCGCGCCAGGTACTCCAGGTTCACCTGGTGCACGATGCCCGTGTCCGGCGGGACCACGCGGAAGTTGCGGAAGGCGCGCTGGCCCCAGCGCAGGAAGGCGTAGCGCTCCCGGTTCCGCTCGAATTCCAGGTCCGCGTTGACCTGGAAGGCGGTCGACGCGCCGAACGCGTCCACCTGGACCGAGTGGTCGATGACGAGCTCGGCAGGGAGGAGCGGATTGATCTTCTTCGGGTCGCCGCCCAGCGCCTTCATCGCGTCGCGCATCGCCGCCAGGTCCACGACCGCGGGCACGCCCGTGAAATCCTGCAGGAGCACTCGCGCCGGCATGAACGCGATCTCGTGCGACGGCTCGGACCGGGGCTCCCACCGCGCGAGGGCCTCGATGTCGTCGCGCTTGACCGACACACCGTCCTCGAGGCGGAGGAGGTTCTCCAGCAGGATCTTGAGCGAGTACGGGAGGCGGGCGACGTCAAAACCCGCCTTGGCCAATGCCTCGAGGCGGAAGATGCGGTAGGCGCGCTCGCCGACGTGGAGCTGGGCGCGGGCGCCGAAGGAATTGGTCGTCATCCTTCAAATATACGGAGGCGCGCTACGGCCTCGCTGCGGCCTTCACGTACCGATCGTACCACTCGATCATCCGGGCCAGGCGGTCGAGCAGCGTCTCGCGCGCGGCATAGCCGTGCGCCTCGTACGGATACGTCACCAGGGTGGCCCGGGCGCCGAGGCCCTTCAGCGCGGCGAACAGCCGGTCCGACTGGATCGGGAACGTGCCCGTGTTGTCGTCCGCCTCGCCGTGCATCAGCAGGATCGGCAGCCTGATGCTGTCGGCGTAGGTGAACGGCGACATCCTGGTGTACACCTCGGGCGCCTGCCAATACGTGCGCTCCTCGTTCTGGAACCCGAACGGCGTCAGGGTGCGGTTGTACGCGCCGCTCTCCGCGATGCCGGTGCGGAACAGGTCCGAGTGGGCGAGGAGGTTGGCCGTCGTGAAGGCGCCGTAGCTGTGCCCGCCCACGCCGACCCGCCACCCGTCCGAGACGCCCAGCTCGGTCATCCTGGTGATCCACGCCCGCGCGCCCGCCACCACCTGGGAGACGTAGTGGTTGTTCGCCGTGTCGCCACCCACCACCGGCAGGCTCGGGTTGTCGAGCACCGCGTACCCCTGCGTCAGCAGGTACAACTCCGACCCGCCGGAGAGGCGGGTGAACCGGTTGGGGGAGCCGCGCACCTGCCCCGCCGCGTCGGCCGAGCCGAACTCGGCCGGATAGACCCAGAGGATGAGCGGCAGCTTCGTGCCGGCCTGATAGCCGGCGGGCAGATAGAGCGTACCGGACAGGCTGACCCCGTCCGCCCGCAGAGCGGTCACCAGCCGCTTTTCGACGCCGTGCATCTGCGGCGCGGGATCGCGCACGTCGGTCAGCTGCCGCATCGCGGGCCGGCGCCCGAGGTCGCGCTCGAACACGTTGGGCGGCTCCCTCTGCGACTCCCGGCTCGTGAGGATGCGCGTGCCGGCGGGATCGAGCACGGCGGTCACGGTCTCGTAGTACGGGTCCGCCGAGATGAACAGCCGCTGCGTCTTGAGCGTCCGCAGGTCGAGGCGGTCGAGGAACGGGTGCTCGCCCTGAGGTGACGCGCCGGCGCCCTCGAGATAGATCGAATGCCCATCCGGCGATTCGAGCATCGCCATCCCGCCGGCGCTCGTGGGCGCCATCACGGGCCGGCCCGGATCACCGTACGCGTCCTCCGAGCTGCGGTCGAAGAGCTGCCGCGGCTCGGCGCCGGGACGGTCGGCTTCGAGCAGCCACTCCCGCGTCCGGCGCGCCGTCCGGTCGAACTCGGTCAGCAGGGCCAGGCCGCCCCGCTCGCCCCACGCCAGGCCGCCGAACCGGAACTCGGTGCGGGCGACCTCCGAGGAGTCGCCGCTCGGCAGCGAGAGCGCGACGACGCGGTCCCGCTGCGGCACCTGCCGGCGCTGGTCTCCGCCGTCCAGCGCCTCGGCCCACACCAGCGTGGCGGGCTTGTCGGGGCGCCACTGGAGCGCGCGCGGCCCGGTTCGCACGCCGCGGATCGGGATGTGGTCGGCCAGGGGCAGGTCGGCGATGCGGCGAACGAGGTGTCCGTCGCGATCCCAGACCTCGATGTCGAGCGGGAAGCGGCCCGCCGGGACCGAGTAGGAGTACGGCGCGTGAATGCGCTGGATCAGCACTGCCTGGCCGTCGGGCGAGGGATCGGCCGCGTCGTAGATCCCCGGCTCACCCAGCCACGCGACCGCCCCGGTCGCGACGTTCACGCGAGCGAGGCGCGAGGTGAAGTAGTAATCGAACGCGCGCTCGTCGTCGGGATTCTGCAGCAGGTCCTCGTACGTCGGCGCGGGCGACTCCCTGCCCTCCGCCGCCTGCACGTGCGGCCCCGCCGGCACTCGCGAAGCCGTGGGCGCCGGACCGCGCCCGTCCACGATGAAGCGGCAGAGCAGCTCCGTAGCATCGGGCATCCAGCTGCACGGCGCGCCGAGCGTGGCGTTGAGCGGGGGCGCCACGAGCGGGCGCACGGTGCCGCTGTCCACGGACGCCATCCACAGGGCGAGTCCCGCCGGCCCGACGGTGGCGAACGCCACTCGCCGCGAGTCGGGCGCCCACTCGAGCCAGCCGATCCTCGCGCCGGCCGGGACGGCGACCTGGCGCACCTGCCCGTCGGCGACCCGCACCAGCCTCAGGGCGGTGAACGTCGCGGCGCGGAACGGCGCATTGGTCGCCGGGTTGATCCGGCTGCCGGCGAGGCGGAGCATCGGCTGCGACAGCTCGGCGATGGTCGGCATCGCCGCGCGGTCGGCGAGAAGGAGCCAGACGCGATCCGGACTCACCACCGTCAGCGGCGGCGGCGGCGCATCGAGGATGTCCACCACGACCTGGGGCGGCAGGCGGTAGGGTTCCTGAGCGCTCACAGGGCCGGCGCGCAGGGAGACGGAGGCGACCAGCAGGAGGACCGGGGCGAACGCGACGCGGCGCATTGGGATCTCGCGGGGAGGAGTGGACGGCTGTCGGGGCGGCGGAACGACGCAGCTTCCCGGAGAAAATACGCGCCGGCGGCCGTTCCGTTGAGCCCCCCTGTCCCCTCCGGCGGAGCGGCCCGGGCAGGGTTAACGCCGGCCGCTCAGCAGAGTCTACCTCTGCGCCGTATAAGGAGATGACTCGCGAGCGTCCCCTGATCCCGGTGCCGTCCATGATGCGTCGTCAGTTGCTCCCGCTCTTCCTGTTCCTTGGGGCCCTCTGGCTCCTGGCGCCCGCGCGCGCGGCCGCCCAGGTCGGGCAGGGCACCGACATCATTACGGGCGTCATCACGGCCGACGACGGCACGCCGATCCCCCAGGCGACGGTGGAGGCGTTTTCGCTGGAAACGCAGGTCACGCGCCGGGCCATGACCGACGCGCGCGGCCGCTTCACCATCCTCTTCACCGACGGCGGCGGGCAGTACCGGATGAGCGTGCGGGTGCTCGGCATGACCCCGCGCATCCAGCTCGTCCAGCGGGACGCCGACGAGGACCGCCTCGTCTGGAACGTGCAGCTGCGGGGAAGCCCCATCACCCTGGAAGGCATCGACGTCACGGGGCAGCAAAACCTGCGCGGCGGCGAAGCCCCGACGCCCGGCTCCCTCGAGCGCGCGTTCAGTCCCGACCAGCTCGCCCAACTCCCCATTGACCCGACCGATCTCGCGTCGCTGGTCGGGCTGGTGGCGGGCGTGCTCCCGCTCAGCGGCACCGACTCCACCGCCTCGTCCTTCTCCGTGGCCGGGCTTGGGCCCGACGCGAACGCGGTGACGCTCGACGGGCTCCTGTTCGGCAACACCACGGTCCCGCAGGAGGGACTGCGACAGACCCGGGTCATCACCAATACCTATGACGTCTCGCGCGGCCAGTTCGCCGGCGGGCTCGTCTCCTCCACGACCCGGAGCGGCAGCAACGTCGTCCAAGGCTCCACGATGTTCAACTACCGGAACCCGAACCTCGCGGTGGACCCGGGCGACTCGCCGTATACCCAGGGCTTCACGATGAACCAGTTCAGCGGCGGCATCGGGGGGCCGATCGTCAAGGACAAGGTGTTCATCTTCGTCTCGGGAATGGCACGCCTGCGCTCCGACCCGCAGCAGACGCTGCTCTCGGGCAGCCCCACCGACTTCACTCACCTGGGCATCGCGGCCGACTCGGTGAGCCGGTTCCTGCAGATCGTGGACTCGCTGGAGGGAACGCAGTACAACAGCGTGACGGGCGGCGCCACGCGCGCGAACAACAATTACTCGGGGCTGGCGCGGTTCGACTGGCTCCTCAGCAACGAGCACACGCTGACCCTGCGCGGGAACTGGAACGGGACGAGCCAGGATCCGGCGCGCGTGGGCACGCTCGGGCTCCCGCAGACCGGCGGCGACCTGACCAACTCGAGCGGCGGGTTCATGGCCACGGTCACCTCGCACTTCGGCTCGACGGTGCTGAACGAGGTGCACGGTTTCTGGCAGGGCGCCCGGAACAACGGCGATCCCTTCATTACGCTGCCGCAGGGGCGCGTGCAGGTCGCCTCCACCCTGCCCGACACGACCCTCAGCGTCACGACGCTGGTCTTCGGCGGGAATGCAGGGCTGCCCACGCACTCGACCTCGTCGAGCTTCGAGGGGGCCGACGAGCTGTCGTTGCTCCCCGGCGCCGGCCACCATCGCATCAAGTTGGGCGCGACGTGGCTCACGGAGCGGAGCGACAACCTGTTCGCAGGCAACTCGCTCGGGACCTTCAGCTACAACTCCCTGGGCGCCCTCGACTCGGGGCAGGCGGCGATGTTCCGCCGCACGCTCGATGCCGTCGAGCGGCGGTCGAACGATCAGCAGTTCGGCTTCTACGCGGCCGACGTGTGGGTCATCCAGCGCGCGTTCCAGCTCACCTACGGCGTGCGGCTCGAGGGCTCCAACTTCGGCGACGCGCCGGCCTACAACCCGGCGGTGGACTCGGCATTCGGGTTCAGGACCGACCGGCTCCCGAGCGAGTGGCACGCGTCGCCGCGCGCCGGCTTCACCTGGACCATCGGTGGCTCGAACTTCGGCCCCGGCGGGGCCGGTGGCTACGGGGGCGGCGTCTTCCAGCCCGCGAGCTGGGTCATCCGCGGCGGCGTCGGCGAGTTCCGGAACCAGCCGCCCACCAGCCTCGTGGCGCAGGCCCGCGCCGCGACCGGGCTGGGGCAGTCCCAGACGCAGGTCACGTGCATCGGCTCCGCCGTGCCGCTTCCCGACTGGCAGGCGTACGGCAGCGCCGACTCGATCCCGTCCGAGTGCCTGAGCGGAAGCGGCCCGCAGGCGGGCGGCCTGACCGGGGCGCCCACCGTGACCGTCCTCGCGCCCGGCTTCCAGGTCCCGCGCGCCTGGCGCGCCTCCCTCGGCGTCGAGCGCCGGCTGAACCAGCTGCTGCGCTTCAACGTGGACGCGAGCGTGGCGGCCGGCGTCCAGCAGACCGGCTACACCGACCTCAATCTGAACACCACGCCGAAGTTCTTCCTGGCCAACGAGGCCGGCCGCCCCGTCTACGTGCCGGCGAGCGCGATCGCCCCGGCGACGGGCGCGCCGAGCTTCATCGCCTCGCGCGCGGACACGGCTTTCAGCAGCGTGGTGGAGGCGTTCTCCGGGCTCAAGACCACCTCGGAGCAGGTGACGGCGAGCATGGGCGGGATCGTCGGCCCGGCCGTGGTCTTCCAGCTGTCGTACACCTGGCAGCGCTCGCGCGACCAGCAGACCGGCCTGCGGGGCACCACGGCGGGCAACCCGGACGACATCGCGTGGGGGCGCAGCGACTACGAGCGCCGGCACCAGTTCGTGCTCACCGTCACCTACCCCTTCTCGACCGTGCTCGAGATCACCTCGGTCGGGCGCCTGACGTCGGGCCAGCCGTTCACCCCGATGGTCGGGGGCGACGTGAACGGCGACGGCAGCCGGAACGACCGGGCGTTCATCTTCGCGCCGACCGACACGACCGCCGTGGCGCAGGGGATGTCGCGGCTGCTCGCCACCGCGTCGCCGAGCGTGCGCTCGTGCCTGATGAGCCAGATCGGCCAGATCGCCGGCCGCAACTCGTGCACCGGCCCGTGGCAGGGGTCGCTCGACTTCCAGCTGAACTGGCGCCCCGCTTTCTGGGGGCTCAACCACCGGCTCCAGATCTCGGTCGTGACGTTCAACTTCCTGCGCGCGCTCGACGAGCTGCTGCACGGCGTGAACGGCGCCGAGGGCTGGGGTCTGCAGACGCGGCCCGACGGCACGCTGCTCTACGTCACGGGCTTCAACCCGTCCACCAACACCTACTCGTACCAGGTGAACGAGCGGTTCGGCGCGACCTACGGCTCGGCGACCGCGTACCGGCCGCCGTTCCAGATCGGCATCCAGGCGCGCCTCACGATTGGCCCCGACCGGGTGCGCCAGGCGCTCGACGCCATGCGCGCGGGCGGCGGCTTCGCGGGCGGCATGGGCGGCGGCGCGGCGGGCTTCGGGATGAGCGGGTTCCGGCCGGAGATCACGCCGTCGGTGCTGATCGCCCGCATCGACTCGGCGCTGCCGAATCCCGCGCGCGTCGTCCTCGCGATGCGCGATTCGCTGAAGCTCGATTCGGGCCAGGTCGCGCTGCTGACACCGGTGGCCGACTCGCTGGACGCCCGCAAGGCCGTGGGCGTGGATTCCCTGAGGCGGGTCCTCGACCGCCTGGGCACCAGCCCCGATCCAACCAAGCTGATGGGCCTGATGCCGCAGCTCAGGCCGCTTTTCCAGGCGGCACGTGACGCCGTGGCCCACTCGATCGTCGAGGTGCACTCGATCCTGCGCGACGACCAGTGGGACAAGGTCCCCGCGGCCCTGAAGAACTTCCAGGCCACACCCAACTTCCGCGGCGCGAGACGGCCGGGGGGGCCGGACTAGCAGCCCGACACCGCGGCAGGCTCCCGGCCGCCGGCCGGTCAGGCTACCTTCGTGCACGCACGGAGGTGCCGTGAGCGTACGACCCGGCGACTACCGCCCGGCAATCGATCATACGGAGTTCCTGCACGTCCCCGAGGCCGGCCCCGACGACCGGATCGAGGTCGGCGTGCTGTTCGTGGGCGCCGGCCCCGCCGGCCTGGCCGGCGCCATCCGGCTCGCCCAGCTGCTGGAGGGCGCGCCGCAGGTGAAGGAGCGCCTCGGCGACGTCCCCGTCGCCGTGGTCGAGAAGGGCAAGTACCCGGGCGCCCACCTCGTCTCGGGCGCCGTCGTCAACCCGGTCGCCTTCCGGAAGCTGTTCCCGGACCTCACCGACACCGACCTCCCGTTCCGCGGCGCCGTGCCGGGCGAGGCGCTCTACCTCCTGACCGAGACCGGGGCGATCCGCGCTCCGCTCCTGCCGCCGACGATGAAGAACCACGGCAACTTCGTCGCCTCGATCAGCGAGATCGGCCGGTGGCTGGCGGAGAAGGCCGAGGGGCTCGGGGTCACCATCCTGAACGAAACGTCGGCCGTGAAGGCGCTCGTCCTCGACGGCGCGGTGCGCGGAGTGCTCACGGGGGACAAGGGCTTGGGCCGCGACGGAACGCCGCTGGCCAACCACGAGCCGGGCGTCGAGATCCGCGCGCGCGCCACGGTGCTCGCGGAGGGATCCAACGGCCATCTGACGGCGGCGTTGACGCATCACTACGGGCTCCAGGGCCGAAACCCCCAAATCCATGCCCTCGGCGTCAAGGAGACCTGGGACGTCCCACGGAAGCTCGACCGGGTGATCCACACGATGGGCTGGCCCCTCAGGTGGCGCGGCGCGGCGGGCGAGTTCGGCGGCAGCTTCGTCTATCCGCTGGGGGAGAAGCAGGTCTCGATCGGCCTCGTCGTGGGCCTCGACTGGGAGGACGCTTCGCTCTCGGTGCACGACCTGCTCCAGCAGCTCAAGCTGCACCCGCTCATCCGCCCGATCCTCGAAGGCGGCACGCGGGCCGGCTGGGGTGCGAAAACGATCCCCGAGGGCGGCTTCCACGCTCTGCCCAGGCAGTTCTTCGTGCGCGGCGCGCTGCTGGCGGGCGATTCGGCGGGGCTGGTCAACGTTCCGGCACTCAAGGGCATCCACTACGCGATGTGGTCGGGCATCCTGGCCGCGGAGACGGTCTTCGACGTGCTGAAGGCGGGTCGCGATCCCGCCGCGCTCGGCGCGCTGGTCGGCTACGACCGCGCCGTGCGGCGCAGCTTCATCCACGCCGACCTCCACCGCGTGCGCAACATGCGGCAGGCGTTCGGCGGCGGACTCGTCGCTGGCGCGGCGCTCGCGGGCCTGATGACGGCGACGCGCGGATTCTTCCCCGGCTGGCGGTTCACGAGCCGCGCCGACGCCGAGCGCCCCGTGCGCGTTCTCGAGCGCGAATACCCCAAGCCCGACGGCAAGCTGACCTTCGACAAGCTCTCCAGCGTCTACGCCTCGGGGAACCGCACGCGGGACACGCAGCCCAGCCACCTGCTGGTGAAGGAGGACGTGCCGGAGGCGCTGGGCACCGCGTGGATCAACATGTGCCCGGCGGGGGTCTACGAGTGGATCACCGACGAGGCGGGGCGCAGGAAGCTGCGGGTCAATGCGCCCAACTGCGTGCAGTGCGGCGCGATATCGGCGAAGGGTGGGCGGCTTACGCCGCCCGAAGGCGGCAGCGGGCCCGAGTACACTACGACCTAAGCTCGGCAACACAACCGAGCAGACCCGGGCGATGCCCGCGCTCCCGCCAGTGGGTGGGCTGGCGCGCGGCACCATCCCCTGGAAGGCACCTTTCGGGAGTTCGGCTGAGCGAACGCCCCAGCGGCCTCTGACGGCGCGATGGCGGCTGTCTCCGCGCCCGGCCTCCTGTTTACGAGACTTCGCTCGACTCAGCCCGTCGTTGGCACCCTGCGCAGTCCGTTCGGACCTGCTGCGCGCGGGATTTGTTCGGCGCCGAACTTAATCGTGAGCACACGCGCTTTGCATCGGAGAACGTGACCGGATCCCCGCCCGCAAACCCGTACAGATTCAGTCCGCCCCCGAGCCCGATCGGGTCGGCCTGGGTGAACCGCCCCGTCGCGGGATCGTAGTACCGCAGCAGGTGGGGCGCCAACTCCCGGCGGCTGGCGCTCCGTCCCGCGTACCGGCCCGGCCCAGGTCCTCGAATTGATTCGGCGCCGAAGATATTCCCCGGCCGGGCCGGCGCACGGCCCCCTGCAGAGGCCCTCGGCAACGCCGAGACCGGCGCACAGGGAGGCCGCGGACATCAGGCGCCCACGCCTGGCCGATCGCGCCGTGGAACGGCCCGAAGCGAGTTGGCCGTCGCGCGATCCGTACCCGGCCATCCCGGGCCAGTGGCCTGTGCGGCGCCGCTGCGGCGCGACCCGGACGGATTGGGATCAGGTGATCCGCGTCGCGATGAGTTGGGCCAACTCCTCGAGAAATCGCTGATCCGCCGGGCCGTAGGCCTTGGCCATGTCCCCGTCGATGTCGATCTCACCGAGCACTGCGTCGCCCCGCATGATCGGCACGACGATCTCGCTCCTCGTCTCGAGGCTGCACGCCAGGTAGGAGGGATCGGCCGTGACGTCGTCCACGATCACGGTCCGCTTCTCCCGCGCCGCGCGCCCGCAGAGGCCCACCGACACCGGGATCCGCGTGTGCTCCGTCGGCCGGCCGCGGTGGGTGCGCAGGACCAGTGCGTCGGGGCCGTCCATCCAGTAGAGGTAGACGCCGGTGTAATGGGGGAACCGCGCGTGCAGCGCCTCGACCACGCGGTCGAGGAGGGCGCCCAAGGGCAACGCACCTGTCCGCCTGACCAGATCCAGGACCTCGACCTGGTTCTTGGAAAGACCGGAGGCCGCCGCAGCTTTCATCATTTCAAGATAGCCGCGGCGGCCCCCGATCATGAAGCGGGTTCTTCTTAAGCCGCGGCAGCCGCCGGAACCTGCTTCACCGCCTCGATCTCGATGTCGATGTCCACCTTGTCCCCGACGGCGACGCCGCCCGCCTCGAGGAGCTGGTTCCACGTCAGACCGAATTCCCTCCGGTCGAGCGACGTGCGCGCGCTGAACCCGGCCCGCGTGCCGCCCCAGGGGTCCTTCTGCGTCCCGGCGTACTCGACGTCGAGCACGACCGGCCGCGTCACGCCGTGCAGCGTGAGGTTCCCGTGCAGGCGCAGCTCGCCGTCCTTCGTCTCGACGCGCGTGCTCTTGAAGATCATCGCCGGGTGCTTCTCGACGTCGAAGAAGTCCGCGGACCTGAGGTGGTTGTCCCGCTGCTCGACCCCGGTGTCCACGCTCGCCGTCTCGATGCTGACGTCCACCTGCGTGGCGGCCAGGTCGTGCTCGTCCAACAGGATGCTCCCCGTGAACCGGCCAAATTTCCCTCGCACCTTCGACACCACCAGGTGCCGCACGGTGAAGCCGATGCTCGAGTGCACCAGATCCAGCGCCCAGACGGGCACTTCTGCGTTGGTCGTCATGGTCAGCTTCTCCTCGTTCCTCGTGGTGTGAGGCTGCTATGTGTCATTACGACTGTCGTTATCACGACTACCGGATCGCCGAAGAGGCTCAGGTTCCGCGAGCCTCATCCAGCAGCTGCGCCAGCGAGCGGAGCTTCTGCTCGCCCAGGTGGCCCACCGCCTTCCGATTCTGCGCCTGGACCGGCTCATCCAGCTCGGCCAGGAGCGAGAGCCCCTCGCGAGTGATGCGGGTGACCACCACCCGCCGGTCCTCGCCGTCCCGCGCGCGCGTCACCAGCCCATGCCCCTCGAGCCGATCCAGCAGCCGCGTCAGATCGGGATCCCGCGTGATCATCCGGCCGGCGACGTCGCCGCAGGAGAGCCCCGCGGTGCCGGCGCCGCGCAGGATGCGGAGGACGTTGTACTGCGTCGCGGTGAGGCCCGAGGCCTTGAGCACTTCCTCGCCCGCCCTCGCCATCGCATCCGCTGTGCGGGCCAGCCCCAGCAGCACTTCCTCCTCCAGGCTCCGGAACGGCTTGGTCTGCTTGATCTCGTCCTGCAGGCGTCGCGTCATGGCCGTACAATATCTGTTACAACGACTATTGTCAAGAGGCATATATTCGGGCGCCCGGCAACACCTGGTTCCAAGGCGGCACCTCCAGCACAGCAATCCGCTCCATCCCTGCGCATTGACATAGCGTAATCGCTATGTTACTATAGCAGCCATGGCTACTGAACTGCAGCGGGCTCCGCTCGATCCGCGGGTGCTGGCCGAGGCAGCCGACATGGTCAGGGTGCTGGGCCATCCGGTGCGGCTGAGGATCGTGGAACTGCTCGAGACGGGCGAGCGGACGGTGAAGGAGATCCAGGAGGCGCTGGAGGCGCCGCAGGCGCTGGTCTCCCAGCAGCTGGCGCGGATGCGCGGAGCCGGCATCGTGGCGGGCCGCCGGGGCGGCGCCAACGTCTGGTACCACATCGCCGACTCCCGCGTGATCCGCATGCTCGACTGCCTGCGTCACTGCGACCTCCCCGCGGCCGGGGAGTTCGGCACGAGGGAGGGCCCATGAAGCCCCAGGCGTTGCGGTACGGATTCACCGCCGACGTGGCAGTTCCCTATGAGTCTGCCGTCCAGTTGACCCGCGAGGCGCTGGCCGCCTCCGGATTCGGCGTGCTGACGGAGATCGACGTGAAGGCGACGCTGAAGCAGAAGCTCGACGCCGACTTCCGGCCGTACGTGATCCTCGGCGCATGCAATCCCCCGTTCGCCCATCGCGCGCTGTCGGGCGAGTTGCCGATCGGGCTGCTGCTGCCCTGCAACGTGGTCGTGTACGCGGGCGACGCGCCGGATACGAGCGTGGTGGCGGTTCTGGACCCCGTGGTGCAATTCGGCGTCACGGGCCGCAACGACTTGGAGCCGCTCGCCAACGAGGTGCGCGCACTCCTGCTGCAGGCGCTCGAGCGGGTCCGCTCGACCGCGCAAACGACTCCACCTCATTCGACGAGGAACTGATGCAGACCGTGACTGCCGTTACCGATGCCTCCTTCGAGAGCGACGTCCTCAAGGCCGACGCTCCCGTGCTGGTGGACTTCTGGGCCCCGTGGTGCGGGCCGTGCCGGATGGTCGGCCCGGTGATGGAGAAGGTCGCCGAGCTGTACGTCGGGCGCGTGCGGGTCGTGAAGGTCAACGTGGACGAGAACCAGAAGACCGCGATGACCTACGGGATCCGCAGCATTCCCACCGTCGCGCTCTTCAAGGGCGGCGAGGTGGTTGACGGCGTGCTGGGCGCGGCTCCCCTGCCCTTCTTCACCGACATGCTCGACAAGCACCTGGGGCCCGCCGACGCGCAGCCGGCCGACGCGAAGTCCGCGGCGCAGGCGTGAAGCCGATCACCGTGACCTGGGACGGCGGGGTCCACTTCACCGCCGACATCCGCGGCCACAAGGTGGCCGTGGACCAGCCGCCGCAAGGCGGCGGTACAGACGGAGCCCCCACGCCGCTCGAGCTGGTGCCCGCCGCACTCGGCACCTGCGTCGCCTTCTTCGTGCAGCAGTTCCTGGTGACGCGCGGACTCGACGCCACCGGTATGGAGGTGCAGGTCTTCACCGCCCCCGCACCGAATCCGCACCGCATCGGGCAGTTCGAAGTCGCGGTGTCGGTGCCGAAGGGGATTCCGGAGAAGTACCGGGACGCCGTAAGGCGCGCGGCCGAATCGTGCACCGTCCATCACACCCTGACGCACCAGCCGGACATCGCCGTGGAGATTCTGGAAACCCCCGTGACCGCCTAGTCCCATCCTCGCCGCCGAGCCGGTGGGAGGCCGTCCGCCGGCTCGGCATCATCTCGTTCAGCCACAACGACTTACAGCGCAGACAGTGGATACCCGAATTCCGGAACGCATCTTGCGGAACCGGGGGTTGGAGGACGTATCCCCACCAACCAGGTCTGCGCGCGGACCATAGGCGCCGGACACGGAGATTGAAATGGGCCGAGCGAAGATCACCATAGACGGCAACGAGGCGGCCAGTCGGGTCGCCTATCAGCTCAACGAGGTCATCGCGATCTACCCGATCACGCCCTCCTCGCCGATGGGCGAGTGGTCGGATCAATGGGCAGCGGAGAAAAAGCCCAACCTGTGGGGCACGGTGCCCACGGTGGTCGAGATGCAGAGCGAGGGAGGCGCGGCCGGCGCCGTGCACGGCTCGCTCCAGGCGGGGGCGCTCACGGCGACGTTCACGTCGTCGCAGGGCCTGCTGCTGATGATCCCGAACATGTACAAGATCGCCGGCGAGCTGACCCCGGCGGTCTTCCACGTCGCGGCGCGGTCGTTGGCGGCGCAGGCGTTGTCCATCTTCGGCGACCACAGCGACGTGATGGCCACGCGCTCCACGGGCTGGGCCCTCCTCGCCTCGAACTCGGTGCAGGAGGTGACGGACCTGGCGGCCATCGCGCAGGTGGCCTCGCTCGAGTCGCGCATCCCGTTCATTCACTTCTTCGACGGGTTCCGCACCTCGCACGAAGTGGCCAAGATCGAGGAGCTGACCCAGGACGACCTGCGGGCCATGATCGACGAGGAGTCGGTGCGCGCGCATCGCCGCCGGGCCTTGTCGCCGGATCACCCCGTGGTGCGGGGAACGGCGCAGAACCCCGACGTCTACTTCCAGGCGCGCGAGAGCGTCAATCCGTACTACCTCGAGTGCCCCATCATCGTGCAGCGCGTGATGGACCGCTTCGCCAAGGTGGTCGGGCGCTCGTATCACCTGTTCGACTACGTGGGCGCTCCCGACGCCGAGCGGGTCATCGTCATGATGGGCTCGGGCGCCGGCGCGGCCGAGGAGGCCGTCCAGTATCTGAGCGGGAAGGGCGAGAAGGTCGGGCTCCTGAAGGTCCGGCTGTTCCGACCCTTCTCAGTCGGGCACTTCGTCGCGGCCCTGCCCTCGACGGTCGAGACGATCGCAGTCCTCGATCGGACCAAGGAGCCGGGGAGCGCCGGCGAGCCGCTGTATCAGGACGTCGTGACGGCGCTGAGCGAGGCGATGGGCGGCGCGGTGCCGCCGCTGCCGACCTTCCCGCGCGTGATCGGCGGCCGCTACGGCCTCTCGTCGAAGGAGTTCACGCCGGCGATGGTCAAGGCCGTGCTGGACGAGGCGGCTTCCTCGCAGCCCAAGAACCACTTCACGATCGGCATCGACGACGACGTCACCCGGACGAGCCTCGTCTGGGACCCGTCGTTCTCGACCGAGCATCCCGACACGGTGCGGGCCATGTTCTACGGGCTCGGCGCCGACGGGACCGTGAGCGCCAACAAGAACTCGATCAAGATCATCGGCGAGGGCACGGACAACTACGCCCAGGGCTACTTTGTCTACGACTCGAAGAAGTCGGGGACGATGACGACCTCGCACCTGCGGTTCGGGAAGCGCCCGATCACTTCCAGCTATCTGATCGACCGCGCCAGCTTCATCGCCATCCACAACTTCACCTTCCTCGAGCGGTACGACCTGCTGGCGCCGGCCGACAAGGGCGCGACGGTGCTGCTGAACAGCCCCTTCGGTCCCGACGAGGTGTGGAACCACCTGCCCGCGACGGCGCAGCGGGACATCGTGGAGAAGCAGCTCAAGCTGTTCGTCATTGACGGGTACAAGGTGGCCCAGGACGCGGGGCTCGGCACGCGGATCAGCACCGTGATGCAGACCTGCTTCTTCGCGATCAGCGGCGTCCTGCCCCAGGCCGAGGCGATCGCCGCCATCAAGGAAGCGATCGAGCACACCTACGGGCGCAAGGGCGCGGCGGTGGTCCAGAAGAACTTCGCGGCGGTGGACGCGGCGCTGGCCCATCTCCACGAGGTCAAGGTGCCCCGGAAGGTCAGCAGCACCTTCGACATCCGTCCGGCCGTCCCCGCCGACGCGCCGGCGTTCGTCCAGAAGGTGACCGCCGAGATCATCGCGGGGCGCGGGAACCAGCTCCCGGTGAGCGCGATGCCGGACGACGGGACGTATCCCAGCGCGACGACGCAATGGGAGCGGCGCAACATCGCCGTGGATATCCCGGTGCTGGACGAGGCGCTGTGCATCCAGTGCGGCAAGTGCGTGCTGGTCTGCCCGCACGCCGCCATCCGCGCCAAGGTGGTGGACGCCGCCGCCCTGGCGGGCGCGCCGCCCACCTTCAAGTCGATGGCGGCCCGGTGGCGGGAGTTCAAGGACCGCCGGTACGTGCTGCAGGTCGCGCCCGAGGACTGCACCGGGTGCGAGCTGTGCGTGATGGTCTGCCCGGCGCACAGCAAGACCGACCCGACGCACAAGGCGCTCAACATGCAGCCGCAGCTCCCGCTCCGTGAGACGGAGCGCGCCAACTGGAGCTTCTTCCTCTCCCTGCCGGAGACCGACCGCGCAGTGCTCCGCCCGGACCAGGTCAAGGACGTGCAGCTGTTCCGGCCGCTGTTCGAGTTCTCGGGCGCGTGCTCCGGCTGCGGCGAGACGCCGTACCTGAAGCTGATGAGTCAGCTGTTCGGCGACCGCACCATCGTGGCGAACGCCACCGGCTGCTCCTCGATCTACGGCGGCAACCTGCCCACGACCCCGTGGGCGGTGAACGCCGACGGCCGCGGCCCCGCCTGGTCGAACTCGCTCTTCGAGGACAATGCCGAGTTCGGCATGGGGATGCGCCTCTCCCTCGACCAGCAGGCCGGTTTCGCCCGCGAGCTGGTGGTCCGGCTCGGCGGACGGCTGGAGGGCGGCCTCGCGCAGGAGCTGATCGCGGCCGACCAGTCCACCGAGGCCGGGATCGCGGCGCAGCGGGTGCGCGTGGATCGGCTCAAGGGGCAGCTGGCGCGGCTCCCCGATCCGGAGGCGCGGCGGCTGGAGTCGCTGGCCGACGCCCTCGTCAGGAAGAGCGTGTGGATCGTGGGCGGCGACGGGTGGGCCTACGACATCGGCTACGGCGGGCTCGACCACGTTCTGAATTCGGGCCGCAACGTGAACGTGCTGGTGCTCGACACCGAGGTGTATTCCAACACGGGCGGCCAGGCCTCCAAGGCCACGCCGCGCGGCGCCGTGGCGAAGTTCGCCGCCGGCGGGGAGCTGAGAGCGAAGAAGGACCTCAGCCTGATGGCGATGTCCATCGGCAACGTGTACGTGGCCCGGGTCGCCTTTGGCGCCGACGACAGCCAGCTCGTGAAGGCGTTCCTCGAGGCCGACGCCTACAACGGCCCCTCGATCATCGTCGCCTACAGCCACTGCATCGAGCAGGGCTACGACCTGGTCAACGGGCTCGAGCAGCAGAAGAGCGCGGTCAAGTCGGGGCACTGGCCGCTGTTCCGGTACAATCCCGCACGCCTCGCCGAGGGAAAGAACCCGCTGCAGCTCGACTCCAAGGCGCCGTCCATCCCGCTCGCCGAGTACATGAAGGGCGAGACCCGCTTCACGCGGCTGGCGGCGAGCGATCCGGCGGCCGCCAAGGCCCTCGGCGATTTGGCCCAGCAGGACGTCGCGGCGCGGTGGCGGTTGTACGAGCACATGGCCGCGATGGCGGTCAATGGGGGCAAGAAGGAGTGAGAAGCAAGGACGTAAGAGGCAAAGGCGTGAGAGGTTTACCCCCCTCACGCCTTTCGCTTCTCACCTGAACTTCTCACGTCTCACTTCGCCTTCTCACCTCTCACCCCTCACCTCTCACTCTCACGCGCACCTCTCACGCCTGCATGGTCTTCAGGAAGCTCATATCGTGTCCCTTGGCCTTCAGCATCGCCTCGAGGCCCGACTTGTCGGCGCACTTCATGTAGGCCTCGGCCGGCTCCACGAGCTTCTTCTCGACGACCTCCATCAGCGCGTCGTTGAGCGTGATCATCCCCATCTTCTTGTTGGTCTGGATCATCGAGGGGATCTGGAAGGTCTTGCCCTCGCGGATGAGGTTCGCGATGGCCGGGATCGCCAGGAGGATCTCGCGGACCGCCACGCGGCCGCCGCCGATCTTCTTGCAGAGGATCTGGGCGACCACGCCCTTGAGCGACTCCGAGAGCATCACGCGGATCTGGCTCTGCCGGTCGGCCGGGAACTGGTCGATGATGCGGTCCACCGTGGAGGCCGCCGTGGTGGTGTGCAGCGTCCCGAACACGAGGTGGCCGGTCTCCGCCGTCTCGATCGCGATGGCGACGGTCTCGAGGTCGCGCATCTCGCCCACCAGCACGATGTCCGGGTCCTCGCGCAGCGCGGCGCGCAGGGCGCGCTTGAACGATTCGGTGTGCAGGGCGACCTGCCGCTGCGTGATGACGCAGCTCTTGTTCGGGTGCACGAACTCGATCGGGTCCTCGATCGTGATGATGTGGTCCGTGCGCTTCCGGTTGATCAGGTCGATCATCGCCGCGAGCGTGGTGGACTTGCCCGACCCCGTCGGCCCCGTCACCAGCACCAGTCCCTTGGTGAGGAAGCAGAGCTTCTGCACCTCCTCGGAGAGGTTCAATTCCTCGGCGGTCTGGACCTTGGTGGGGATGACGCGGAAGACCGCCGCCGGCCCCTTGCGGTCCCTGAGCGCGTTGGCGCGGAACCGCGCCAGGTCGAGGATCTCGTAGGCAAAATCGGTGTCGTTGGTCTCGGCGAACTCCTTCTTGTTGCGGTCGGGCATGATCGAGAAGATCAGCGCTTCCATCTCATCGATGGTGAGCGGCGTGAGTCCCTCGAGCCGCTTCATCTCGCCCTGCTTGCGGATGAGAGGGGGCTCGCCGACCCTGAGGTGCAGGTCGGAGGAGCCCGAGTCCACCAGCGTGCGGAGGAAGCCCTGGATGCGCTCCTCGGCCGCGGCGGTCGCGTCGGAGGCGGCCGCGGTTGGAGGCGGGCGCCGCGGCGCAGGCGCGGCGGGCTCGGCCGACGGGGCGCGGGCCTCCATCGGCATCGAGATCGCGGCGCTGGAGCGCCGGGGCCGCGCGGGGCCGATGGTGACCGTCACGTCGTCGCCGGCGTGGAAGATCTCGACGTCCACCCGCTTGCCGTCCACCGCGTAGCCAAAGGCCATCCGCGACTCGGCGTCGAGATGGTCCTTCATCCCGTCGGGCGCGATCTCGCGGAGCAGCGCCATGATCTTCGGCTTGGTCAGGACATCCTTGGTGACCGGGCGCTCCACTCCCTCCACCTCCAGCACGACCGCGGCACCGCTGGCCAGGCGCATTCCCGACGCGCCCTGCTGGAACATCACCTGGATGAACTTGTCGAGTGTGGCCATCCCTGGTCCCTAGCTCTCCATCCTCAAGGTTTGACGGGTGACGGGCCGGCGGGTTTGACCGCGCCCGCGGCCGGAGGGGTGGGCGCCCTGGGCGCCGGTGGCGCGCCGCCCACCGCCGGGGCCGTAGCCGGTCGGGGCCCTGCCGCGGGCGCGACCTTGGGCGCCGGTGCGGCTGCGACCTTCGGCGCGGGGGACGGCGCGCTCTTCGGCTGAGCGGCGGCCGGCGCGGGGGCCGCGGCCTTCGGCGCCGGGGCGGCGGCCCGCTTCGCCGCCTCCTTCGCCTCCTCCTCCAGCACCCGGTGCTTGACCGCTTCGGCCTGCGTCTTCAGGGCCTTCTGCGCGAGGAACTCCTTCTCCCGCTTGTCGCCCTCGTCGGCCTGGATCGTGCCCTTGATCGTCCGCTCGATCAGGGCCTTGAGCGACACGACGCCGTCGCGCAGCATCCGGGCTTTCATCATCGGGCTGCCGCCCCGCGAGGCGGCCACGCTCAGCTGCCCCGCCGCATCGGCGATGAAGCCGATGTTCCGCATCATCGCCTTCTGCCTGAGCTGGGACAGCGCCCGCGACAGCAGGCTCGAGTACTGATCGGGGTTGGATTTCGCGGCCGCGTATTGCTCCACCAGGCTCGCGAAGTGGTCCATTTCCTTGAGCAGCGTATCCAGGTAATCGACCAGCTCCTGGTTCTTCGCCGTCAGCTTCTGCGCCATGATCCCCCTCCTGCCTCCTGCGATCTATAACCTACCGCCGCCGCCTCACACCGTAAGCACCAGCTTCCCGAACGTGGCGTTGTCTTCCAGCCGCCGGTGCGCGTCGGCCACCTCGGACAGGGCGTACGTGCGATCCAGGATGGGCTGCACCATGCCCGCCTCCAGGAGCGGCAGGATGTCCTGCACGAAGGCGGTCGTGACGGCGATTTTCTCGTTCAGCGTCCGCGCGCGCAGGACGGTGCCGACGATCGTCAGCCGCTTGCTGAGCACGGCGCCGAGGTCGATCGGTGCGCTGCGGCCGCCCGTGAGCCCCACGATGATCATCCTCCCGGCGCGCGCCAGGACCTGGATGTTCCCCGCCAGCACGGGCCCGCCGACCAGGTCGAGCACGACGTCCACGCCCGTGCCGTCGGTCCTCTCCCGGACGACCTCGACGAAATCCTCGCGGGAGGTGTCGATGGCGACCTCCAGTCCCAGCTGGCGGGCCCGCTCGAGCTTCGCGGCCGTGCGCGAGGTGCCGAAGGTCCGGGCGTGGATCGAGGTGGCGAGCTGGAGCGCGGCCGTGCCGACCCCGCTTCCGACCGCGTGGATCAGGACACGCTCGCCCGCCCTGAGGAGCATCTGGCGCAGGAGCGCGTCGTAGGCGGTGATGAACACCTCGGGCACGGCGGCCGCCTGCTCGAACGACCACGCGGGCGGCATGCGCATCGCCACCGCCTCGTGGGTGGTGACGAGCTCGGCACAGGCGCCTCCCGGGACGAGCCCCATCACCCGGTCGCCCACCTTCCACGCCCTGGCGCCCATGCCGAGCGCCGCCACTTCGCCCGCGTACTCGAGCCCGGGGATGTTCGCCGGCGCGCCGAACGGCGCGGGATACCGGCCCATGCGCTGGAGCAGGTCGGCGCGGTTGACCCCCGCGGCCCGCACGCGCACCAGGATCTCCCCGGGCGCCGGCTCGGGCGCCGGCACGTCCTGGAGCTGGAGCACCTCCGGCCCGCCGGCTTTCGTGATGACGACGGCCTTCACGGCATCGCCTCCCGCTCCATCACCTGCGAAGCGCCTCGGAGAGCACCCGCCCGTCGAGCGTCTCGAGCGGCGGCACTCCCAGCAACCGCGCCAGCGTCGGCGCAATATCCGCCACTTGCACCCGCCTCGAGTACCGCCCCGGCCGCACGCCCGCGCCCGCGATGATCAGCGCCACGTGCGCGTCGTCCTCGGACGGCTGGCCGTGCTCGGCGGTCGTGGTCGGTCCCCATACGTCGTGCGGCTTCAACGTCACGCACAGCTCGACGTCGAGGTCGGAGGGGATGGCGTTGAGCCAGCGCCGCGCGATGGGATCCTTCGCCGTGTCGGCGGAGGCCAGCTCGCGCGGCGTGTCCACCCGCCACACGCCGGGCAGGGCGTGCATCCGCGTCCGGACGTCCGCCACGACCGAATCCACGTTTATGCCCTTCGCCTGCAGGCCGGCGCGGTCCATCACGAACATGCCGAGGTCGAAGAAGCGGATCCACCGACCGCTCCCCGCCCGCGCCTCCAGCGCCGCTTCGACGGCGCTGACCAGCGTGTCGGCGCGCACCTCCAGCGCCGCGGGAGCGCCATGGGCCCTGGACCATTGCACGTACGACGTCACGCCGTGATCGGAGGTGAGCGAGACGACGATGCGCCGCTCGTCCCGCAGCCGATCGAGGGAATCGAGGAACTGCCCGAGGTAGCGGTCGAGGCGCAGGACCTGGTCGTGAATCTCCCGCGAGTTCGGGCCGAAGGCGTGGCCGATGGCATCCGTCGTCGAGAGGCTGACGGCCAGGAGGTCGGGCGACGGGCCCTTGCCGAGCTGGAGCTGGTTCACGCCGTCGAGGGCGAAGGCGAGCGTGAGGGAATCCATGAACGGCGTGCCCATCACCATGATGGACGCCTGGAACGAATCCGGCGGCAGGTCGTGCGGGAAGGTGACGCCCCTGCCGCGGTTCTCGTACGGCTCGCTGTCCGGCTCCTGGTAGGCGGACGGCTTGAGCAGCAGGTCCCAGCGGCGCCCCGGGGCGCGGGCGGGGATCATCGCCAGGTTGAACGCCTTGACCCAGTCGGGAAGCGTGTCCGCGTAGTACCGGCTCGTGGTGAACCGGCCGAAGACGTACCAGTAGACCTGCTGGCGCGCCTTCCCGACGGGGAGGATGGCGGCGCGATCCTTCCGGCTCACCGAGAGGGCCCGCGCATCCGGATAGCGGGCCTTGATCCAGTCGAACAGCTCCGTGCCGCGGAAGCGCCACGGCGACGCCCCCGGCCCCATGACCCCCACCAGCCGTCCGATCGCCGTGGTATCGGGCACGCCCTCGTCGTTGCGGACGATGCCGGTGGAATGCGGGTTCCGCCCGGAGAGCACCGTCGCGTGGCCCGGCGCCGTCTCCGTCATCGCGTGGTCCTGGTAGGCACTGGTGAACACCGCGCCCTGACGCAGCAGGCGGGCCAGCCCGCCGGTGAGCTGCGACCGCCACCGGTCCAGGTAGTCGGCGCGGAACTGATCCAGCGTGATGTGGACGACGAGGGTCGGCGGGGGGGCGGGGGCGGGAGCAGGGCGTTGCCGCGGGCCCGGGGCCTGCAGGGCTGCGGCCGCCAGCATCAGTGTCGCGTAGAGCAACGGAGTTCTCCGGTCAGCGGTCCAACGGGAATATGCGCGCCCGGAGCCGGGCGCGCGACGCTACAGCCAGCGGAAGATCCTGAGGGCGATCACGAACGAGACCACGCCCCACGCGACGCAAATGGCGGCCGGGCCGGCCACCGAGGCGAGCGAGGCGCCGTCGAGCATCACCGCCCGCAGCGCGTCGTTCAGGGCCGTGAGCGGCAGCGCCTTGATGACCGGCTGCATCGCGGCCGGGAAGTTCGCCGAGGAAAAGAAGACCCCCGACAGGATCCACATCGGCATCATGATGAGGTTCATCAACCCGTTCGCCGCCTCGTTGGTGCGCACGCGGCTGGCCGTCAGGAGGCCGAGGCCGGCGAAGCACATGGCGCCGACGACGGCCACGAGCAGGAAGACCACCACGGACCCCCGCATCGGGACGCCGAACGCCAGCATGCCGAAGCCGATGAGCAGCACCACCTCGGGGACCAGCATCGTCAGCCGGGCAGCGATGAACGAGAGCAGGTAGTGGCTCTTGCGCATCGGCGACGCGAGCAGCCGCTTCATCAGCTTCTTCTTCCGCGCGTCCACCAGCGCGTACCCCATGCTCCACATCCCGGTGCCCATGAGGTTGAGGCCAAGCAGCCCCGGGATGAGGAAATCGATGTAGCGCGAGCCCTTCTCCATCACCTTCTGCTCGGCCACGGGGCGCACGTCCCGCCGGCCGAGGGCACGCTGCAGCGCGTCGTCGGTCACCAGCCGCGCCATGCGGCTCTCTGCCCGCGTGAAGTCGTAGCGATACAGCAGCGTCGCGCCGGGCACCACGACGATGGCCACACGCCCGCGGCGCAGCCGGTCGGCGGCTTCGGCCGGCGGCAGCACGGTCGCCTCGAATCCCCGGGCGTGCGCCAGGACCGACGCCACCGAGTCGGCGCCCGCCACCGCCTCCACGCCGACGCGGATCACTTCGGGCGGCCGGTTGCGGAACGCCAGGCCGAGCGCCACCGCGAGGAGCAGCGGGAACGCGAAGACCCAGAACAGCACCTCCGGCTGCCGGAGCTGCTCCCGGAACCGCGCGAGCGTCAGCTGCACCAACGGGTGGTGGTTACGCATCGCGCAGGTGCCGGCCCGTCAGGCTCAGGAACAGGTCCTCCAGCGTGGCGTGGTGCGTGACCAGCTCCGTCATCTCCACCCCGCGCCGCTCCAGCTCGAGCATCAGGGCGGGCACGGCGCGGTGCGCTTCCGTGACGGTCAGGCTGAAGCGCGGCCCGTCCCGACGCGCCGCTTTGACCCCGGGCAGCGCGGCGAGCGCGGCCTCCGGCAGCGGCTCGGCCCCTCCGTCGCCGAGGGAGAACTCGACGATGTGGTCGGCGCCCAGCGAGGCGATCAGCTCGCGCGGCGACCCGAGGGCGATGACCTTGCCGTGGTCCATCACCGCGACCCGGTCGCACAGCCGCTCCGCCTCTTCCATATAGTGCGTGGTCAGGACCACCGTCCCGCCCCCGCGCTTGAACGAGGCCACGATCTCCCACAGCTGCCGGCGGGACTGCGGATCGAGCCCCGTCGTCGGCTCGTCGAGGAAGAGCAGGTCCGGCGCCCCCACCAGCGCGCACGCGATCGCGAGACGCTGCCGCTGCCCGCCGGAGAGCTTCTCGACCCAGGCGTCCCGCTTCTCACCCAGCTCCACGACGTCGAGCACTTCCTCCACCGTGCGCCCGCGCCGGTAGAAGCTGCGGAAGAGGGCGATCACCTCGGCCACCGTGAGCCGGTCGGCGAGCTTCGTCTCCTGGAGCGCGACGCCGAGCCGCTCCCGCAGCTCGTGCTCGTGGCCGTCCCACCGCAGGCCGAGGATCTCGATGTCGCCCTCGTCGTGCGTGAGCAGCCCCTCGAGCATCTCGACCGTGGTGGTCTTCCCGGCGCCGTTCGGCCCGAGCAGGCCGAAGCACTCCCCGGCGCGCACCTCGAGATCGAGGCCTGCGACGGCGGTCACGTCCTTGTAGCGCTTCACGAGGGCGCGGCACCGGATGGCGGCCGGGGTGGACTCTGGATTCATGGGTCGTGGATGATGACGAGGGGAGGCAACAAAGGAAAGGGTGTAGGGGGTAGGGTGTGGGGTGTGTGGTAGGCACGCCAGTCCCGCCTGCTACACCCTACACCCCCAACCCTACACCCTGATCAACAGATTCTGGGCAGCTGCTCCCCCGACAGGAGGTCGAGGACCCGGTCCCCGCCCCCCTTCGTCCTCAGCACGACCAGTCCCGGCGTGCCGCCCTGCCGCACGGTGCCGATGCGGCACGCCTGGGCGGTTTCCGGACGCGCACGGAGCACCTCGAGGGCGCGGTCCGCGTCCGCAGCGGCGACGAAGGCGAGGAAGCGCCCCTCGCAGGCGACGTACAGCGGGTCGAGGCCCAGCACCTCGCACGCGCCGGCCACGTCCTCGCTCACCGGGATGGCGCTCTCGTGCACCGCGATCTCGCACCGCGCCTGGGAAGCGATCTCGTTCAGGACCGTGGCGACGCCGCCGCGCGTGGGGTCGCGCATGCAGTGCACGTCGAGCCCCGAGGCGAGCAGCGCGAGCGCAGCGTCCGCGACGCTCGCGCAGTCGCTCAGGATCGGCGCGGCGAACGCGAGGCCGTCGCGCACCGCCATCACGGCGACCCCGTGCTGGCCGACCGTGCCGCTCACGAGGACCGCGTCGCCCGGCCGCACCTCGCTCGGCGTGACGGGCCGCTTCGCCACCACCACGCCGACGCCCGAGCTGGTGATGAAGAGGCCGTCCCCCTTGCCCCGCTCCACCACCTTCGTGTCTCCGGCCACGACGGCCACCGACGCCTCGCGCGCGGCCTCCTGGATGGACGTGACGACCCGCGTCAGGTCGTCCACCGCCAGCCCCTCCTCGAGGATGAACCCGAGGCTGAGGTAGAGCGGGCGCGCGCCGCTCATCGCCAGGTCGTTCACGGTCCCGTTCACCGCGAGCCTGCCGACGTCGCCGCCCGGGAAGAAGAGCGGGTGCACGACGAAGCTGTCCGTGGTGAACGCCAGCGCGCCCGAGGGCCGCTCCAGCACCGCGCTGTCGTGCAGCACCGCCAGGGCGTCGTTCCGGAACGCCGGGACGAAGACGTTCTCGACCAGGTCCCGCGTGAGGCGGCCGCCGCCGCCGTGGGCGAGGAGGATCCGCCGGCCGTTGCCGAGCGGCACCGGGCAGGTGATCTCGCCCATCACACCGCTCCGGCCGCCACGGCCGCGGCCGCGCGACGGCGGTACAGATGGTACGCGGCGCACGCCCCCTCCGAGGAGACCATCGGCGCGCCCAGCGGATGATCGGGCGTGCAGCGCCCGCCGAACGCGGGGCACTCCTGCGGCCGGAGGCACCCCTGCAGCACCAGCCCCGCCTGACAGTCCGGGTCCTCCGCGGCCGGCGGCTCCGAGTCCGGGAACCGCCGCTCGGCGTCGAATGCGGCGTACTTGGCGCGCAGCGCGAACCCGCTGCGCGGGATCCGGCCGAGGCCGCGCCAGTCGCGGTCGGCGATCTCGAACACCTCGGCGATCGCCGCGCGGGCATGCGTGTTGCCTTCGGGCCGTACCGAGCGGCGGTACTGG
>Ga0187849_1000649_pt1 | contig 44719 bp, 39 predicted proteins | sample June2016WEW_4_10_2_FD_132412 | JGI IMG/M metagenome (GOLD analysis project Ga0187849, IMG submission 132412) | Peatland microbial communities from SPRUCE experiment site at the Marcell Experimental Forest, Minnesota, USA - June2016WEW_4_100 | ecosystem: Environmental > Terrestrial > Soil >... | reverse complement strand
CTGGGATTGATCAATCTGCCGAGGAGAACCCATGACCTTCCGTGGGCGAAAGCATGACATCTTGTCCGAGAGCCGGATGCGGGAAATTCGCATGTCCGGTTCGATGAGCGGGGTGTGGAAACGTAACTATGGCAAGGCTAAACGGGCACCGTCAGACGAAAGGGACGGAAACAGACAAGCCAATACCTACGGCAACCGCGCCACATCTCGACTCTACGACGAACTCTGTGGCTAACTTCCTATACTCCACAAACTGCCATTTTTGATCTTCATTGTAGACTTCAAATCGGAATCGTGATAGTTAAAAAAAATAAAAGTCAAAGATTAAGATTCATAAACCCCTTAACGTTGTGTGAGAGTAATATGGTCTGATTATTGAAACCCCGTTTCTCAGAAGAGAGCGGGGTTTTGTGTTTTAATAATCCCTCAAATTTTGGGAGTGGCTGGGGCCGATGGATACATGTTTGATATATTGTGGCGCATCCCGGAAACCAGGCGTAAAAAGAGAAAAAGAATCTCGAGAGAGATATGAATACACATTGTGATAAAATGAGGCGTATTGAACAGGATGTCGGATTGCAGCCCTTGAATCCGATGTGTACGCGCCGCCAGACCTTGCAATGGTGTGGCGTTTCAATCATCGGTATTTCTACACTTGGACCACTCCTAGCCCACGGGGCTAGCAAGCCGCTTATCATCATGGAGCAGGCTCAGGGGATTGTGGTTGCGGACCCTGTCAGGTGCCTCGGATGCGGACGTTGCGAGTTGGCCTGCACGGAATTCAACGACGGCAAGGCAGCTCCATCCCTGTCGAGGATCAAGGTGGACCGGAATATTCGCTTCGGTACCGGGGGGATAACAGCCTGGCGCGATGGGCATGGGGACTGGGGGGATGGACTCATCATCCAAGATCTATGTCTGCAGTGTCCACACCCCGTGCCTTGCGCCAATATCTGTCCGGAAAACGCCATTGTGGCGGACCAGAAAAACGGTGCACGGCTAATCGATCTGCAGAAGTGCACTGGCTGCAAGATCTGTCTGCGGTCATGTCCCTGGAATATGATTTCCTACGATCAGGATTCCCGCAAGGTAACCAAGTGCCACCTCTGTCAAGGGAAACCCAAATGCGTCGAAGCTTGCCCGGCCGAATCGCTGAGCTACATTCCCTGGCGAGATCTCACTGGCAAGACATCTCCTCGAAATCCGCTGACGGCAATGCTTCCACCGGATCGCTCCCAGAACTGTTCGGAATGCCACATGCCTGGCCACCGGCAAAATATAAGGGAGGCGGCCGGGATATGGGGGGGCACCGTACAAAGGGGCAGACCCCTCTCCATGCGCGAGATCGGCTTCAAGTGGATTGATCTGGCAGGCACCATTCTTTTGCCTTTGGCGCTGGTTTCGGTACTTGGACACGCCCTCCTAAGAAAGGTGGGAAAGCGATGAAGGGAATTTATCTCCATCCGCTACCCCTACGGATCTGGCACTGGGCTAACGCAATGATGGTCATGATCCTCATTGTGAGTGGCATCCGGCTTCGGATTTTGGGGATCGCCACCTTGCGGCCGCACGATCCCGTTCTCCTGCTCCATCTATATGTCGGCTGGGCCATGGCGGTATCCTTTCTATTCTGGTTCACCTACGGCATTACGGGAGGTCATCTCAGGCGCAACTTCCTGATTAAAAGGGGGGACATCACCGGCATCCTACGACAGTTAAAGTATTACCTGGTCACCATTTTCAGGGGGGAGAAAGACCCTTTTCAGCCGTCTGCCAAGGAGAAATACAACCCGTTGCAGAAGCTCGCCTATGGCACCGTTATGTTCATTTTCGTTCCTATCCAGATGCTAACAGGACTGTCCTTCAGCCATATCGGCATCATGCGGAAATACGTCCTGCTTTGGGACATGGCTGGGCTGTTTGGTGCCATCCACGTGATTGGCGCATACTTTTTCGTTCTGTATCTGATCGTCCATTTCTACATGGCCACCTTGGGTCCGACAGTTTTTTCCCATATCTGGGCGATGATCGCTGGTTATGAAGAGGCCGAGGAAACGGGCGAGGGCGATAGAATGGGCTGCCGCGGATAGAAAGAAACAACTGAAACATTAAGAAGGAAGCTAAGATTGTGAAAGCATATGGAGGATGGGCGGGAAAAGTGTTGCGAGTCGATCTGTCGGACGGCAGGTCCTGGAGCGAAGATACTGTCGAGAAGTACAAGGATTACCTCGGTGGCACGGGGATCGGATACAGGGTGATGTGGGATGAAGTCCCGGTGGAGACAGGCCCGTTCGATCCCGAAAACCGGATCGTCTTTGCGACGGGTCCCCTGGCTGGTACTGGTGCTCCCTGCAACGGCCGGACAGCCATTACCACCCTCTGGCCGACCTGCTGGCCGAAGCCTCTCGTGGCGACCGGTCATATGGGCGGTAATTTTGCTGCCAAACTCAAATATGCAGGATATGATGCCATTATCATCCAGGGGAAGGCAGAACGTCCCGTCTGGTTGTCGATCGCCGATGGCCGGGTAGAAATCAACGACGCCCGCAGGCTCTGGGGGGTAGGTATACGGCGGGCGACAGAGGCGATTTGCGAGATTATGGGTGTGGATGCGGTCGTGGCCGCCATAGGCCAGGCGGGCGAAAACCTCGTGCCCATGTCCGTGGTAATGAATTCCGTCTCCCACTCGGCTGGCGGTGTCGGTTCGGTGATGGGCTCGAAAAATCTCAAGGCTATAGGCGTCAGAGGAAGCGGTAGTATCAGGATCGCAGGCGATAAGGATGCGTGGGAGAAACTGATCAAATATCACCTGTCACTCCTCGGAGCAAACAACCAGCATGTCGTGCCGAGTTCACCGCAACCTTGGGCAGAATTTCATGATGACACCACTCGCTGGAAGGGCTCCCGTGGGCGCATCTGGGGTGCGGCCGCCCGGCCCATCGAGACAGGGGATTGCGACCCTCATAACCTGAACCGGATCGCATACCGATCCAACAATGCGGCCTTCTTTCTTGGGGAAAGCGCCTGGCAGTACACAGTCCGGGGGAACGGCTGTACGGGATGCCCCATCGCATGCCATACGATTATCAAGGTTCCACCAGTCGCAAAGAAGTACGGCATCCCCGAAATAGGACAAAAAACCTGCACAGGACTCTTATTCGGCCGTGCCTTCTTCAGAGAATTCCCTGACGGACCAAGGGGCATGACGAACATCGAGGCCTGCATGGTTGGCATGCACCTGGCGGACGACCTAGGCATCTGGTGCAATTACTCGCAGCTACAGCGGGATTTTCAGAAACTTTACTATGACGGCACGATCAGGCAGAAACTGGGCGACAAGGAATTCAGAAGTTACTCCTGGGACAAGTATGAAAACGGGAACCCCTCGTTTCTCTTCGAGCTGCTTCCCAGGATTGCCGCCAAGGAGGGCCAGCTCGGAGATACCCTAGGCCTGGGCACGGGTTATCTCCTTGAGCGCTGGTCCATTTCTGAAAAATCATGGGGTGAGGAAAAGACCATCTCCTATTGGAAAATGGGTCATCCCAAGCACCACTCGACAGAGGAAGCGGGACAATGCGGGCTTCTGATCAACACGCAGTACAACCGCGACCCCCAGTGCCACTCCCACGTTAATTTCCTGCGAAACGGTCTGCCGCTGCATGTTCAAAAAAAACTGGCGACTGAGATCTGGGGTTCGCCAGACGCTGTTGATAGCGTAGCGGCCTATACTCCTATGAATAAGGCGAAGGCGAGGATGGCCAAATGGTCACTGCTCCGCAAGGAACTCCATGATTCGCTAGCCTTGTGCAACTGGATGGGGCCGTGGGCGGCCTCGCCGCTCAGGGAAAGGGACTACCGAGGCGATAATTCCATTGAGTCGATGCTCTACGAACTGGCCACCGGTGACCGGAAGGACAGGCAGGAGCTCGATGACGTGGCCGAGCGCATCTTTACGCTGCACCGGGCACTGACCATCCGTGGCATGGGAACAAAGGAGATGCGTGCTAGGCACGACACTGTCCCTGAATGGGTGTTTACCGACAAATCCGGCAAGACACCTTTCACCAAGGGATCTACCATAATGGATCGAAACGACGTCAAACTCGCTATGGATATGTTCTATGACGAGATGGGGTGGGATCGAGCTACGGGCGCCCCAAAGTCCGCCACATATGCCCGCCTTGGCCTCAACAAGGTTGCCAAGGAACTGAACAAACGGGGTCTGTTGCCCTCACCACTCTGATTCTTTGGGTAGCCATTCCCACAAAAGTGCGAATCAAGGCACGTTGATATGCGATCGACTCTTGCATAATAAAAAGATGATCAAAATGTCTGAAACAGAAAGCCAAAAGTCGGAGGAAGCCGCGCTTCAGCTGATCGCAGAACTTATCCGGGAGAATAGCCGGGATGGGCGGATTCTGGCGCAAGATGAAATTCTCAACCATTTAATCGACCGGCAGCTTTTCACGTCGAACAAGGAGGTACATAGTGACGCCTTGGGAGAAATGCTCAAGGAACTGGTCAAGAGACATAGGGATATGGAGGCAGTCACCGAGGGAGAAGTGCAGTGCTATTATTCTTCGCAGTTCATGACTCGGGCCTATGCGAGGATCATGCTCCAAAAAAGGATTGGCCGGCTGCAGCTCATCGCGGAGGTCGTTCGTGTGAGCTCCGAAATCAACCAGCGCCCAGTGCCGCTGGAGAGCTTCACCCGGCACCCTTTTGGCCTCAACTCTCGGGAGATTCTGGACTCATTGGAAGCAATGGCCACGGCAAAGGAATACTGCGACATAACCCGGACCGCAACTTCGGCGTCCAGTTTCTACCTCTATTCGACCCGCCACCTGGAGCCCGACCACGCCGCCGCACTTGCGGAATGGCTTGATGTCGGTCAGTTTGACAATCCCTAGATTTCAGTTCATGCCTGCTCTTTTTTGCTACTTTCTATCTGTAATCTTCGACATTCATGATCAGGATTAGGTGAGGATAAGTAGGTGAATGCTGCTGTAAAGGTGCATCAGCCCAGAATTTCGTTTTCAATAACGCGCAAACCGGGGTCAACGTGTAATGAATCTGGCTTTTCTCGCCCCTTGACATCACGGAAAGCATCATAGCGGGGTGTCGGCCTGTTGATCTCGGTGTCAAAAAGCTCACCAAAGGAATTGATTTGCCCATGGACTGGGCAGAGTAACGTCAACTACTGGGCTTCACGTGATTTCTGAAGTGGACTCACAAAATACCGAACAGAGAGAATAGCCGATATCGTGGCTTTAAACTGCTCCAGGCAGGTCTCTCTGGTCGACTTAGCCAAGCGAAGCCCGCCACGTGCGCGACTCCGGGCGCACGTACCGCACTATCTTTACTGGATGGGAATGTTGGTGGCGTAGCCAGTCTACTGGTATAGCTCCTCTCGCTCCCAATTCCCTGATAAACAGGGAATTTACAGGGAATTTTCTCTTTTTTGGCGCTGAAAAGAAAAATCCTCTGGCAATATAAAGGCTCATTCCCCACGGTTACAGATAAAATTCCCTACTCAACGTATCAGGGAATTTCTTTAGCATATCAGGGAATCAAAATCAAGTAACAGGGAATAGTTAGACTGGAGCACGGAGACGGTCTGAGTATTGCCCGCAGAAATGGTAAATTGGTTTTGCTATGTTTCAAGTTGTTCGACCATAAGAGAGTAAACAGGAAGTGCCTCTTCGATTGCTATGGTATCTTCTTGTAAAGTAAATTTGTAGAAAGGTAACGAGATGACTCAAGACACAGTGATCCTTAGGCGAGATGATCTTTATAAGTTGGTATGGTCAGAGCCTGTCCATACAGTTTCAAAGAATTACGGATTATCAGATGTCGGCCTTGCAAAGATTTGCAGAAAGATGGTAATCCCGCTACCCGGAAGAGGATATTGGACTATGAAACGGAGCGGTAAGGATGTTCCGGTCACTCCTTTACCACCGGCAAAGGAAACAACTGTTCGGGAAGTGAGAATTTATAAGCGGGAAAAAGAAGTGAGACAAAAAACTCTTGTCGAAGAACCAGAGATCATTGAGAACGAGCGGCTTCCTGAGAATCGAATTATGGTTGCAGAGAGGCTTTACAAGCCGGACGTCCTAACTGAAATAACGGAAAAAGCCCTAAGGAAAGCAGAACCTGATGATTGGGGACGCCTTAAAGCTTACGGCCAAGGTTGTCTGGACGTAAGAGTGAGCCGTGGCAGTGTTCATCGAGCCCTACTGATATTTGATGCCCTTATTAAAGCATTAAAGAAACGTGGCTATGTCGTATCCGCAAAACCACGAGGGACGAAGATATCCATATTAGAAGAACAAATAGAAATCCGCCTTGTCGAAAGTACAAAACGATCGGAAAGAGTCCTCACGAGGGAGGAGTTGATTAAAAAAGAAAGCGACCCCTATTTCTATTTTCACAATCGTTACCTTTATGCCCCGACCGGAAGGCTATCTATAGTGACAGGTTATTATGGTTCTCAAACCCTATGCTCAGACGGCAAGAAACACGTCCTGGAAGATACTCTGAATGAATGCGTAATCGGACTAATTAATATTGCCTTAGAAATGAAAGAGATTCGAGCGAAGCGTGCACGTGAAGAGATTGCAAGGGAAGAAGCAAGGCTGAGACGAGAGGAAGAAGAGAGGAAACTGAGAGAAGAAGAAGCGAGGTTTAGAGCTTTATTGAAAGACGCCGCGGATTGGAATAACAGCCAGCTGATCAAGCAATATATTGATGCTATAGAAAAAGAAATGATTGGTAAGAACGAGGATATTGAATCGGGAGTAAAGATGCGGTCGTGGTTGGAGTGGGCAAAGGAGAAAGCTAATCTGTTGGATCCTATCGCAAGTGGTCAACTACGGAGACAGATACTTGAGTAAGGGGGTTCAGAAGTTAGACGACGTGGGCAAGACTCACTTAGAATGCTTACTATACTTGACTTGACGGGCGGCGTCCAATTAAGCCCGGTCATGATTAACGCTAACCTACAAGTCAACACTTTGGAAATCGCGGACCGGTTATCGATTATTTATTGAAGTCGAGATTTGCCGTTGACGCATCTGTGTAGCAGCTTTCATCTCGTTATGCTCAAGATCGAGCAATGAAAAAATAGAATACCAGTTATTAGTGCAATCCACGAGTCATGATTTTTGAAAGTGCTATAACAAAATCGTCAACACAAATATTACTATAAATTCTTTTATCATCATCATAAGAATCAACATAATCAATACCAGTTCCCGGATTCCCTTTTTAAATTCTTTTCTATATCCCCCAGATTATCGCTTTTCACTTGACAATTCTATGATTCGATAATAATTTCTTGAAATTACAAACAAACTCAACACATTAAATGATACGTTAATGTTCCCATATTGGGAAACGCAACTTTATTAAAAAATGATCGGTGTCATTAATTAAGAAAAACCGGAGGGACGCAAATGTCAGACCGATATAAGGAAGCCCTTGAGGCTGCCAATGCAGCGCTTGTCGCTTCCCGGGACACTGGAGACAAAGTGAGTGAAGTAAACGCCCTTCGAAGCAAAGCCACTGCTCTTCGCAAGTTAGGCCAACACGAGGAAGCCCTTGAGACTGCCAATGCAGCGCTTGCTATTTCCCAGGTCGCGGGAGACAAATTGAGTGAAGCTAAGACCCTTCGAATAAAGGCTAAGACCCTTGACTGGCTTGGTCGATACGAGGAAGCCCTTGAGACTGCCAATGCAGCGCTTGCTATTTCCCAGGTCGCGGGAGACAAAGAGGGTGAAGCAAACTCCCTTCGAGAAATAGCAGAGTCCCTTCGCATGCTTGATCGATACGAAGATGCTCTTGAGGCTGCCAATGCGGCGCTTGCTATTTCTCAGGCCGAGGGAGATAAAGTGGGTGAGGCAAATGCCTTTCGGAACAAGGCTGAATGCCTTGGCATGTTAGGCCGATACGAAGATGCCCTTGAGGCTGCCAATGCGGCGCTTGCTATTTCCCAGGCCGAGGGAGACAAAGTGGGTGAAGCAAACTCCCTTCGACCTAAAGCGAAGTCCCTTCGCATGCTTGATCGATACGAGGAAGCCCTTGAGACTGCCAATGCAGCGCTTGCTATTTTCCGGGCCGAGGGAAACAAATTGGGTGAAGCAACCTCCCTTCGAGAGATAGCCGATTCTCTTCGCTTGTTAGATCGAAACGAGGAATCCCTCGAGGCGGCTAATGCAGCGCTTGCCGCTTCCAAGACTGTTAATAGCAAATTGGGTGAGGCAAACGCACTTCGATGTATAGCTTCCACGCTTCGCATGCTTGATCGATACGAAGATGCCCTTGAGGCTGCCAATGCGGCGCTTGCCGCTTACCAGGCCGCGAGAGACAAAGTGGGTGAAGCAAACGCTTTGTCCAGTAAGTTTTTTTCTCTTTCCGAATTGGGGAAAGAACTTGACCGAGCCGATGTACTCGAAAAACTAAAGATCATTAATTCCGACAGAGCCAAGCGCATAAAGTCTTATCCGCTACGTCCGGGATGGTATGCAAAGATTAAAATAATACAAAAGGACGCAAAAAAACGAGAAGGAATGCTGAGAAAGGTTTTACTTAAACCTCCTTGCGCTCCAAAACATCCGCCAGATGCGATTGGATTATTACAAGTGATGCGTAAGTGGGCTTCATATAGCACGATTCCATTGATGTGCAGTGATGACAAACATACCGATGAGAATACCGGGGGTGGTTATTTTCTTTGGTGGCAGGGGTGGGGGGCTGTGATCGACCCAGGATTGGGGTTTGGCAAAGGCTTTCGAGAAGCAGATTTCGTGCCGCGAAACATTTCATCTGTAATCGTAACACATCACCACATTGACCACACGGGAGACATGTTACCAATCGTTACCTGTATTTTTGAAATGAATGAAACAGGCAAGCCTCACGAGGTTGATTTTCTCTTAGCACCCGGTGCATTCAGTTCCTTTGCTGATCTAGTAGCTTATCTACCTGGTAGTCGATCCGTACAGTTACTTCGACCAGGCGAAGGTACAACCGTTATCCTTCCTGGACAGGGAAAAGCTGAGGTCAAGGCGGTGCAGGCAATTCACCGAGATCTTACAGGTCGAACTGATGCAGCCATTGGACTCAGGGTTGATCTTCAATCAACTGACGGGAAAAGATGCAGAATTGGTATTTCAGGAGATACACGGTATGTTGACAATTCCGATAAGACCGCAGAAATTTATAAAGATGTTGACCTGATGATTTTACATATTGGGTCAATATACCCTTCTGATGTGGGTGACGAGGATAAGGAATCCTGGCATCTGGGTTTTTCAGGCACCATAAATATCATCGAAGATATCAAGAAAGTATCCGGGGCATCATGGAACCCTCTTATTTTAATATCAGAATGGGGTGAGGAACTCTCGGCTTATCGCACAGAAATCTGTGAGATAATTAGTAATGAGGTAAACCTCCAAGTATGGCCCGCAGAATATCTCCAGTGTGTTGGACTTTGTCATGAAGAAGCCAAACCAGTCTGCGATAGAGGGGACGGGCTTTTTGCAACTCATTGGGATGTTGAGGACCATGACAAAATAGTCTATCGATGTGACGATCACACCCATGGCAAGATAAAGAAATAAATAGCTTGTATTCCTGGCACTGATCCTTTCCTTTATCTTCACCTGCCCCTTTTCTTCATTAAAATGAGGTATGATGGAGAAGCCCTCAGCTCAATTAATGTGAATAAATCTTTCGACTGGCAATCAGTGCCCAGATATGGTTATCAACGCTGGAGATTTCTATTTGAAGTCTTGCAGCCGCGCATCGATATCGATTTAAACAAGAGGAAGTTGTGATGAGTCGTCTTTGCATCTGCTGTCAAGCTAACTCTGTCTTACGGCGTCTTACCTAGAAGAATTTCAGTTCGAATGGAGATCCTGCTGTGCTATAATGTATTTTATGTAGTATTCTCATAATATTTTTTCTAATATTGACTTCAGAATCAGTTTACTACAACCTCATAATAAACACATCACTACATTATTTCAGGACGAAGTCCTTTTGTTCCAGCCTTACAAGATTCTAACAGCTCATTTAATTTAAGGAGGGCGAGATGATTTTAGGCAAGAAAGCTGCTTATTCGTCAGTGGTTGTTCTTTTACTATTCTTATTCAGTCAGAATGTTCTAGCAGATGCGACCTGCACCTATAATAATGCGCTGCCGGATTCCTCATGTACCCCAGGAGACATCAATGCTAATGTAACCAGTGACAACATCAATGATACTATTTGTGTCCCGGGTTTTTCTAAAACTATAAGACCCCCTGTTTCAGTGACTAATCAGATAAAAAAGAAAGTAATGAAAGCTTATGGAAATACGGTTAACCAACCGGATAGCGATCTGGCGGCCAACTGTAGTGAACGTAAGAGCAATAAAGCTATCATTAAGGTTCCGAAAACGACCGTATGCCTCGATCTTTCCAAGTGCGTAGCGAATTCAGACAACTTCAAATGCTATGAATTGGATCACTTAATCAGCCTAGAATTAGGCGGCTGTCCCGCTTGCGAGACAAACCTTTGGCCGCAGCCATATTATCCCAAACCAGGCGCTCACGAGAAAGATCAGGTTGAGAATTATCTCCACAAAGCTGTTTGCGACGGCGATATTACTTTAGTAGACGCACAGAAGATTATAGCGACTGACTGGCTTTCCTGCTTTGACAGCATAAAGAAGCATGAGCCATGCAAGTAGGAGGTTGGCAATATACGAATATCGATTCCACACAAGAGATAGGAGGGAGAAAATGGACGTTACAAACATCATCGCATTTCTAGGAGCAATGAGCCTGTCAGTGGAAAGGGTTGTTGAAATTATAAAAAATATGGTTCCTTTCCTGGCTAATGATCACTCTGATCCAAAAAAGGAAAATTACCGTACGGCTGCATTGCACGCTATCGCCGCCCTTGCCGGTGCAGTAATAGCTTACGTTGCCCAAGAGCAGATTCAGCCGCTTCTGTCTCATATCTTCCCGACCCCGGGTGAAGTAGGAATTCCCGGCTGCATCATCGTAGGTTTTCTCGCGAGCGGCGGGTCCGGCTTCTGGAATCAGTGCCTCAGTATTGTAGGGGAAGTGAAAAAGGCCAAGGAACTGAAGAACAAAAGCTGAAAACATAACAAGCCGTCAGGGCAGGGAGGTTAATTATGCCAGCAGCATTTGCCCATATGATCGCTGCAAATAAAGCAAAAAGGCAACTTGAGGATCAGAAGGTGAAGCTTCCGCAGCTCGTATTAAATGAGTTCCCGGAGTGGCTTCAAGCAGGTGCCGTAGGGCCTGACTATCCGTATCTTCACCATTTACTTGCAAGCCCATCCACGAGTTGGGCGGACCTGTTCCATTATGTAAGAAGCGGCGATGTTGTGAGAGCGGGTGTAAAGGTTCTCGGATCCAGATATTCATCATCAAAGGACGAAAAGGAATTTCAGAGAACATTGGCCTGGCTCTATGGTTACGCATCGCATGTCGTTCTCGATGCCAGTGTCCATCCAGTGGTAAGGGCCATAGTAGGTGAGTACGAACAGCACAAGACTGAGCACAGGGCCTGTGAAATGTTTATGGACAGCTTTATTTATAATGGCTATTTCGGAATAGAGCTCGATAACAGCGATTGGGTAGGCTACCTCAAAGCTCTGACGGACCCTAAGACAGGCGGAATGGATCCTCCTGTTTCTTCGCTCTGGAACTCAATGCTGAAAGGGGTTTATCCTTCCGATTACTCAAATAATCCACCACAGATAGACGGCTGGCAGAAAGCGTATGAAGAAAAAATGTCTGTGGCCGAGCACAACGCCATTTTCTTTCGACATGCTGCGGCTGAGGAGGGGGTCTTCTATGAGCTGAGCACTAAGATACTTCCGGAGGACATGACCAAGTATGTAGAAAAAGTCAAGCTTCCAAAGCCAAACAAGTTCTCGCTGGAGACGATGCATTACAGAGACGTATTGAAATTCGGTGCTGATAACGTTGCACGTTTTTGGAATGACATCACAAACGCGATTGAGGGTACCGGAGACCCAAATCTGCCGGGACTTCTTAACTGGAATCTCGATAAAGGAACAATCGATCCTGAGGGGGTGGGAAATGCGACGCTTTGGGTTTAGTATTCTGATCATCTTTTTTTTCATTTTTACCGCGGCGCCTAGCCAGTGTGCAAAGCATTACGACGAAAAAGAAATGGGGGAAGTCTCTACTTTCGCCAGGGTAGTTATGGATATTGTGTACAGCCAGTACATTGATAAGCAAATCCCGTTGAAAATTTCGAAAGATCAGATCAAGGAGATCGTGACTAAGGCCAACACGAACATAGAGGAGCTAAAGATTCTCGACAAATACGATATGGTCATTGTTTCCAACGGCACCCAGATCGCTTGTGTGATCTGTGATCCAGGAAGTGGACGGAAGCTCCTCCAAGATCTGAGATGCACACCAAAACTTGACGAGGCCACATGGCGACAGGAAGTCTTTGGATGTGATTTTACTCTTTCGTGGTCAATATGCGACACGGTACGATGATGGTTTAGTTTGTGAATCAAGATCATGATATTGGACTAAAAGTAGGCCTACCTCCTTTGATGAACGAGTAATAAGTGCGTATCAAAAGCCATTTGGATTGGAGGAACGATTATGTCATATAGCACGATAGTCACAGCTTGTGTCTTTGCGTGGGCATTTGAGGTTGCTTTGCCTTTGATTTATCTGGGATCGAGATGGAAGGATAAGTTTGATTCACTTCAAGGCTATTTTAACGCCAAAAGTCTAAGGCTTTATTACCAACTCTTCAAGCCTGCCGTCGTTATAACTGCGCAATCGAATATAAAAGAGTTATTTAAAGGCCACTACAACGAATCTTACGGGCGGAAGAATTTCATACTACCATTTCTTTTCTTCGCTTCCATCTCGGCTATAACATTCTGCTTCATTTCTAGAACGCTGCTCCATTATATCGATGACCAATATGCATCCAGCCCTTTGCCTCCTATAGTAATGAGCTCATTGCTTGGCGCATACATGTGGGTGGGCTTCGATCAAGTTCAGAGATTTAGAACTCAGGATTTTACATTTCATGACGTTAATATATGGGCGCTACGGTTTCTTATTTCGGTCCCGGTTGGTTATTTCTTTTCCTACACTGTAAAAGATCCGATAGGCATTCCTTTGGCATTCTTCCTCGGGGCATTCCCAATAAATACCCTGATGAAGTTTTCAAGGAGACTTGCAACGAAGTACCTGAGCACGGGAGATGAAAAAGAACCCGATTCTTCTGAACTCGAAAACTTGCAGGGCGTGAAAAGGCAGGAATCCGAAAGATTCCAAAATGAAGGAATTAGTAACATCCTCCAACTCGCCTATTCCGATCCTATAGATCTTACGATGCGGACCAACTTTGACTTTTTATACGTCGTAGATCTCAAAGGTCAGGCCCTGCTATGGATCTATTTAGAAAGCAAGATAAACGATCTACGGATTTTAAGTATGAGGAGTGCACATGAAGCGGCGATTCTGAATGGGTTACTGAAATCCAAAAGCAAAAATCAAAGAGACATGGCAAATTTGAATCTTAATGAAATATGCCAGCACCTTAAGATCTCACAAGACTCATTCCGCAATATTCTGTTCGAAGTTGCTGAAGATCCGCATACGATTTTCATAGTTGAAATTTGGTGCCCAGGAAGGATGTGAGAATCATAGCTAGCCGGCTACGGCGCCTTGCGGGGAGGTTGAGCATCTCTTTGAAGTTATGTCCCATCTCTTGATGTTCACTTTGCTTAAGTTCTCACCGGTATCTTTACACCACACCTGCAATCTTGGCATCAGATGCAACTTGACTATCTACCCATCCGAGGAATAGACGCGGAGATCCATTGCGACGTGCCTCCATTATCTCGCCTCGATCAGCTTTTGCGCCCAACAGGTTACAGAAGGCCTCGAAGTCATTCCACAATTGCACATCTTCACGAAAGGATTGAACTAACATAAGGGCTAGTGGTGCACGACACCTCTGAGCTTCCAACACAGCAGATGCAGTTCGATGAAATAATTGATATCGAAGGTCACAGGGTGGACTTAACGTAACTTGCAATATTTCACAAAGTGAATTTAGCCTTTCAGGCCTTCCTTTTGATCTATTACTCAACCACTTGGCAAGAGTTACATCGAATTTCTCTCCGGCCTTTGCTTCTACCGTCATAGAAAGATATCCATTGTCGGTTAGCAATAGTGCCCATACATCGTTCTGAGATGCTTTACCCTTACTCTGGAGATCAACCTTATGTTCAGGGAAAGCGAAGAGTAAGTAGGCACCGGATAGCGCTGGTTGATTGTCAAGCGCCCTTGCGACTTCTGCTGGTAGACCACGTTTCGTTGATTGCGCGTATTCCCATGAGATGGCTAATTCCATTGCAGAGGCCTTTCGTTTCCAATGAGTATCCGGATCTGCGAGAAAACGCCGCCATTCGCACACTCCCAGCGTTGGAATATGTATGCGTTTCATATTATCACCCCCCTACAGTGGGTATGGTATGTATTTGCCATTTCGCCGTAATTCCTAAGCAAGAAAATTCTTGTGCATTCGTACTTTTTGCCATTGAAAGATTCCATGTCTATGGCACAAGAACTTTTGTGTCAACCCTAGTGTCCCATCTTTGAAATATACTGTGCATCACTGAGCTACGAATCTTATCAGAAGCATATAGGAGGGCCATTTGGCTATAAATGAAAACCATAACCTTTTTGTCTCTCCTTTTAGCAACGTTTAATATCGGATTTGCCCTCAATTGGTCATATCGTCGTCTACGCTGCAAAAATTGCACTACCAGCCAATCACACCAAGAGTAGTCTTCCAATTCCGTTGCTAGACAATATTCCGAATTCTTGACAGGACCTCTTGATGATTGATCCGTTATACCTATATCCGGATCAAAGAACATCAAGTCGCATTCTTTAAAATGTCCTACAGCTTTAGTGTGCCATTGATTTCGTAACTGTGAATAATTGTTTCGAGTGGCATTGTCTGGCAGTTGGTCGCAAAACTCACATTTAAAATTAATGACACTGTCTGTACCACAGTAGCTAATGTCTCTTTGCTGCTTTTTCAACCTGCTTTTTAGTAGTGAAAATATTCGGGGATGATAATTTTTCCATTTGTCATCATCAAGATAGCGAGTCTTGTTTCCATGTTTTTGATTTCCATGCTTATCATCAGTCAAATACCAATTAATTCCAAGTGACTTATATTCGTTTGACAGAATATCCAATATTCCATATTTGATATAATCGTTGATGTCACCGTAAAATCTATTTTTCATATTTAACTGTTATCCTGCCTGATAAGGTGTCAATTGAAAATCAATCTTATAAAGTTTCAATTCGATGTCTATGCCAGGGATGGCCTTTAACGAATACTCGAGTTTGTCATCTTTACCTTTGCATATGATAATACCTTTGACGCTTTCCCCTTCTGTCGCAAGATTTTCTTTGATCCAGCCCATATATCTTAGAATCTGGCCAACCACTTTGTCCGACTCGCGGCCTTTCTTCAGTTCAATAACCACGTATGCATTAGATTTCGTTTCTCTCGCCAAGATATCAATATTGCCAACATCTGTAGTGTATTGTTGGCCATTGCCCTCTTCACTTTCATATATCGTCAGTTTATTTCCAAAAATCTTGCTGAAATTTGAGACGATAAAGTCTTCAAGATATCTCTCGAGAATAAACTCTTGCTCTTCCGTTGAAACTGTTACCGTATCTTCTGATAGAGGTGTTCCGCCCATGAACTTGTTAAATTTTTCTTCGGGAACCTCCCATATTGTGAACATTGGGAATACTATATTTTCAAATTGAACTTCCTTCTTTTCCCACTTTACGTTGATGAAATTCGAATAATAGTGCTTCGCTGAAGGTCCAAGCCTATCCCGACCTTTCTCTTGATCATAATATGGTTTGCTTATCACCTCTCCAACAGCAAGCATCGCCTTACGGCCGCGCCGCGCAATAATCCTATCTCCAATTGATATCTCATGACAGAATCGCCAGAATGATTCTCGGTCATAAGACGAGCCATTTCTAAATGAACCATCATATCTTTTCTTGTACTCATCTTTTGACAAATTTAAATCGATGATATTTCCTAATTGTTCCCAACCAACCGCGATTGTGCCATTCTTAAAATCGTATTCCCATGCTTTCTCAAATATACTTGCTTCTCCAGAATAATAGGGAGCAATGACCCAACATCTCTTCATAAACATTCCTCTCTTTCAATTATCAAATTTGCAATATCCTTCAATTTGGGGTGCGATGTGATGGATAACACTTTGTCATCGATGAACTCTTTGTGCTTTTCTTGGTTTAATCTTGAGAAACTCTCTTATGAGGTCCCATCTGCCTAGATAAGACCCAAAATTTGGAATATCGCCAAACGCAATCCTTCCCCATTGTTTTGCTCGCGGTGCCTTCTTGACGACTTTTGTGGGAATGACGTAAAATTCAGGCGGTAATTTGCCAGCTTTGCCGGATTTTGAGCCACGATTCAGTTTGACAATCACTACAAAATCGCTTTTGAATTTCCTGATTAAGAACTGTGAAGCACTGGTGGCCCAGCGGCTCTTTATCTGAATATGGGCGATGGTCTTTCTTTCAGGATTGGTCGCAATGAGGTCATATTCTGGCATATTGGTGTAATATTTATATGCGGGAATACCCTCTATTAGCAAATTACCTAACACAAGGAATTCCGCACCCTCTGCTTCAAGGCGGGTGTTTAGTCGTGGCATAGGCAAGCTCCTCAAGCGCTCAATTAGGTCTTACAAATTTAATCTGTTTGCATGCTGACGTTAACATCTTATAAGACAGGCTTACAAAAATCTGTATATCTTCTTTCAAGCAACGCTGGGTCCGGAAACAGATGTTTCAAAGTAGGAAGGACTATGCGACTATGATGGAGAGCCTGTAGGCCATGCATCAGCATCGGTCCATCTTCTTCATCCATTATATCCTTCCTCACTTCAACGATATAATCAGGTCTGATAGCAAGAAAATAACTGTCGAATGCAGCATGATGGAGTTTACACAAGGCTATTCCATTTCTCACTTCCGGGACACCGGCGGGATCAATATCTGGAATTATATGCGCGGCATCCAGAAGTTCTTGGTGCCTTAACCTGCAGCATGCACATTGCTGCCTATATGCTTGCAATACTCTTTCTCTAAAGGAACGCTGATGCAATCGCTGCCTGACTACAGCGGTTATATAAGCTCTTCTTGACTCATCGGCTTCTGAGGCTATTTTGTCACTGCCATAGAGTTCGTCTGACTTAACATAAGAAAGATCATCGACAGCCACTTTGAATGTTAGCTTCTCTGGGAAGTCGCCCACAATATAGACAGGCCAGATGGCCATGTATTTTCCTGGACCAATGCCATAAAAGTAGACGAGGGGCGTCCTCTTAAACATTGCCTTTCGCAAGCCAGCATTATCTCTGTGCTGTGGATCGGTCCCACGGTATCGATAGAGCAAAAATCCTTCTTCAGTTGAGCGGTCGTCATATGGCCCAGAAGGAACGGTTGTTATCGAAAGCGGAATCTCAGGCATCAATTGTGGTTTAAAGATGCCTTGCGGCCCTACTAAGGGCACACGCTTTCCTTCAAATTCGAAACCCTTTGCAAGAATTGTCCGCGGTATCACATCGCCGTGAACTTTGGTTTGATTGGATAGCCAGTCAAATGCAGCTAAACGAACTCTTTCGTCAATATTGTCCATGATTTTACTAGAGTAGCTCTAGATATCTAGTTTGACCGCCTTATCCGCAAACATGGATCTGCCTTTGTTTGACGGAAAGCATCACTCTTTGATTTAAGACGTAGGCACATCAGCTATGATTCCCGATGATAAACCCGATGCTATTATCATCCGGAGACCCAGAAAAGTCTTTTATAAACGTTTGTATAATAGTCTTCCTTATGAAGATCATAGCCCCACTGCTCACATGTGTGTTTGACAATTTTTCTGAAGAAGCCATCAAATTCTTCTGCACTTGTAATTGATGGCATAGCTGCTTCCTTTGATTGACATTTCGTTCTTCTCTAGGGTGTCCAGACAACTCTGTTCATGCACCCATCCACCCATTCCTCGATTCGTATGATGAAGGTGCAAATGTCAGGAATCGAATAATTCACCGCCAATTCGACGACAGGTTTCTTTAGGTCACCGGCTCGTGGTCTTTCATCGTCAGGCCACTGCCTGATAGGGACAAATGTTCTTAAACCACGCGGCGTAGGTCTGTATGGCATTGCTCCTGAATTGATTGGGGATAGGAAAATTTCAGAGAAATAAGCAGTTACTAAACAAATACTATGTATTATTAGGACAACGTGATTCTTGTTCCTATAAGCCCGTGCTGCCAGGAGGCCTCGTAGTCTTTCTTCAGATGTCCAAAAGAATGTCTTTCCATTTAATAACTTGTACCAATCTCTCGCTGTGCAGCCTATCAAGCACTGTTCTAACTTCGAATCACATATCGGCTTTTGATCTCTTATAATCGCTTTATCACCTTTAGAGTGTCTAATGGTTACGGAATCGGGCCTTCGGCAGCTTTCAATTTCATATCTCTTGACTCCAGATATTTGAAAAAGGTCCAGTAGCGCTGAAGTGCTTAGTAATCCGTGTCGAAGAATACCTTTAAATGCATCTGCTTCAGCCATGTGATAAAGATATGGATAATGCTTGGCAAACTGGTCAGCCCTCATCAGAAATTATCTCCAGGATCTTCTATCAATGATGCTAACATCGTTGTGGTAAAATCTCGTAGATATCAAAGAGACGGGTGCGGAAGCAGTTTTTTCAATCTCTTCAATAAATCTTATGGTTTCCTCGGTAAGTTGTTCAAATCTTCTTGCCCTTTCATTTTTTTTATCAATATAATCTGCAAAAGTTAAAGCGATGTCAGTTGGAGCATTCAATGAAGCCGCTTTGCGAAGAGATGTCCATTCAAACTCGCCGACACGTCGGCGTCGCTTTGTAGTGGACGTTAATTCCTTTTCAGACAGGCTGCCTGGTTTGTGTCCTGAACGTTTTTCAACAATTTTCCAATCTATTTCCTGTGCCATGTAACCTGAATCACCTCCCTTAGGGCTCTCCACTCTAATTGGGTAGGTCCTGCACACCATAATTATTTTTCTGGTCCTGTTAGGTGAAATGCCAGCCTCTGATAGACAGCCTGCAACAGTCGTGTCTCTGGAAGTGACATTGGGGTAGTAACCATGGTAAAGGCTTAATCCCGTCCCCTGAGTACCCTCAAGAAAGATCTTCTGCCCCCTGTAAAACGCTTTCTCGAGTATTTCGTGAGAATCCCTGACAAATGGTTTCAAATCTTTAATGTCCTTAGCCAACTTTACCTTCCCAGGTTCTCTATCCTTGATTCTACGAGAGTTTGCAGACCCGACACCCCGCCCAGTTGATCCAATGGATTTAACCAACCTGCTCTCGCGTATGCGATCCGCTTCGGATATTATCATGGCCTGCGGGTCAATTGATAAACGGTCATATTCTATTTTGCACTGTGAAATTTCACTTAGAATGCTAGGTACATAGATCGTAGCGCCCGGACCAATTAGCAGTTTAGCTTTAGGGGCATGGAGGCTTCCGGAAGGTAAGTGATGGAAAGTTACCGGCTTATTCTCGAGATATACTGTATGCCCTGCGTTAGGGCCTCCGGTTCGGACCAACAGGGCATACTCATGGGCTAAAAATGATGCTACATGACCTTTCCCCTCGCTTCCGTATTGGCCTCCAACTAATACATCAACGGTGCGCTGAGATTCGCGCCCGTACAAACCCAAGTGACTCGCGGCCTTGACCATCACGTCCGATTTCGTACATAGTTTCGTGTCTATAACAGCATCGGCTATGTTTGCCAAATCCGATACGCCGCTTTCCGTCTTGTTCTCTAATACCTTGTCATATGAGGGCAATTCTCTGATCCCCTTGTCAACCCTTCGGCTGTAACGTTCTCGCAATTCTTCTATTGGTGTATCAAGATGTATGTGAATAACTTTGCTCTTAAATAATTCTCTGATCCGCAGAATCTGTTCTGCTATTCTGACTGCGTCGACAATTACCATGTTATCTTCCTGTAAACCGTTCTTTGATATAAATCGTGTTAATCCATCTCTCACCCATGCACCTTTTGTCCTCCGGTCTAGCACTTCACCAAATTCTTGCATGGCCAGACGCGCGGACTCAATTTTCTCCCTTCTTGATTTTAGGTAATCTCGCGTTTTGAATATCTTCGCATTGAAATTACCGCGTAACAACTCTGCAAGAGTCGACTTGCCAGACGATACATTTCCGGAAAGAAGAATTATTTGTTTAACCACGAGACACCTCTTTTCATCAGATCATTCATACTTACAAGTCAAATAGGAACCCATTTTGGGGGAGATCATTTTTCCTTGATGGGAGATCATAGATAGTCACTGCAACATCATTTCTGCACAAGGTGTCCTCTATGATCTCACTAACAATATCCCAAGTCCCCCCTGCATACCCGACACCGATTCTAGGCATATGAACTGAAGCGTCTAGATCTTTTGCAGTGTCAGCAAGTTTTCGCAGACACATTTCTAATGCTGTGTACCTTATGCGTGGCCCGGGAGATAGACCAAAGCCGTGCTGGGCAATCATTTTAAAGGCTGTAAGATTATCATCAATTCGAGAAATATGTACATTTCCCAAAGATTGGCGTTTTCGGTTCTGCACTATCCATTGCCTAAATTCTTGTTGAATAAAGGGCCATGTATTTTGCATTACGAGGCCAAATCCTTTCCCCCACGATAAAGCTTTGTCGTTCACGATGAATGCGATAATCTTATGACCTCTTCCGCGTGGTTTTGTTGCATCACCTTTCAAATAATTAATACTTCTTGTCGATGATGGTACAGTGACTGCTGGTCTGGCGATACTCGCGACTCTCGGATACAATTGCGATGGATGAGCAGGAATTCCGACAGATTCTATATGATGCGGCTCAGAAAAGCCCGGCAACCGTTCATCGCCCTTTGACGTATATCCAATGGCAATGCATTCATTGATGCAACTAGATTTGGCGAGTTTAACTCCTGGCAACAGGATTTCCTTACTTGAACTGGACCTTATTGAATAATCTACACAATAAACGGCAGAACTTGGCATCCGAGACGAGAAGAAGGCGAAACATGGTTCTTTGGTCAGCTTTGTGGTTCTCAGCAACAATGCTTCAGTTGATACTTCATAACGTTCTTTCAAAGTCAACAAAGTGTCGATGTTCAGTGGTTGGTCACGAAGATCTTTGAAACTTCCCACAGGCATTAGAAATTCTGACGCGGCAATATTGCAAAGTGTCTCGAGTTGCCATTCGTCAGAACGCATATCGACTTTCGATTTTCTCTCTCTAACCATTTCTTTACAGTCTTCGAAAATCGTATGAGCTATTTCGTGAGCGACGGAGAACTTTGTTCGACTCTGTGGCCTATTCGGGTTGAATTCTATAAAGAATTTATTGGCCGAGATTAGAGTTTTAGCATCCATGACATCGTCATTGGGAGTTAGCCCAATGTTTAAAATGTCTGCGAGTTGGAAAGGATCAAAAGGCGGTCCACTCCATCCTTTCTGCATAGCGGAGAAGACAACTTCTTTTGCTTTGTCAGTTATTATTTCTACGGGATCGCCACCTCTCGCTAGCATTTTCACTGAAGGATGCGTCCAGTAATCTAGTAATTTCTGTTTTTCTTGTTGCATCATGTCACCTTGAAATCGTTACTGAGAAAAGTGAGGATATGGCCGCATATATCTGCGGCATGAAAATTACAACCATCACCCATTATTGGGCAACCACCCCTCAATACTACTGAACACCGCGAAACGTCAGCGAGCTATAAAGTATCAGAAATTTTCTTTGATGAAAACCACTCAAACCGATGCTGCTCAAAGTATTTATGGCTGTCGTTAAGAAGCTTCATTTTGACGCCCCAATTTCTTTGCAGCTTGTGCAGTTGATTGGCGAAAAATTCTATATGTCTTCGTTGTGGAACGAGCAAAAATAAAACATTTGTCGTATAAATGCAGTGCACATCTAATGCTTCTGTCCTCGATTTTAGTTCGTTCGAAATTTTTTTGATATATTGACTGCGATCAACTCTTGGGAAGTGCTGGTATATCAGTAACGAATGACCGTCACGAAATGTAGAAACTAATTCTGTCCAATATACGTATTTTGAAGAACCTTTAGCTCCATACGATTTTGATTTGACTTCAATTCCATTATCAGGATCAAAAAAGATCAAATCGCAGTTTTTAAAACGTATTCGCAATTCTTCGCAGTATTTCTTCCGTAGATTGGGGTCGTCGGGCACTATTTCCGAAAAATAAATGGCATTAGAAATGATATTCGATTGCTCAATTATCCTTATGTTTCGTTCTTTCTTCAATAATACATGGTAATTTAGAAAATCATATAGATCTTTATCAAATTCGCGCCAATGTTTCTTCCCGTTAAGGTAGTCTAGTAGCCTGCCATCTGACTGGCTATCGTTTGGCGTCAACATCCAGCATAGCCCTAGTTTAATCTCTCCACAACCCGAGACTAATCTTAGCAAGCCGTATTTCTTAAAATCATTAATGTCTCCAAAATACTGGTTCTTCAATGCCTCCCTCAGACCTCCTTCGTATTCATACCACTTTATGCTCTCAAAATCCTCTCATTGTGCCGGGACACATACTTGCGATCACGCGCGAGCTTTGTCCTCTGGTATATTTCAAACAAATCTAACGGTTATAGAGCACGTAAGTGCCACGAAGTCCTTTCGCTACATCATCTATCGAATCAACCGGTACATATTCTGCACATCGTTTAATAAGACGGACCAGGCTTTGATTCACTTTACGTCTCCTTTCATATTGCCTTTGCGCCTGATTCTTCATATATTTTATTTATGAAGGTATGAACTTTTAATCTTTCATTATTTTCATCGGCCTTCTTGTAATCATAGCCATCAAGATCATTTAGAAGCTTATAGCTTTTCTCTAATGCTTGCATAATGTCTTTTTCTTCAACTTTACGGTTTGACGAAACCTTATATTTCACTCCGACAAAGCAACCAAGTTTGCGCAAGTGACGTATCGCTTCACCGACCTTGAAATCTGTCGGGGCAGCAAATCCAGCCTTAACATAGTCACCGAATCGACCTATATTTCTTGAACTTTGTCCCACGTAAAAAAATGTTTCTTTCGAGTCATTCTTCTTTCTAAAATATAAAACATATACTATGTCCGGATTAAGAGGGAATTCGATGTCTATGAAATCGGAGAATGTCATAACAAACCTCTTTTAGCACCCTTCATGGATATGCCCCTCGGTTTTAAAAAAGTATGGACAGGTTTATCTTATTTTTAGGTGTGCCTCATTTCTTATAGATGTACCAAAGGAATAAACCGATAATTACAACCCACCACAACCAATAATAGTTTGATTCCTTTGATCGCGCCGATTTGGAGATTGTTGGTTCTACGTTTTGATCATAAGTAAGCTGCCGACTGCGGCCTTGAGGCTTTAATCTATTTATCTCAGGAGGATCTTGATATGCAGTCGATGGCAATGCCTTAGGTGTCATTTCGGACGCATATTCTGCTGGCCCTCCTAGAACGCGAGCGGCGATTATTCGGTCTAACCGAAAAGTCCTTTCACTGTTTCTCAAAAAGCAATGCGCCTTAATATATGTGAAGTCAGAGATTCGCATTACTTCAATTGGGCGAATTGTTCTCCGACCTAAGGGAGACTCTCGTGTTGAATAAATGATTTCAAGTTCACAGCCATTTTGCATGGCATACGCAACACGCTGCCCTACTGAATCGCGGATCAGATCACTCAATACAACAGACTGGCGGGGTAAGCTCTTCCAAATTTCCAATGAATCATCATCAAAGGCCATCTCTTACCACCTCGCTTATCGAATTGGTTTTGTCTTCCTACAATCTGGATACCCTGAACAGCCTAGGAAATGCCCTTTGGGGCCCTGTCGAATAATCATTGCCCTGTTGCAGTCGGGACAATGCGAGTGAGTTTCAATCTTATCCCACTTGTTGATGTTCTTCTTACCTTTGCAAGATTTGTCAGGACAAGAAAGAAAGGCGCCATATCTGCCGATTCTTACCACCATTTCCTCCATGCATTGTGGGCATTTCTCGCGTGTTAGAATCGGTTCTCTTTTTGTACCGGTGGATGCATCATCTAACTCACACAGGCGAATAAGCTCTCCAACTGCTACGCTGAAAGGTAGACGTCTCATCTGCTCATTCGAATCTCTGTGACTCAAGATATTTAAGCTTCCTTCCCAGGCAACTGATCTATCAATTATAGCAACCTTTTGGTGCATTCGTTTTCGTTCCGCTATTTCTACACCGATCGAACGCATTTGGTTTATCACTTCTGTTCCATTAAGGGAGAAAGTTCCTGTTTGTTCCTTTGCGGGTCTTGTGAAAACCTTGACCTTTATACCTTTCCTGATCAATATCTTAAAATACTCTATGAACTTTCCGGCACGATTGATTGATACGAAGGGAGATAAAATTATCACTTCCTCTTTTGCCCTGCGCAGGTCTTCAAAGAAAGCAGGATAAAAATTCTTTTCCGAAAATAGCGAATCACCGGGAGGTTCTGAGGGCGCCGATTTGAATAATTTCTCAACCCAAGATTCAAAGTCTCTTATGAAATAGGAGTCTACAATTTCGTTGCTGCCTATAATTTGCCCATTCTTCCTAATTGTATCGATAATTCTATAAAATATCGTTTGTGGCGAAAGCTGGTTTTTCAAGTATTCCATATTTGCGATAAAAAATATCTTACTCTGAGCACGAGTCATCGCCACGTTGAACAAAAGTGGTGCATTTGAATCTTCTTTATTATCGTCAAGCATTGGTGCGAGTTTTACTCCTGGACTTTCCACTGTGTCGAAAATGATAAAATCCGACTCGCCTCCCTGAAAACGATGAACTGTGGACACGCGAACCCGACTGCTATCCAGCTGCAGATCTTTGATCATCTTGCCGATCAATCTCGCTTGGGCAGCAAACGGACTTATGATCCCTACCTGCAATTCATTATTAGTGGACCTCAGAATCCTTTTTGCAACTGTTGCAGCTACCAGTGCATGGTAAACGTTAAACCTGCTACGAGTGCTGAGACGGCTACACCATGGGAAGGCCAAAGATGTGTCTATTATATTTAGGGGACTGCTGCTAATTCCTTCCGAAACAACCTTCTTGTGCGTGCTTATATGGTCTATTAAAAGGCCATCATAGAACAGCTGATTAGGAAGGGCTGATATCGACGGATTCATGCGATACTGAGTTTCAAGCAGACGTATCTTGTCATGTTGTCTTGCCTTTGGAACTGTATCTACATGGAGATGCTGGTATATACTTCGGCCAAACCACTTTTTAGCCATATCCTCATCTGATATACAAATAGGAGGCAATTGAAGAAAATCACCAACGATCACGCAAGCCTTTTTACAGCGGCTTAGAGCCCAGTATAAATATGGCATTGGGGCCATGCTTGCCTCGTCAACTATCAGGGCATCGAACGGTTTATCCGGGAATGCTTTCGCCGTGAATGTCTTTGTCAAAGTCGTACAAACGATTTTCGCTTCCTCAAGAACGCGCTTTTGAATTTCATCTAATTGTTTCTGAATTTCATTTATCTTGGATATGATTTCATTTTTCTCTGCGGTCAGTTCCTGTTCCCGAGATACGAGTTCCGTTTCCGACAATTTCAACTTTGCGAGGAGAGATTTGATCTTTTGTTTAACTGATATGTGATCAGCTTCGGCTGCCGCCAGTTGTTGCTTGATCTCTTGTAGTTGCTTCTCGCGTTCTGATAATTGCCGTTTCTTACTATCAATTTTAACAGTAGTTCCGTAAATCTCACTTCTTATTTTGACAGGATCCAAACGTCGCAGCATGCGAACGAAATTTGATGAAGACTCCGCCGTTTGGAGTTTGCCCTTTAATTTTTCGAGCTCCTTGTTTAGTTGCGCTATATCCTGTTCGACTGGACGAATATTCTTCTGACAATTCGATAGTGAATCACGAAGATGAGCTATCTTCTTCGACAGTTCTTCTCGCTCCTTCAATGCCTTCACTGCGTCGTTGAGGGAGTTCAAATTATCCTCAATACTTGATTTCTCCTGCTCAAGCATTTCTTTTTCACGTGCCAAACTCTGTCCAAGTTTGAGTGCAATCTTTTCAATCAGTACAAGCTCATATTCTCTCTCAAGAGTATCCTTTTGGTAATTCCCCAGACGTATTATCTGTCCATTGTTGTAAAATTCGGTGGCCTTCAAGATATGTGCGATATCTTCTGTCGCTTCATCAACCGCAGCATTCGCATGAGCAACTACAAGAACCCTGTTGCCCATCTTGATAAAGCATTCCGCGATTCTCGCCAGGGTTTCGGTCTTTCCTGTGCCGGGAGGACCCCAAACGAGACTCAAGGGTACCTGTTGTGATAAATGAATAGCTCTGAATTGACTTTCATTAGGTTTCTTCTCTGGATGGGGCTCTAAAGAAGGCAGACTGATCGGTTTTAATGAGGTTGCATTCAGCCCGCTAAATACCATATTCGCGAGAGAAAATGTTCCCCTGCTCTCGCCATTGCCAACAGCTTGGAATTTTTTCTTGAGCATTTCATGCAGGAAGTATAGGTTGGTAATCAGAAGTGCTTCGGGGATAGAAGCTCCAAAATTGTGCTCAAGCCCGATAACGATCTCTAATCCTCGTGTTTGAATTATTTGACCTTGATAACGCTGGCTGTCAATTTGGACTTCTACCGGAGCATCATCAATCGCTGCTATGAAATTTTCAAGTGTAAATGAATAGAGAAATATTCCTGAGCTAACGCGGATAAATGTACCACCGAATACACGAGCTACTGATCCACCTTTCCCTGCCTTAATAGCAGCTATCTCCTGATCGATGGCCTTAATGAACTCAGTGAGTAATTCCTTCGGCGATGAAAAGTTATCAGCGTGCTGATCCGATTCTTCATTGTCTCGAACTTCAAGCTTGTTCTTACACGAACCACACTTATAGTTTCCATCCCTTCTTGGGTGGTCAGGCATTCGATTCTTGGATTTGCAAGTTGGGCATTCTACAATCATTGTCTTGGAATCATAAACCCTTTAAAATTATAAAACCCCGCCTTTTCTTAGAAACTGGGTTTCGTTTATCAGCACATCGTACCCTCACCCAGGGTTGGCTGGTTTTAATAATATTTGCGAATAGTGATACTTATTATCTTTACTGTCAAATAACCTCGATCCCGTCCTTACTTAAACCACTTCGAAATAGTCACTCCTAAACCGATTTTTAAGAGAATATGCATTTTCTTAAATATAATTTTTAAAATAACATATCTTTCGTTAAATTCATTATTTAAGGATTTGTTCCTCATTCCGCTCCCTCCATATAACAAGCCTCGTCAACCCAGCAGATTGCCCGGCGAAGATTGCCTGCTAGTGACCCTTGAGCTGAGGCATAGTGTTTGTTAAACCATGTCTTTAATAGTCCACGGAGGTAGGCTGAGTTATTTTTGACATCTTCAGGCGTTAGACTCCGCAAAGCTTGCAGACAGTTCTCCAGTTCTTTTCCGGTCAAGTCAGACTTAATATTTTTCAGCTTCATTTGTTCATTAAAATGCTGTTTCCAGTCTCGCAGCGGAAGTTTCTGCGTATTTTTTTGGCGAAGCCTCTCAACAAGCTTCTTTTTTGCCGGAGAGCGAGAGACGACGCTAATTACCAATTCAATTGCTGAATTCCTGTCAAGGTTTCCAAGTCTCATAAAATAATAGACAGGCAGGAAGGCCGTGCTTTCAAAGCAGATCTGCTTTATATATTCCAGAGGTTCAGTAACTTTGGCCTGGCTTAAAAAAGCCAGAACTATATCTCCAATACGAATCCCTCGGATTTTCACAATTTGTTTTCTTGCTATTGAGTTTGGCAAATCGGTAATGGCTTCCATATTTCCAATAAGTTTTAGAGCAGGTTTTCCTTTTACTTCAGAAAACTCACCCTCCTTAATGAATGCTAACTGACTAAGCAAAGATTCATCAATGAGAAAAGAACTGTTAGTTCCGGTTACGTACCCCGTTTGGAGATCGAAGATGCCGACATCTCGAACACCTATTCTGGTAATTTGAGATAGGTGCTGCATCCACAAACGTTGCTCATTTTCTCTCTTCTGGTCTAAAATGACCCTAAGCTCAGGGTATTTTATTTTTTCAGAACGCCCACGATAGCGATAATAAATATCTCCTTCTTTTAACTCTTTCTCTGCATCCTTCGTGCAGACAATTGGTTTATCATGAGATTCGTGTACATATAAGAGACCATAAGTTTTCCCGTTAAGTACATATTCTTGAACATCCCACGATATCTCGGGAGAAAAATGTTCGTTCAAATACCTGGTCATTTTCTCCGGTTCTATCCCCTCAAATGATTGTAAGTTGGTCCCTTTAAGACCGATCAACTTATGGGGCCGATTCGCTATGCCAAATACAATGTATCCACCCTTTGCATTGGCATAAGCTGCAGCAGTCTTGATGTACTTAGGTATACTCTTCCAACCAAAAGATTCTTTAAATTCGAGGTTGCTACTCTCCCTTGAAATCACCCTTTCAGGGTCTTTGGATGATATCTTAAATATCTCATTAAGATCTTCTTGGGAAAACGGTGTGATTTTATCCATAACAGAGCCCCTTCAGGGTTTTAAACATCTTTCAACTGACACTGTGAGGGATAAAAAGGACCTCATCTTCAACTGATTATTTTATGTAAGTTGATTGAAGCCGAGAATTAAAAAGATAAATTAAATGGAGCTGCGATCATTCCTCAGGCCAAGGCCATGTGTCGTTTTTAGCGGCTTCATAGTTCGCATCAAGGACGGGTTGCAAGTTGATCAGGGCGGCAATCCGACGTACCATTTCGGTGACATATTCTGCTTCTTTTATCTCAAGTCCACGTCCTAAAATTGTCTTCTCGCGGTAACTGAGCAATTTTTTAATCACTTGGTAGCCACCGATGTGATAATCCCAGACAGCATAAGGCACATTAGCCCAATAGGCCACATCATTCAAAAAAATGTCCAGCGTTTTAGGGCCAAAGGTCTTTTTCAGTCCTTTTTCTTTCTGTCTCCTACAATCAATCTTTCCCTTTCCCGGCATGCAGACTCCATCTTTACCCATATAACCCCAACCAGCGGTAATATCTAATTCACCTGTGTCAGGATTTAGAGAACCGCCTCCCACCTTCGATATTACCCCGATTGGCTTCAGTAACGGATCGATCTGCCCCGCAGTTATGCCCGCCACTGGTTTTTCGGTATTGAGGAGCGCCGCCACTCGGCGACCCAAGTCAACCGAAGAGAGTAATACTTTCCTATTTTTTGACAGAGGAATTCTTGGCCAGTTTTCACGGATGCCGTCTGCATTTTCTGCTAAATACATAGGGCTATAACTCATGGCTAATACATGCATCCATATTAATCCTGCCATTTCGATATTCTTATCTGGATCTGAAATATTTAAATCGGCAAGATATGCCCGTGCTGTTTTTGATAGATTAGCCTTAGCTGTTATTGCAACATCTCCATAGCCAAACATATCATCCATTACGTGGTGATATTTACGTTTTTTTGACGCATATCTTATAAAGATTGGAAAGGCTATTGCGTGCCCCCTTATCGAATCACGTGACGTAATAGTTTCTGAATATAACGTTGCTTTGCCTTCCGGGCTTGCGACACCTGTTGGCCTACTGAGGATAAATGAATTACCTGCCCAGATTTGGGCTTGATAGTCAGGTCTCGACCTCTTCCATAAGGGAGAGACTGTAGATAAATAACACCATCGAGTATCAAAAGGTCTAAGTAGGAATCGAGACAGTCTATTTTCAGAAAAACTCTCAATTTTTGTTATTTTATTTCTGGTCTCTTGAGCCGAAAACCCTGCACTGTCTCTCGTAAGACCGTTACAGGATGATTTTAATTCTTCCCACTTAACCGACATATCAAAATATTTCTGCATGCGCTCTCGAAGTGTTTCTTTTTCAATTGAGATTAAATCAAATTTTCTATCTTCATCCAATCCTTGTAAAGGCTGTATTTCCGATAAATTCAATAACGAAGGCCACTTTAAATAACTGCCTCCGACACTTGATGGCCGAAATGAAAATCGATTTGTTACAATGGGCTCAACAATTTTGTAGTTCTGATCAAAATTCTTTCGGTTAAGACTGTCGAGTAGTTCTTTTCTTTTATCTGTTCCCCAATAGTGCTGAAACATAACTCTTGTCTTACTCGCGCGTTTAGCCTTTCTCACCATCACACATATTGCAGTTCCTACCCTGATTCCGGCGGGATTTTGCCCCGTTGAAAATACACTTGGATCGGGTTTGCCGTCGGGTGTGAGCTTTCCTGTCTCCCGACTATCTCCATTCATGCAATCTATCCAGATTCTGTCGAACTCTTCTAAATAGCGCCTTCGCATCACTACAAATGACTGATCGCCGACATATGAGAAGTTCGATATATAAGATATAATACCCTTACCGCTTTTGATGATGCGGCGTTCTGCTATGCGGAAGAAGCGGACGTATAGTTCGTCGAGATTGAATTTTTTAATGCCCCACCCACCATCTTTGATCGGTTTGGTCAGGCCTTCTTTGTATGGCTCAACAAGCCCCCCTTCCTCCTCGGGACTGGTCCCTGCAAAGGCGTTATATGGTGGATTGCCTATGACGACAAGAATGGGCGAAATTCTCTTCACTTTATTTGCGCGGTCGCGTTCCTCGAAAAGTTCTGGGAAAAGCGGTAGCTCGTCCTTAGGCTTCTCTCTTGGTTCCCATCCTGTAAGTGCATTAGTCAAATAAATACCTACGCGCTCATCGCTATCTCGGTTGAGTGGAGCGCCGAGCAGCCGAAGCATCAAACCCATTTGCAGATGCGAGACGACAAATGGGGCGGGGAGGATCTCAAAGCCGAAGACACGTTGCATAGCGGCGTGTTTGAGTTTCTGGGCTGTCAGGGCACTATTCCCTTTTTCATCAAGGGTGCTATTAATTCTCTTAAGGACTTCCACGAGGTAGGCCCCTGTGCCACAGCAAGGGTCAAGAACAACCACTTGTTCATCGGCTAATCCATCTGAGATACCCAATTCTTCTCGGAGGACATAGTCCACACGCTCAACTTGATATTTGACGATTTCGGGTGGCGTAAACCAAACTCCGAGCTCCTTGCGAAGTTCCGGATCATAGGCTTTAAGGAAAGGTTCATAAAAATACTGGACAGCATAACCTTCATCGAATTTAGCAAAGAAAGCATTACGATTAACGCGGTTAAGTGCTAATCCTGCCCAATCAAGCACCTCATCCACGCCAAGAGGTTTCAGTTTCTGAGGAGTAGCTATTTGAGTGAAGAGCGTGGTGATCATTGGCACGTGGAGAGTCCAACTAGCTTCTCGCCAACTGAAGCGAGCATTCGGTTCACCCGAATAATCACGAGACCAAAGCACCCAAGAAGAAAATACACCATAAAAAAGAGTCTGAACCAGCGTAGCACGAAAAAAATGTTCCCCCTTGTCACCCCTAAACTTCATGCCGAGCGCATCTTCAAGGGCCTTCTTCAAGCTTCCAAGAGCCGGTAGATCGGCAGCTTCCTCAACTCGAAATCGGGCCTCACGAGCGTATGAAGCAAGAAACCAAGCAAGGTCTTCCGGTGTAGTGAGCGGTGCATTGTGTAGCATGACACGGCGGAGAAATTCTATTAGGCGGTTGCCTTGTTCCACTGAAGTTCTATGGGGATGAACCAGTTGGGTGTGGAAAGCATTTATCGACTCGGCCATGCTGTAGGATTCCAAACGGATGGGCTTGCCATGTGTGTCACGCCCTATGAGCAAAAAGTCATGGAAGTTAGTCACAAGGACAAGACCATATTTATTCCAATAGTTAGTAACTTGGGCACTTTCTGTGCGAGCGAAAGAATCATCAATCCAAGGCTTACATTCAATGACTCCGCGCTCGGGTGGTTGGCCCTTCATCGGCTGGTTATTCTGAGCGTTTTGGAGTTGATTTTGGGTATAAAGACCGAAATCAGGCTCACCCGCACCTATGTTTTTGAGTGCTTGAACACAGCGAACCTTGGGGTTTAATTTTTTACCGATTTCATTTAGCAGAGTTTCAAGGGCACCATAATATGACTCTTCCGCTGTCCCACCGCCAGTGCGACGGATTTCATTTAGATCTTTCAAGTAGGTTTCAACAGGGTTTATCATAATTTCAAAACAGAAAACCCCGACCTCTTACGAGAAACGGGGTTTCGAGAAATCAACTCATCTGTACCTCTTTATAGGCTGTGGCTAAGAACTAAATAATATATCTCCTCAATATCCGCTTGAAATTTAAGCAAAAATATATCTAAACATACAATCAGTCAAGTCTTTTTCGGAGATTCTAATAATAAGAAAACAATGTTACCCATTTTTAGTAAACTGTCGAATACCTCTGAGAACATATATTTATTATTTCATACGTAAAAGGACATTTTTTTGCGACTAGTATTTTAAGAAAATATTTTTAGTATTTCGCACATTATCTTAAAAACGCATTTGTGTGCTCTAATCTCAAATCCTCCTGTCGGTGAATCGACCAAACCTGTTTTGTAACTCATTGCTTGCTATGTGGCAGATTATTTATATCCCATTCACCTGTAGCAAGCTTTCTGTAATACTCAAGTAGTCCCCATCCCGGTATCGGGGTCCTCATCCAGGCTAGAGCCTGCGTCGTTGAATCGATCTGATCATCATGTTTGCTGCCCGGGAAAGTAGTGATCTCGTGTACATAATCCGCGAGCCAATGTGCTTCACTGGGGAGCAGGACAAGGCCGTTTTCAAATGCGGCTGTCTGGCCATGGAAGCGCATGATTTTTTCACAGGCCGGGGGCATATAACGGGTAATACCGGATACACCTTCAGTGATAAGTTCCTGAATGAGTTGGGTGCCGGATGCTTTATCTTCAATCAGCACAGTAGAGGCTTTATATATTTGGGCCTGTTCTTTCACTGCTCGTTTGAGATCAGGATATTCCATTCGCCTCCGGAAGACGAACAGCAGATAGAAGTGTTTGTTTTTCTCGCCCCATGTCGTGCAGACACTATAGTCATTAAGCTCTCCAACCTTGTTTGCTGTATCCCAGCTCTGCACAATACGCTCGAACTGGGCGGGACGCTCCCCGGGCACATAATAGCGCAGCCATTCCTTCTTGACCATGGCGCCACCCAGTGGCTCCGGATTCTGCTGGTACTGGGCAGCGAAGTCATATGCGCCTATTATCTGGCGCATGGCAGTCAGTTTTTCCAGAGGTTCACGTTCCGGATGCAGTGCCTCACCGGCATAGCGGTAATAGCGGTAGCTGCCCAGTGGTGACTCAATGAAATATTCCTCGTTCTGTTGGGCAATAGCCGGCAGGGATAATACATCCCATTCTTCCTGTTCCAGTACATGACCGACGAGATCGTCCTGATGCAGGCGCTGCATCACAATGATGATGCAGCCATGCACCTTATCATTGAGGCGGCTCAGCAGGGTATTGTCGTACCAGCGGTTCACATTGGAACGCTGTGTTTCTGATAATGCCTCTTCCGGTTTGAGGGGATCGTCTATTACTATATAATCGGCTCCCCTTCCTGTAAGAACACCTCCTACAGAGGTGGCCATCCGGAATCCCTGCTTCGTTGTCGCGAAGTCATCCACCGCCTGCTTGTCGGCAGACAAGCGTGTCCGGAACAATCTTCTGTAAAATTGACTTAGCATCAACGTCTTGCACTCCAATGCGTGCCTGCTGGCCAGATCATGCGCATAACTCGCACAGATGATCTGCGTTGCGGGATTATGCCCCAACAGCCAGGCGGCGAATGCCACGGATACGCAATGGGACTTCAAGTATCTTGGCGGCACACAGATGATAAGCCTCCTGATTCTACCCTGCCGGCAGGCTTCGAGTCTGGAAGCAATGAGATTGATATAGGGGGCCATTAATAATTTCTTTCCGGGATTTACTTCGTAGAAGGAACGTTCGATGAAACTGGCAAAATCATTACGCAGTATCACCTCATACTCAGATGGTGTTAAGGTCGTCATGATTTTTCCTCCTTTTCGTTTGTTATTCTTTTCTTTAGTTGGCGCCGATTAGCTGCCTCCCGGAGGAGACTTTGCTTGATTCTTTCCCCGATATTGGCCATCATCATATTATCCACATCGGCAAGAATAGGCGTTGAAGCAGCATCTGCCTCGGCACGGCCTTCGATTATCTGTACCAGGGGTAGAAGCTGAGTCATGGCCTTATGATCGCCCATGACAGCCTTATTGACCAGTTGTGTCACCGCTATCTCCAGCTTGCTTGCTGATTTGCGCTTGCCTTTTTCAGTAACCACCACCCTTTCTTTTATTGCATTGTTCACTATGGTGGCGAGGTTCTTGGCTCCTCTGGGTTTCCCCTTTGGATTGCCTGATTGACCGGGTTTAAAGCGTGTATGCAGTGGAGGCTTGCCATAGCCAACTTCGTAGGGTCCGTTCTTATCGTTCATCATGAGACACCTCCATTTCATCGAAGCTGCACCCGGTAGATGCATTAATCACTTGTCCCCCTGTATATGCCTGCCAGCGGCGTATGGCAGCATCTACATATACGGGATCCAGTTCCAGCCCGTAGCAAATACGGCCGGTGCGTTCGGCTGCCATAAGAGTAGTCCCGCTGCCGAGAAAGGGATCGAGGACTATGTCACCACGTGCCGAGCAGTCGAGGATGGCATCGGCAACCATTGCCACTGGTTTTACAGTGGGATGTATTTCCATGAGATTGCCTTCGTCGGTCTTGCGTGAAAAGGAATTGATACCGGCATAGCGCCATACATTGGTTCGGTAACGGCCATGCCTTCCAAGGTCCACGTTATTGCGATGTGCCGCTCTTCCATGCTTGAACACAAAGACCAGCTCATGCTGGCTTCGGTACAGTGACCCCATGCCAGCATTGTCCTTGGTCCATACGCACACGTTTTTCAGTTCCGTGTAGGCCAGCCGCCCTGCTTCGAGGAGTTCGAACATGTGGCGCCAGTCCATGCATATATAATGGATGCTGCCATCGATACTGTAGCGTGCCATGAGGGAACAGCCGCGGGTGAGGAAGGAGATAAATTCCGTTTCGCTCATCTCTCCGGCTGCCATGGCGAATTCGCGGTGCCGGATGGTACCAAGGCCGCTGACATGGCCGTCTATCTTCACGTTGTAAGGAGGATCGGTGAATATCATGGCCGCCCTGGCATCGTTCATCAGTGTGCGGTAGTCGGTAACCTCCAGGGCGTTGCCGCAGAGGAGACGATGATGGTCACCAAGCAGCCAGAGATCGCCGGGTTTTGTGAGCGGCGGACCCATAGGAATGGTCGGCAGCTTGTCAGCAACGTCTTCTTCTCCTGCAAGCGATAATCCTTCGATACGAAGGTCGATCTCGCCCATGGTAAAACCTGTCGCCTCGAGGCTGAAATTTAGATCCAGCTCAGAAAGCGTCTTCAGCTGTTCCGCTAATAATTCGTCATCCCAGACCGCGATCTCGGTCAGACGATTGTCCGCAATCATGAACGCTTTCGCCTGCGCTTCCGTGAGATGATCGAGCCGTATCGTCGGAACTTCCTGCATCCCAAGCAGACGGGCAGCCAGGATGCGACAATGTCCGGCGATCACATTGTTGTCCTGGTCTACCAGGATGGGGACGTTGAACCCGACAGCCCTGATGCTTTTTGCCAGCAGTCGGATCTGGCGGTCACTGTGCTTTCGGGGATTCTTGGGGTTGGGTTTTAAAAATGATACTGGCAGATAACTAATGGTAAGATTGGTAGACATAAGCGTACCTCCTTAAAGGGTTATACGCTTGTCCTACCAAAGAAAAATCGGGCGGGATAATGGAGTGCGGCGGGGCTTCTAAGGCCCCTTCTTTTTCCATTCTTTAATTGCCTGCCTCAGGGCTGCTTCCATTGGCAGCAGACCAAGAGGGCGAGCGGCTGCATTAGTAAATTCCATTAGAGGACCGGTTGTTCCCTCTGGATAGTAGGTACGCCATGTAATAGTAGGCTTCTTATATCCGATCATAATCCAGATATCTATAAGACCTTCCGCAAACCAGCGTTTCACATCTGCGCGTTTATCTCCATCTTTAGGTTTCTTGGTCTCCTCTTGAGCCTTCGCCGCCCATTGCTCTAATTTGCTGATGATATCCAGCAGAGTTTTGAATTTTGCATATCCTCGTAGCGAATGACCAGCGCCTAACTCCGGGTCGGTGCTTAATGCCTGATGGCTAAATGGATCTGACAACATCGCACTGCGAAGATCGTCGGAAGAATCGTAGTCTAGCTTCTTCAGTGCTTCATTGAGGGTGTGTACCTTCTTTTCAATTCTTCTTAGCGCTGCTTTACGCTGAGCAGGCGTAGGACGTTTAGATAAATTGAGCCAGTTCTTTGTCCATACTCCAAGGATGATAATATTATTTTTAATAATTATTGCTAATTTTCTTTGTTTAGCTGAATTTGGTTCGATTTTTTCGAGGCGGGCTGCCTTGATAATTTCCTCCATTACTTCGGGAGGGTAATATTTTTTCACCTCACGCTGAAGCTGGCGATCAAACCTCCAGTTGGTTGGTTGCCACAAGGATGGCTTATGACGTCTCGGCATAATACTCAACATGGTCTTTCATTTTAATAATACCGATCATTAGCACGTTCTGTAGTAGAAGTTATAAATAATTCGACAGAAGATGGGTAGGGCGTTTTTGCCAAATGAACTCCGGTACCATCTGTTTACGGCTGTTGTTTTACTGATTACATTTACAAGTCCATGCCACACGTCTTATCTGCTATTTAACCCTTATTATTGGTAATCGTGATTTTCAGAAAATGCGTTGTATAGCATCTTTCGAGTCATACTGTGCAAGCAAGATAAGGGGAAAAGTGTGTTGTGCCTAGTATTGATGTCACCTACTAACGTTCGGTTTTCAATATCAGCACCGATCAAGGATAACCATGTGAAAGCATGAATGCATGCCCTGCAAGACTCTTTGCAGTAAGCTCTTCGGTTTGCCGAACAGGAGTTTCACTCTATGACATGGATGCTGAGCACTCCAGCCGGTACTTGACCGCGGATCGAAATGACTATTGCCCGTGAGTTTGCCATATGCACGTCTGTGACTGGCATAACTTCCGGATTTGAAAAAGTTACGATTGCTTGGCGAAATTTTGCAGGCTTATCAAGAGCGAGAAAAATTGCCCAATTCGGAGGTACCTTCAGGCCGCCTGCTACCGTATTGCCACGAGCATCCATAGGAGTAATCGCCAAACTTGGTGAGAAATAGGCAAACCAACTTGCGACGTTGTCGGAAGAAACTTCATGTGGAATTCGATGATCACCAAAGAATTGGAGACGAAGGTCAGTTTTGATGTATTGTGGCTCTTGAGTTAGCTGACTCTTGACAACACTAGGACGGATTTCTGACTTCGCGCCGACCACACCTAGTTGGTGAAGGATAAGAAAGATGGCACTTATCCCTATCAGCATTAATGGCGCGTAGTTCCAAAGAGCGCTCGATAGAAGCCCAGATAATCTTTTGAGCATCTCGGGAGACCCCTTTACCGCCTTATCGACTGCGATCATGATCGCACTAATACCGATACAAATATAGCTAAGCCAGCCCCAAAAGCCCCAATTAGACATAATGATTCTCCTCCCAATATCCCCCGCATGTTGTTACAGTTCGTCAGATTCGGTGTGACCAGTGCAGTGAGCACTTCATCTTTGGGCCCTAATAAACTGTCTTTGCCAGTTTTGATGTCCCGTCGATCAATTCTGATACTTCCTCCGGCTTTGGCTCGCGACGTTGTCCCAGGATCGACGATCCCGACCCTTGTCTGTAATTGTGGGGGGGCCTCCCCCTTTTTGATAGAGGCACATTTACCCCAATTCAATCCGCTGACGTTGTCTTCCCGACCCCGCCCTCGTTATTGACCACGGCGACCGTCCTTCCACAATTCCTTCCATCCGTCATAATCTCATTCCTTCTCTGCCTGCGTTTCCGTCGGCTCTTGCGGGACAGCATTGTTTATCTGATCTTCATGGGCGTTAGGGTCCACGTCCCGCGCTACGACCTTTCCATCTTCCATCTCAAACTTTTTTGTCACAACCGCTTTGCCAGAGACATCGTTGAAAATCATAGTGAATGGTTTACCGGTACGCTCCACGTATTTTATGGCGAAGTCCGAGCCTTGCGCAGGCGTGCCATCTATACCGCCCGACGCATTGAGGTTCGCTCCGACTTCTTTGGCTATTTGCATGCGAAGCTGCGCCTCTTTGCGGGCCTCATTCATTTCGGGTGTTTCCACACTGCAATTTTTGAGAAAAACACTCAACATGATCATGCCAGAGCATCTGCCAGTAATGACAACCTGCTGGCCTTTATACAGACCGGAAAGAGCAGGCTCATCAGCTTTTGTAAAACAGCATTGAATACCGGAAAGCCCCTGAAAATGCCCTCCGATCACTATATAAGGCTCGTCGAGGAAATCCTTGTTGATCGATTCGACAACTCCCGTAATTTGGAGAATTTTGCCTTTATAGGCCATATCGGCGGCGACCTCATTCGCTCGGTAGGCCGATACAAGGCGCTGCGGATCTACGACGATAGCCGATTCCGCTGTTCTTGCCGATGGATGTTCTGCCTTGTCCCGTTCGCCACCAGTCCTGGCGGCATTATAAGACTCGTTATAAGACTGCCTAAAGGCCGGCATAAAGCCCCGTATAAAGTTTGCGGCCCAACAAGCCACGAGAATCATTACTATTACGTGCCAGACCCTAAGACCTAATTTGCTATGGCAATAAGGGCATCGGAAAGCGCCCTTGGGAATTTGCTTTTTGCAATAGTGACATGCCTTGGTTTTTCCCTCGTCTAAAATCGGTTCCATGATATGTGTCCTTCCTTATCATGACCCTGCCGGTCAATGATGCTAACGGCCATACCATCCATGTGTGCTGTCTTCCGCCTCATCATCTATTCTTTCAAAATATAAAACCCCGCATTCTTCTGAGAAACGGGGTTTTCTGACATCCATTCCATATCTCCCTCCATCGTTGCAATAAGGGCTGGAACCTTTATTTTACCGCCTTCAATATCCAGTGTTTACTATCACGATTTTCGTTTGAAATCTACGATATAAAGAAAAATGTCAGCCTATTTCTTTCAGGAAGACAGCGTGTTCTTGCTGAAGGCATGATTGAACCGCTGAAGCCTACCAGGTTTCACGTGGCAATCAGCAGCTTAGTCGAATCAAGGAATGTCAAGATTTGTATTGAAAGATTGCATCAACGGGCTACTTAAGAAACTCGCTTTCACGGAAAGACATCTCCTCAAATAGGTGAGAGAGGATATCGGGAAAGATTATCAAAGATGTAGATTTCAGGGTATTTGCAGCCGTTTTGCCCCCTTTTATCCCAGATTTTACAACAAATGACTGGACTTACTCAGCAAACGGAGCGTTGGTATCCATGAAGCGGCAATGATGCCGTTGCATAAAGAAAGGAGACCAACCATGGCCATGAACAAGAAGAGTAAGAAGAATGTGAAGCGGAATAATCCCACTTCCAAGCAGCAGACTGAATCCAAGAAGACAATTTCCGAAGCAAAAAGAGAATCCAAACAAGCGATGCTGATTGATTTGCTGAAGCATCCCAGCGGCGTTACCATCAATGACATGGTTAAGGCTACCGGATGGCAACGGCATAGTGTTCGCGGAGTGATGTCCGGCGTATTGAAGAAAAGGCTGGGGCTTTCGATTACCTCTGAAAAAGAAGAGCGTGGGCGAATTTACCGCATTGCCATATGAAGCATAACTCATTCCCCAATACGCAAAGGCTAAGCAAAGAACTGGCAGGCCTTACTGCCCTCGACCGAGAAAAGCTAAGGGAAAAATGGCGGGTCGTATATGGTACGGAGCCGCCAAGCGAATTCCGAAGCAGTCTTCTCATGCATGCCATCGCCCACCGTATGCAGGAACAAGTCCTTGGCGGACTGAAACCTACCGCTCTAGATTTCCTGAGAAAGGCTGAAAAAGATAGAACACCCGGACGGAAGATTTCACCCTATATTAGCGTTAAACCGGGCACAAGGCTCTTGCGTGAATGGCATGGCGTAACCTATGAGGCGATCGTAATGGAGGACTGTGTATATTGCAATGGCAAACGCTACCGTTCACTGACCGGAGTGGCGAATGCAATCACCGGCACACAGTGGTCCGGCCCTGAATTCTTCGGGCTGAAGAAGAAGAAAAAGAAGAGAAAGGGGTCACCATGGGCATAAAGCCAACACTCTATTGTGCGGTATATACGCGCAAGTCTTCAGAAGAGGGACTGGAACAGGAGTTCAATTCCCTTGAGGCTCAGCGGGAAGCATGTGCGGCATATATCGCCAGCCAGAAACATGAGGGCTGGCAACCGATTAAGACGCAATATGACGACGGCGGATTCAGCGGCGGCGATATGGCACGCCCAGCATTGAAACAGCTGCTGGAAGATATTGAAGCTGGGAAAGTAAACGTAGTAGTCGTCTATAAAGTAGACAGACTGACAAGATCACTCGCTGACTTCGCCAGGATAATCGAACGTTTCGAAAAGCGCGACGTATCATTCGTGTCGGTCACACAGCAGTTCAATACCACCAGCTCGATGGGGAGGCTTACACTGAATGTTCTGCTCTCCTTTGCACAGTTTGAACGGGAAATCACCGGTGAACGCATAAGGGACAAGATTACAGCTTCCAAGAAGAAGGGGATATGGATGGGTGGAACAGTTCCCCTCGGCTATTACCCGGAGAATCGTAAACTGCTGGTCGAACCGAAGGAGGCCGAGACCGTCAGGTATATCTACCGCCGCTATCTTGAGCTTGGATCTGTCCGCCTGCTCAAGAAAGATCTCGACAGAAAAAATATCCGTTCCAAGGTCTGGGGAGAGAAGGGCGGTTGCGAATTTTCACGGGGGGCGCTCAGATGGATGCTTTCCAACCCGCTCTATATAGGTCAGTTACGCCACAAGGGAACCTGCCATCCTGGTCAGCATGAGGCCATCATCGATCTGGAGCTATGGGATCAGGTGCGGAAGCTTATGGCCGGCAACTCCGCAGAGTATAAGAGACGTTCTCCTGATATTATCGCTTATCCACTTATGAACAAATTATTTGATGTCTCAGGCGAGCGCCTCATATCCACCAGGACCGACAAATGGGGCAAACGTTACCGCTACTATGTTTCGGAGAGTCTCCTGTTAGACACAAGAGAGGCCTCACCAAACGGCTGGCGTTTGCCTGCACCGGAAATCGAACGGGTCGTTGCCCATGCAGCACTGGAGACCCTCCGTGACAATGTTGCCGTCACTGCTGCCATTCAGGAAGCGGGGATCGCAGCACATTATATCCCGTCTGTACTGAATGCCGTTGAGAAGATTGTACCTGATACTGGAGACGTCATAGGCAAATTCGTTGAGCGCGTGGAGGTGCGGAAAGATGGGATATGTCTCATTCTGTCCGTCGCACCGCTGCTGCCGGAGACGGAATCAGGCGGAGCGACTATTACCCGTGATATACCAATGGTGATGAAACGGCGGGGGATAGAGATGAAACTCATAATCGGTGATGGCGGTCCAGCTCGGGTCGACCAGACACTGGTGAAAGCTGTTGTACGTGCCAATAAATGGTTTGATGATCTGGCATCCGGACGAGCGCAGACGATGGCTGAAATCGCATCACGCGAAGGGATAGACAAGAGCTATGTCTACCGGCTAATTTATCTCGCCTTTCTTGCCCCTGACATTACGGAGAGCATCATCGCAGGACGTCAGCCTGCTGATTTCACTGTCAATAAGCTTACCAAAGCGACTGATTTGCCCCTGGACTGGGCAGAACAGCGACAATTACTGGGATTTTCCTCATGCACTTAGTGGACCGGCAAAATGGCGAACCGAGAGTATACCTGATATCCTCTCTTTTTCCTGCTTTGAGGAGGTCTCTCTGGTCGACTAAGCAAATGGAGCCCGCCACGTGCGCGGCTTTGGGCAGACATATCTCAGTATATCTAGTGGAGGAGGGTGGTTGGTGGAGCGAACTGATAACAAACTCGTGACTTCTTGGATATCCGTGCAGTCTGGGACTAGCCCTCGTCCACTAAGTAGATGAGGCGAATCCTCGTACAATTTTCCGACCACGTCTAATGTGAACTACTTCCTGTAATCCACAGGTAACCACCTTTCATTTTCATTGTGGATTTCAATTACTAATCAACAATCTTTGTTGATGTTTCCGTTCGAAATTAGTAGACTTCCACGAACTGAACAGTTTCATTTAGCTTCCTAGGAAATGCCTTGGAGAACCACATGACCACACAAGAAGTCAGACGGAAACTTGCTGCCGTCCTCAGCGGAGATGTTAAAGGATACGGCCGTCTCCTGTCCAAGGATGAGAAGGGAACAACCCGCACTCTCAATACCTATAAGCAATTCATAGAAAGCATTGTTCAAAAGTATGGGGGCAGTTCGATTGATGCCCCCGGGGATAACGTACTTGCCGAGTTTTCGAATGTGACGGATGCCCTGCAGTGTGCCGTTGAGATCCAGAAGGAGCTCAAGAATCGCAATGATAAATTACCCGAGCCCCGGAGGACGGAATTCCGCTTCGGGATCAATCTTGGCGAGGTATCGGAGAAAGAGGGGGAGCTCTTTGGAGACGGGATTAATGTGGCAGCAAGGATACAGCTTCTTGCTGACGCCGGTGGCGTCTGTTTATCCGGGACGGCATATGAACAGGTCAAGAACAGGCCTGAGTTCAAGTGCGAATATATCGGGAAGCAGACCGTGAAAAACGTTGCGGACCCAATCAGAATATATCGGGTATTGCTCGAGGGGCAGACTTCATCATTTATAGTCAGGTGGGAGCGGATCGGGTTAAGTTATTGGAAGCGGATCGATCCGGCCATCAAAGTCATAGTGGCTTTGATTGTTGCTGCCAATGCTGGTTGGCAGTTCTATGCGCGTTTCATTAACCCGCATGTTGATCTTACTTCCAAGGACAAAATAGTAGAAGTTGCCTCCATAGATAAGATGGCACACCCCCTGCCTGATAAGCCTTCCATTGCCGTTCTGCCATTTACGAACATGAGCGAGGACCCCAAGCAGGAATTCCTCTGCGACGGCATGACCGAAGAAATTATCACTGTACTTTCCAAGGTCCCTAGACTGTTTGTAGTCGCCAGAAATTCGACTTTTACTTATAAGGGTAAGGCAGTGAAGGTCAAGCAGGTAAGCGAAGAGCTTGGTGTGCAATACGTCCTAGAGGGGAGCGTGCAGAAGGCCGGGGATCGAATACGTGTTACGGCCCAACTGATAGACGCTCTCACGGGTGATCATCTCTGGGCAGAGCGATACGAACGTGATCTGAAAGACATATTTGCCCTACAGGACGAGATCACCTTAAAAATCTTAACGGGCGTGCGAGTGAAGTTGACAGAGGGTGGAGAAGTTTCAAGTTCTGAGAAATATTATAGAGGGAAGAAGGGTCTCGATTGCTATTTGAAGATCATGGAAGGAAATGATTATGCAGAGCGTCGTAATATAAAGGACAACAACCTGGCTCGGCAGGTAGCAGAGGAGGCCATTGCAATGTGTCCAGCGGTCCCAACTGCTTATCTCCTAATGGCCAATATACATGCCATCGATTATTGGATTGGTTCTACTAAGTCCCCGCAAGGGTCCGTTGAGAAAGGCATAGTAATGGCACAAAAGGCGCTAGCCCTGGACGGTAATCTCGCCGAAGCCCATGGTCTTCTGGCGTTTCTCTATACCCAAAAAAGGGAGCATGACAAGGGGATCGCTGAAGGGGAGCGAGCTGTTACCCTCAGCCCCGGTGAAGCGACTGTCCTTGGCAATTATGCTATGAGTCTAAACTTCGGGGGCAGGCCGGAAGAAGCCATTCCGTTGCTCAAAAAAGCAATCCGACTCAATCCAGTCGGTTCTCCTGTAATCTATCAACAATTGGGCAACGCCTTCTTGTATACAGAGCGGTATGACGAGGCAGCTACAGCATATAGGAAAGCAATTCAACTTGCGCCCAATTTTCAATGGCATCATGCAATGTTGGCTGCTTCATATGGTATGATGGGCCGTGAGCAGGAGGCTCGGACTGAAGTTGCGGAGGTTCTCAGGATAAATCCCAAGTTCTCACTTGATTACTTTGTAAAGACAACCCCACAGAAGGATCAAGCAATAAAAGAGAAGACTATCAACGCCTTGCGTAAGGCAGGGTTTAAGTGATCGTAGATTACTTGTGGAAGAGTATCATTTCGTTTAGTCGTGCATATTTCTTTCCGTAATCGTTGACCATCATGGTTGTCTCATACTGTGGACTTGATACTATTCAAGGCCTCCTCCTAAAACATGGTATATTTAGTTTTTGACAAGACAAAATAATACCAGAAGAAGGAGGAAGCCCATGAGATTTTACACCCATCAGCACAAGTACTACT
>Ga0187849_1000643_pt1 | contig 45290 bp, 37 predicted proteins | sample June2016WEW_4_10_2_FD_132412 | JGI IMG/M metagenome (GOLD analysis project Ga0187849, IMG submission 132412) | Peatland microbial communities from SPRUCE experiment site at the Marcell Experimental Forest, Minnesota, USA - June2016WEW_4_100 | ecosystem: Environmental > Terrestrial > Soil >... | reverse complement strand
TTGCTGTGGGTCCAATCCTTGATGGGGACGCGGTTGCACTCTTCAACTTTCGCGGAGACAGGGCCATAGAGATAAGCCGAGCTTTCGAAGATGAGCATTTTTCTTATTTCGAGCGGATACCATGTCCCAAGGCGGCCTATGCCGGGATGATGGAATATGACTCTGAACTGCACATTCCGCATAATTACCTGGTTGAACCGCCACACATCGACCACACTATCGGCGAGTACCTCTCCATTTATCACAAGCGGCAAATGGCTATCAGTGAGACTCAGAAGTATGGGCATGTGACATATTTCTGGAATGGGAACAGGTCCGGGAAAATAGACGAAAAACTCGAAGAGTATATCGAGATTCCTTCGGACAGGGTGCCTTTCGAAGAGCGGCCATGGATGAAGGCGGCTGAAATTACGGACAAAACGGTGGAGGCAATCCTTTTGAGACGCTGCGATCTGATCAGGCTCAACTACCCCAACGGAGATATGGTCGGGCATACGGGCGTCTATCAGGCGGCCGGGATAGCGGTCGAATCTGTCGATCTGTGCCTGGGAAGGCTGATGGAAGCCACCCGGAAGGCGGGGGGAATCCTGATAGTCACGGCGGACCACGGCAACGCCGAGGAAATGTTCGAAATCGATGAAAAAAGCAGAACGCCCCAACTCTATCCGGACGGCAAGATCAAGGCAAAAACCGCTCATACGTTGAATCCCGTGTGGTTCATCGTCTATGACCCGACAGGAGACGATTGCATCGTGTTCAACCCGGAAATCAAAGAACCCGGCCTGACAAACGTGGCTTCGACTATCATGCAACTGCTCGGCTTGAAGCCGCCCGAAATCTACGATCCGCCTTTGCTCCTTTTCAGGGAGCAATGCTAATGTCTCAGCCGGTATCTTTTGACGTCGAAAAACCGTGTGGATACCAGTGCAAGGCGGGCAGGGGAGATTATTTGTGGAAAGGACCTTTGTATATAAGATGTCCGGATGGGATGCAGAGATCTATTTGAGGTTTTCCGACGAGCGGACCCAGCCGTCTGTGGATTTGGCCGGGCGCATAGCGATTCCTGATCCTGGACGAATCATGGACTTGGGCTGCGGGCCCGGAAACAGCACGGCCGTTCTTCGGCGGCGCTGGCCCAAAGCCGATATCACGGGCCTGGACGGCTCACCCGACATGATCGCCTCTGCGTCCAGGTCTTACCCTCACTATGAATGGCTCATTGGAGACATTGCAGCCTGGAGTGCCGGGATTCCCTTCGACGTGGTTTTTTCGAACGCCGCGTTGCAGTGGGTGCCGAGCCATGAGGTTCTTTTTCCTCACCTTTTGGCTCAGGTGGCCCCTGGCGGCGCCCTGGCGGTCCAGGTGCCCGCGCACTTCAACTCGGCCCTGCATCGGGAGATTCTCGAAACTGCCGAGGATCCAGCTTGGCGTCACCTCATGGGGCCGGCTCTGAACGCGCTCACCAAAGAACCCCCATCCTTTTACTATAATCTGCTTCGGCCGTTGACGGCGCGCCTGGATATCTGGCAGACCGAGTACTACCACGTCGTTGACAGCCCTCAATCCATTATTGAATGGTTTCGCGGGACCGGTCTGCGTCCGTTTCTGGCGGTGCTCGAGAGTGAAGAGCAAAGGAAGCGATTTGAAGAGCTGCTGCTGGAAAGATACACGCTGGCCTATCATCCACAAAACGATGGCCGAATCCTCTTTCCGTTCCGCAGGCTCTTTATCATCGCTTATCGGGCATAAAGCAGTAAATTCAGTGACTTATTGATTCGGGAATTTGGGCTTGTCCGTAAATAAGCCTCTTAGGGATTGCGCCGGATTTTGAGACTGATTTGGTCGCGAAGATTGAGCAAAACCACAGGCGTAGCCGTGCTACGTCGAGGATTTTGCGATTGAGGAGCGGCCAAAGCCGGCCAAAAGCCGGATGCGGGCGCAAAGGTTTTATTTTCGGACAAGCCCTTAGTCCTTCGATCCCTCGACTCGCTCCATTACCATACATGCGGGATGAAACGGTATTTAACCTTCGCGATATAGGCATCGTAGCCTTTGAGCTGTTCGCGCAACAGATGTTCCTCAAATACCGCTCTCACGGCAATCATGCCAACGAATATCGGTTCGAAAAGCACCCCGTACCAGGAACCGAGCAAAAAGGCCGTCCCCAGAAAGTAAAGGAAACTTCCAGTATACATTGGATGGCGCACATAGCGGTATGGTCCGGTTGACACCACCGTTTGGCCTCGATCTTCCTGGATGCGTACCACTCCCGACAGGTATGGGTTTTCACGATAGGTAAGATAAAAGAGATAGAACGAGAAGAGCAGGACGATAACGCCCACCGCTTGAAGCCATACGGGCATCCGGGACCAGTGAAACCGAACGGCGTCCAGCGGCATCAGGACCAGCCAGGCAAGAAAAACGACGCACAACACTACGAAAAACATCTTATCCCAGGCTTTTTGGGGTCGAAACCTCATGCGCTCTTCGAGCAAACCTGGGTTGTGCCTGAGCAGCCACAGCGTGATGGCGATGCTGGATACGGCGAAAAGCAGCAGGTAGACCCATCCGGCAGCCCAGGCGCATGTGCCGGCAGGAACGAACAAGGCCGGGGCCATGATCAGAAACGTGATTGCTTGCCATAAAAAGGCTTTCGCTCTTATATTCATATGCTGCTACTTTCCATGACTTACAATTTAAGCAGCAGAGTGACACAGGGCCATGCGCCCGTCGCGAGCCTGCTCCCACTATCTTGTTATATTTGACTGCTCGGGGGAAGAGTATGATGGATGGACAACAACGCAGTGATATTCGACCTGTTATGCGGCTCGAAATTATCCTGCAAAAAGACCGGCGAACCGGCAAACGCGTACCCGCAGATCGAGAAAGGACAGTGCATGTCTGCTGTGAATTCGGCCTCCCGGGGCATGGGAGTTCGGACACAAAAATCCAGACATAGGTACTCGTTTGCCGGATTAACCTGCAAATTGGACCTCTACGTTATTATCTTCCGTAGTAGGCAATAAGAGATGCCTTTGCTATCGCATGCTGATTCAGGAAGAATCCCACCATAGCCGGTGATGCTTTCTCGTCTAAATCCAATTTCGCTGTATTGAGAGCATATACCGTGAATATGTACCTGTGAGGTTTGTCTCCCTGTGGAGGGCAAGCTCCACCGAATCCAGGCTTTCCAAAATCTGTTACACTTTGGATGCTGCCTTTAGGTGCAAGATCTTTTTGTGGATTCCCAGCGTCTGCCTTGAGTTCATTGATGTCAGAAGGGATGTTAAAAATAACCCAATGCCACCATCCGCTCCCTGTCGGGGCATCAGGGTCATACACAGTGAACGCAAAGCTTTTTGTGTCCTTGGGTGCGTCAATCCATTTGAAAGATGGTGAAATGTTTTTTCCACTACAGCCAAACCCTGAAAATACTTGGGTTTCCGTCAATTGCCCGCTTAAATCGTCGCTTTTTAATGTGAATCCTTGAGCATATGCACTTTCGATGACAAGAAATCCAAACAAAGCGACCAGCAACGCAATCTTTTTCATCTTGCTTCTCCTTTCTCTTTTTGGGTTATTATCGCCTGATGTATCAGCGGCGAGCGTCATGTGATATAGATTCCAAAATGCAGGGGGCCAGTCACTTCTCAGTCTATGCAGCAGACTATCGGTGGAGGTTCCGGAACGATTCTGGGCCTTTTAGCGCGGCGAAAAAGTTCCCGTGGAAACCGAATGGGATATGATGAGGTACTTCCGCGCGCGCCCTCTCCTCCCATGTCGAGGCGTCCAGGACGAGTAAGAAAGAACGTCCCTTTTGCACATCGAGGACCACCGAAAGGATCAGCCCGTCGTCCTCCTGCCGGGCATCCGGAGCGGCAACGAACACCGGCTCGCCAGGGAAGCATCCCGCCGCATACCATGTCCGAACGGCGTCTGCGTCGAGATCGATCTTTACGAGGTTGTCAAGGAAGTCAGCGTTGCCGTCGTTCGCCTCGTTGCCCGCGCAGAAGAGAAAGCGGTACGGCTGCCCCGCCCGGTGCCGATAGTTGATCCGAGGCAGTTCTAAGTGAGTCTTCAGAAGCAACTGCTCCCTGACTTCAGAGCGGCCGTTCAGATCTACGCTGAACCGTGTGAGCTTCCCTGCGGCCGTCACGGGTTCGGCGGATCGCAGGTGCCGGAGATAGAGTTGGTCGATGATTGTCGGGTCAGGGTAGGCTACAATGTCCACGACGATGGCATCGTCCTTTTCGAAGGCGTTCACGTGGTGAAAGGCAAAGAAGGCGTCGTTGCGGGCTTCCTTGACCACCCGCCCTGTCTTCTTGTCCACGATATGGAACCGTACGCCGCGCACCGGCTCCCACTTGTAGTTGCAGATGAACGGTTTGCTACCGAGCAACAGCTTCAGCGGGTTAACCACGAGCGGGAACTCTGTGAGCACAAGGTAATGCTCGGTCATTCCGAACGAGTGCATGTACGCAGGCCGTTTCACCGGTATGTTTGCCAGGACAGCCTGCCGCCCTGTGTCGGCCTCGATGCTGAAGAGGCGGTATGTGCTCTGCTTGCCGAAGTCGAGGACATAGCTGTAGTGGCAGCCGCGTTCGAAGTCGAAGTGAGGGTGGGCGATGGAGATCTGTCCGGGGAGGCGGTCTCCGGGTCCGTGGTTGTAGTCATAGATGCCGAGCGTCTCCAGCGTCTCGGGGTCGAACTGGATCGGAAGTCTAGTCTCGGTGAAGGCGACGACCTTGTCGGCGAGCTTGTTTACACTGACGTTGCAGTTGTCCGTCAACTTTGGATCGAAGAAATCCGCCACTCGTTCGAACAGCGTCCGGCGTGAATTTGTGGCGAACTCGCCCCGGCTGATCTTCCCCTTCTTCATCGCCTCCCGATACGACTGGCTGTGGAGATAGCGATTAGCGTAGGAAACACGACCGCCGGAGAATGTGAAGGCGTGAAGCATGGCAAGGCCGTCGAACCAGTGGTTATAGCTCCGGTCGCCCACTTCGAATTTGGCCGGGGCCGTTCTCAGGAGGGTACCGCCAAGCCAGGAGGGTAGTGCGCCATGGACCGGCAAGTCTTGTATGCTTGTTTCCCGGTCAAGCGTCGAGAATCCGAGGTAGTAGGGTGATCGGTTCATTGTGCCTCGCAGTTGATTGAAAATATAAACGGATGATATGCACACATGTCGCCGGCGTCAACACGAGAGCTTCCTGGTCCGCTGGGTTCTTTTCTAATGGTGGTAAGGATTCTTTCGATACTGCCAGAGTTTGAGAACAAGCCGGAGGGGCCAAAGGGCCGGAGCAAGATAAGGCCTCCCGCTCCCGCCCCGTCTCGCGGGTGGGTGGGCGGGCTGTCGAGAATGAGCGGTCGGCCTCCGCGCTACGCTATCAGGACTGAGTGCTGAGGACTGAGGACTGAGAGTGAGACCTTTACACCATTGTCGTTTCACTTTTTGGAAGCGCCTCATATTTGGCTTGCCTTCAAACGCACCACGTTTAACGTATGTGCATTCTGCATGGCTGCGCGCACGGTCGCCGCTCTTATCATGTCAAGCGCATTTTTTTTCGAGCAAGGTATTATATAAGTGTATCATACGAGTGATTCCGGGTGACGGTATAAGAGATGAAAAAACGAGATAATGGCATTGTCTACTCGACCGTGCACGGAAGGATGTGCCCCGTCTGCGGCAAGCCTGTGGCAAAGTGCCTATGTCATCAAAAGAAAGTGATTCCTCAAAGCGATGGCATTGTGAGAGTTGGAAGAGAAACGAAGGGACGCAAGGGGAAAGGTGTGACAATAATTACCGGTGTTCCCCTTGATGAAACGAGGCTCGAGGAACTCGGTAAAGAACTCAAAGCAAAGTTTGGTGCAGGAGGTACCGTAAAACGCGGTGTTATTGAAATTCAGGGCGATCACCGGGACCTGTTGCTGGAAGAGCTGCGAAAACGTGGCTGGACGGTCAAGCATGTTGGGGGTTAACTCAGCCCTCAGTCCTCAGTCCTGACTAATTCCTCGGGGGAAGAGTATGACGGATGGACAACAACGTAGTGATATTCGACCCGGTATGCGGGTCGAAATTATCCTGAAAAAAGACCAGCGTACCGGCAAACGAACAGTTGGGACTGTGAAGGATATCCTTACTTCCTCCTCCTTTCATTCACGCGGAATCAAAGTGCGGCTGGAAGACGGCAGGATCGGACGTGTGCAAGGTGTCCTTTCAGATGCATAATAGATGAACTGAATTCACCACGGAGACACGGAGTTAATCAAATTTAAAATGCCAGAAACTACCGGTTGGGTTGTGGAAAGCGCGATGCTGGTAAGCTGCCGCAGATATCTCTACCGTGAGCTCAGCAGTACGATCCCATTACGCGGAATCGGTTGACCAAGACCATGGGGATCCACCCCCTCCGCCTTACAGAGGGCGCGGTGCGCCCCGAAAGGCTTCTACACTCGAAGAGCGCATTCCGGCCATATTGGTTACTTCGGATCCCGAACTTACATCCGCCTTCGAAAGGCTGCTCCCGTTTGCCGATCTAATCTCCTCCAATGTCTTCATAGGCTCACTTCATCAGAGGGAATCTTTTCAGCTTACTTAATGCCGAAATAATAGAGTCCTTTGCCAAAAGCTTTGCAGGTAAATATCTGTGCACCTTCACCACCATCCCCGTCATTGGTTACAAGATACATGTCGTCGGTACCCGGCTTGATAGCCATACTGGTTGAACGCATATTGTGCTCTTTATCTCTGCCGGGAAGCAAAATCTGGCCTATTGGATTACCGTTTTTATTGAATACCAGATATCTGCCCTGGTCGTAAATCGCCACATAAACGTTGCCCGCGCTGTCGACGCGCATCGAGTCGGCACCGAGACAGCCGGTGAAACGATAGGGTATTGACGTGCCAAACGGAGCAATAGTAGTTGCGTCAGTCAGCGACACCCTGTACAATCTGTTCCCGGCCGTTTCGTCTGTCCAGAGGGTTTTTCCATCGGGACTCAGCGCAACACCGTTGGCAATAGCCATATTAGGCAAAATAGGAGTAATAGTTTTATAATCCGGCGGCGAAACATAATAAACTCCGCCTGTGGGATTAGTTGCACTGCCATGGAAGTCAGTAAAGTAAAAGCCGCCTTTGTCGTCAAACACCAGATCATCCACCAGATAACCTTTGCTCGTCGGAATAATGGTCTCCATCCCGGATCCATCAGGTTTGATCGCCACTACACTGCCTACTTTGAAATCACCTAAACAAGCAATGAAAATCCGACCGTCTTTATGAATAGCAAGCCCGGCTGACCCAAGCTTGTTTGCGCCGAGGACAGTTGATAAATGTTTATCTGGTGTAAGTTTAAATACACTGCCGCTCCAAACATCAACAAAAAAAAGATTTCCATTGCGGTCAAACACTGGGCCTTCCAATTGGAGGCCCTTATCAGACACTTTAAAATACGGCTCGGCAACGACAGTGGGAAGATTCCTCTCATTCTCCGGAATTGGACTGGGGGTCATCGTACTGTCATTATGTATCAATGCTGGAGCAGCCAGTGCAATAGCTACGCCGCTCACCACAGCGATAAACATGAACACCACCGTCATTGTAATAGCTAAATTAGACTGATATTTTCCCATTTAACTCTTCCTTTCGTCGAATAGTTTTGAGCCACTCACGAATTAACCCCCGCCTGCCGAACAAGCGGTTCAAATCCGCACCTTCTCCAGCCACATCAGTGGTCAATCATCAATTTTGTTACGTACGGTACAACATTTTGTCCAGTTAATGCAAAAGGTATTGCAGAATTCCATGTCGCAACCCAGCCCGTAGATGCGGAGCGGGTTCCCTATCGAAACCAAACCAAACAGACCGGACCCTGGAGTGCGTGGAGTAGAGAAGGTAGAAACCGGGACAAGTGGCTGTCTCGTGTCTGTAAACCTTGCAGCGTTTTAGCAAAAAGGATTGATTGCAGGGCCTTCCTGAAGCGTCCTGGGCGGCATTCTGAATGAATAGTCAAGGCTTTGCGCCTTCGTTACTGACTCTATTACTTCTCAGCCGCAAAGTCGGAAATTTTCCTTGACAATAGGCAAACGAGCAACTGAATTGACCACGGAGACACAGAGTTCATCAAATTTAAAACGAATTTAGGAATTTAGGGATTCAATTCCTCAATTCGCCAATTCCCTAATCCATCGCCATTTCCGTTAATCCTGTCTGAAAAACTTTTATCTGAAGTAATGGTTCATTGGCGTCTTCGCGTGAAAAATTCACACGCTCTGCAAGATGTGGAAAAATTTTAAAACAGTCTTCTATCCAAAGACCTGTATTGAATCGCCTCGAGCAGGTGAACGGAAAGGATGTTCTCCGCTGCTTCCAGGTCCGCTATGGTCCTGGCGACTTTTAGTATCCGGTGATATGCGCGTGCGCTCAGGCCCAGTTGACGGACCGCCCGGTCCAGGATTGACTGCCCGGCGTCGTCGAGCCGGCAGAATTTTTTCAGGTGCTTGGGCTTCATCTGGGAATTTGAGTAGACCCCCTCGCCGGGAAGCCTCTTTAGCTGAATCTGCCTTGCCAGCAACACCCGTTCGCGCACGGCCGCAGACTTTTCCGACTCTCCTTCCGTGCGCAACTGCTCGTATTTGACCGAAGGGACCTCGATGTGCAGGTCGATCCGGTCAAGGATCGGTCCCGAAATCCTGCTCCGGTATTTCATTACGGCCCGCGGCGGGCAGACGCACGGCCTTACCGGGTCGTCCGAATAGCCGCACGGGCACGGGTTCATCGCGCCCACGAGCATGAACCTTGCCGGGTAGGTGAGGGCGATCGCAGCCCTGGCTATTGTAACCCGCCCGTCTTCGAGTGGCTGGCGCAGAAGATCGAGCAAGTTTCGCCGGAATTCGGGGAATTCGTCGAGAAAGAGGACCCCGTTGTGGGCGAGGCTGACTTCCCCCGGCTTCGGCATGTGGCCGCCGCCGACCAGCCCGGCGTCGGATATGCTGTGATGAGGCGCGCGGAACTGGCGCTTAACGATGAGCGGGTTGTTATTGAGCATTCCGGCTACGCTGAATATCTTGGACGTCTCCAGCGCTTCGTCGAAGCTCAGCGGCGGTAGGATCCCGGAGAGGCGCTGGGCCAGCATCGTCTTGCCGGACCCTGGCGGACCGATCATGAGCACGTTGTATCTAGAATAACTACTTATCAAAGGATTCTCTCGCTGCCGGGATGGGGGCGGTATTGCTTGCGCCTCGCTTTCTCGTCCTCAGCGAGTGCGAGAGTAACCTGCGTTGGGATAGGCTCGCAAGGGATTTCAGAGTTCCGGAACTTAACAGGAACTATTTCGAAAGAGCTTGCAATACCTTTTCGTGTTTGAGATCATGAAAGATGGAGTCGGAAGTTCAAATCCTCTGGCCCAGATTTTTTAGATGAAGAATCCAATAGTTAACGGCATCTTTTGCCAAAGGGTTCACGGGGGTACACAGTGACTATGCCTTGGTTCTGCCCTGTTTTGTACGGCACTGGAATCCCGAAAAAAGGATGAATTGCTTCTGAGGGAATCATCTGTGAAATCATCCAATGGAAAGAAGTTACCGACTGATAGTGTCGTCAGGCTGTATGAGATTTTTCATTCAAAGAACTGGCATTCCAATGATGAATTCCCGAGTTCAGGCGGAAAGTTGTTTGAAAGGTTTTGCCGTTTATTGGAGCGTCTGGAAGTGGACGAACAGGATCTCATTTTGACTTTGACTGAGGATTTTTTAAAATATTGGGAGTTGCATTATCCTATCTTGATGGAAAAGGCATTGGCGAGAGTCCCTATTGCATACCTGCAAAAGTTTAGGAAAATTTACTTGCTGCCGATTGTTGCGTCGAAAGATTTGGAGATCGGGAGCGGAAAGAGTGGACATCATCTTCTCTATAGCACAGAACATATAGTTTTCGCTCGAAATGATAGATATGCAACCATACGGAATAAGGTCGCTCAGATCGCAAATATAGAGGCCCTTGGAGAATCACTCAGTGGAAGAGCTGATTGCTTGATTATGTTCCTAGATGATTTTATCGGAACTGGCAAGACAACAATTGACTGTCTTTTCGACTACTGGACTAAATATAGAGTGAGCACAGATGAGGTGGTGGTAGTTGCTCTGGTAGCTCAGAGACAGGGTTTGGTGTGTCTGGACCGACACTATTTCAAGGCATATGCTGGTATGGTTCGAAAACGTGGCATTTCGGATTCTCAGAGATTGCCGGACATTGAAAAAGCACTGTCGATCATGGACCGAATTGAGAAGCGAGCTTTCAGTTCAAGGAAGTATTACAGAGGATTTGGGCAGTGCGAAGCATTGGTTTCGATGATCAGGACACCAAACGATACTTTTCCCGTTTATTGGATGACAAGAGGCAGGCATGGACAGCCATGGCCTGCTCCTTTTGGGAGGTACATGTGAAGATAGCCGATTCTCACCTGAGGCTGCTGCTTCGGCTCATTGCAGGAAGAGGTTCTATCGAACCTCTACTTAAGCGTGGGCTGACGTATGCGCAGGTCTGGAATCTTATCGGGGAAGCTCTTGATGGTAAACTAATAATCAAGGTGGACCAGGGTTATGTCCTGACAGCGCTTGGAACAAAGAGAATGCGGTCAGATCCTGAGACGGGAAAATCTCGTAGTGACGGCGGGTGGATACTGCCGGAAGAAGAATCAAGGATTGAAAAGAAAGCGTCAGAGGATGTATACTTGCCGCATCTCAGGAAGTCATCCTTTAAGATATAGGGAGCCAATTAGTCTTATGTGGCTTGTCCACAGGGGGTGGTGAGTCACCATCCTAGGAAGAACTTGGCTTCGAGCCACGCTCGGTCTCACTTCAGTTCGCAATGGAATTGCGAGCTTCAGTTCGCCCGAGCGCCTCGGCAAAGATTCCAAATCTTTGCCTCGGCCGGTCAGGGACTGATAGCTTGAAAGCGATCAGGCCTGACCGGAGATACACACAGAGACGTAATTGGCTCCCTATTTACCCGTTATTGCCCTTGCAAATGTGGATGAAAGAGATGCTGGATTGGGCAAAATACTCGAAGAGCTTTAAACGGGAGGCCCACAAAGCGGGTTATGATGACCAGTATATAGAGAAATGCCTCAATTATGCGAAATGCCTCTCTGAAAAGGGCCTTCCGATTATCTATGACCAAGAACATTTAGCTGCACTGACGGGATACAATATAGAGTACCTTCGGAGAGCTTCAAATGCTCCTAACTTATTTTACCGTAGATTCAAGATTCCAAAGAAATCACGAGGTTTCAGAGAAATTAGCGAACCATTACCGAGCCTGAAAGAGATCCAACAATGGATTCTCAACAATATTCTTTACCAATGTACAGTCAGTAAGTTTGCAAAGGCTTTTAAACACCAATGCTCGATTCGAGACAATGCCAGGTTTCATAGAGGCCAGAGGAGTGTACTATCTTTAGACATCAAGAACTTTTTTTCATCCATTCCTACCAGTAGAGTTTTCACATTTTTTAATAACTGCGGATATAGCAAAGAAGTAGTAACTATGCTTACTAATTTATGCACATCAAATAACGCTCTTCCTCAAGGAGCCCCAACAAGTCCTGCTCTATCCAATTTACTTAGTATGCGCATGGATAAGCGATTATCTAAATATGCACTTAAACGGAAGTTACGTTACACGCGATATGCTGACGATCTAACATTTTCTGGCGAATGTGATGTTGGTTCTATAATCCGTATCGTATCTACTGTGTTGAAAGATGATGGCTTGCAATTAAATACAAACAAGACACATCTTATGAGGCCATGTTCTAGACAAGTAGTAACCGGAATTATTGTCAACAAGAAAATGCAGGCTCCGCGCGAGATTAGACGTAATCTTCGACAGGATATTTATTACATAGAGAAGTACGGTCTAGATTCACATATGCAAGCGACGGGAAGAACCCGAGCTGGCTATATAAACCATCTTCGTGGAATAGCTAATTTTATATTATTCGTCAACTCGAAGGATAGGGACGCCAAGCATGCCATCGAGGTCATAGCCGATATAACTTGAGCTGTTCATTGAACTCCCTAGTCAAAAGGCATAACATTGCACTTAAGATTACGGCTTTTGTAGCAGCAGAACTAAGTAGGAGTTGGATATTTTTTGCTTCAAATCCGTGAAGTCGTACAGCTTCTGTGAAGCCTTCCGCATCGGCTTCCGCATGCCTAACTGGATTCATTCCACTATCAAGGTAAGTTTCAATCCCGATTACAAGAGCGAACTTTTCTCCATTTAAGCCCTCATTAAACAAACAAGCTCTCCAGATCACTTTGCGACTGCATTTTTCTGGCCTTCTCGCGGGTGGAAGGGTTATTCATATCGGCTATTTGGAGTTGTTGTCCCTTCTTGCGGCCGATAATCAGGCGTGAAAACTCCATTCCATGATCGTCTGCAAAGACGGCGAGACCCTTTGCCTTCGCCCAAGTATCGACCCGGCTATCGTCGTGAGGTTCAAGGACATCCACCTCGTAGCCCTTGCCCTTCTTGCGCACGATAATGAAATCTGGATAAAACGGTTTTGCGCCACCCAATTCATATGGGACACAAAACGCCCACTCCCGGCGGGGTAGGTTCCGCAGCCAACCCACTGCGCCCTCTTCCTGCATTGCAGCTTCCAAGAAAGGTTTCTCCCACCCGTTTAGGTCTGCCTGGAAATCCCCCTTGGCATCACAATACATGTGATTCTTCCATTTCTCGCCAGTGGGCTTCTCCACGATTTTTTCCGGAAGTTCCCAAGGTTGCTGTTCTGGTTTACCACTTGCTTGAATCAATGCCTGGAAGCGTGTTTTCTCCGCAGCGGGCAATTTTTGAATGGCTGCATAATGTTCCTTCCAAAGCCTATCAAATTCCTTACGCGCCTTTTTTTCCAACACCTCCAATGTTTCCGGGTGTTGTGTCATCGCGAACAGCTCTAGCTTTGCTTCATTTGGCTTGGCGTGATTGTGATAACGTTTCCAATAGGTTCGATGTAAACCCTCGCCCGCTGCAAGCATGCGCCCCGTGGCATCAAAGAGCTGGTCAATGTTCTCTTCAGATAGAACCATGCGTACACTCGTGCGGTTTGTCACGGTCATATGGCCGATTGCTACCCGCGTCACGTCCACTTCGATTTCACCACCTTCGCGCACCGCTTTGTCCCAATTTGGGTTTTTGGCTGCAAGAGTCTCGCGCACGTCATGGAGCTGCCTCGTTAGAACATCACGGAGTTTTTCGTCTGCGTCCTGGTTTACTCCTTTATGTACCAACATCCCGGCAAGGCGTAGTGCACGTTTGATGTCACCCATTTTCGGAGCGCGGTTCACAGAGTAAGTCGGCCGCGTCTTTAAATAATCGAAGATTGCCGTCATTGCGGGATTCCTGGGATATTCCACTGCTCTCGTTTCTACACGAGAAGGCAAACCCTCTTCTGCATCTGGACTACGCAACCGGGTCAACACACTCTCTAAAGCGTCCGCATCATAGTGGGGAAGAAACAATTCGACGGTGTTCAGCACTTCATCGCTTTCGATTCTCCGTGCCAATGGGGTGCGGATCATCCGGCCGACTAGTTGAGCAATGCTCGTCGGGTCTTGTGCACGACGAAAGCTCATCATCAACTCAGCGCGTGGGCAGTCCCAGCCAGTCGAGAGGGCCGTCTTGAAAAACACTACTTTGACTTCACCGTCATCCTGGATGCGTGATGCTTCAATCTTGCGAATTACTCGTCCACCAGCATTAATCTCGCCCTGGTCCTGGAAACAATGGACAATCTCATTGAGAGCAAGCGTGCCCACATGTCGTTCAATTACCCTCACCACATCGGATAAATTCGTTCGTGTCAGTGTGTTTTCCGACCCGTCCTCCACCTGGACGACGAGAATAGGCCGAACAATCTCTTTCTCCTTCTCTTTTTCGCAGTAACTTGCCCAAATTTTGGTAAAATGCTTCCAACGTTCTGCTGAGTGCTCAAGCAATGTCAGGTCGCTTTGGGCATTCGTCCTCGGATTGTGGACGATGATCAGGTCTTTTAACAAACCACTTGAACGGACATCTTCAGGGGTTATGTTCACAGGGCGTTGAGTTCGATCCGTATTACCTAGGAGGGCTGTAAATCGTTGAGGTGTGGCACTCATGCCCAATACTAGCGGCACTGGTGGCAATCCATCTATCACAGAACCGAGGATAAATTTCTGCATGATTGGCGTTCGGGTTCGGTCGTTTATCGTAGCTCCACGATGCGCCTCGTCAATAATCAAAATGAAATCCTCAGGCCCCAGTGCAACAGTGTTGGCGACCGTTTGCCAGAATGTGTATTCCCGCTTATCGCCGCCTTGGGCCAGTCGTTTGTCTTTTCCCAGCAGTTGAGTATTTATGAAATAAACGTGCCCACCATGCAAGTGCTCCGCTTTGAAGTTTTCGCTGTCGATAGTAATCATACGATGGAATGGCAGATAATCGCATGCCCACAGCAGTTTGTTCTTGCTCTGCACATTCAGCTCTGGCGAGTCTGAGAGCCATAGAAAGACTGTATCGGGTCGTGCCGGGATACCCTCTCCGCCGCCAAAGGTCTGATCAATTACCGCAGCAATGGTAATGGTCTTACCGGAACCTGTTGGTGCGCTCAGGACAATGGCTTCACATTCGTTATCTGATACACTCAGGCGGGCTTTTCCAAGCTTTGTAAGTATTTCACGCGCCGCTATTTCCTGAAAAGGTTTTAATTCAACTTTCATTGTACCCCCGGCCTAAGCAAGTAATTCCGGCGTATTCAATCGGAAATTCTCCAAATAGCTCTTATATAGTTGAACACACTTGTAATTGCGACCGAGCGTGTGACGCATTGTTGCAAAATTTTCCTCTGAGTCCGTCACGAGAAAAATCAACTTAATGTCTTTTCGTGCCGCAACCTTCTCCCGGAAACTACGGAAATCCTTTTCTTTGAGCAATACTGCGTAAGGAGATTGCTTTGGTATGAACCAGGCTCCCGATCCCTTTGAGTCTTCACGCTCACCCTCGCATCCGGCCATCATCCATAAGATGGGCAAAATGCCTTGAAACGCATCCCCCCGAGCGACTTGTGCTGGATCAAGAAAATCCAGCCAGAAGTATTCAAGATTCTCACGAAAACCCTCGGCTAACCTTATACGACTTCTCTCACCGTTGAAACCCAGATAAGAACCTGCCAAAACGGCACCATCATCTCGTTTCCCATTAATCGCATGTTTGCATCTCGGCCACGTCACGCTCTGACAGATTCCGTCTGCTTCATAAGCTTCATCACCGGGAAAGTAACCTTTAAGAGCAAAAGCCTTCGCCGCCTTCTCTCCTGGCTCGTTGTTACTCACCAAAATGGATCGTCTCGACCCGCCAAGTTGAGCATTGATGAGCGCAAGAGCGTGAAACGTAGTGCCCGAGCCAGCAAAGAAATCGAGCACTAAAGCATTGGGTCTCTGCGCTACTACAGCTAAGAGGGCGTCGCGAACAGCGTAAAGAGCCTTTGGAAAGGGAAATGCGTTCCGGCGACCAAGAAGGTGATGTAATAAGGTCGTTCCGTGTGTGCCAGCATCATGGCGAGAGTTCCACCAGACGGTCTTTACTTGTTTGTTCTTATTCTTGGGATACCAAACATTTAGTGTCCATGTTTTGGTTTTCGGGTCTTGCCTTCCGAGCACGAGGCGTTTTTCTTCCAATCGTTTTCTCATGCTTGTGGCTACAAAACGCCAACATCGCTCGTTACCATCTTTATCAATTGGCCAAACTGGTGTGAGATTGCGCTTCGATCTTAAATTAGGTTTTTCCGGCAATGGTATTGAATCACCAATTTCAACCACCTTCTTTGCATCTGTATCAATATAAATAGGATAGAATTGATTCCACCGCTGATGACGATAACTCGACTCATTTCCACGTCGCCTAGCATGGCGAAGCTCCCATTGATCCGCTTCCTCGGGAGGGAAAGGCCGATCCCAAGCCTCCATATCTATTTCATCAATAACTTCATCTTCGCCTTCAGCTGGTAGTTCCTCTTCCTCTTCCTCTTCCTCTTCATCCGCTTCCATAACTGTTGCGAGGTCAGCAAGATAGTTACCGTTGATAATTGGGGCACCAGTATTAGGGACACAAAATAAAGCGTATTCTTCGGTGCGGGCAAAGTTTATCTTACCAGTGCCTTTTGGATTGATTATTATTGTTACTGAGTGTCGGAGATAATTATCGAATGTCTGCTCTAGAAGCATTCCTAAGTGGTAAATTTCGTTTTCATCTACAGTGACGATCAAGACCCCATCTGATTTTAATAATCGCTTCGCCAATGTGAGGCGTTTTTTCATCATGGAGAGCCATTTCGAGTGACGGAAGGAATCAGTCTTATCAATATAATCGTTGTTATACTTCCAATCTCGTGCGCCGGAGTTATAAGGCGGATCAATATATATGACGTCCACCATCTCCTCGTAGCAGTAGAGTAAAAGCTGGAGAGCATGGAAATTATCGGCATTAATAAGCACATGCCACGGTCTATCAGACCCGCCGCGTTTTACACGGTCGATGGGTACTAGAGCAGGGTAAATCGGATCACCAAAGTTTCGTACCGCAACTAATTCCGTGATAGAAAATGTTTTGGTAGTCTCATCAGGCGTTGGAGAATCCTCGATAACCAACTCACATGTAGCCTCGCTCCTTTGCACGCGTTTCACGCGCCAGAGTCGATTACCCATTTCATTCTTTAGGGCCACCACCTCACCCTCACGTATGGGCGAGTGTGGCAGCCGCACCATTTCTGGTAAATGTTCTTCGAAGACGAGACCAAACTTCTTCGTCTTCTTCAGCGCTTTCACTTCGGCACCAATGGCATTTCGAAGGCGCTCGTTCGGGATTTGCGCAATTAGGTCTTCAATCTTTGCCATTCTGCGTTCCATCCAAGATAAAGAATGCGGTTTTCAAATGATCCCCTGTGTTTTGCGTGACGCAATTTTGCTCACCTCAGATGCTTATCAGCAGGTTGGTCTTTCTTCAATGTGTGTAAATTTTATTGTCTCACTAAAGGAATTTGATTTAAAGCACATTCTCGCACGTTCTGAGAGGTGTTTATAGCATGTTTAGCCCCATTGTTCGGCCCCGTTATGGGATTTATAGGCACTAATTTTTCATATGTATTACGATATCCAAAGATATAGTATTGACAAGTCACCTGGATTGTGCTATAAAAGTTGACAGGATAACGATTTGAGTTACAGCAAAGGAGGGTGAGATGCAGGCTTTCGGGTACGTCCGGGTGAGCGGCAAGGGGCAGGTTGACGGGGACGGGTTCACGCGACAGGAAGAGACGATCACCAGTTATGCCGAGAAAGCAGGGTATCAGATTGTCCGCTTCTTCCGTGAGGAAGGCGTCTCAGGGACAAAGGGCGAACTCGACAGGCCAGTCTTTCAGGAGATGATGGAAGAGGTTCTCCGCAATGGTGTCAAGACTATCATCGTTGAGCGGCTGGACAGGCTAGCACGCGAATACAGGGTGCAAGAATCGCTTCTGATCTATCTTGCCTCGAAGGATGTGATCCTGATTAATGCCAGTACAGAGGAGAATGTCACTGAGGCTGTTCAATCTGACCCGATGAAGAAGGCGCTGATCCAGATTCAGGGTATTTTTGCAGAGCTTGAGAAAAGCCTGCTTGTGAAGAAGCTGCGGAAGGCCAGAGAGCGCAAACGTGAGCAGGGAGAAAAGTGCGAAGGTCGGAAGTCTTACGCCGAGGTGAAGCCTGAAATCCTCGAAGAGATAAGGGCACTGAGGCGCAAGCCGAGGAAAGGCAAACGGCTTACGTATCAGGAAATAGCAGTGCGTTTGAACGAGAAAGGGCTGACGACGGTTGGTGGGAAGCCGTTCACTGCAACGAACGTTGGGAAGATCATCTTCGGCATGAAGTAGTGTGAGGGGGGGTAATAAACTTTCCAACTGTTCTGGCAGCCGAGCTGATGACACTGTTCGCGCAAGATCTCAAAATTTTGAGCAAAAAAAGGTCTGCCAATCAAAAACAAAGGATTTCTATGGCAAAAGAACTGATAGCCAAAACCTATGCTTTCATCCGCGATAGTGCGGAACAGCAGGATCTGGAAGGGCAACACCGTGAGATTGAGTGCTATTGTGCGACACACGGTATACGAATTGATAAATGGCTGCTGGTAGAGATATCAAACCGCAAAACACTCCGGAAACGCCGGTTTGAACAGTTGATGCCCCTGCTCAAGGAAGGCGACACGCTGATAGTGGCAGAATTATCCAGGCTTGGGCGCAGCATCGGCGAGGTATGCAAAATAGTCACCGATCTGGCGGAGAAGGAGATCACTTTTATTGCCATCAAACAAGGCATACAGATTAGCCATTGGCAGGAAGACACACGGGCAAAAATGACGACGACCATGTTTGCCGTATTTGGCGATCTCGCGCACGAACTCATAAGCGAGCGGGCAAATACCGAGCTTGCACGGGTGAAGGAAAAAGGATGGAGTGCAAAGGCAATCGAAGGGCGGCGTAAAGGCAACGCCAATAGTGCAACCGTCCGGGCACGCAAGGCGGAAGAGTACGCACAGAAGATGGCTCAATACATACGGGATTACCGGCGCCAGCACTATACATTTGCCGAGATATGCGAGAGCCTTGAGAGATCGGGTATTTTGACACCGAGCGGCAAGCAGCGGTGGCATCCGCAGACGGTAAAGAGCTTGGTTGACAGGCTGGCATGAAATAAAAGTGCACGTAATCCGTAAGGGGTGTCTCAAAAAACAATATGGTACTAAGTATAAGTCATCGCACGCGCACGACTGGCATTCACAAGCATGCCGGGCGTTCCAGCATGGCGCACCTTGGCCCGCTATCGGGCTGCAATTTAGCGATAATTCGCCCCGTACAGCACTCTCCCCAACATTTGCAACCTATGTTGTAAATCTGACAAATTGAGACGTAGAACAGGCCCCTGCCAAAAACTTTGCTCCAGCCTACAAGATAAATTGACTTCCGGCACGTTCGCAGTAAAATTGTGTCGGTTCATTTTTGGCACCTATTACCAGTACGTCTTCATGCAATACGTACACTTTCACACGTTTCAGAAGAAAAAATCGATTGTAGAGCGAAATAGACGTGTTTGGGCCTGTGTTTAAAATGTCAGCCTGAGTCGAATCATAAGCACAAAGGGGACTGTGATGTTCTCAGTGCAGGCTCTGCTCCAATCTCTGCGCAAACTTTTCAAGAGTAATCCCGACAGCCTGGCAGATGGCCCTGATCTCCAAAATATCGAGCATTCTTTCCCCATTTTCATACTTGCTTACAAAGGATTGTGGCGCACCCAGGCGCTTCGCAAGGTCAACTTGGCGCAGGCTGGCATCGACCCTGATCTGGCGGAGCAGCGCCTGAACCTTTTCCTGCTGGGCTGAATAGATGCTTTTCTCCATGGACGAAGAGAATAGATGAGGCTTGCGGCATATCCCAAAATAGAATATTGAATAGTAAATATCGAATCCGCGTGGCTTGTATTGGTTTGGGAGCAATACGCAAGAGAAGCATTGTCTGAATTTCCTCCCAAATGAATCACCGAGAAGGAGAAAGCATGAAAAAGAAAATCGCGGTTGTAGCAATAGCAATCAGCGTGTTCGCGGTTTCTGCGTGGGCAGAAGAGTCCGTTCAGGGGTGGATCAAGACAAAGAAGAAAGGCCCGGATTACGTCACAGCCATGGAAGAGTGTCAGTACGAAACTGTGAAGTATTGCAAAGGAGATGCGCACACTGCGGTCGGGTTCGCCGCCGCCATCTCCGATCCCCAAGAGTTACAGCGTGAAATGGCCCTCTTCAATCAGTGCATGAAACTGAAAGGTTGGATTCGTACAAGCGAATAGAAGGCAGCAAAGTTTGTCGGCAGAAATCTGTACAGGGGGCTATCATGTGGTGGCGTGCGCTGCTGGCAAAAACTGGACGTAATGCATACAGGTTTTTGATAATCTGGAACAAGAGACTGGATTGTAGACGCTTAACTGTATCGAACCTGATTGATCCAAAATGGAGACGGCTGATGAAGAAGGCCCAATTGTTCCTCGCAGCAATAACAGTGGCTGTGGTGCTGCCGGTATGCGTGGAAGCTGGAAGCGTTCCGAATGGTGGGATCGCTTGTATCCGCCCTGATACTTTAGAGACATTTTCGCATTTCATTGGAGGCTACGGGAGGTCTGCATCCGATACCCAGACAATTGATGGGATGCTTCAGGACGGCCAGTGCCGAAAACTAGAGCCGGGGACAAAGTACAAACAAGTCGGGTGGACCCAAGTATGGGTAGATGCAGTCGGGCAGAAAGTTGGTACCCCTTGCGTTGAGATACCGGGCCTTCCGGGTAGATGGTACATTTTAGGGATTCAGTGTGTCGGTGATAACAATGATGATGAAGCATGGCGTCCCCAGCAGTAAAAAGGCTCCGACTTCAGGCGACAGGTGGGTTCATTATTGACCGGGGCAACAATAAAATAATTGGGTTTTGTGGTTAACTGTGTGTACATGAACCCATGTCCTAATTGTGAAAGGGCGCTTGAAAGAGGGTCAAAACATGAGAATTTTTTTCAGTTAAAGAACAAGCTACATCCTCCTCATAGCCGATGTCCGTCACAAGAATCTCAGAGCGAGCAGATTATCAAGATTTATGTTCACTCCAGGAAGATTTTTCAGGTTCCGACATACCTAAAGTCAGTGAAAAAGGATAAAATATATATGTGACGAAACGACGAAAGGCGAAATCCCAGTGATGCCAATGTGCCGCAATGAGAGTTGGCCTTTCACGGGTAAGGGTCCGATATTTTTGTGAATCCTGGAAATATTTTCGAATATGGGAAATTAGTATTGTGGTATAATGTCAATGATTCAATCTGGGGATAGGGCGCGACTCGCGACTGCGTCCGACAAAGCGGGAAACTTCTCGCCCGCTTTCCCCTGACTCCAAAATGAGAAGCCCAAGAGAGAAGGTTGGACAAGAAATGGCAAGCCAAAAGCACTCCAAGCAAAACACCGTTGTTCGCAAATTGAACCAAGAGTATCTGGACGAACTCGACGAGTTCGATTTGTTCGCGGCCAGTGCCTGCGTGAACGCAATCCCGGATCTGCCGAACACGATGCGGGCAATCACTGACCCGTATCCGGGCAAAGAGATTCTTGCACACAGTTTCATGAGGGCAATGAACCGTGTCCCCGGGAGTGAGCATGAAATCCTGGGCAAATTGATGTCGGCAGTGCAAGAGGTACTCACCGAGGACGATGATGCATACATAGAACAGGAAGCACACCTGATAATAGAGATTTATGAGGGCTTGAATTCGCCCCAAATACGAGAAAAAAAAATGAAGGCGAAGTCGGCGAGAAATCAGAAAGACTTCTGGAGCTACCTTTTAGAACCGGGGACCTTCACGCAAATCCCTAACATTCTGTTCTACAAGCTCGTTTTTGGCCTGAGAACACCACTATTTCTGCTCATTTGCAGGCAAACCTTTGGATGGCCAGAGCGACTCAAAGACATCCCTCCCCCTTCCAATAAGGTATATAGGCTCTGCTGGGAATGGCCAGGGAACGAAGCTGTAGCGGAAATATTGGGAATGAAAGAGGATAGACACTATATTTCAACGTTGAGACGTGACCTAATTACCCGTCAAGAGATTATTGACTGGGGCAAATATGTAGGCCCTAATTTTGCCCTATTATCGACCACGAAGTCGGTGATTGATTTCCTTAACGAGCATCACCAATGTCGTTTAGAACCAGAAAGTGGAGAATGGATAAAACGTGTTGAAGCTTTTGCCGAAGAACGACAGTTGGAGCTAAAGTCAATCAAGACTTCCTTAGTAAGATTTTATGAACACACTCAGAGGCTACAAGACTTGGCTGCTTTCTCGATTGGAGAACACATGTATTGTTCACCCTTAGCCGACTGGCTATTTCGTTTTGGAAAAAATGATTCGTACGAGGACTTTCGTGTGATGCCCGAAGGATGGTGAATTGTTGTAATAAAATTACAACATGCCGAAGCTGAATGTTGTACAAAAATTACAACGTATTCAAGGAAAGTTGTAATAAAATTACAACACATGTTGTAGAATTATTACAACATACGTTGTAATAAAATTATACACGTGTCCAAGGTATTTTATTGATATTATTGCAGAAAATCTCAGTAATCCACCTCTAAAGAAAGAGAAAGAAATTGAAAGAAACTTTTCTTAAATATAACTTATTACTACTTCTAAAAGAAGTAGTAATGCAAGTCGAACCAGGTAAACCTGGTTCGACTATAGGGTGACTTTCATTTAATAATTTTGGCAAGGAATGTTTTGAAATGCCTGCTTTTAAACAGACATTTACCAAACTTCCTGTCCAAATAAGATTATGCGCGCCTGCTGCTTGCCATATCATGCAGCCTCGCCGCGACTGAGACAAGGAGGGAACAAAGATGCGACCTGCCGCCCTGCCAATCAGTATTACGCCGCCGCCTAAATGCTATAGCTATTGCCGTTTTTCGACTCCTGAGCAGAGCCAGGGAGACAGTCTGCGTCGTCAATTAGAATACGCGAACACCTTTGCCGATAAAAGAGGCTTACGACTTGATGACACCCTGTCTCTGCGGGATTTAGGGCTTTCCGGCTTCCGGGGTGACAATAGGACCAAGGGCGCACTGGGCCAATTTCTAAGACATGTTGCAGCGGGAAGAATTGCACGAGGGTCTATCCTGATCGTTGAATCACTCGACCGCCTTTCGAGGCAAGAGATTCTGACAGCCCTGAATCTTTTCACTGAAATAATTCAGGGCGGGATTAAGATTGTTACGGCAATAGATGGCCAGGAGTACAATGAAGAAAGTATCAATGCAAACCCAATGCAGCTAATGTTGTCCCTTGTAGCGATGACGACTGCCCATGAGGAAAGCTCGAAGAAGTCAAGACGGTTAGGGAAGGCATGGGAGGGAAAGCGCGAGAAGGCCCTTAGCGGTGAAAGGAAACTCACTGCAAGGGCACCTGAATGGCTCAAGTTATCTGAAGGTAAGAAGCACTTCGAGATCATTCCTGAACGCGCAAAAGTAATCGAGCAGATTTTCCAAATGAAGCTTGCCGGAGTAGGGAAGGCAGCTATGACGAGAACCTTGAACAAACAACAGGAATGGATTCCGGGACGAAAAGGGAATGAGAGGGGCTGGCGGCCCAGTTATATACAGAAAATCCTCTTGAACCGTTCTGTTATAGGAGAATGTCAACCCCATAAGCTTTCAATTGTTGACGGCAAAAAGGCGCGGGTACCCGTTGGCGACGCTATCTTAGGCTATTACCCACGCATTATCTCAGATGAACTTTTTTATGGCGTCCAAAAGCAATTCGAGAAGAATAAGCTTTTGGCGGGGAACGGCGGGGGCAAGACTGGGAAATGCAACAATCTCCTGCCCTATATTACCAAGTGTGGTTATTGCGGCGCGCCGATGACGTTTGTAAATAAGGGCGAGGGGGGAAAATACCTTGTTTGTGATGATGCAAGGCGTGGCCGGGGGTGCAAGTATGGTTCTGTGCATTATGAGGAAGTTGAGCATTTGGTGCTGGAGTACTGCAAGGGATTGAAAGCACGCGATCTTTTTCCAGAGGGTAACAAAACTGCTGATGAAGTGGACTCGCTCAGAAGCAATCTTATGGCAATAGAAGCGAGAATTTCTGAAGCACAATTGCAGATAGAAAATCTCACCGATACCATTGCCTCAACAACTGACAAAAGGGTGCGGACAATTCTCAATTGGAAGCTCAGTGCGATTCTTGACAGCAGGGAGAATCTTGAAGGCCAAAAGGCAGCTCTGCAAGAGAAAATAGACGCGCTCGCCCACTTGCTTGACAAAGCGCAGATGACAGTTGATGATCTGAATGCGCTTTTTAGCATGTTGGATAATGTCGAGGGTGAAGAGCGCAGCCTTATCAGAACGAAGCTCAGGAATGAACTGAGGAACTTAATTGAACGGATAAGAGTTTTCCCTTTTGGACCTACGATTTGGTCAGAGGAGAAAATCAAGGAGGATCTTGAGGCAATTTGTGCCAGTTTTCCAGACTTACCTTCCACAGAAGAAACGCGCAGGCTTGAGGAAGAACTGAGGGGAAAAATTGACAATAAGAATTGCAGATTCTATGCAATCCAGTTCAAAGGGGGAAGCAGACGCACGCTGATGCCTGCTCGGTCGCATACCCTTGTGACCGATATCGACGTTGAAAATCAGATTGTGCGGTACTATTTCGAGAGAGACGGAAAGCTAAATAAGGCAGTGTGGAAGTTGGAAACCGGTGAGTAGTTATTCTGAATACAACATGAGCACGTTGTGAGAGCCGGCCGCTGCGACCTCCAGCCCTCGCTTTGCGTGCTCCTGGCCCTTCACGTCTTCAAAATCCAGCTCGTCGGGCGACCCGGCGTTCCATATCGAATCCAGGTCGGTCTTGACAACCGGAAGGTCGGAGCGGCCGTTCAAAAATTCGACGGCCTCCGAGAGGTGATTTACCGCACGTACGGAAAACAGAGGGTTGAGGACAGAGGACGGAGGACAGAGGTCAGAGGACGGAGGGTTGAGGACAGAACTTCCTCCCTCCGACTTCCGTTCTCCGAGTTCCGTCAAAACAGCGGCCTCGTGGGCGTTTGCAGCCGGAAGGATGATGTCGCTGTAGCCGCTATCCCGCGCCTGGATCGCCATCGGCAGGCATCCGGCAACCGGCTTCACCCTGCCGTCGAGTGAAAGCTCTCCGCAAAAGATCATTTTAGCGGCTCTATCCGGGTTTACGCACCCCATTGCGGCAAGTATCCCTACCGCAATGGGCAGATCGAACCCCGCCCCCTCCTTCTTCAGGGCTGCCGGCGCAAGGTTCACGGTGATCCGCTCGAACGGGAAGGGATATCCGCTGTTCTGGATCGCGGCTTTAACCCTGTCCTTGCTTTCCTTGACGATGTTGTCGGGCAGCCCGACCGTCGCAAAGCCGGGAAAACCGGAAGCCAGGTCCACTTCGACTTCCACCAGGATGGCGTCAATGCCTAGCAGGCTGCATGTGTAAGTTTTGGCGATCATGGACAGGCGACCCTTTAGGGTGAAAACATCACAAGATTGCGGAAGCCATTATTGGCATGAATTCAGAAGAATGGCAACGCCGAGTTTTTCACGCGGCTAAAGCGTGCTAAAAGGGTCTTTCGCCTAAGCGAAGTGAACAATGCGATCACTATTCGGTTTTCAAAGATCCCAGGGGAAGCTATTAACTCAATGCCTTGATTTCATGGCAGATTGATGCTTGCCTGTAAATACAGGGCAAATACAGGAGCCAGATCCGCAACACATTGATTTTATTGAGAGGTGGGAATTGTATTTTGAAAAATAACAGGGCAAATTCAGGAGCAGGCTGCAGGTGACAGGCAAGGAATGTCCTCGATTCCAGGGAAGGATGGAGGAGCGTAGCGGTGTGGATAGGCATGGATAAACACCTCAATGTCGCAACCCTTGATTCCTAAATGCCCCAATTATTCGATCCGTATTAACAGTATACCTCGGAAGGGTTTAGCCCTGCCAAACGGCAACGAGAAGCGGCAATAGAAATGGCAATAGAAACGGCAACCAGAAACGGCAAGAGGAAGAGGGAGCAGGAGGCAGGGAGCAGGGAATACGGAAGACGGAAGACTGAGGGCATAAAGACGCAAAGCCTCTTTCACGCGAAGACTGATCATCGACAGGTCAGGGAGAGACTGGAAGGCGGAGGAGCCACTGCTGAAGGAAATATCCGGGCTTCTATTTTGGCAAAGTGTGTGCGATGCTGTGCACGACATGGGGTGCATTATAAACCAGGCCGTCCATTTCCAAGAGACCGGCAGGAATATCGAAGAAAGAGCCGAGGGCTTGATAATCGACGCCGGGGACGAAGGCCTAAATTCAAAATCGCATCCCCACTGCCGCCAGAGCCAGAAACCCGCAAAGACAGCAGGAGCAACACTTATCTGTTAAGTTAACGGCATTAGGTCAGACCGGATTTGGCGACCTGATTTGGTCCCGATTTGAGTTAAATAGACCATGCCCAGAGCCAGACGACACTTCCTGCCCGGATATGCTTGGCACATAACTCAACGGTGCCACAAGAAAGAATTCCTCCTTAAATTTGCCAAAGACCGCCGGTCATGGATGAGTTGGCTCCTGGAAGCGAGAAAACGCCACGGGCTGAGCATTCTTAACTATGCAGCCACATCCAACCATATCCATCTGCTTGTGCTTGACCGAGGAGAGAGCGAGGCAATATCCAGATCGATGCAACTAGTCGCCAGCCGTACTGCCCAGGCGTTCAATCAAAGAAAGAAGCGGAAGGGAGCCTTTTGGGAAGACCGCTACCATGCGACTGCCGTGGAAACGAACCACCATATTGTCAGTTGCATTATATATATTGACCTAAATATGGTGCGTGCCGGTGTGGTTGCACATCCGTCGGAATGGGAGTTCGGGGGATATGCGGAAATTCAGACGGGACAGGAAGAGGACTCGATAATTGATCGTCGCGCGCTTATGGAGCTTTTGCGTATACCCTCTATCGAGGCCATGCGACGATTGCACAAGGAATGGGTCGAAGAAGCGCTTGCCCGAGGCGGGCTGGTCCGGGAAGGCATGTGGACAGAGAGCGTTGCCGTAGGGAGCAGGCATTTCGTTGAGACAATAAGGACAAAACTCGGATTGAGGGCGAAGGGGCGTAAAATCACTGGTATGAAGGAAGAATTCACCCTTTGTGAGCCGCAGGGTTTTTTCGGGGATGATTTGGATGCCTGATAGGGTACTGGCCCGATATATAGTGAAAAATGTCTTGGCCCGGTACAACCTCTTTGGGGTTGGGCATCTGTTCGTGACGGCAAAGGGCAAGAAATCGGGCCCGAAATGGATTAGTTGTGTCAGTAATTTCAGATACTTACGGCGCACGACTTTTTGAGTATTTCTATAATGACAAGTACTTAACTTGGTCAGACCCAATGCCAACGGCGCACGACTTTTTGAGTATTTCTATAATGACAAGTACTTAACTTGGTCAGACCCAATGCCAACACCCAATGCCAACAAGAGAATACTACTTGTTGGCCGTGCCCCTGGGGCTGCCGAAACCGGTGCAGAAGTTCCATCCTGCAGCCGCCGCATATCCCATGTAAGGACCGCAGAAGCCTTGGGTAACGCCTGCGAAATCCGTAGTCACGTGGGCGTCGCTGTAGATCTCGGTCAGCTCCGCGGCTGTGGACTTGTTGAAGTGGCCGGCATTGTTCACGATGCCGGCCATGACCGGAGAAGCGACGCTGGTGCCGCCTACGATCCACCAGCCTCCGGCATTGCTGTCATACACCCACACGCCGGTATAGGGATCCGCCACTGCAGAAATATCCGGCACACCGCGGTATTTGCCGACGATGCTCGCGATGTTGTTTTGGTAAGCAGGTATGTGCTCATATAGGCTCGGACCGCTCCCCGCATACTCCCAGGCCCCCTCCGACATGAAGCTGCCGGTGGTTGGATTGCGGCGCACACTTGTTCCTCCAACCGCCACGACGTAGGGAGAGACAGCGGGATAGCCGGGAATTACACCGTCTCCTGAGGATGCGAAATAGACGACACCTGAGGTTTGTAAATATGTGTCATAAGCTATCTCCCCGGAGAACTCTCCGCCGCCCCAGCTCATCGTCACTTCCCCGCCTCCGGCTGCTGCGACCAGCTTGCTTGCCACTTGCACAGCGTAGAAAAGGTCCCCATAACTACTGGAATGGGCTTCCACCAGGTAGAGTGTGGCATTTGGCGCCATGGCGTGAGCCCATTCTATGTCCAGGGACTCTTCCAATTCCCATCCAGCGTCATAGGCCGGCTTGGACCCGCTGGCGAAGACGACCTGGAAAGTCTTGCTTGTAGGCAAGGTCAGGCCGAACTGCTTGGAGAAGGTAGTTAGATCGTTGAGGGCGTTAGGGGCGTGGTAAGCATCGACGACGGCTATCGCCTTGCTTCCGCCGCTCGGATTGACAGTCACGGTGTTGGGATTGCACCCGCTCACTGGGGTCACGAGCTGGTAGACGCACGCAATTGAGGCCGGGGTTTCATAGAAATAGCCGCTGTAAGGCGGTTTTCCTACAGCGGGATGCGGTGAACTGAATGGTGTTTCGGGAATGAATATGCGGAGATTGGTGTGGGCATACACGCCCGCGTCCTCGGCGCGCTGGGTATTGGACAATGGGATGGCGACGCTCCCGCGGTTAGATTGCTGAGCAAATGCGAAATTGCACAGGACAAGCAGCAGCGTCACTGCCATAAATGCTATTGCCGAACTAAAATAATTTTTCATCCGTCCCTCCTATTTGGGCAATTTGAGGACATACCACCACCATCCTCGCAGCTAATGTGACATGATTCATGCCATTGCTGTTCCTCCAATCAAACTGCTTAACACTTGCTGGTACTGGTGGGTTTAGTGCAGGTGGCGCCGTTTGCGAAGAAGTGCCTACAGTAGACTGATTGTGTGCTTTAAAGGCAGCACCAAGACCCTTCGTATTAGGATGATATTTTGCGACCCAATGTCTGCCGTTAGCTCGAATAATACCGTTAAGGGTGTATGAATCGATACTTTGTGCTGAGGCAAATTCAGATACGCATAGCGATAGGAGCAAACTACCGAAAAGGAAAAATGGAATCATGAAAAGGTTGTTTATTTTTCCGGCGAATTTTACCATCTGCATTATCCTTTATGCTGATTAAAGCCTACAATTATGTGTTTAATCTCTTTGTAGGGTTCAGCAAAAAAGAAAACCCGCTTCCTGTGGAGGATAGCGGGTTTATATGCAGATATGACTCTGTAGACTCTCCCTGGCAACCCCGCTATCTTGTCGACCCCTTGATCGACGCAGACCGGAAGCTTTGCGCCCTATCTTTTCAGATAGTTTGCCCTTCAGGCTAGCTAAAGCATCTTTCCCAAAGAACCTGTTACTTTAATTGACTGCTAATGTAGAACCCAATTTGTGAAATGTCAAGAAAAAAATACCCGGTTCCAATCCGGGAACCTATAATTTATTAAATCATTTGACCAGTTGACGCTTCTAGCGTTGCGTTTTGGTTGCTTTTCAAAGATCATGCTCGGGCTGACTTTCGAAATGATTTGACAAAAGTACTATTTCTGCATGTCGAAAAAACGCCCAAGAAGAAGACGACCCTGTATTTGCTCCTCTCGATAATACCACAGTGACGATCGGTGCAGCATCCGCTCGGCAGCTTGATCTCTCATGTCCAGAATACTGCCGACGGATCTCAGTTCACAAATGGGGTAACCAGCTTTTCCGGCGGTTTGCCCTTCAGAGTGATCTGATTCAACATGGATATCGGCAAGAGGTGAACGAAAGATTAACAAACAATGAACATTTTGGCGGGAAAAAGACGGCTCTCAAGAAAATTGAAGCTCCTGTTTCTGTAAGCACTCAAACAAATTCAGCCATTGGCATAGTCCAGGCAGGTGGGCCGCCTTTGAGTTGCCAGCGCGCCACTCTTCGGGCAACTCCTGCCTTAGAAGAGGGAAAATGACCCCAAAAATGAAATGCTGGTCCTGTAACTTCAACCACTTACCGTGATGGGCATCGCAGGTATCTCAGTAATGCCGGCTAATTCGCTTGGCGACCCCTTTTCACGTTGGTTTCCGGCTGCTGCTTCCCCGAGGACTTCAGGATTTCTGTGGCCTTGTTGTCTCTTTCCTTCGGATCATCAGTACTTATAGCGAAGCATTCTTCGACTATGCTATTGTGCAACTCAAACTGATTGTAGTTCAACTTCTTCAATTGTTCGATGGCTGCTTTCGGCTTCTGGCCGGGGCTTCCCACCTGCACGCCCGATTGCAGTTTTATGTCCTGGAATACAGCACTGATAGTACCGGCGCTGTAATAGTTGATCAGGTCATCAAAGGCTTCGTCTATTGAATAGTCGATGATGCTTCCTTTCAGCTTTCCAATGATGACTTTGCGCTGTTTACCGCCAGAAGCTCCATTAGGTTCAGGAGGATGTCGGCGGCCTGTTGCTTGAAAAGGTTCTCCCTTAAAGACAAAAGCGTGGTTGCTACTGCTGCAACAGTAGCGTGCAGGATCGACTTAATCGCTTCACCGCCGGCTAGAGTGCCTTGCCCCCTTTTCTAAACCGGGGGTTCAGCTTCTTCAGTAAGCTTTATATACATACAGCCTGACCATAGCTTGCCCTGCCGTCGCCGCAGCCGGCGTGGCACTAACGGCCGACGAATTTTGCTGTTATATAGACACCGTTGCTGATGCCCATCAGCGTGACGTAGGTTTCGGGTATCTCCGGGATCGAACCACTATAGACGATCTTCATTGCCACGAAGCAGGCCGAGATGACGGTGAAGAACAGCATCTGCACGCGCGTGACATCGATCTCGGCTGGCCGGTCGGTGTCAGTGACGATGTCCGACCATCTCGGTGTGCGGACCCCGGTGGTCTCGCGAAAGATCTTGGAAGGAGCGCTGTGGCCGAGGTTGCTGGTGGCGAACACCCTAAAATCATAGACGGTGTTCGCACTGAGCCCGGTCAGCCTCGCTTCTAGCTTGGTGGTTTCAGCGCCGAAGATCCGCCAAGCCTCACCTCTGTCGTGTGCCCGGAACTGCACGGTATATCCCCGGGCGTCCGCCACCGGGGTCCAATAGAGTGGAACTGAGTCGGCGGTTACGTTTTCCTGAAGGTGAAGCCCATCCACGGCCTTCGGCACCCCGGAAGGCAACACCTCAGGCGGGGCGGTGTGGACCTGCCTCGACATCGGCGTGCCACTGCCCGCCGCGTTCGTGGCGAACACCTGCACTTTGTAATCGGTGTTCGGATCCAGGCCGACCAGCATGAAGCGGCGGTTGGCGACAGCGGTAGTGCTGGCGGTGACCCAATCGCTACCGGGCGGTTGATATTGGACGGTGTAGGCGCTGGGCGCGCCTCCGCCGGACGGAACCGACCAGGACAATGTCACTTCCGATTCGCGGGGCGAATCCACGGTAGCGAGGTCTATGATCTGTCCAGGAGTGGCGAGTGTCGGGGCCGATTGGGCCTGCTGACTACTCTTCAGTTGCGAGCCCACCGCTGCTGCGCCAGCTATACCGAGCAGCCACAGAGCGCCGCTGCTGATCTCGATCAACGAGCCCCTAAGCGCCATGACGTAGACGGCACCGGCGCCGATCACCAGCGTCCAGAGGATAATCTGAAACTGGGCAAGGCTGGCCCAGCCACTGGCAGTGGAAATGATGCGCAAGACGACGCGTGTCCCCGGCACACCGAGAAAGAGGGCGAAGTAGTATAGAGCCGCAGCGGCTGCGACAACAAAAACCGCGGCCAACAAGAATGCAAACCAACCCCGCGCGATTCTGATCCCACGGACAGCGTCTAGTACTGGCGTGGATGTTGATGGTTCGAATACGCTCACTCTCAACTCCGCGGCGGGGTAGAGGCGGTCATACTCCAAATTCCAAATCACATCTCTGGCTGGCGGAAGTTTAAGGTCTGAGGGAAGGGTTACGTTGAATATAGTGCCCAACTTGTCTGGAGTTTCCCCAACCCGAATCGGCGTTAGCGGGAAACTGCCCGACCACTTGTTCGGGGCATTTGGATCTTTGAGCCCAGAACGCAGGCAGGCAACTATGGTGTTATTTTGGGGATCCAGACCAGTGAGCGTGAAGGAAATGGTGCCGCCTTGTGCCTGCCATGCGGTACCATCGTCGAACTTCAGCTGGTATTTCGCGTTGCTGCTGGCTTCCGGATTGTAGTACGTGTCGCAGGTCGCAGCACGTCCAGTCGATGTGGCGAGCAACGGCAGGACAACCACTATCAGTAAGCACAACGCTTGACGCATTTTGAGCAAAATCCCGCTGAAACGCATCGCTATTCCCTCCTCCTGATTACATTCCGAAATGAAACCAACAAAGTTCCGGGAGACAAGACCATTTTCCGGCCTGATTCGGATGGCACCGCGACCTATGTGTGAACAAGTGCGGCACGGGCGATCCTTCCAAAATTGGGTGATAGTAACCAGCTTCAAATAATGGTGCGCGTTGTTGCCGTCTAAACTGACTCTAGATTGCAGAGAGAGGGCTACACAAAAGTCGCCTTCAAATAACCGCCGGAGTCGCCCTGTCAGGTGTGCGAGCGCGGTCCCTCACGCGGCTTGCCGATGAATGCCTTGTAGTCCACTTAATCAGCCGGTAAACTCTCGGTGCAATTCTTTTTTTTTCATAGCTGTTTTAACTCTATTATTACCAAAGCGAGGGCAAGGTATGCCACGAATGCCTGAACATACTCAAACTTAAAGGCAAATCACACAAAAAATTTGCCGACACTAGTTGCGAGGTTTACTAGTCCATCCAAAAGTTGAACCCATTGCGCGATGTCTTTCAGCGTGCCGAGATTGTTGCGGATATCTTGCGTGGCCGCGTCCAGATCCGCTTTCGCCTTTGCCACTGCGGGATCGGCTTTCAATGCCTTCTCTTCCGCAGTGCTCCAAATGGCCTCCGCCGCCATCTCAGCCTTATAGAGTTTGCTGAGATCAGCCGCAGGATTAGCTGCCTGAGCTGCCAGATAGGCTTGGCGCACGGAGTCTGCAGCAGCCGCTAGGCTAGCGACGACATCGGTTTTGCTCGGTTGTGTATTGGGCATGGCTTATTTTCCTTTCGTGGCTTGGAGTGATGTCGCAATCGTTTGCAACTGACTTGTGATTGCAAGCAACGTGTCTAGGTTAAGGGGAGCCCCTTTTTCTAGACTCTCATGGAGCGGCACCAGTGCTTTCAATGCAGCAACGCTTTTGTCATAGGAAGCCTCCATTTGGTCGCTTTGCTCGTTTGCAAGCTCTATCGCAACATTCCGTAAACCGCTTTTGACTTTCGCATTCTTGGCTACGATACCATCGGATTGTGAATTCGATTTGAGATTAAGGGCTGCACCAAGATCGTCCAGCAGCGGCCCGTAAGAGTAGACCTCACAATCGAACAATGCTTCGGCAGCTTGATCAATCTGTCCTGTGGTCTCTTGCTTGTTCAAGATCAAGAGCTTTTTGGTGTCCGGATCATCCATTATTGGGATGATGATTTGAAGCTTCGCCCTGATAATTCGGCTCGCGTTCTTTATTTTGTTGGCCTGTATAATGCCGATTACGATCCCTCCTCCAGCTTGGACCGCCGAGGCCGTTTCCTGTGGAATTTGGGAGGTGGAGTGGACACTTTGAAGGAACTTAGTGGTGTCTTTGTCGAGGGTTGCAAAAGCTGTGTTGAAGCTGCCAACTGCGTCATAACTGGCGAGGTCGCCAAGCGCCGAATAAGTTGACGCAAGGCTATCAAGCATCTTCGCATATTGCGATATTATGCTTTGAATTGCATCGACATTGGTCAGAAAGGTTTTGGAATCCGGGTTGCCAATTTGACCGTTGAAGCCGTCATTGAATGCGACCGCTTTTCGGAGACTAAGCATCGCAGTGGAAGAGGTCGTCGCATTCTGTTCCATTTGTGCTGCTGCAGTTTGTCCCACCTTCGATAGATTCGCTCCAGCGGTCAGTGTTACTGAAGAGCAGCCACCAAGAGCCAATGCTGAAGCAATAATGACGAAAAGAGTTCCCTGAGATGCCATTTGTCGTTCTCCTCTCCGACTCAACATACTAGCATGCGGGATGGTCGCGATGATAGCCCCCAAGATGCCCCAGAATAACCGCCTTTTAGAGCTTTTATCACTGTCACTGTCACTATCACTCATGGTTCTTCCTCCCTTATGGTCCGGAGTAAAAAGTTATGCGCCATGCTCGTGCTGACGTCTTTGTGCATGATGTGTTCCTGGATAGTGCGAATGTTCATAGCCCGCCTCAGGCAGATGCGTGAGAAAGCGTTGATTCTAGGTCTGTCACTTCCACTAGGTAGCTAATGGTGTGAGAATTAGATGAACCGCTTGAGCCGGTGCCGATAGGTCTGCTCTGCCGCCAAGGCACCCTGTCGTGGTGGTCTGAGATCCGTTTTTCCTGCAGAAGTTTGTGGCGGTTGACATGTCTGTGCGGCTGCGGTCATTTGTCGCTCCCTCCGGTAAATGGGCTGAGCGGTAGACCAACCTACACTTTTGAAACTGGTAAAGGAGTGATATCGTGATGCAGAAACATGAATTAATGTAAGTAGCATACTACAATTGTAATCGAAATGCAAGTTTTATTTTGGCCCACATAAGCGAAATCTATTCTCCGACAGGAGTTATTGCTATCAATCAAGAGATACTGAAAGATAACTTTCTTAATCTTCACTCCAAATATACCTGCGGTCGTCCGTTAGCTCCATCGAGTAAAGAACACCTGAGGGCAGGCCGACCTGCGCTATTGAAGTCGAGCAATTAACCATGAGCAGTGATGAGTGAGCAGTGAGCAGGAAGCAGTGAGCAGGAAGCAGGGAGCAGGAAGCAGGGAGCAGGAAGCAAGAGAAGCATTTTTCAGTTCACTGTTCACCGCTCAGTGTTCACTTGTGACCGGTTATCCGCCGGAGCGGGAAGGGATCATTCCGGCTAAAGGCGGTAAATTGAATGAGCCGATTATAGTGGCGTCAATGCCTGGAAGAGAGCTTTTTCAGTAACTGTTGCGGGAAGAGGGTAGCCTTTACACTTCACGCATTTTTTCTTCATACCATAGATCGTTGTGCTGCCGGGCCCAGGCCGTATCGACGGAACCGGTCCACATTGCTTCAAAGGTGCCTTCGGCGCCTATGGTTCCCAGATAAATATGGCCGAAGGATGCGGCGACAAACAGTACCGCGAACGTGACGTGAATCACGTAAGAGAGCTGCATAATGAAGCGAGTCTGCCCCCAGATGGGGAAATCGAGTGTTATACCGGTTACCCCCACTGCGATCCCGCAAAGGAATACGACCCAGAACCATGCCTTCTCGCCGCCGTTGATCTTTCCCGTATGGGGCCGCGGCCCTGAGCCGATCATGCCGCCCAGGTTTTTAAACCATTGCAGATCGGTCTTTTTGGGGATGTTGAAGCGTGCCCAGATAAGGAATTCCAACAATATTCCAACGAGCAGGAACGGTCCGCAATAATTGTGCAGCGCCTTTGCGACGTGCAGGTATCCGGAAACGGCTGGATGTCCGAAAATCGGTATCATCGCCAGCCGCCCCAAAAGAAGGCTCAGTCCGGTGATGGCCATGGTGATGAACAGCAGGGCAGTGCACCAGTGCAGGACGCGCTCCCCCAAGGTATAGCGTTGAATCTTCACCCCGGAGCGTTCTTTCTCCAATTTGTCTTTACCTACGAAGAGATACAACAGGCCCAGGCCCAACAGCGCCACCGCAAGGACCCACTGAGAAAACCTCATGAGAAGGCCGTTGCGTATCTCGCGCCAGTTTTCGCCGCCGTTCTGGATCAAAACTTTATGGCCTTCCGACGATACCGTCGTAAAACCGTGAACTCCCTGCCGTACTGCACGCCACAGATTTGCATGCGGGTTGCTCATGTCCGCGCCGCGTGCCTGCCAATAAGAGACTGCGATCAACAGGGACAGGAGCAGCGCACCTGCGGCAAGGAAGCCGATAGCCCGTTTTCCGGTTTGTGTTGCCATACCGCCTCCTTTATTCACCGATCGGTTTGCACCAGCTTGAAGCGATCGATCAGTTCCTGCTGCTGTTGCCTGGCAAGGAAGGGATCTTTAGCGCCCTTGTAGACTCCCGGCTTATGCAGGGTCACTTCCCGGCACTCGTAAGAGCATCCGGCCAGCCATACGAGAACAATGAATACCGCCGATATGCAGCATGCAAGTTTCATTGTTTTTTCTCCTTGCCGGACTTGAAATCGTAGGCGGTATTCCACCCCCACGAGTCCGGCCTGCCGCCGCGCTTGGTTACGCGCTGGATGTATATGTCGGACACGATATTGCCGTCTCCGCCCAGCAATGCCTTGGTGGCGCACATTTCGGCACAAATCGGCAATTTACCCTCTGCAATCCGGTTGCGTCCGTACTTTTGATATTCTTCAACCGAACCGTCAGGCGGGGGACCGCCTGCGCAAAAGGTGCATTTGTCCATCTTGCTGCGTGCGCCAAAAGCGTCCTGTTCAGGGAATTGCGGGGCGCCGAACGGGCAGGCATAAAAGCAATAGCCGCAGCCGATGCACAGATCCTTGTCGTGCAACACGATGCCGTCCGGGGTTGTGTAAAAGCAATCAACAGGGCAGACGGCCGCGCACGGTGCATCCGTGCAGTGCATACAGGCCACGGAAATGGACTTCTCGCCGCTCTCGCCGTCTTTCAGGGTGATCACGTGCCGGCGGTTGATGCCCCAGGGGATATCGTGTTCGTTATTGCAGGCGGTCACGCAAGAGTTGCAGTTGATGCAGCGCTCGGCGTCACAGAGAAATTTCATCCTAGCCATGATTCGCCTCCTTTTATGCGGGCGTGATGCGACAGAGCGTTGCTTTGGTCTCCTGCATCTGGGTCACGGAATCGTAGCCGTAGGTGGTGGCGGTGTTGCACGATTCACCACGGACATAGGGGGCCGTACCTTCCGGGTAGCGGTCATAGAGATCCTTGCCCTGGAACCAGCCGCCGAAATGGAAGGGCGTCCAGACGGTCCCCGGACCCACCCGAGGGGTGACCATGGCCCTCACCTTGATCCGGCCTCCTTCCGCGCCTTCCAGCCACATATACTGTCCGTCGAAGATACCGGCATCGTTAGCGTCTTTCGGGTTGACCTCCGCGAACATCTCGGGCCGCAATTTGGCAAGCCACGGATTGGATCGTGTTTCCTCGCCTCCTCCTTCATATTCGACCAGCCGGCCGCTGGTGAACACCAGAGGATATTTTATGCTGTGATTCACGGACTGGATCGACTGGTAGCGGGTGGGAAGCCGCCAGAACGCCTTACGGTCCGGGTAGGTCGGATATTTTCCCACCAGATCGAACCTGGGAGTATAGAGCGGCTCACGGTGTATGGGAATGGGATCGGGGTATTCCCAGACTTTGCAGCGGGCCCGGCCGTTCCCGAAAGGCGCGCATCCGTGCTTTATGACCACCCGCTGAATGCCGCCGGAAAGATCGGTCTTCCAGTTGCGTCCTTCGGCCTCTTTTTGTTCTTCCGGGGTCAGCTCATCCCACCAACCGAGTTTCTTGAGGATCTCGTCGGTGAATTCGGGATAGCCATCCTCAATTTCGGAGCCCACTGAGTAGACGCCGCCGGCCAGCAGACTTTGCCCGTCCCGCTCCGTTCCCCAGGCAGCCCTGAAGACCAATCCGCCTTCGGCGACCGGTTTGTGGGTATCGTACAGTATAGGGGTGCCCGGGTGTTTCATCTCGGGCTTTCCCCAGCAGGGCCAGGGCAGACCGTAATAGTCGCCTTCGCACGGACCGCCTTCGGCCTTGAGGGTTACGGTATTGAAGGTTTTCCGGTGCTTCGCATGGAGTTTGAGCCGCTCCGGGCTCTGGCCCGTGTAGCCGATCGTCCAGGCGCCGCGATTGATTTCGCGCAGGACGTCTTCAATGAGGGGTTCATCGTTTGTGACCTTGATATTCTTGAACATTTCGTCGGCAAATCCGAGTTTTTTTGCCAGCAGGTATAAAATGACATGATCCGGCTTGGATTCATAAATCGGTTCGATGATCTTTTCGCGCCACTGCAGAGAACGGTTTGATGCCGTGGCGGAGCCGCAGGTTTCGTACTGGGTGCATGTTGGCAAAAGATAGGTATCGTTCTTGCGGTCGCTCATCACAGACATATGCGTCGGATAGGGGTCCGAGATCACGAGCATGTCAAGTTTTTCCAGGGCCTTTTTCATCTCCACGCCGCGGGTTTGGCTGTTTGCCGCGTGACCTTGGAAGAAGACCGCGCGCAGGTTGTCTTTCTGCGACAGATTCGTCTTATCCTCCATCACGCCGTCGATCCAGCGCGAAACGGGAATGCCCGGTATATTCATGGTGTATTCCATTTTGCCGCCGCCGGCATCATATTTTTGGCTCATGTCGAAGCGGGACTGAAGCCACTCGTATTCGACGCCCCAAACGCGGGCCCAGTGCTTCCAGGCCCCTTCAACAAGGCCGTAATAGCAGGAAAGGGTGTGGCAATTGGGCCCCACGTCGGTTGCTCCCTGCACATTGTCATGGCCGCGGAAAATATTGGCGCCGCCCCCCGATACCCCTATGTTCCCCAGGGCCAGTTGGAGGATGCAGAACAGCCGCACGGTTTGGGAGGCCATGTGATGCTGAGTCACGCCCATGCACCAGACGATGGTCCCAGGACGGTTGTCGGCCATGGTCTTGGCGATCTGGCATACTTTGTCTTCAGGTACGCCGGTAACGTTTTCAACCACATCGGGCGGCCAGTTTTCCACTTCCTTTCGGACGTCTTCCATGGCCCAAACCCTCCGGGCGATAAATTCGTTATCTTCCCAGCCGTTTTTGAAGATGTGCCAGAGCAGCCCGTAAATAAAGGGGATATCGGTGCCGGACCGCAGGCGGGCGTAAATGTCTGCATGCGCGGCCGTGCGGGTGAAGCGCGGGTCCACCACGATCATTTTGGCACCGTTCTCCTTGCCTCGCAGAACGTGCTGCATGGCCACCGGGTGGGCCTCGGCCGCGTTGCTGCCGAGAAACAGCATGGCCTTGCAATTGTTCATGTCATTGTAGGAATTGGTCATGGCCCCATAGCCCCAGGTGCTCGCCACACCGGCCACCGTGGTGGAATGGCAGATGCGCGCCTGATTGTCCACATTGTTCGTGCCCCAGAAGGCGGCCATTTTCCCCTGGAGATAGGCCCCCTCGTTACTTGCCTTCGACGATCCGCACCAGAAAACCGCGTCCGGTCCCGATGTCTCCCTGATCTTCAAGAAACGGTCGCCGATTTCGTCGATGGCCTGCTGCCAGGAGAGGCGCGTCCAGGTTCCATTTACCAGCTTCATGGGAAACTTCACGCGCCGGTGGCCGAAGCCGTGGCTTCGCGCGGAGGCGCCTTTTGCGCAATGAGCGCCGAGATTGATGGGCGATTCGTAATCCGGCTCCTGGCCTGTCCATACGCCGTTCTGCACTTCGGCAATGATACCGCAGCCTACGGAACAATGGGTGCAGATGGTGCGCCGGTATTCTGTCGCCACGCCCGGTTTCGGGAAATTTGTCTTCTCCTCCACCGTGGCCTGCCGTACACATGACAAGGGCAGGAGCCCCATCAGGGCGCCGCCTCCCAGAACCGCGCCGCCTCGGGTCAGAAATGTCCGCCTGTCGATGTCTTTCGAGGAAGCTGGTTCATGGGATACCCGCTGCAGCCACTTCTTGCAGAATTGTTTCATGCTATGCCTCCAGTCAATTAGTGGGGTTCACGCCGCCCACTCCACCGGGCAGCCCCCACCCGCACCTGGATACCCGGCCACCCCATTTTACATGCCGTGTTCACTGTGACACCTCGTCTATAGTCAGCCCGCTATAGGCTCGCCGTTTCGTAATATTTTTTTATGTGCTCTGTTACCGTATATCCCTGGCTTGATTGTCCCGGCTGCGGCAGGGGACCCTTCGGTTCGACGGCTGCCGGCGGCCTGACCACGCCTAACGACGCTGCAAGTCCGCCCATGGTTGCCGCAATTTTAAGAAATGTCCGCCGACCAACGATACATGCCATCTTCATCGTGTATTCCCCCTTCTTTTAAAAGGCTTCGACCGTTGCACCATATTTCAGGTATTCGGTCTCAGATTCCAAAAAACGACTGCCGAATACACCAACCACCTGGTAAAACCGAACGCCTTTTGCAGACTGCAGATCCTCGAAGAAAGTCATCATCCACGGTGCGATGTGCCGCTGAAAGAATCTCGCTTGCGTCGCATAGGGCTCGCCGTTCGGATTACGGGAGATAAGGGCCATGATTTCACAGAGCACTCCGGCGTGATCTTCGGATTCATAACTCTCAGCCCGCCTCACAATACCCAGGCCAATGAGGTCGGACCGCAAAGACGCCAGTGGTGACGACTGAATCAGTCTTTCCCTGTACCATGATGCGCAGGGTACCATCTCGCCGCATCCCGGACCCACGAAGAGTCTGTTGAATTCGTCTTCCATGGCGGCAAAAGAATAGTCGTGGCTGGCCTGGCGAAGCGCTCTCAGCGCAGTATCCATGGCTTCAGGGACAGCTTCATCCCATTGCAGGGTTTGCAGTATATTCAGCAGGTCTTTCGAGGGCGGCCGCCCCAGAAGGGAAGCCAGCATCACATAGATATCCGTGCGAATATCCGCATACGGGGCGAACCACACGGGGGCATCTATTTTTTTCATTACGGATTCCACGATTTCATATCCTGAGAAGTGAGAGTATCGCGGGTTCGGCACATGCGGCACAACTGCAAACGGCGTAACTGCCGCTCATTGTTGTACATCCAGTGGCCCGTGAGTTTTTCTTTTATGCGGTTAACCATGGCCGGCGACGCGAATGGGGCCCCGCACTCAATACATCGGAGCGGTTCGGCTTCATGGAGCACCGCTTGGGCGTCAACCGCCTCAGGGTCACAGAGTATCCGGGGCAGCAGCCGAATGGCGCCTTCAGGGCAGGATTCTCCACAAAGTCCGCATTGATGGCATTGAGATTCGCGAAATAACAGCCGGGGTGCGTTGCCGCTTGCAGACAATGCGCCGGAAGGGCAAGCGGCCGCACAGGCCATGCACAAGGTGCAGGCGAGGATGTCGACGGACACGGCGCCGAATGGAGAATCGGCCGTGAGGGGGAGCCATGGCTGATGGGCGCCGCATTTTTCATAAAGATGCTGCGTCGCCAGACGGACCAGTCTCCGTTTGTCAAGCCCCGGAGAAAATGCTGCCGTCGGCATTGGGGGATTGTTGGTCTGCGTGTCAAGCCCAGCCGACTCGAGAGGCCCTCTTTCCGAATCAATGTCTTCAGGAGAGATGACTGCAAACCGGATCTTGTCCTGCGGCAGGCCAAGCCCATCCAAAACGGCGCGGGCCATTTGCACTTGCGATTCAACCGCCTTTCTGATGCTGGGCGGATTCTGCGGTCCGCAAGCCACGAGAACGTCTCGGGCGCCATACGCCAGGGCAGCCAGGAGCACCTCCAGCCGGACATGGGCGATTTGCTTCACCCCGAAATGCACCCTGTGGTCATAACCGCTTTCACCCGCCCCCGGCAATCTTTCGCTGCCGGCGAGTTCCGAGTTGGAGATAACCAGGCTCGTTGGAAAATCACCAACCGCCGCCCGGTCTTCCAGCCTGCTCCGCAGTACGTTCACCAGCTCTTCCTGGGACGGTTGAACCACGCGGATGGCATCCGCTGGGCAGATCAGGGCACAACTGCCGCATCCCTGGCAGAGGTAGTGGTTGACGGCAATCTTCCGGCCCAGCGATTGGACCGCACCGACGGGGCAAACCTCCAGACAGCGGCGGCAGTCGTTGGTACGCGACCGGCCGTGGAAGCAACGGTTTTTCAGGAAAGAAATAAATTGCGGTTTTTTGAATTGACCCCGCATTTCAGGCAGTTCAGCCATAGCCTCATCGAGCGCAGCGGTACCGGGTCCGGGTGCGTAGTATCCTATCGGCAGACGATCTCCCGCAAAAGAGGGGGTAGGCTGAAGATCAAGAACAAGATCAAATGCAATGGCGTCGTCAAACCACTTAGGCAGATGCCTGCGATCACCTTTTGGGGTCACTGTTGCGGAAAAACCTCCGAAGGCGCCGGTAATCGTTAGGGCATCGACCTCAAGAAGCGCGATTCTACTCAGGCCGGTGAAAGATGAGCCTGTGGATACGCTTTTTGTTATGAACAGGGTACAAAGCAACCCTGCCTCGCTGAGGATCTTGCCACAGGCCATGGCGCGCTCCGCATCGGTATCGATAATCAAGGTCCGACCTTTGGAGATCACAGTTAAAGGCCCCACCGCTTCGACAGCCTCTGCCTCCTCGCGCTCCACCTCAATTTTTGTCAGGGGCACGGTGTCATCCACAGGCGGATTGAGCGTGTCTCCATGACGCCGGCGCTCCATCTGATGGCGCTCGTTTGCGGTGACAATACCATCGAGGGGTTGGAAGAACCGGCAGGTTCCGGAGCAGTCATTCAGGTCGTCGGTACGATTGAACTCGGGCGAGTGGAAGTCTATTACCGGGACACCCGCAGGCGGATACCCGGCCACCGGGTTTCTTACGGTTGTGAGGGAACCAGGAGGCTTTTCCGGTGATATGAGTGCCGATTCGTTTTCCTCTTTCATCAAATGATCCTTAGCCAGGGACTGTTTTGTTCTAAATGACCCTCCCCGCAATGGGTTTTCAGTGCTTGAACCGGAAGCCGATCCGATACTTGTGGCGGTCGACGACTTCCGAATCGTTGCCGCCGTTCTGGTGCCGCCACGCCACGAATGGCATAAATTCCTTGCTTACGTCATATGATAAGCCAGCCACATAAACGGTGCGCTCGTCATCGGATCTATGAGTGTTGGGATCGTGCCTGTACCACTTACCGCAGACCCGGAGCTTGTCGATACCGGCAACGCGCGCTAATGCAGAGAGGAGATATGCTGTCCGGTTGTTTCCTTCGTTCGAAGCCTTCGTTCTGATTTCCAATAACAACTCTTAGGTAGAATTTCAATTCCCACACCGGATAAATTTGTAGAAACAGTGGGTGATGAGTGAGCAGTGAGGAGGAAAAGCGTAGAAACAGTGAGCAGGGAGCAGGAAGCAGGAAGCAGGGAGCAGGAAGCAGGAAGCAGGAAACAAGAGACGCGTTTTTTCAGTTCACTGTTCACCGTTCAGTGTTCACTTGTTACCGGTTATCCGCTGGAGCGGGAAGGGATCATTCCGGCTAAAGCCGGTAAATTGAATGACCAGACTTACGGCTAAAGCCGGCAAATTGAATGAGCAGATTATAGCGGCGTCAATGCCGAGAAGAGAGCAATGAAAAAAGGGGGTCAAAATGGGTTGAGGGGCTCACCCATGCCTCGATTGTGGGCCTTGTTCAATCATCAAAGCTCGAAGGGCATCGCCGGGAGCCATGAAACACCCTCAGGATTTCATCTGCCTTGCCCTTCGCCCGATACGGTATGAGGCAGGGCGTCCCCGTTATAATTAACTCGCGGGTCCCTTGAGCACGGCCGGGGCGGCCGATAGCTGGATATTCAGCTAAAGTATCTACCATGTCGAGAACATGCTTTACCAGCGCCACTGCCGTCCCGGGGCTGTTTGAGAGGACGGGCGCGGGTGACCCGGCCTCCCTGGGTTGTCGAGCCCCACAGCAAGGGTGGCACAGCCCTTCCAGGGCTTAACACGCTAATTCTGAAACACTTTAGGAAATTGAAATCATGTATGTCGAGTTTCTTATTTGAGCGCTTATGGAGCTGCGCCCACAGGAAATTCTCCGCATCCGGCAGATAATACCGGATAATACTTGAAGTGTTTTCAGAACATGTCGATATTATGGACATTTTGTTGATTTTTGACGCAGTCCGACCCGTGCCGATTTACCATCCGGGTACGGCATATCACGGCGATATTTTCCAGGTCCCTACATTCCGGGTCTGTATCTTTTGTTATAATCTGCGCTTTGATAAAATTCGCACTTCAGGCAGTTTGCCAGCTTCATCGCAAAGCTCCCCTGCACTTTACCTCCGCAAAGCGTGCCCGCAATGTGGGCGCAATGCGTTCCGTGAGCCGGATAAGCCGGGCAAACCCCCAACTCGGCGGTCTTGGCGCCGCCTTTTTCTCTTCCACATTTTTTGAATTCCCAACAGTTCATTAAAGCCTCCATATGATATTTGATGTTTGTTATTGTATGAGCATCGGTCAATCGGAGGATAAACTTTAACGCAAATCCAATTCATATTTTTCCAGCTTGCGGTACAGAGTGCTTCTCGAAATGCCCAGTTTTTTGGCAATGTCCTTCTTGGTGAGACTCGACCTGAGCAGCCTCAGGATCAGTCCGCGCTCCATTCTGTCGACCGGTTCGACATCTTCTTCCGCATTTTCCGAGGACCGCGAACCGATAATCTCGCGCGGCAGAAGATCTACAGTCAGCTTTGAGGTGTGCGCGATATTGATCATTCTTTCCAGAACATTTTGAAGCTCTCTTACGTTTCCGGGCCACTGGTAGCTCATAAAGTATTCCATCACTATGGAGTCAATGCTGACGATCTCTTTGCCCATCGACCTGCTGATGTTCTTTATGAAAGAGTCCACAAGCAGTGGTATGTCCTCTATTCTTTTTCTGAGCGGGACCATGCGTATGGTGAATACGTTGGAACGGTAATAGAGGTCTTCCCTGAATTTGCCCTTCCTGACCTCTTCTTTCAAATGTTTGTTGGTTGCGGCTATAATCCTCACGTTTACAGTAGTAACCTTGGTACCGCCGATCTTGGTTATGGATTTATCCTCTATGACCCGCAGCAGCGCGGCCTGCACCTCCAGGGGCGTTTCCCCTATCTCGTCGAGGAAGATCGTACCGCCGTCAGCCAGTTCGAACTTGCCCTGGCTCCCCCCTTTCCTGGAACCTGTGAAAGCGCCCTCGACATAGCCGAAAAGTTCGCTGGTAATCAGGTCCCTCGGAATCGTCGCGCAGTTAATGGCCACGTAGGGTCCATCCCTTCGGCCGCTGCTGTTGTGAATAGCCTGGGCAAAAAGGTCCTTGCCCGTGCCGCTCTCGCCCAACAGAAGCACGTTAGAGTTTATCTGGGAAGCTATCTGGGCGTGCCTCACTGTTTCGAGGAACTCGCCGTCGCGGCCTATTATGTCCTCGAAGCGGAACTTCGCCTTGGCCCCCATCATTCTGGCAGCAAGAGTCCTGGCGCGCTTGATCTCGTTGAGTATGATGATCTTTCCGGTTACCCTGTTCATGGAAAGGATCGGATTGCAGGTCAGGGTAAAGTCAGCCTGGGAGTTCTTGAAAGATATCCTCACCTCTACGTCGGTCAGGGATTCATTGTCGGCTATGAGTTGGATGACGTTGGAATTCCGGCTCCAAAGCGCACCCAGGCTCCTGCCGACAAACTTGTCTCCACCCGCGCCGAACACTTTCATGGCATTGTTATTCATAAGAGAAATAATTTCATCGTTGTCGATGGCAATGATTATTTCCGGGATGGAGGAAATAACCGTCTTTTGAAAGCTGTGCGCGACCTGGATTTCCCTCAGGGCTTTTCTGTAGCGGAATTCGTTCTCTATCGCATGTGCCGATGCCACAACCATCCCAAGTGTATGAAGATTGGCGTTTTCATGGGGGCCGGTCATATCG
>Ga0187849_1000640_pt1 | contig 45393 bp, 14 predicted proteins | sample June2016WEW_4_10_2_FD_132412 | JGI IMG/M metagenome (GOLD analysis project Ga0187849, IMG submission 132412) | Peatland microbial communities from SPRUCE experiment site at the Marcell Experimental Forest, Minnesota, USA - June2016WEW_4_100 | ecosystem: Environmental > Terrestrial > Soil >... | reverse complement strand
GCCTCCCGCAGCCGTCGTCGTCCCAGTCAGCAGGATGTTGCCGGCCGTCACGGTCGCAAGGCTCACGTTCTGCGCCCCGCCCGCCGTAACGCTCCCACCCACAGTCAACCCGCCGCCCGTGTCATCCAGCGTGATGCTGCCGTTGGCGGTAGTCACCATCCCGAAGACCACTGACCCGCCGCCCGTTTGATTGAAGGTGATGTTGCCGGTGCCAGTGCTCAGCGAACTGACGCTGAGCGCGGTGGCCAAGGTGTTGTTCAGCACGATGCTGCCGTTGGTGGTGACCGCGCTGATATTGCCGGCCACCAGGTTCAGCGGAGTGAGGTCGCCAATTCCTGTCACAGCCGTGAGGCGGACCGTGTTGGCGGTGACCGTGCCGCTGCCTTCAATGTTGCCGGTCGAGGAAATCGTCGCCAAAGAACTTGCGCCACCGACCGTAACGGTGCCCGTGATCGCCAAATCGCCGCTAATCGTGGCTGAGCCGTTGGCAGAGATCTGGCCGGAGATATTGCCGCCAAGGCTCAGATTCCCAATTGCGCCACCGATACCGAGAGTCCCCGCGACGTCCCGCCCGATCCTGGCGCTGGTCAAGTCAGCGCCGGTCTGGACTTGCCCGCCGAGAGCAACCGAGCCGTTCACCACCAGCGTGCTCAGTTGCCCCGAAACACTAACTGCTCCGGCCAAAGCCCCGTCCACAGTCATGCTATCAATGCTGCCCGCAGTCAGGCTTCCTGACGCGGCCAGGGACTGGCCGACCTGGACTGATTCCAGGTGGCCTGGACTGGTGTCGTTCATCGTGCCGTTGAAGTTGCCGGTCACGTTCACTGAGCCGTGCTCAAAGGCGGTGAGATCCAGGCTTCCATTGAAGTCGGCGGCGAAGGTCGCGTTAATCGTGTCATTGTTTGAGGTGCCGCCGTTAACGGTGGTCTGCGTGGTGGGGGTGATGTCGTTGATGGTGAACGTATTTCCAGTATTTCCGCCTGAACCGAGCTGGATGTTCAGGGTGCTCAACCCCTGGTAGCTGATGCCGCTGCTGCCCATACCCAAGCCAGTCAGTGCCGTCGAGGTCAGGATCCCGGTCTTGGCGGTGCTGGTGCCGGTGTCGTCCACGTTCAGGGTGTCCGAGCCGCCGCCGGCCAGGCTCAAGGAGCCAGCGATGCTGTTGACCACGCCCGCCGCAGTCAGCAGCACTCCCGCAGTGCTGCCGACGTTGATCACGTTCGAGGCGCCGGTTGTGTGGACGGTCGTCGTGACGCCGGCATTCGTGCTTTGCACGTTGTAGGTCAAGCCGCCGGCGGAGCCGGTGACGTTCAAAACCGCGATGCCGCTGTAATTGACCCACTGGGTCCCGACCTTCACCTGGGACGAAGTGATGAAGGTGGTGCCGCCAGAGGTGACGTTCAGCGTGTCATCGCTGGCGGGCACGGACTCGGCCACGGTGAAGATGCCGCTGCCCGAGCCAGTGAGAGTGAGATTGTAGGTATCGCCGCCGCCCTTGCCATCGAAGGTGGCGTTGCCACTCCAGTTGCTGACGTTGAAGGTGTTGGCGCCCGCGCCCCCGGAGAGAGTGGCGTTCTGGATTCCGCTCAGGCTCAAGCTGCCGCAGCCGGTGCGGGCCAGGGAGGTGCTGGAGAGGGTGAAGCCGGCATCGTTCGCGGCGACCACCGTGTTGGTGGTGCCGGTGGGGCCAGTTAGCGAGCCGGCCCCGGTCCAGCCGGACGCGGTGTAAGTGTTCGTGCCGGCAGCGGCGCCGTTGAGGTTTGCGGTCCGGATATTCGAGAGGGCGATGGTCTGATTCAGGCCGCCGGTGACTTGCAGCGAGGAGTTCGTAAGGACGTAGTTCAAGCTGCTCACGAAACTAGCCGGGGTGTAAGTGAGGGTATTGTTGGTCCCGGCCCCGGTGAGGCTGGCGGAGCCGGACCAACCGGTGAGCGAGAACTGATTGGCGGCGGTGGAGGAACCGGCTTTGAGAGTGACGGAGGTTATGCCGTTGAGCGACAAGGTGTATGCGCCGTAGGTCAGGCCGGAATCGCTGAGCGTGTAAGACGAGTAACCGGAGACTTGAACCGAGAAGTGGCCTGTGGTCGTCTCGACGTCGCTCGCGCCTTTGGTGGTATATGCATTGCCGTTGCGGTCCAAGCCGCCGATATAAAGCCCGCCGCCGAGGCCGCCGAAGACCGAGTTGGCGCCGCTGCTCTCGTCATAGACGGTGGCAAACCCAGACGCCGTGTCCACTGCGTTATCGCCCGAGCCGGTCAGGTAAACCGTGGCCCTGCCCTTCCCGGTGGTGATGACGTTGTTGCCGTTGCCGGCGACGTAAACGGTCGCGCTGCCCAAGCCGAGGGCATCGATATAGTTTTTGCCGTTGCCATTGACGTAGATGGTTTCAGTGGAACCGCTGCCGCCACTGACCACCACCTTGTTGGAACCGTTCCCGTCCACAACGACCGTCGGCGAGCCGCCGGCGGCGCTTCCGGCGGAGATACTAATCGTGTTACTGCCGCTGGCCGCGCTGGTGAGGGTGACAGTGCCCGAATAGGCGCCGTTGATGGTCACACCATTGTCACCGGTGCCGGAGACGCGGATCGCGCCCGAGCCGCCGCTGCTTGTAACCGCGTTGTTACCGTTGCCCAAGATGGTGATGCTGCCAGACGTGATGCTCCCGGTTGTGATGGTGTTGTCGCCCTTGCCGGTCACGGAGATAGTGGGGTTGTTGCCAGTGGTGATCTGGTTATCGCCATCGCCGGTCACATAGATTGTGGCGGTTCCGGAACCGGTGGTGATCGTGGACCTTGTACCGGTGCCGCCGCCGAGAGTCATGGTCACCGGAACATTGATCGCGTTGTCAATCTGGATGGTGACATCGGTGGTAATCCCGCCGCTATCGGCCGTGTTATTCACCAGGACTGATTCGACGTTGGTAAACGTTTCGCTATATCCCAGGGCGACGATCTGAATCGTCTCCCCCATGCTGCTCCCCGGGTCGTTGGAGACGCGGGTCAGGGAGTAGTCTTCGGTAGCTTGGGCCCCGGTGAGAGTCCCGGCGCTGTTGACGCGGTTGCTCACATCCCCGCCCAAATACAGCCCTAGTTGGCCGCTCGAGTTAATTGCTGCCAAGGCCGGCTGGGTCGGGGCGGGCACCAGCAGCAATGTTGTGCTTCCCGTGCCGCCCCCATCATCGGTCACGGTGAAGACTGCGTGGTAGGTGTAGGTCGCGGGATCGCCCGGCGGGATGAAATGCACGTTCTGGGTTAGGTCAGAGGCAACGCAAACGTTGTTCTGGTCGTAGATCTGCCAGGAGATAGCGTAAAGCTCGCCCTCGGCCTGACCTGGGTCAGTGAAGCTGCCATTGAGATCGATGGATTGGTCCTTATTGATCGTAAAGGCAGCAGATACAAACGGTGGGACATTCGTGACGGTGATGTGGAGCATATCGCTCGTGGTCACATTGTCGCTCGTAACCGAGAAGATCGCCCGGTATTTGGACACGTCCGGCGGCGTGAAAGTGATCGATGTGCCGGAGCTAGTTGCGACCTCCTCATTGGAGAAGGTGTCGTAGATCTCCCACCCCGCCGTGTAGTCGCTGAGCGTGCTGCTTACGGTGCCGCTCAAAGTGACCGCATTCCCTTCCTGCACAGTCACATCCGCTCCGGCTTCAACACTGGGAAGGACCGTTTGGACTTGGGCGTAACCCTCGCCATAAACATACCATGGGTCATCAGTGAGCAGGCGGCCCACGGTAGCTGTGAGCGTGTACTGCATGCCAGGACTTGCATAGGTATGCTGGAAGGTTATGGCGTGCACGCAGGAGGCACTGGAGTAGGAGGGATTGCTGTAATCGTAATTTGCGCTAGACGACCCATCGCCCCAATCAAGCCAAATCTGGTGGTAGGTATTGGGAAGATCCGCGTAGGTGATCGTTGCCGTCACCGGCGCCCCGGCCTGTGGAGGATTCGGCGAGAAGCTTACCCCGAGAACCAGGGGATTATCGGTGTCACGCAACTGGATCTCGGCTGACGTGGTGATGACCGCATAACGGTCGCTTGGATATGCGGGGGAGTTGCCGCCCTTGGCATACACAGAAACCGTGATCGGGTAGGCGTAACCGGGCTGGGAATAGCTATTCTGATTATAGGTGTGGCTCCCGTCCACGCACCAACTCGAGGTGCTGCTGTCCCACCTCAGCGTCCCGTCCTCCAGGGCAGAGCCGTCGCCCCAATTGACTTTCACATCGTAGTAGCTGGCAGGCGCTTGACCCAGATCGATGTCCTGGAAACGCCCCAGGGTGACTGTCCCGGTGTTTACCCCGGCGGTTTGTACTATTTGCGCGCCAGAATACGTTGCGAAATGCGCGTTGTTCACGGTGATGTTAAACTGACCGGCGCCGCTGTTGCCGTCGCTGTCCGTGACCGTCAGCGTTGCCGTGTAGAGCCCGGCTGCGGCAGGGGTGTAGTTGAGGGTAAGCCCTGTCGCGGTCATTACCTGGGCGCCACTGCTGTTCGCTACGACCCAGCCGACGGTGTAGGCCTCGTTGGGCAGGGCTGCAGCGTCGGTGAACGATCCCGTCTGGGTGACAGGCCCGTCGTTCAGGTCGATGGAGACATTGGCCCCGGCATTGACCACGGGCAGGATGGGGGCCACGGTGATGGTCCGGGTGCCGGTACCCACACCGCCATTGGAATCGGCAACGCTCAGGGTGGCGCTGTAAACATCGTTGGTGTGCGTGGCGAAGGTCAAGGTCAATCCCTGCTGGATTGCGACCGCCACCCCGGCGCTGTTACGGACTGTCCACGTCGAAACGTACGTTTCTCCGGTGGCCTGGCCCGGGTCGGTGAAAGAACCGGCGAGTGTGACTGGAACCCCGGGCCGAACGGTGGTATCCGCGCCGGCGTTGACGACCGGGGCAACGTTGCTCAGCGTCAGCGTGGCGCTATCGCTCGAAGCCGCCCCGTAGTTGTCAGTTGCCGTGAGCGTGGCCGTGTAGGTCCCGAAGGCCGGCGCCTGGAAGGTCCAGTTCAGGCTGTTGCCAGTGCCCACGGTATTGCCCTGGGCATCCGTCACGACCCAGTGGGACGTCAGCGTCTCGCCATAGGCCGTTCCGGGGTCGGTGGCCACAGCGGTCAACTGGACAGCGAGGCCTTCTTGCTGAATGTCGGGCCCGGCGTTGACGGTTGGGGGGACATTGTAAAGGTCCAGCGTCACAGAAGCGTTTGTCGTTGCTCCGTTGCTGTCGGTGGCAGTGAGCGTAGCCTTGTAGATCCCGAAATCGGGCGACTGGAAGGTCCAGTTCAGGCTGTCGCTGGTGCCCACGGTATTTCCCTGGGCATCAGTCACGACCCAGTGGGAGGTCACGGTCTCGCCCACTGCCGTTCCTGGATCCGTAACGACGCCGTTGAGTTCCACTGCGCGCTGCTCCCCACTGACGTCGTTGCCGGCGTTCACGGTTGGAGCGACGTTGTTGACCGTGAGCGTGGCGGGTGCACTCTGGCTGGTGGCTGCCGAATCGGTTACAAAGAGTGTGACCTGGTAAGTCCCTACGGGAAGAGCAATGGGTGGCTGCTCATTCGCGGTGTACGGAGAGACCCACGTGAACGGAGCCAGCGGGAGCGTCTGTCCGGTTGCCGCATTGACGGCCTGCCACTGGCAGGTGTACGTCTCCCCCACCTGCATGCCCGGGTCCGTAATGGTGAAGGCGGGCATGCCGCCTTCATCAATGGTCTGATCAGCCACTGTTACAGTAGCCGGAACGTTGGTGATGTCCACGGAAAACTTCACCGCGTACTTGAGGCCACCTCCGTAACCCATCTGATAATATACAGTTACATCTTGACTAACGCTTTTGGTCGCCTGCCAGGTATAATAGAAGTCGGAGCCGGACTCCGAGGAATAGGTGACACTACCCTGGGAAGCCCCAACGACATACGGCTGGGCCATGATGGTCACCGTCTGGCTCGGCAGTGCCGGTTCGGTGCCTGTCAGTTGGGCAGAGTCCACTTTTATGCCCACGGGAGGGGCGCCGTTCACTTCCCAGTAGTAGCCCTCCTGGCTCAAACTCAAATCCGCGACCGGCGACGTCTCGAAGATGGTGTCGTGAACATTCACGTTGTTGATGGAAGCGTAGCTGTGTTGCCGGCCGTACCCTTCCGGAAAGTTCATATAGGGCACCGACTCAAGCGAGATCTCATTCGCACCAGTCCCTAACGTGACGGTCACCCAGGTAATATTGGAAAAAACGATAGCGCCGGGCAGGCCCATGCCCGTGAAGCCGGTGTTCGTCAGGGTAATGTCGCTCCAATCAGAGGGGTCCTTTGCGTTATCGATGTCGAGGCTGTCCGTATAGCTGCCAGCTCCTCCGTCGAGAACGATGGTGCCGTGGATGCCGCTCAAAGAGCTGCCGGTGGCGGTGGTGTCGCCTACATGGAATTGGTCTTCGTAGGCATCCCCCTGGACGACAGTCAAGGTCTGAAGACTCGCGGCCGTCGCGTCGATGTAAATCTGATTCGCCGAACCGGGCGCTCCTTGGAGTTGAACTGTCACCCTCTCGGCGTCGTACCAGATGCCCTGTCCCATTCCCAGACCGCCGATGTGCCCCATCTCCTGGCCATACCCCGGTGCGACCGTGCTATCGAATGTGACCGTGTTGGCGTTCGTCGGCACAAGGGTCTGCCGGATCACAACATTGCTCGTTCCCTTGCCTCCGAAGAACAATACCGCACCCTGGATGAACTCCGCCGTGTAGCCGGAAGCGCCACCGGTGTAGGTAAAGAGCTGATCGGCACAGAGTGCGTCTTCTCCGGCACCGCCCTGGAACCATACAGTACCCTGGGAGCCAAGTTCGTAAACATACGCCGTGTCGTTGCCGTCGCTGCCGAAGAACTTCACCGTCCCGGAGACATCGTTGCTGCTCGAAGCTTTGCCGACATATAGGTTATTATCAGCCGAGCCGCCATAGAAGGTGACGGAATCATTGGGTTGGAGCGAGCTGACCGTGACATTCACAGGTCCGGTCGTGCCTTGGATTGTCAATGGGAGCCAAAAACCGGGGGTTGAATCGTCGATTACTGTGATATTCGCTGTGCCGCTTCCCAGGGTGAGCCCTATGGACGCCCAGCCGGAGTTGTTGGGGATGGCTATCTGGCCGCCGCCGGGCGTGAGGCCTTGAATATTTCCACCCTGGATGAGAACCGACGGGTGATCGGACGTGTCCCCCACGTCGGAGAAGATGAGTTGGCCATTGCTGCCGCCGGTCAGGCCGAGGACGCTCATGTTGAGCGCGCTGAGGCCGTGGGTGTAGCCTACGCTCAACCGGTCGTCGCCGCCGCCCATGTTGACCTGCAGTGAGGTTCCGGCTGGGACGGCGTCGATGGCCAGGCTGTTCTTGCCGCTGCCCAGGAATACGCCCAAATCTGTGAAACCGCTGAAGGCAAGGGTGCCGTGAAGCCCCTGGCCGGTGAAGGTTTCTGCCCCTAGGATGCTGTCATAGCTCAACACGCTGTCAAAGCTGGTACCGGTGTCGAAATCCGCAGTATTGTACTGATTGACTATCCACATCCGGTCGCCACTGCCGTTTCCTGCCACAAGCGTCAGCTTGCCGTAGAGATTGGTCAAGGCACTTGCGCCGCCAACGTAGAAGTCGTCGTTTCCTTCCGTATCCTTCACACCGGAAATGGTCACGGATTGAGTTCCCGGTGTGGTCGCTTGCAGATAGACCGTATCCGCTTGCGGCGTCAGGGTAATGTTGATCGTTTTCGCCGTATAGAATAATCCGTTGTTCATGCCCAGGCCGCGAATCGCGGCCAGGGACGCCCCCGTGTAGGGCCACGGGATGGTTGCGGGTTGGTCAAGATAGAGGGGGTACGATGTGGTGGCGTCAGAGGCGTTGATTGAGATGGTATCGCCCTGGAAGAAAACCGGGCCCACCGTGGCCTGCAACGCAGCCGCGCCAGCAATGCTTAACTCATCACCGGCGCCGCCCTGGACATCAAGAACGGTGTCCGCCGGAACAGCCGAAACATCGACAATGTCTTGGCCCGCGCCTCCGATGATGCTGACCAGCTTCAGACCAGCCGGAGCGCCTAGAACGATGACCGTCCCGCCGCCGGAGCCGAGCAACACGCGCTCCTCACCGAACCCAGAGAACAGGGACCAAGAACCGTTGTTGATGGCCAAGCCGGATGCGTTCAACAGGGCGACGTAGGGGGCGGCGTCGAGGCTGTCGTCGAACACCATGGTGTAGTTGCCGCCCTCAGCGGTGACGGTCAGGCTGCTGTTGATGGGGAAGGCGGCCTTGCCGGCCGCGTCGCCCAAGTGCCCGTTGCCAACCGTTACAGAATGGGGGTCCGTGCCCGCCCCCATGGTCACAGTGGTGGCGGCCACTGGCACAGCCGCGATGGTGAGGTCCGTGTTACCCAGAAGTGAGAGGGACAAAGTGGAGATACGATTCCACGTGATGCCGCCGTCCATGCCCTGGCCGGTGTAGGTCGTAGCCGTGAGGCGGTCGCTGCTGAAGGAGAGTCCCGGCTGGAAGTCGCTCTCCACAATCGATAGGGTGTCGTTGCCGGCTGGACCGCCGTCGAGGCTGACCAGGCCGTGAATGGCGGAAAGCGGATTGCTCGAAGACTGGCCCACATTGAAGGACTCGTTGCCGGCGGTGCCGAGTATCGAGACCGACTGCATTCCCGCCCCGGTTGCATCGATATCCACTACATTCGTGGTGGCCAAGCCGAGTTTGATATTGAGCTCCTCCACATTGGCATACCAGAGGCCGCCGAAACGGGACATCTGGACCGACGGATGTGAAACCTGGAAATAAGGCATCACGGTAGTGTCGTCGAGGGTTAACGTTCCAGTGTCGCCGACGCCCGCCGCCGAATTGTCGATGGTCACGGTATTGGTTCCCGCGCCGCCGTCAAAATAGGTCTGGCCCAAGACCTGGCCCGTGTTCCCCGCGTTGCCGAGCACAAGCTCATCGTTCCCCTCGCCGCCATAGATAATCACCGCGCTGGTGGCGTTGGTCCCCTGCACCGTGAACACGTTGTTCCCAGAGCCGCCGTTGATCACCACGTTGCTCGAAGCCGCGGTCGTGAGCACGTTGATCGCCTCGTTCCCCTGGCCCGCGTTGAGACTGACCGTCCCGACCCCCTGCCAGGTGATCGGCGCCATCCCGTCCCGGGACAGCTTCTCGCAGGCCAACGCATAGTCGTAGCTCAGCGTGTAGGAGTGGCCGTTGGTGTTGCCCTGGTCGTTCAGGTTCAGCGTATTCAGGTTCGGCGTATTCGTGGCGTTTTCGATTTGCACGGCGCCCAAAATACCGTCCAGGGTGTTGCTGACGCTGCCGACATTGACATTGCTGTCGTACCCGCCGGTGGTTTCCACGAGAGTACTGACGGAAGCATTGGTGCTCTGGACGTTCATGGCAACTCCCGTCACGACCACGGCGGCGATGCCGCTGTAAGTGATATGCTGGGTGCCGACCTTCACCTGGGACGAGGTGATGAAGGTGGTCCAGCCACCGTTGACGTTCAGCGTGTCCCCGCTGGCGGGACCCGAGTCGGCAACGGTGAAAATGCCGGTGCCATGTCCGGTGAGCGTTAGATCATAGGTGTCGTTGCCGCCCTCGCCATCAAAGCTGGCGTAGCCGCTCCAGTCGGAGGCGGTGAAGGTATTGCCGCTTGGGCCCCCGGACAGGGTGGCGTTTTGAATGCCAGCGAGGCTCAAGGGGACGCAGTTGGCGCGGTCCAGAGCGGTGTCGGAGAGGGTGAAGTCGGTGTCGTCGGCGGCGATGACCGTGTTGGTGGCGCCCGCAGGCCCGGTCAGCGAGCCCAGGCCCGTCCAATTGGACACGGTGTAAGTGTTCGTGCCGGCAGCGGCGCCATACAGGTTTGCGGTCTGGATATCGGAAAGCGTGATGGTTTGGGTCAAGCCGCCGGTGACTTGCAGCGAGGAGTTCGTAAGGACGTAGTTCAAGCTGCTCACGGAACTGGCCGGGCTGTAAGTGAGGGTATTGTTGGTCCCGGTCCCGTGGAGCGTGGCTGAGCCGGACCAGCCGGTGAGCGAGAACTGATTCTCGGTAAGCGTGCCGAGGTAAGCGGCGCTGAGAGTGACGGAGGTCACGCCGTTGAGCGACAACGTGTATGCGCCGCAGGTCAAACCGGAATCGGTCAGCGTGTAGGCGATGTACCCGGAGATGTTGGCCGAGAAATTGCCCGTGATCGTCTCGAGGTTGCTCGTGCCTTTGTTGGCGTAAGGACGGCCGGTGCTGTCAACGCCGCCGATATAAAGCCCGCCGCCGGAGCCGCCGATGACCGAGTTGGCGCCGCGGCCCTCGTCATAGACGGTGGCGAACCCAGCCCCCGTGTCCACCTCGTTATCGCCTGAACCGATCAGGTAAACCGTGGCGGCACCGCTCCCGGTGGCAATGTCATTGGCACCGTTGCCAGAGACGTTAATCGTGGCGCTGCCCGCGCCGAGCGCGCTGATCTCGTTGGCGCCGTTGCCACTGACATTGATGGTTTCAGCGGAGCCGCTGCTGACCGTCACTTCATTGTCACCGCCACCGGAAACGTTGATCGTCGGCGAACCGCCGGCGCAGTCGATCACGTTGGCGCCGGTGGCTGTGCTCGCCAGTGTGATGGTGCCGGTGCAGGGGCCGTCGATCTCGACGCCGTTGGAGCCGGTGCCGGAAATGGTGATCGAGACCGAACCGCCGGTGGTGTTGAGTGCGTTTACAATGATGGTGTTGTCGCCGTTGCCCGAAACGGTAATGGTAGCGCTTTTGCCGGTGGCGATCTCGTTGGTCCCGTCGCCGGTCACACTGATCGTGGCGGGTCCGGAGCCGGTGGTAATCGTGGAGCTGGTATTGGATCCGCCGCCGACGGTTATGTTCACCGGAACGGCGATCGCGCTGTCTATTTGGATCGTATCCTCGATGGTATTGCCGGCGCTATCCCGCGTGTTGCGCACGAGGATTGAGGTCACATTAGCGAATTGCTCCGTGTATCCCAGCGCGACGATCTGGATCGTTTCCCCGGTGCTGCTGTCGGGATCGCCGGAGACGCGGGTCAGCGTATAGTTTTCCGAGGATTGGGCTCCCACTGAGATGCTGTTATCGCTATTGGTGCGGCTGCCGGCATCCTGGCCCAAATAAAGCACCAGTTGGCCATTGGTGACTCCCGCCAAGGCCGGCGGGTTGGACGTCGACACCGGAGTCGTGGATGTGGCCACCGCCGGAGGCGATCTGGTATGGCCAATGACGAACGTGTGGTGCAGTTTGCCCAACCTGAAGGTGAGATCAACCTGGCCGGCGGTGATGGTAATGCTAGCGCTGGCGCCAAACGTAATGTGGAAGAGAGTGATCGAGCCTCCCACCGTCGCGCTAAAGCCGGTATTCGAAATGGTCACCGAGACATAGCCGTTGACGCCGAACCAGGAATCACCGAGGCTGAACCCGGCGTAGGCCGTAAAGCCGAAGCTTCCATTCGCGTGGAAATAACCGCTAAAGCCCAGGGTGACGATGCCGAAGAAATCCAGGCTGAGGTTGAGGTTGTCGAGACTAAAGCCGGCGCTGCTGATGGTAATCGAGAGGCCGCCGGTCAGGCTGAAGCCGAACAGGTAAACCCCGAGATTCGAGATGGCCACGTGGAAATAGTCGGCCGGGAGAGAGGTTCCACCCACGGTCCTCGCCGTGGAACAGGTGTTGATTTGCAGGGTGAAGCCGCCCGTGATGACGAACTTGTTGCCCAAAGCCGGGATCGGCTCGATTCCCCCGCCGCCCGGCAGACCGAGTTGGATTGACAGGACCAGGCCCGGATGTGAATCGTAGTAGATGGTGGCGTTGCCGTTGGCGGTGAAGGTGGCGCCGAAAAACGTCAAGTTGGCATTCACGCTCAGGCCCAAGTAGGTCTTGCTGACCGTGAGGTCGAAGGAACCGCTGAGGTCCACCACTCCATTGAGGAACTTCAGGTCGCCGGTGGCGTATATCTTCGCCAAGGTTCCAGCCGGGACGGTGATGCCGGCAAGGGTGACCGTTTGCCCGGTGGTATTCATTTCGAGCAGGAAGGTCGCGGACAGGGTGAAGCCCGGGAAGCCTTCCGAGTAACTGATCGACAGCGCCGCCGCCACGCCATCGTGGCTGATCTGTATGCCGCCGGAGGCCTGGAACGACAGGACGGAAGACCCGTTCAACATGATGTTGAGCGTCGCGTCGGCCTGGAGGGAGAAGTCGAAGCCGGAGGCGCCAAGAGTGGCGGTGATGTTGATGGCGCCCGTGAGCACGAAACAGGTGCCCAACGTGACGCTGCCGCGACCGATGACAATGAAGTAAGGCGTGTTCACCTCGCCTTGCGCAGGACTCCAGGTGGCATAATTCGACAGGCCGGGGGCGGGTGGTCCGTTGGGGATAACCAGCGTGCGCTGGCCGTTAGTGATCGTCTCGTAGCTGGTGAGCGCCAGCGGGTTGCTCGAGCTGTAATCAGGCCCCATCACGGTGGGCACAGGCGGGCTGGGCGGGGAGGTGGGCAGCGGGGCGGGAATGAAGTAAGTAACGTTGGAGCCGGTGGTGTTTATCACCAGCAGCCAGTTCATGCCGAAGGAGATGCCGGACGGGACGTTGGCGCCAAGGGTCAGCGTAATCTTGGCCGCGAAGCCCGGATTAATCCCGTTGGCTGTCGCCCATTGGACGTAGATCAAGCCGTTGGCGTTAAACGTCAGGATGGGGTTGTCCAGATTGTTTTGTGCATCCACAGTCCCGCCCAGGAACAACTGGGCCTGGACGAACATGCTCAGGTGGTCGGTAGTGATCTCCACGTCGAGCGTGCCGCTCAAGCGAAACACCTGGTGGCCGCTGATCTGGAAATCGGCATAGCCGTTAATGAAGAGGCTGAAGGCCTGGGGCTCAAGGGTCAGGGTGTAGTTCGTATTGCTGGCCATTTGGAGCGTCACCTGCTTGAGATCGCTGGTCGTGTTCAGCTTGATAAAGACCTGGCCGCCCGCGTAAATGCCCACGTTCTGCAGGCACTCCAAGTCGGGCACCAGCAGGAAGCCACCCCAGATACTGGTGGTGCCGTTGAGCGTTTGGATTGTCAGGGTGCCGGCAGCCGTTCCGAGCGGGTCCTTTTGTATCGTGGGGATGCTGAACGAGGCATTGGAAAGGCTGATAGTGAAGCTGTTCGGAGTGAAGGTCAGCGTTAGCGTCGCCTCAGCGTTCGCCTGCAACCCGCCCAGGAGGTTCAGGTCGATCTCCCCGGCAATCATCATCTGGAAGACCTTCGTGGAGGAATCGTAGGAGAAAGTGAGCTCGCCGTAGAGGCTGAAAATGGGCGGCGTGATTGGGTTGGGACCGTTCTGCGAAGGCACCTCCATCAGAAACAAAATGCTCAGGCTCACCTGGTTTGGGGTGGTGCTGTTTATCAGCGTTGAGAGGTCGGTGTACATCTTGACGCCGATGGACAGGCTGTCGGCAACCGTGGCCGAACCAATCACCAGGAACTTCCCGCTGGTGTCGAAGAACACGTCCGCCGACACGCTGAACACGTCCGGGCTGCCCACGTAGAGCGTGATCCCCGCCTGGATGATGACCGACGAGACGCTGAGCTTGCCAAAGTCGGCTGTTGTTGGAGCCTGGTTATTATTGTCATGATAGTCCTTGACCACCTGCGCCTGCAACTCTGCCTGCCACTGGGTGGCGGTAAGGCTATCGGGCGTGCTGAAGGCCGCCTGGCGCAGTTGCAAGGCATCGCTCGCGTTGCCCGTGATATTGATCGTGGGGAAGGTCGCGTTGAAATCGACCCCGCCCCGCAGGCTCCCAATGAACACGCCGGTGTCGCCCAGCGGGATCGGCGCGTCCACCTCAAAATACAACTGGAGCGGGCCAAAATCCGACAGTCCGATGCGGATGGTCATGCCGAACGGGCCGAGCTTCAAAGAGCCGGCGATGCCGGCGTAAAACACACTGGTGAAGGGTCCGGTGCCCGGGTTAGTCGTCGGCGTGCCGTTGGTGCCGAGGAGGTTGCCCAGGCCGTCCACGAGCGCCCCGTTAGCGTCGAAGCGCATCACCCCTGCCAGGAGGGTGCCGCTAATGGTGCCGCCAAAGAGGTTACCGGACGCGCTGACGACGATGCTGCCCACCGAGATGATGGGGAACTTGCCTTGGGCGACCAGTTGCGGGTCAATGACCGCATTGGTGACCGAGCCGCTCAGGCTGATCGGTCCTATGCTGGTGTCAACCGATGCGGAAAGCTCGATCAGGAACTGGTCCGGGTGCGCGGTGAAGTCGGCCCAGGAGAGCGTCACCGACGCGCTCTTGAGCGGGAGCCAGGTTGGCCAGGACAAGGAACTCTCGCCGCCTTGGCCGAGGGTGATCGAGACGGCAAATCCCGGTTTGGCCAGGAATGAACCATCGCCTTCGATGGCGAAATTGCTGGCGCTGCCCGTCAAGATCACCGAGCCGGCCTTCAAGGTGGCCGAGAGCGTCCCAAAGCTGATGAGGTCCTGGCTCGCGGTGGCCGCAGGATTGATCATCAGCGGGTCTTGGGTGGTGCCGGTGGCGCTGAGAGTCAGATAGGAGCCAAGGGTGATGCTGAACTGGCTGGCTTGGAGGGTGAAACCATTGAAACTGATAGTGGGCGCCGCCAGGGGATGCAGCAGATCCAACGCAGCACTCACGGAAAAGCCGCCATCAAGGGTCGTTATCGTGGCATGCAGCGCACTGGTGCTCGAACCGATGTTGGCAGTCTGCACGGTGATGTGGATCGTCGCCGACAGATCGACATTCATGCTCCCCGAAGGAGAGTTGTGGGCCAGGCTGAATTGGAAGTTATCGAGGCCGACGCCGGGATTGACCAGCGTGATCGGCCCAAGGGAAACGGTCGGGTCAAGGAAGGAAAAGGTCGGGTTGGTGAACGAATCGAACTTGAAGCCGTCCGTAGAGTTGTAATGGAATTGAGCGCTGCCACCCAAGGTCACCATCGGCTTGCCGCCAGCCAGGAAGGTTATGCTCACGCCGCTGAAATTGAAGCTGTCGACCGTGGCAGACGTGGAGGTGGTGTAATGCTGAACGTCGACGGAGGTGGCGCTGAAGGTGACAAAAGACCCTATCGAGAACGTGATGTTCGACAGGAACAGGTCCCTGTCGCCGTTCCCCCAGGACTGTCCGTCGGCTCGGGCAGGCAGGCCGGCGCCCGTGGCCGTGGTGGCGGTCACCGTCCCGCTGAACTCGGTATATACTGCCGAGCCGGCGCTGATGCTGAAGAGGGTCTGCGAGTTCTGGCTGTCCCCATTCTCGATGGCCAAAGTCACGCCGGTGAGATTCGTGCTGGAGGCCCCCGTGGCAAGTGTGCTCTGCGATCCCTGGCTCGCCGTGATGATCAACATATTGTCCAGGTTCAGGCTGGCGTTGCTCAGGACAATGGCCTGGAAGGCATTGCCCCCGGTGGCCACTTCCGAACTCGAGAAGACCACGGAGATATTGGAACCGCCTACGGGGACGGTCTCGCTCACCGCGGAGGTGGTGGTATTGCGGCGAATGGTAATGGTGGCGCTGCCCGAGAGGGCACTCCCCACCGCCACAGTGGCCGTCGCGGAGGCGGTCAAGGCATAGCCTTGGCTGGTCCCGCCGCTCTCGAAGAGGACCAAGCCCAACGTGCCGTTGGACAGCGTGAACGTGTCGCTGCTCCCGTCCGCCGCGACGGTGGTGCCGGCGGCGGTTTTGATGTTGGCGGCGCCGATGAGCACTTTGGTGGTGGTGCCGCTCACGCTCTCGGCGATGGAGAAATCCCCGGCCAGGCTGAACGTCGAACCGACGGCCAGCGCCAGACTTCCGCCAGAGCTCTTGATGTTTCGCTGATCGGCGGTGCTGTTGGTGCCGTCCGTGAAGGTGACGCCCAGACTGTTGGGGATGGTTTCATTCACGGCCGCGCCGGTGGTGTTGATGGCCACGTTGGCTGAGCCGGTCAAGCTGATGGCGTCGGGCAGGCCAACCAACGCAATGCTGGGAGCCTTGGCCTGGAGGGCATAGGTCGAGCTCGCCGCGGTCGAGTCGCGATAGATGACTAATCCGAAACTTGCCCCAGTCACTTGGACCCCGAGCGCGGGATTGCCGCTGCTGTCCACGCTGCCGATGAAGGCCGTGACGCTGGAGGCGCCGACCAGGATCTTGGTCAGAGTGCCGGTCGTGGTCTCCGTGAAGCTGAACTGGCCGCTCAATGAAACAAAGTTCGCCACGTTAATCGAGATCGAGCCGCTGATTTCGGCAACATCGCTCGAACCGAGGCCTGTCAGGTCGAACGGCACACTGCCGCCGGGCGTCACGACCGAAGTGGGCGCGCCATGCACAGTCGAAGGGTCCAAGCCTTTGCGGATGAGCACCGACAGGCCGGAGCTGCTGATAGACAAATCAGGCACGCCGTTCAATGCGCAGGAACCGGCCTTGGCCACGAGCGCGTAGCCTACGCCGGACTCCACCAGCAGACCGAGGCTTGCGTCGGTGATGGTAACATTGGTGCTCGCAGTTCCCAGAATGGCATTGACGTTCATTGCCCCGATAGCCAGGTCGGTGTTGTCGGAGCCATCGGTGAACTTCTGGAACCCGAAATCCCCGGACAGGGAAACAAAGCCCGCCACGTTCACGGTGACCGATCCCTCGATGTCGGTCACACTCCCGGTCCCTGAGCCGAGCTTCCTGAAGTCCAGGTTGACGGCCCCTCCTGGCGTCTGAACGGAGGTGGGCGCGCCGGTAATGGTCGTCGTATCCAGCCCCTTGCGGGCCCGCACCTGCAGGCCGGTCGTGCTAAGGGACAAGTCGGGAACACCGTTCAAGGCGCAACTCGTGGCCGTGGCCACCAGCGCGTAACCGACACCGGGCTCGATGAGCACCCCCAGGCTCGCGCCGGCAAGCGTGACATTGGTGCTCGCAGTTCCCAGGATCACGTTGACGTTCGTTGCCCCGATCGCCAAGTCCGTGTTGCCCGAACCGTCGGTAAACTTCTGGAACCCAAAACTCCCCGAAAGCGAAACGAAATTCGCCACGTTCAACGTGACGGTGCCCTCGATGTCGGTCACGTCGTTGGCTCCCGCCGCAAGATTGCTGAAGTCCAGCGGCACAGTCCCGCCAGGCGTCAGGACCGAGGTGGGAGCGCCAGTCAAGGCCGACGTATCCAGCCCTTTGCGCACCCGCACATTGAGACCGGTCGTGGTGAGCGACAAATCAGGAACGCCGTTCAAGGCGCAGCTCGTGGCCGTGGCCACCAGGGCGTAACCCACACCCGGCTCTATCAGCACTCCGAGGTTCGCGCCGGTAACAGTGACATTGGCGCTCGTAGTCCCCAGGACGGCGGTCACGCTGGCTGCCCCGATGGCCAGGTCGCTGCCGCCCGAGCCGTCAGTGAACTGCTGGAAGCCGAAGCTGCCGGTCAGGGAGACAAAGTTCGCCACATTCAACGTGACGGTTCCTTCGATGTCGGTCACGTCGGTCGCGCCAGCGCCGAGGTTGCTGAAGTCCAGGGTCACAGGCCCTGCCGGCGTTCGCACAGAATTGGGCGCACCAGTGACGCTCGAGGGATCCAACCCCTTGCGGACCCGCACATCCAGGCCGGTCGTGCTGATGGACAAATCAGGAACGCCATTCAAGGAGCAACTGGTTGCTGTTGCCACCAAAGCGTAGCCGACGCCGGGTTCGATGAGCAACCCAAGGCTCGCGCCGGTGATCGTAACATTGGTGCTCGTGGTTCCCAGGACGGCGCTCACGTTGTTTGCCCCGATAGCCAGGTCGCTGCCGCCGGACCCATCCGTGAATTGCTGGAAACCGAAACTGCCGGACAGGCAGACAAAGTTCGCCACGTTCAATGTGACGGTTCCTTCGATGTCGGTCACGTTGCCGGTCCCCGAGCCGAGGTTGGTGAAGTCCAGTTTTACGTCGCCGCCCGGGGTGTGAACCGAGACTGGCGCGCCGCTCACCGTGGTTGTGTCCAGTCCCCGCCGCACCCGGACGGTCAAATTGGAGGCGCTTAAGCTCAGGCCGGGCACCCCGTTCAAGGTGTCGGTCCCGCCGTTGGCAACCAGGGCATACGTCGTCGGGTTCGCGCCCGTGCCCGGCTGGAGCAGGAGACCCAGGCTCGCGCCGGTGACCGTTACGCTCACACTGCCGACGGCCATCGTCGCTTCCACATTGGTGGCGGCGAGCGCAAGAGTGGTCGCCCCACTGTGCGCGTCCGTAAACTCGGAGAAGCCGAAATCGCCGCTCACGGAAACGAAGGAGCCGACCGAAAGGGTCAGGCCCTGGGCGAGCGCGGAGGTTTCGTTGCCCGAGAAGTTCAGGTACACATTGGTGCCGTTGACATCCACCGCCTGGGAGACGGCGCCGGCAGTGTCTTGACGGAACTCGATATTCCCCGCCAGGTTCAAGGTATTGGCCGGCAGCCCCGCCAGGCTCACTGTGCCGGTGGCATCCAGGGCGTAAGTGACGCTGCCGTCGGCGGCTTTGAAGACGGCCAGCGCCAGCGTGCAGTTGTCGGCCGAAACACCGACGCCATTGACTCCCATGAACACCTGGCCCCCGGTTACACCTACCAGCACAGTGGCCGCATTGTCGTCTGCCAGGGCATAAGTGATCGTTGCCCTCGAGGCACTCAGGGTGGCAAAGCCCGCGAGGCTCAACCCGAACGTATCCAATGTGACGCTTAGCACCCCGCTGCCCAAGTCGTAGCTGCCGCTCAAATGACTGGCGGAGGTCTTCAGGGCCGAGCCGAGGTTCAATGTCGCGTTCGTGGTGTCGAAGCCCACCGTGCCGGTCAAGGCGCCGCCAAAGGTGTAGTTGATACTGGTCAGGGTTATAGTGGGCGCCTGCAAGCTCAGCAGGCTGCCCAGTGTGATGTCCGAAATCGTGGCCGTGGCCGAATCAATTGTGAAGCCGGTCTGTTGGATTGCCAGGCCGTTGACGGTCACGGCCAGATTGTCGAGCAGGCCAAAGGTGAGGTTGGCCGTGCCGATAGTAGCCAGGGTATCGGAGCCCGGGGTAATGCTGATGTTGCTGGCCGACAGGGTCAATTGGCCGCCGATCGTGAGCGTGATGCTGTCGGCGGTGACGGTCAATTGCCCCGGCGCAGAGGCGCTGGCAAAATCATAGCTGGCTGCTACGTTGGTGAAGCTGGAGGTGACCAGTGAACTGCCGGGGAACAAGGTCATCGTGCCCAGGGTCAGGCTGATCGAGCCACTGACCACCGGGCTGGCCGTCCGGTCCACTACGAGATTGCTCACATGGAAACCGAGGTTGGAAAATGAAAGGAAGCTGCCGGCCGTCACGGGCGTGCTCGAGGTGATGTCAAAGCTGCCGAGACTGAACCCGGTATGCGTCAGGTTGAAGTTGTGCAGGGTGGTTTGCAGGCCGGAGAACAGGTTTACCGTCACGGTGGCGCTGTCCACGTGCAGCATCGTGGTCTGGCCGGGGTTAATGTCCACCTCTCCCAGATTGATGGTCAGAGCGTCGCCCAGGGGGATGGCCAAGCTGGGGATGTGCAGGCTCAGGATGGCCGGAGAATGGAATTGGTACGACCCCCCCAAGGTGCCCAGGTGCAGATTCAATAAGGGGACCGTCGGGAAGAGCACCACGTTGGCGGCCGAAACCGAAATGCCTCCGCTGACCGAAGGCGTGTCGCCATACTGGAGGGCGAAATTGCTCAGAGTCAGTGTGGCGCTATCGGCATTGACGATGTCCGGGATGGAGACCGGGCCATTGCTGCTCCAAGTCAGGCTGCCGAGGCTGAAACCGGTCTGGCTGAGGACCAGGTTACTCACCTGGAGGGTGCCCAGCCCGGTGAATTGGGGCGAGCTTAAGGTCGCGGATGCGACGGTCGCCATCACCGGCTGGCCGGGGGTCAAAACCACGACCCCGCTCGCCGTCAGCACAAAGGCCTCGCCCATGCTCAACTGGAGGCCCGACACCGTCACCTGGAGCTGGCCTGTCGAGCTGACGCCGTCAAAGCCGGCGAAACTATAAGCCGCGCTGACGTTCGTGGCCTGGAACTGAACCAGATTCCCATCCGGGAAGAGGTTCAAGCCGGAGATCGTGGCGGCAATCGTCCCGCTCAAGGAAGGCCCGCTTGTGTCGGTGCCGAACGACACGTTAAAGTTCGACACCGTCAAGGTCACGCCCGTGGTCGTAATGAAGTTTCCAATGCCCGGCGTTGCGCCGGTCGCTGAAGTCAAGGTGAAGGCACTGAAGCTGAAGCCGTCCCCACGAATGGCGAAATTGCTCAGCGTGGCCGACGGCATTCCGGAGAACTGCCCGGAAGTCACGGTCGCGGTTTGCAGCGTCGCCAGGGTTTGAGTCGCCGCCCCGTTGGGATCGTAGCTGAGGCTTACCCCGCTGGCGGTAATGGTCAGGGCCCCCCCGAGCTGCAGGACCATGCTTGCGGTCTGGGGGACGGTCAAACTGAACCCGCCGCCGATCGTGTAGGTGCCCGTGAGTGCGGGATCGGAGGTGCTGGAGGTGATCTTTCCGCTGAAACTCTGCCCGGGGAACAGCGTCGCGCTGGCCACGGAGATCGTCACACTCCCGCTCCAGACTCCGGCTGCGGACAGCGTGGCGGTCACACCCAAGGTCACCGCTTGCAGTTGCAGAAAGCCACCCAGGGATGCGCTTGCGAGGTTCTCGGTCGAAGTGAAGCTGGCGTTCGAGCTGGCCAGCAGATCAATAATGTAGCTTCCTAAATCCTGGAGCCCAGGTGTCCGGCCTAAAGGCGTGGCATGAGAGGGATTTGAAGGAGAGCCGCTGCCCGGAGCCAGGGCGGCGGTGGCAGTAACAGTAGGGAGGGCACCGCAAACCACGGAAGCAGCCCCGCATACCTTTGGTGAGGAACCGACAATTGCTGCGAAATTCGGACTGACTTGAGCCGCAGTTGCGCCGCTCGGGGGGCCATTGGCGGAGCGGAGCGTGCGCGTCAACTCCGAGACCTTGGATGCGCTGTTGCTCGCGCCCGGGGGCTGAGGGCTGGTCGAATCGTCCCGCAAAATCTTTGAAACGGCATGGCCTCCTGGGGCGGCCGTATTGACGGTGGCAAGGGTCGTGGGAGTCTCCTGAACTCGCGCGCCAGGGGCACCCTGATCGACCGTCGGCGCGGCGGCGCGGCTCTGACTTTGAGCCGGCGCCGGAGGCGCGGCAGGCGGCGTCTGTTCCACGCCGGCGAACATATCCTGAACGCCGGCCGCCGGGTCGTAGGCAAAATGCGTTTCGGAAAGGCACGCGGTGGTGGATGGGAGCGAGACCTCGTCAACGACCGGAGAATGATGGCGGGCGACAACAGCGGCGGTCCCCAGGGCCGTGAGATTCGCTGAAAGCAAAACTCGCGGCTCGAGTTCTTCGAGTCGAAACTGCCGGCCTTCTGAGTCGGGCCTCATGGTGCAGCTAGGTTCTTCGCCTCGCGCCAGGCAGGAACTCCCGGCTGGGGCATCGTTAAGATTGCCATCGAGAGTAGGAAAAATTTTCCCAGTTGTCAATCCCCTTTTTCAGATTTGTTTGTAATGGGTCAAGACGGAGGACGGCGTATCCCTCAATGGGTTTCGGCAAAGGAAAGGCTCTCCTCCAACCAGGTGTCGGAACGCAACACTGCCTGGCGCTGGCGGGCGGCCAGGTTTTGGGCTTTCCTTTGGGCGAGGGCGAACCCGCAACGCGCAGCCGTCTCCCACCCGCGCAGGCGGGCACGGACGGCGAAATTCAAGGATTCGCGGGCGGCGCGCGGGAGGTAGCGGCGGATCAGTTCGTCCTCAACGCTGACCCAGGCCTGGGCGCTGCCTGGATCGCCCTGGCGGGCGGCGCGGCCGAAGAGTTGGCGGTCCACCCGGCCGGACTCGTGCCGCTCGGTCGCCAGGACATGGAGACCCCCGAGGGCGGCGACGCCGCGGCCCAGTTTGATGTCGGTGCCGCGTCCGGCCATGTTGGTCGCGATGACGATGCGTGCCCGGTCACCAGCCAGAGCGACGATTTCGGCCTCCTCCTTGAGCCGTGTTGCATTAAGAATCCTGGCGTCCAACCCGCGCTCGAGCAGTGTCTGCCAGAGCCGTTCGCTGGCCAGAACACTGCGGGTGCCGACCAGCACAGGCCGCTCCAGGGCATGGAGGCGCTCGATCTCAGCGACGACCGCCCCCCATTTGGCGGTTTCATCGGCAAACACGCGATCGGGCCAATGCTGGCGAATACAGGGACGATTGGTGGGGATGGCGATGACCGGCAGGTGATAGACCCGCCAGAATTCGCCCGCCGCTTCGCGCGCCGTGCCGGTCATGCCGGAGAGTTTGTAGAAGCACCGGAAGAACCGTTGGAAACTGAGCCGCGCCACGGTTTCAGCCGGGTCGGAGATAGGGATGCCCTCCTTGGCTTCAATAGCTTGGTGCAAGCCCTCGCGCCAGGTTCGCTGCAGCATGGGCCGGCCGGTGAACTCGTCGACGATCACCAGCTTGTCCCCCTCGATGATGTACTGCTTGTCCCGAAGGAAGAATTCGCGGGCCACCAGGGCCCGCAGAATCAGTTCCCGGCGCCTGTCCTGTCCGCGCCACAGGCCGGGCAGTTGGCCTGCCCCATCGGCCAGCTTGCGCGCGCCGGCGGCGGTCAGCTCGATTTCCTTGTAGCGCAGGTTGGCGCGATAATCGGCTTGCGGCGCAAAGGCCTCCGCCAGTTGATGGGCCAGTTGGGCGGCCTGGCGCAAGGCCTCGTTGGGGCGCGGCGCGGAGATGATCAAGGGCGTGACCGCTTCGTCTATGAGCACGCTGTCAGCCTCGTCCACGATGGCGGTGTGCAGTCCGCGCAAGACCAGGCCCTCTTGGACTTGGGTTTGCGGCGCCAGCATGCGCTGAACCAGGCGGCGGCTCGGCTGGCGCAACGGGCCGAGCCGCAGCCGGTCGCGAAGGAAATCGGCGAGCAGTTCTTTACTGGTGACGTAAGTCACGTCGCAGGCGCAGTTCTTGGCGCGTTCTGAGGCGTCCATATTCGCCGTCACCCGGCCCACTCGAACGCCGCAGAAATGATAAAGGGGCGCCAGCCAATCGGCGTCGCGTTGCACGAGGTAGTCGTTGACCGTGACGATGTGGCATGGCCGTTTGGTCCAGCCCGCCAACACCGCCGCCAGCCCGGCCGTGAGGGTCTTGCCTTCCCCGGTGGCCATCTCTGCCAACCAACCCCGGTGCAGGGCCAGGGCCCCCATGAGTTGCACGATGAAAGGGCGCAATCCCAGTTTGCGGTCGGCCGCCTCGCGAATTGCGGCCAGGGCCGGCACGAGCCGGGGCACGGCTTGCCTGCCGCCGCGCCGAAAACGCTCGCGGCATTCTATCAGACGCTGATGGAGCTGATGATCGCCCAGCGCCACGTATTCGCGGGCGAGGCAATCAATTTCTTCAGCCTGGCGGCGCAACCCCGCGGTGAAGGCGGTCCGGCGCCGGCACAGGCCCAGCCAGCCGTCCACAGCAGCGTCCAGGCCCTTGAGCAGCGGCGTCGGGGGATGGAAATCCAGGCGATGGTAGATTTCGCTGGGGTTGGTCACAGGTGATACCGCTTTTGGACCAGTTGTTCCAGCCGCCGCCACCACCGCGGGAGCAGCGGTTTGGCGGGCAGATCGAAGCGGATGGCGCCCGAGCGGCCGTGCAACAAGGCGGGTTGGGCTGTGGCAGGCAGCGAGGCGTGGACCTCGAAGAACGGTTCCGCCGCCTTCTCCGGTTCCGTGGGCGAGACGGGCACTTCGCCCCCGGCCATCCAACCCAAGGCGGCGGAGGGCAGATGGCGCTGACCGCCGGGCACGACATTCCATCGCAGGGCCCTCATCACACCGCCGGCCTGACCGCGCAGCCGAATCTCGGCGCCAAGGCCGGGCGTCCGCTCCGATCCGGGGCGCGAGGGTGATTTGTAAGAAAGGTCTGGGGCGGCCGTGCCGGCCCGTTCGGGCGCGCCCTCGGCAGGCAACATCTCCGATGCCCCGCCGAACGCCGCATCAGCGTCAACCTGCTTGACTGTGGCCACAAACTCAAACGAGCGGGGGTCCACCACCAGCCCAAGGGCCGTGCCCCGCGCCAGCACGGTTCCCACCATCTCCTTGATATAAGGGGCCACCCAGATTCCATCCAGGCGGGCGCGCACGGTCAAGGCCGCGCGGTCGGCTTCCAGCTTTGCCACCCGATTCGCGATCGATTCGAGGCGGCTCCGCAACGGTTTCACGTCGGCGTTGGTCGTGCTGAGGGCCTGCAGCAGACGGGCTGCGGCCTCGTCGTAAGCCGCCCTGGCATCACGCAGATCCAGCTCGAGTTCACGGTTCTCCAGTTGGACCACCGGCTGGCCGCCGGCGACTCTGGCCCCGGGGGCCGCCAACAGACCCCGGACCACGCCCGCCACTTCGTTGACAACTCCGGCCCGCTGCCGGGCTTGCACAATTCCAGGGGCGCGGAAATGATTGGGAAACGGAACCACAGCCAACAAGGCCAACACCGCCGCCGCCAGGCCGGCCGTCACCGCGCTGGCCCGCCAGCGCACGCGCTGCAATCGCGGACTGGCGGCCAGATAATGAAGGAACCGCGCCGCCGGAACGATGGCCCAGGAAATCAGGCAAACCAGGGCCATGATAATCCCCAGAACCAAGAAGCGATCCGCCACGAACAGCAAAACGCCGCTGAACACGATCACCCGGTAAATCCCGGCGGCAATGCCGTAAACCACCAGCCAGGCGGCCTCCCTCCGCCCGTGCGCCGGGCTTTCCGACTGTTTGACTCCAAACAGGTATCGCTCCCACAGGTGCCGCAACTGGCCGATGGCCCGCTGCGACAGGTTCGGGATCTCCAGCAGGTCGGACAAGATGTAGTAGCCGTCGAACCGGAGCAGCGGGTTGGCATTGAAGATGACTGTGGAAACCGAGGCTATGAAGATGAGGTTGTAGGCCAGACCGTGGAGGACGCCCGCGCCCGTGGCGGCCCACACGAACACGGCCAGCCCGGCCACGAATAACTCCACAATCATCCCGGCGGCGCCGACCAGTGCGCGCTGCGATCGATTTCGAAAGCCCCAGCTCGACGACGCATCCATGTAGGGGATGGGGGTGAAGATCATGAGCATCACGCCCATGGTATGAACCTCGCCTCCAAACCTCCGGCAGAAGTAAGCGTGGCCGAACTCGTGGATGGTCTTAATCAACACCAGCGACAAGTACAACAACGGCAGATTTCCAGGCGCCAGCACCCCTTCGCCTTGCGTTCGCAAGGCCGAAGAATTGTCCACGACAACCTTAAGCGCCAGAGCGACGACCAGCCCCCAAAGCACCGCCCCAGCACGGCCAATCACCGCTCCCACTAAGGGTAGTGTCCGGACCAGAAACGGGTCTGGGTCCAACAGCGGAAAGCGCATGAACATCAGGTTCAGAAGCCGCGCCCGGGTTTCGCGCTGCCGCTGCCGCTGGTATCGCTCAAACAATTGCGCGCTATCCGCAGCGTTCTGGTAGTGCAGCAGGTTCGCAAAATAGAGCTGGGACAGCAGTTGCATCACCGCCTCCTGCCCCGGGGCCTCGTCCGGAAAACGCGCGATGCATTCCTGCCAAACCTCTTGGACGGTTTTCTCGGGGCGAAGCCGGGCGACCAACTCGTAAGCGGCGGGCCGCAGCCGGAAGTAACGGCTGTTGAAGGGGTTTTGCAGCACGATCCATCGCTGGCCCCGATAATTCTGGCGCCGGACAACGGCGTCGGCCCGCAGCCAGAGGCGCTGGTTGGCAACCCGGTACCAGGATTCGCTGAAAGTGGCCAGCGGTTCCGCCATAAGCTCACCACCAAAGCTTGAGCCGGAGGAAATCCGCCGTCCGGTGGGTGGCGATCCAGAGCAACGTCCGCCGACCGGCGTCGATTCTGCAGACCCCGCTCATGCCGGGCCGCCACCAGGCCTGGGGCTCCTGTTGGATGGCGCAACGAACCAGGAAGAAATTGCCTTCGTTTTTGGCGACTGCCGCCTGCTCGACAGCTACAATGCGGACCGGGAATTTGTGCCGGGGCTGGCTGACGAAGGCGATCTGAGCCGAAGTCTTGCCCAGAATCTCATGCACGTCCCGTTCATTGACCTCGGCCTCGACGTAAAGGGTGTCTATGCGCGCAACCTTGAAGAGCACGTCGGCGGTCTTGACGGGCGCCCCGAGCCGCTCCCGCAAGTCACCCTCGATAACGACGCCGTTAAAAGGGGCCTTGAGGGTAGCCTGGCCGAGGCGATAGCGGATCAAGTCCAGCCGCGCCGCGGCCTGCTCGGCCATGGCCTGGGCGATGCGCATTTCGGCCAGCGCCTTGGCGGCGCGCGCCTTTTCGGCCTCCCGCTCATACCGGTTGAGGTCCGCCAGCGCATAAGACTCCTCCAACTCCAGCTCGGCCGTCTTGAGCTTGAGCATCGGGCTGCCCGCGCTCAGGACATCGCCAGGCCGCGCCGAGACCTGGTCGATATACCCGTCGAACGGCGCGGCCAAATAAGCGGTGGCGTCGCTGCGAAGCACGAAATCGCCGCGCACGCGATACGGGACGCGCAGGAAGAAGAGCGCGGCGAGCACGGCGGCGATGAGCAAGGCCAGCAGCTTCGCCCAAGTGTGCTCGGGGCCGATCAGCTTGGCGCACTCCTCGCGGGCTTGGGCCGCCCAGCGAGCGCCAAACCAACGATCCTGCCGGTGAAGGTCCGCCAATCGCGGCGCGGCCAGATCGCCGGAAAGGCGCAGTTGTTGGAGTTCGGTTTCCGAGAACGGCGCGGCCTGGCGTTCGCAGGTCACCACCGCCACAGGCCGGTTCTCGTGGCGCAACGGCGCGGAGCAAATCTGGCCAATCTTCCGGTCCTTGGCGAAGCGCTCATGGTCGCGGCAGATCACCGATGCCCCTTCGGGCGGCGGCCAAACGACTTCCTCGTTCTGATCCAGGGCCTCTTCCATGGCCGCCTCAAGCGCCTGCGCAGCGGCCATCTGGCGGTCGAACCGTTCGGTGCGGCTCATGGCGCGCAGCCGGACATAACCGTGCTCCAGCCAGCCGAGGCTGACACGGTCGCAATTAAACCGCGTGGCCAGTCCGTTGCAGAACGCCAAAGCTGTCGCCAGAAACCGTTTTTCCGCGCCGACTGAAGCCGTGAGGTCGAGGACCGAGGCAAGTTTCTCGATATCAGCTTTGGCCTGGCGGTTGGCCAGAGCGCCTTGGTAAGCGTCAGGTATCTGGCCGGCCAACCGGAGTCGCATCAAAGCTTCCCTGGCCCCGGCTTCGTTGATCTCGGAAAGCAAGGCGGCCAAAACGCACTCATCCTGCTGGGGCAGCTCCAACCCGGCGGCGATCATGTGATTGCCGGCAGCCGAACCGGCTTTGCCGTCCAGCGGAAGCACCAGGGGACCCGCGGTGGCCGTGCGATTCGCGGCCTCGTCCAGCTTGCCCAGGAAGGCCGTCATCAGGCCGGAGGGCAGCGTTTGCGCGGGCCACTCCATTATGCGCCGCCACGGCTGGCCGGATTTGCGGGCGAGCAACACCAGCTTGTCGGCAAACGTCAGTTGTTGTACGGCGGCCAGAAAACGCGGCCAAAAATCCTTGGGAGGACCGTCGAACCGCCGCAACTGCGCCAGTTCCGCCAGCGCCTTGTCGAGGTCCGCCCGCGTGGATGGGGATTGGTTGGTCACGGGTCGTGTTGGTCAAACCGGACCCGTTCGGCCAGGTACAGGCTTCGCTTCGCCTCGAAGTCGAATAGTCTTGCGTGGAGCGTTTCGCTGTTTTCGATGACCCGTTGAACCAGATTGGACAGCGTGAGCGCGTGAGGTTCGCCGCCTTCGTCTTGCTGCGCCCCGGCGTTTGCCGTGAACTGCGTCCAGCAAATGGCCAAGACGTAGGGCCCCACCTGGAACAGCTTCTCTGCCAACACGATCTCTTTCATTCCCATTCTGAGTCCGAGGGGATTTTTCCAAGGATTGTGTTCATTGTCCACACAATTCAAAGGGCAACACCAAGGCCAACACAGCAACCAACGTCATTGCGTGCGGCCCGGCAGCAGGCGCTCAGCGCCTGGCTCTTCGACTCAGTTGGCATATCGCTTGCCCCATGAAAGACCCGCGCTTCGCTGGTCTTGTTCGCTCACTCGATCTCTATCCTCCCGGAGACGCCGGGGTGAACCTTGCCCTCGGCGTTCTCGAAAAGCACTTTGACCTTCCGCAGTCCGCTGGCCGGATCCACCACCGGGGAGAGGAACGCAATTTTGCCCTGCACGATGGCGGGCTTGGAGCCACATTCGATCTCCAGTTTTACCCTTTGCCCCAGGCTGAGCCGCTCGGCCGTCTTCGCCTCGAGGTTGCTCACGAAATAGCACTGCCGGGTATCCACCAGGCGAATCAGCGGCTGGTACGGCTGGCAAGCCTCGCCGGGGTGACGCGCCAGCTCGACCACAAAACCCGCGTGCGGCGCCGCGATGCCGCGTCTCCGCAACTGTTCCACCGCGATATCATGCTCCACCACCGAAATGCGATACTCCGTTTCAGCCTTTTGCAACTCCTCTTTTTTCACCGAAATGCTGTTCTTCTTCATCAGGGTTTGCAGGGCCTCCCAATCGGCTTTGCGATTCTCCATCACCAGCTTGCGCCGGGCCGTTTCCAACTGCTCCAGGTCCTTGTCCAACTCGATGATCACCTCGCGCTCCTGGACAAAATCCCCTTCTTTGAATTTCCAGGCACTGACAATCCCCGGGACCGAGGCGCTCAGCGTGACGTCGCAAATGGCTTCAGTAATGCCGGACGCCATCTCACTTTCCTCCCGTGCGGGGCCTGGCGCAGCCAGGCTCGCGAACCCCAGCAAGACCAGCCAGGCCCCCCGGGCCACGGTTCCGCCGCCGAACGGCATGATTAAGGTGCCTGCCGGATTTCGCCACCCAGCGAGACCGGAGCGCATTTGACTGGGGCATGCCCGGATTTGTGAGTTCCTCATTGGAGTTCCTCCCTCTTCTTCCGCAAGCTCCGGATCGGATCCTCCTCGGCCTCGGAGTTGGTATGGATACTGGGAGAGTTGGTCTTGTCCTGCTCCTGCCAGCGACGAGACAAAGCCTCGCGGGCCTTTTTCTGGTCCGGCGTATCCGCGGGCAGCGGCGCCAGCCGCTTGGTCTCATAGGCAGCTTGCATCTCCTTGATGAACCTCTGGTACTGCTCGCCATCCAATCCGCGCCGGCGGATCAGTGCGGCCGTCCTGGTTTGCAGCTCAGTCTGGCTCATTTCGATCTGGCGGCGCCGCAGGATGCAGCCTTCCATGAACTCCAGCTCCAGCAGCGCTCGCTGGCAGTTCACCACCGCCTCGACTTGGGAGTTCTTCGCCTCAAAGAGGTCCGCTTCGATCTCCAGCACCTTCTGGCCTTCGAGCCTGCCAACCTCAAGGCGATCAAGCGCCGAGTCCAGCAGGTTCTGGTTGAAATCAACAACTTTTTGGTAGTTGTGAGCGATCTCGCGCGCGCTTTTGAGCTTGTGCAGCGCGGTGTCGAGCCCGTTGACCACCTGCGTCTCCATCTCCTTCAAGTTGAGCTCCGCTTCCTTCTGGCGCAGTCTGGCCGCCGCCAGTTCGTTCGCGGACTTGATGCCCCCCGCCAACGGCAACCGCAACTCGACCCCGACGCTCCAGGACGGGAACCCGGCAAGCTCGATTTCCCGCCAAGACGCGCTCGGCGAATCGCCCAGACCGTTGAGCCCGTAGCTGCCCTTCAAGTCCAGCTCCGGAAGGCGCTGGTTGCGCGCGTAGCTCACCCGCACGTATTCCTGCATCAGCTTCTGGCGCTGCATCAGGTAGTCCGGATTGCACCTAAATGCGGTCTGCCACGCCTCAAGCAGCGAAGGCGCCTCCGCCGTGAGCTGAGGATGGTCGGCAGCGCGCATGAGCCGGTTGGTGGCCACGGCCGTTTCCGAATACAGCGTCAACACCTTGTCGGCGGCTTCGTAGAGCTTTTCTTCCGCCTCGCTCAGCTTGGTGCGGCGCAACGCCAGGCCCGCCTCGGTTTCGAGCACATCCAACTCGGCGCTCTTGCCCGCCAACTGGCGGGCTCGAGTATCATCGAGGATCTTCTGGGCTGTGGCGACCGATTGCTGGAAGAACCGCACCTGCTCCTGGGCCATATACAGGTTCCAATACGCGGCCTCGGCCGTCGATAGAATGAGCATCATCTGGCGCCGGTAATCCTGAAACGCGATGTCCGAGGAGAGGGCCGCCAGGCGGACGCCCGCCAAGGTCGCTGGAAACCACGCATTTTTGAGCAAGGGTTGTGTCACGCTAACGCCGGCGAACGTCTGGTACTCGTGCCCGATTGGATTCGTGAAAATCGTGCCCACCCTTGGGTCCTGCAGGTTGTTGCGCAAATCATGGAGCGTGTAGCCCAACTGCACCCGCGCGCCGCTCGGCACCAGCCCCTGCAGACCGCCCTGGTAAATGTTGTTCCGTTCATCGAAAAGGGTCGCGCCCAGTTCGCTGAGCTGCTCCAACGCCGTATTCTCCCGCCTGTTGGCTTCACGCGAGAATGACCCGGACAACTCCGGCTCGAAAACGCCTTTCTCAGCTCGGTACTTGCGCCGGTTGACTTCCAGCTCCAGCAGCCGCACTTGAACGCTCTCGTTCCGCTCCAGCACCAGCTTGAGAAAATCTCCCAGGCCCAGATGGGTGGTCCCGTTCTCCGCCGAGGGCTGGGAGTGCATCCTCCCCGCACCCCAGAGAATCCAGAACCCCAGAACCCAGGCCAAGCGCGCTATCCAGCGGCGATGGGAGCGGGCCCAAATGAACCGGGGATGTGGCGGCTGGTTTTCAACCGAGGCGAGCGTCGCGATCCCCTGGCCTTTCAACCCTCTGATCCAGCGCGCGACTTTTCCTTCACCGGACCCGAGAAGCCTTAGATCCGGCGCACCAGACGCCTGCCTTTCGTTGTTGCTCATGCGCTTTGCGCTCCGCAGCCGACACACCGACTCAGGGGCCAAATGATCCGCGGCATTATGTAAGCCGCCTCCCACATATCAAGGCAAAACCGCACCGCAACAAGTAAAATTGCCCGTTCTCGCAGCCGGCCAGCAGTGGCGGGCCGCAGGCAGGGTCGGCGCGCCGCCCCGCCCGGCCGGGATGCCGCCGCGCGGCGTCCCTGCCTGGCGATTACGGAGTCACGGCCCGGAAATAAACCGCTCCGCGACTCGGAGCCGCTTGGGACCAGAGGATCGTGCCGTTGCTCGGAACAACGTTCGTTGCCAAAGGCATCCAAGATGAGGCGCCGTGCAGATTTGTTGCTCCGAGAAGGCGGTGGACCTGATCCGGATCGCCGTAGCACGTGAGGAGCAGATTTGTGCCTTGCGCGGAAATCGAGAGGGTCGGCTGGCGAACGACTATTAACGCCGCCGGCGCGCTGGTCACGGCCCGATAGGCATTTGTGACGACAACGCTGTAGGCGCCGGCATTTGTCCGGTCCGCGTGGGCAAAACTGAGGACTTGATTGGTTTGGCCCGGGATTGCGAGGTTCCCCAACAGCCATTGGTAGCTGATGGGCGTGCTCCCGATAGCCACCACGAAGAAGCTGGCGGGTTTGCCCACTGCCACGGTGAAGTCTCGGGGTTGGCTGAGGATGTCCAACGCCGCGGAGTTGAAGCTCAGCGTGGCGACCCGGCTGGTCGCCGACCCCGCGGGATTGGTAACGATGACCTGGTAAGTCCCCTGGTCACCCGGAGCGGCCTCACTGATCGTGACCACCGCGTTGGTGGCCGAAGAGATCGGAAGGTCATTGTGCAGCCAAAGGAAACTCAGGGAGGGACCTGCCGCACTCACGGTGAAAGAAGCCGATCCATTGGGGGCCACGGTGGCGTCTTGCGGCTGGGTGACAATATAGGGTCTCAGGTCAACACTAACCATCTCGACTGTGCTGGTGACCGCCCCAAAACTGTTGGTCGCAACCGCGGCGTAGAGACCTCCATCGGAGGCCTGGACGTTGGTGAGCGTCACAGTGGCACCTGAAAGGCCGTCCACCAGGACACCATCTTTAGACCACAAATAGCCAATCGGGCCCGGCCCCTCGGCGAGGGCCTGCAGGCTGCAGCTCTCCCCCGCCCGCACAGAATTCGTGCCCGACGGTTGCAGCGTGAAAAGAGGCACCGTGAGCACCAACTCGAATGCTCCACTGTCCGCGTACCTTCCTTGAGGGCGGGGCGTGCCGCACTGATCCACTGGGGGATAGCTCGTCTGCACCGCGTCGAAGGCTGGGCTCGAGGGAGAAATCGCCATCGTGAGAGTCGGCCCGCCATTTATAGTCAGCGGGCCGAGAAGGGGATTCACATTGACCACGCTATTCGAGGCGGTGAAAGCCGCGGAAGAGTCAGAACTGAAGTTGCAGCCGCCGTCGTTGATTTGCCCGGAGAAATTCGCCGGCGCATTGCTGGCAAGGATGGAGTTGCGGAGGGTAACTGTGCCATCGAGATTGGCGATGCCGCCAGCAAGGGTCAGACTGGCATTGGTATCGCCTGGCGATCCCGGCACAGCCGTGTTGAATGCGAGCGTAAGGTTCATCAGCCAGACGTTGGTCGAGCTTAAAGCCAGCGCGCCGCCGAAGCCGTTGGTGCGGACCGCAGCTTCCTCCGGGGATGACGCTGTGCCCGCGCCTCCCGCGGCCCGGTTAAAGGCAAACGTGGCGTTAGTGACCGCCACCGAGGCGGCATCAGCCTGAATGGCCCCTCCAAACCCTTCGGCGCCGGCAGTGGCGCCGTTAGTTCCAGATCCAGGGCAGTCTCCCCCTTGAGCGAGGTTGTCATTAAATGTGCATGCATTTACGACCACGGGTCCAACCGCGGCCAGCGCGCCGCCCAGACCCCTGCCCGCCGGGCGGCTGAAGCCTCCAACCGCGGCGTTGTACTCCAAAGAACAGCCCTCCAGGTCAAGTGATCCCGCGTTGTACAGCGCGCCGCCCAGGCCGTTTCCGGGCTCCTGAGTTTGGCCGCCGCCGCCGCCAGAGGCCGAGTTTCCGCTCAACGTTACCTGTTCGAGACTAGCTGTAGCATTGCTCTCCACAAACAGAGCGCCGCCGCACCCGTGCCCGCCACCGGCGGTGTCGAGTTGCACGACCGCCCCGGCTGCCGCATTCGTGAGGGCCTGGGACGTGTGCAGAAGCAGAGTCCCTCCGGCGATCGCCAGGGCACCGCCGGCGGCGTGGCCCGCAGGGCCATTTGTCTCCGAATTGGTCAGCGGCTCGCCTCCCAACGCTCGGTTGCGGAGAAAGGTCGAGTTCTCAACCAGACAAGCACCGCTGTCCGAAAAAATCGCTCCCCCGAGTCCGGTGGCCCCAGCCATGGAAATCGGTCCCGGGGAACCGCCTCCACCCTGGCCGCCTCCCGCCGAGCAGTCCGCCAGCAGGCATCCCTCGAGCGTCAGTTGGCCGCCCCGATTGCAGATGGCCCCGCCCAAGCCACGCCCGCCTTGCGGGCTGGCCCCGTTGGTCGCGGTGACAGGCCCGGCATCACCCCCGCGAACCACGCAGTTGGTGAACACGCAGTTGGTTAGGGCCACAGTGCCTCCAATATTGAGAATGCCGGCGCCTTGCCCATCACCGGCCGGCCCCGGAGGCGAGGCACTTGCTCCGTTTGTGCCGGCATGAAAGCCGTCGGCAAAAATGAGCCCCTGGGCCGAGAAGGTGAGGTTGCTTCGCACCTCGACGAGACGGCTGACGCCGCCGCCACTGAGCACCACAGAATGCCCATTGGCATCCAAGGCGGTGTCGTACTGCGGCACTATCGCGTTCGTGAGGACGATCGTTCCACTGTCTTCAAACCGCAACAGGCCCCCGTCGGAGAGTGCGGCGGCCAGCGCGGGAAGGCTGACAGAGGCAACGGACTGCGTGACCAGAAACGGCACCGCTTCCACTTCCAGGCCACCGGTCTGGCGGGCGTGCGTGTATTGCCCGAAGATGCTGCCAGTTCCTTCGAGAAGAACGCCATTCAAGGCGTTGGTATAGCCGAACCACGGATGGACGAAACTCCCGCTCACGCGGCCCGATTTCAGGTCCAGGCTTAGTTTCAGGAGCGCGTTGCTGTCCACGACGCTGAGCGTGTTGGAAGTGGACAGCTTGACGAGGTTGGTGATGGCCGGGACGAGATCGTTGCCGGAGATTTGGGCCTGCCCGTACACCCAGTTCAGGACGCGAGCGCCAGCGGCGGGCGGGGCATAATGGGACGCGACGAACCAAACCTGGTTGGAGAACCCGCCCGGGTACGAATCAGCCCCCACATCCATTGACCGAACCCACTGCACACTGCCGTAGAGGTTTCCCGGACCATCGCTGGAAACCCCCACCCAGCCCAGGACCACGCCTTTTCCCTTGTCCAGAGTGACATACAAAGGCCAGTGCCCGAGCCGGGTAAAGCTGCAACTGGTGGTAAGAGGTGTGCCGTCACCCAGCACTCCGCTCAGGCTGAGGGTGCCGCTTTGGGCCAGGCTTAGAGTGCCGAAGCCGCTGCCACCGGGAACCATGGGGCCGGATAGACCGGCGGCGGTGGCTGGCAGCGCAAAGGTGTACTGACCGGCAGGGGGGCCGTTGCTGGCGCCGAGGTTCGACGCCAGTCTTTCCAGTTGGACGGCGGGACTGGCTGAGCCTATGGTCATGGTCCCCGTGATTAGGCCGGCACTATTCGTCGTTTGGAGTTGCAGGGTGATGACCGTGCTGATTGTGTCCAGGGTTCCACTAACCGAGGCGCCGCCTGCGCTATCGAACTTGCCGGTATAATAGTAAGTCGCGCCGTGATACAAAATGGAGCCACTGAATCCCCCACTTGTTTGCAGCGCCAGGGATAGAAAGCCCGCCCCATCCAGGGTGGGCTGGTCGGAGGTCTGGATAAGGCCTTGATAGCTCCCCGCTAACTGCCGCACGGGGTCCGGAATGAACTTGGCTGTCAGACTGAAATTGGTCGCCGTCAGGGGCACCTGGAACGTCAGATCCGGACTCGAAGAGGTCACTGAACCCGACCAACTATCGAACACGTAATTCAGCGCGGGGTTGGCCGTGGCGGTGTAGTATGCGCCTGCCATGAGAGAGGCCCCGTTGGTCAGTCCCTTTACGGTCCCGTTTCCGACGATCTGGAGGTCGAGCGGGAACCTGGCTTCATAATAGAAGCTCACTGCAACGCCGGCCGAGCGATTTCCCGCCCAGTCAATGCTCTCGACGGTCAGGGTGTTGTACCCGGCAGCGGGGGATAAGGCAAACCCCCAGTTGGTGGTTCCGCTGGCGATTTCCCAAGGGCCATTCTGCACGCAGCAAACAACCCGTGCCACAGCGGCATCATCGGCGGCCGTTCCGCGCACGACCACGGTCTGGTTGGTGAAACTGGAATTTGGCGGCGGCGACAGCACGCTGACTGTGGGTGGCGCCGGGCTCGGCGCATTAGTCTCATTCAGAATGGAAATGTCCGTGTAGTATAGTTCCTGGTACAAGGGCACCCGGGTCACGGTGTTCGTATAGGCAACCGGGAGGCTGTTGAAGACGTCGTAGTTTGTGCCAAGCAGGCTCCCGAGGTCGACGATACCCGCATTTGTGGACAATGAGTTGAAGCTCTGGAGGACGGCGATACCCTCGTTGGCGTTGGTGCTGTCGAGGACCCGCCCGAAAACTGCAAACCCGCCGTTCTGCGCGTCGAGATTGGTCGAATTGTCCCCCAGGTTGAAAAACCACTGGCTCGTTGCCGAATTGGGGTCCCCGCCGAGCTTGGCCATGGCCAAGGTCCCGAGCGTGTTGCTCAGGCGCGCGCCCACCAGAAACTCGTTGGTCAATCGGCCGTAGTCAGGAGCTTCCACGTACGACGAAAAAGCGTCGGATCCAGCCGGGTTCGTGACGGAAAACCCGCCCCCTTGCAAAACAAAACCCGGCACACAACGATGCAGCAGGCTGTTCGAATAAGCCCCACTCCACACATAGAGCAGGAAATTGCCAACCGTCTCCGGTTTGTCCTGATCAAAGAGCTCGACGCTGACCCGGCCCATTGCGTTCGTGCCCTGCCGGAAATCGAACACCGCAATCGTGTTCCCCGCGTTGGTATCCGGGGGGGCGCCAGCCCTGACGCCAGCAGCGTGGACCATACCCAGGAGAAACGGCAGGAACACCCGACTCCATTGGTGCCCGGCGAGCCAACGATGACTGCATGAAATGATAATGCCCTTCATGGTGCGGTCATAGATGTCTTCTCTGTTAACTCCGTCACTTCTGGAAAAGCAAGCAAAAAGGGATGGCAGTAAACCAAGCAAACCCCGGACTCTGCCGGTATCCTGATCCCAACGGAACCAGGGTTCCTTGCTAATCCTGGGCTTCGTGGTGCTTAGCGCCTGCACGGCAAGCGAAAGCGTCAGGGTTTCGCAGGATGCCGGAACCATGGTCGTCGGGTCTGGGGGGCCTCTTGCGGGTGTGCTCCGAGACGGCGAGTCTCCGACAAAGTGAGAAGCTGCTGCACGGCCTCCGCATGGAATGCCCTGCCCTTGGCCGAAAAGGGGACTCCTGGTTGTCCAGGGTGAAGCGTCCGCTCAAGTCGCAGTTTGGACAGACGCAAATGGCGTGAACCGAGGCTTGGCCTGCGGGGAATACAGCGCCGCACAGGTCACAGCGCTCGATTGCGGCCTCAGCGCCGGCGCGCGAGAGCGCCTCCAGGACCTCGATGGCGGAGGCTGGCAAAACGTCGGGACCGAAGTGGTCCAGAAGCCGCTGAGTGTGAGCGTCGAAGGCCACACCCCACCGCATGCTTTCATGCGCCAAAGCTGGGCCTCGGCGGCGCTCGCTTGCGTCGGCGTGATAAACCCCTTTACCTTTGCCAGCCCGACAGCCTCGAGAAGCAATTCGAGCGGCGAAACCGTCTGTTCGGAATCCGGCACGCAGACCAACACGCCGGTGCGCCCGTCCTCGCCCCGCGGGTCGGCGAGGACTATCGCGACCCGCGTGAGTTCCGGACAGAGGTAAGCGAGGTAGAGGGGAATGGCTCCGAGCACCCGCCGCTTGCTGCACAGCTCAGGGCCGGGCTCGTCCTGCCAGATCATGTGCTGAAATCCGTCGTGTTGGCCCTCCGTGCGCATAGCGCTAATTCCTAATGGCCGACATGTCGAGAATCTCTCGTCGGGCTTGATCGGCGGCGCCGGTGTCCACCAAGCCCTCCCGCACCGCCAAATCGATGGCCTTAAGCATGACGTTGAAAACACTCTCATCCAACTCGGTCCCGCAGAACACGACTCCGAGTCCCCGGCGCCAGTCCGGCTCGCCCTGGGTCGTTGAGAGCACAGCGGCGACGCGCGTAGCCTGGTGTTCGTCTCTGCCGCCCAGGTACACCGTGCCCAGGTAGAGAGGAATCGCGGAAACCGGCCGCATCTGCGCGTGGAAGAACGGCCGGTCGAGATCGCGCCAGAAGATGCAAACGGCGTCGAGTCGGGGGTCGTGTTCGATGCGGATCATATCCAGGGCCAGCTTGAAGGTCTGCGAGTGATGCAATGCCCGCGCTGGAGGACGCGCCGGGTGCGGGTCAAGAGGTGCGGTGCAGAGGGCATTTGGCGGGGCTTCATACGTCTATGCCCGGACCGGTGAGCGCGGCGTGCAGTTCGGGCCGGGTCCGCCAGATGGCGGCGCGGTGCCGGCGCAGGAGCGGCCGCCAGACCGTGGAATAAAGGGAGGCATTGATTGCCACGCGGATGCGATCCCCAAGCGCGATCCCGTCTTCCGGGCACGCTGGCTCTTGGGCAAAGCGCAGGAGGAGCATGCCTTCCCGGCAGGCAAGGGCGCCGATCGGGCACGAGGGCTCGGCTGGCCATCGAACCCAAAAACCCGAGAGGACCGCCGGCAGGGCCGCCAGCCAACAGCGTGGCAAGCTCTCCAGGCCGGCCGGCACCAAGCCGGTCCGGGTTCGGAAAAACCGCGCCACTCGCGCGAGAAGGCGTCCTTTCCGTTCTTGGGGCCGGCAGAGATCGAATGCCGCCTGGACTGCTTCCGGGAGGCAGACCACCCGGTAGCCCGCCCGGCCCATGAGCCCGCGAAGGTGATCCGGGCCGAAGAGGCACGGTTGGACCGCGACCGACGTCTCGGGCGCCTGCGGCGGCTCGGGGGCGGTTTCGAACCACGGCGCAAACCAAACCGGGAACTCGGTGCAATGGCCGTCGCGGTAAGGCACATACCCCTGGTGGGCGCCCAAGCGGTAGAGCGACCCAAGCGGACAAATGGGGACGCGGTGGACCTGCCGCCGCCTTGGGATGGGGGCCAGGGCCAGGGCACCGGAGGGCGTCGTGTCCTGCGGCGGGGGCGGGCTCGGCTCTTCCCGCAGGCCGAGGGCCTGTTCCGCCAGCCACCCCGTCTCGGGTTCGCGGCTGCGCAGGAAGACCAGCGTGTTGAAATGCTGCACCAACGCTTGCCGGACCCGTTCCCCGACTTGCGCGTCTATGCCTGCCAGACCTTGCGTCGCTGACAAAACAAAACAACGACGGCTTCGAAGCGTGGCTAACTGAGCCGGATCAGAGCGGCACACCACCAAAGGGAGTTCGTCAGCGATGACTCCGCAGAGCCGCCGGTTGCCGCCGCTCACACGGCGTTGCGCCGACTCAAAAAACGACTGCCGGGCCAGCCGGAACAGGAACTGAGCCAAATCGGGCTGCGTCAGAGCGTTGATCGAGACCACACCGATCAGCCCGTCCCGCACCGCTTCACCCGGATCGAAAGGCGGCCGGCCAGGCTGCCCAAAGGACCGGGCTGCTTCGCTGCACCCCAGCGGCCTGAGGACGTTCAGCAGACACGACTGCAAGTTACTGCGCGTCTTCGGGTCCAGGTCTTGAAATAAGCCGACCTGGTCGAGTGCGCTTTGCAGTTGGTGATTCGGCGCCGCCTTGGTTCCTTTGCCCGGGGATGGAAGCTGCTGCCTAGCCTTGGCCACGACCTCCTGGACCAGTTCGGGCAACGGGCGAGGGGGACCGGTGAACCAGGCGCGCAGGAACTGGAGCGCGAAGTCGAAGGTCACGACCGGCTGGGTCGCCACCAGCAGGCCCAACGCGGCCGCCACCATGGTCGTGGTGGCGGTCTGCCAATAGGCATTGTCGCCCCCCATTGGCGGCACGGCCAGGAGGAGCCGCTGGGTCACAGTCTCGACATCCTCAAAGGACCTGAGCGGGCCGAATAGGTCGTAGCACGCATTGCCTTCGGGCCCCAACACGACCACGTCGTGGGGGCGTCCGGCGGCCTGGGCGGCCCTGCGCACCGAGGAAAGCAGTTCCGCCTTGGAGTCGAGGATCAGCAGGCCTGTTTTGAGGAATGGGTCAGCCGCCGAACGGGCGAGGAGCTGGGTGAAGGCCGTCGTCAGGAGCGTGGTCTTGCCACTGCCGGTTGAACCCAGGATTAGGACATGCTCCAAGAGGTCCTGCTCGCTCAGTTCAACCGGCCGGGCGGGCTCGTAGCAGGGCCAAACGACGGCCGCCGTGGACTCCGCGTCCGGCGGCGGCGCCGGCTGGTTGAGGGGATGGGCCATGGGGCGGTTCAGGCAGGGCTGTGGTAGAAGCTGGCCACGCACCCGTCCTCGGGGTCCCAGAAATGGGCCTCCGCCGAGAGCTTTCCCACGTAGCCCATGCCTGCCGACCAAGCGTCTGCGGGGCAAAGGGAGGGAAGGATGCGCACGGCCACACTGCTGAGGTCGCGATGCGGAACATAGACCAGGGACTGCTTGGCGTGGAGACGGCCCAGCCCCCAAGCGCGGTGCCGAGTCTTGCTCCAGGCCTCGGGCTGCTCGATCGCCATCAAAACCGGCAGGGCCTGGTGCCGCTGGGGCTCGTGGCCGTGGCAATAGCCCAGCAGGTTCGCGTGGTAGTGGACGTACTTGCGAAGCCGGGGAGAGGCATCGACCGTCACGTCGGCCGTATGGTGATACCAGGCCTCAAGCACATGTCCCAGGTAATGGAGGCGTTGCTGGTCGTGGTTCCCGGGGACCATAAGTACGGTCGTAGGCGCGACCTCCCGGAGCAGGTCGATGGCCCAGACCAGCAGGTGCTTGCCGCGCGCGAAACTCTCCGGCCAGCGGAGCATTTCGTCCTGCGGCGTGCCGGCGGTCGTGGTGCGCCCCAAGTTGTCCGTGTTAAGGAAGTCGTTGCCGGCGATGAACAACACCTTTTCGGGCTGCATGATAGAGGCCTTGCCCAGCAGGTCCTGCAAGGCGGTGCGGAACATCCTCTCGGCGATATCGGCGTCGTAGTCCCGTCCTCCGGTTTCCTCCCCCCGGGCGATCTTGCCGAGGTGGCCGTCAGGCATGGAGATTTCCAGGAGGCCACGGCTCTTGAGCGAGTGCATGATCGGGGGCAACACGGGCGCGGCGCTCCTGAACTGCTGGAGCATGGAGTCGAGGATGCCCTGGAAGTTGAGCTCGGCGGTGCGGCGCCGAAGCGTCACGCGGATCGAGTAGGTCCGGATCTTGCGCGGTTCGACTTCCGAGTCCACCAGCTCCTTGGCGGGGCGCTCGGCCATGCTCAGGCTCTGCCGGCTGACCTGCCAGAGGCTCGGGTCCACCCTGGCGCTCGCCAGCAGCTCCTCGACCGACTGCTTGCCCGTGCCGCGGTAGGCCAAGTCGCGCAGGTCGCCGCTGGTGGTGTCCTCGAATTGGTCATCCGCGGCCCCATCTTCCACCGGCATAGCGACGGCAGACATTGCCGGGTTGACGAGCCCCCGGACGGGGCCAGCGGCGCCAAAGGACTGCGCCCCCTGCCACCGCGCCAAGTGGAGCTTAGCGTGATCGATGCTGAGGCCGAGATTCTGCGCGATCCTGGCGGCGCCCCACTCCGGGTGGAGGTCCTTGAGCCGGCGGACTCTGACGCAGTCCGGGTGGGTGCCGTGGCTCATGGTCTCGCCGCGCCAGCGCTCGAGCAGGCGCCGGGAGGTCGGGGTCCTGACCCCGAGCAGTGTTGCCAATTTGCCTTTGCCCATGCCGAGGTTGGCCGCCAGGATCTGGCGGGCCCGGTCATAGAGCGGGTCGATCTGCGGATTTGTCGTTGTCGTCATACTTATAGTGCGATGTCCTGGAAGGCCTCTGCAGGGGCCGGTCGAAGGAGCGGGCCGGCGGCAAACCGCCGCCGACCCGCCTTGTCCCTCGCCCGACGCAGTCCCTTCCACAGGATATAAGCTGACGAGGAGGAAAATCTTTTTGAAAAAAGATCACTTTTTTCATCAAGGAAACCCTGGTGGGCCACGAGGCGCGCCAGGATGGATTTGGGGGCGGGCTTTCACATTATAAGATCTCCCGGCCGGTGGTGGCCTGCGGGTGAAACTCCTGCGTCAACCCGCGGCAGATCTCCCGAGACTTCAGGCGGACCCGGTGCATGAGGTTCTGATCGAAGCCGCGGTGGCCGATCCGGTCGCTGGCCTCGAAGTGCTGTTCCCAGTAGTCGATAATCCGCAGGAGCCCGGCGTGGTCGGCCGCCCACTGCCGGAGGCGCACGAACAAGATGGCCTTCAGATCGCGGCGCTCGATAAGGCACAAGAGGTCTGCCAGATCGACTGGTTCCACCGCCTCCGGATTTTCCCAGTGGTCGCCAACGGGCACGTGCTCGCAGTTGGTCTCGAGCGAGCGCGTCAGGTTGGAGAGCTGGCTGTTGATGACGCTCTGCAGGTAGAGGATGAACGCCGCGGTGGAGCGGCAGTTCTTGGCTTTCAGACGCCGTCCTTTGCGGGGTTGCTGCTCATCCAGCAGGGCCGCTTCGATGGCGCGGTGGACCATTTCGTCGGGTGAAGTCCCGGCCAGCCGCCGCTGGCACGATGGGATTTTGGCCACGCGCGCGAGCCGCTTGGCGGCGAAATCGTGGAGCCCCTTGCGTTGCTCTGAGGTTAACGCCTCCAGCAGGTTCCGCGCGCTGCAAACGCCGCCGGGCGCTGGAGGCCCAATAATGGTCGTGAGGTCGGTAGTCACGACTTTTGTGTGGCGGCGATTTCATGGCGGTCAGTGGGTTATGCGGAATGCGCGGACACGCCGTACCCAGTGGAGGAAGCGAGCTTTTCAGAAGCCGCGGTGGCTCGCCCCGCGGGACTTGGCGGCGGAAGTCCCACAAGCGCCTAAACCTGGCGAGCCGGCGCCGACGAATCGTCGTGGCCTTAGGCTCGAGTTTCATCCGGCGGTTTGCTTGGCGATTCCGTGGCGGAAGGCGCGGGGGCAGGGAGGCCTGGCACGACCTCTGCCCGGTCGCGCACAGCCTGTCTGCCGGCGGGAGTGAGCAGGTTCAGCGGCGATGCTCCTTTGACCAGGGAAGCAGAAGTGCCTTCTCTGGGATTAGTTTGGCGATCCTTCCGGCTGGTTCTCCAATCCGTCCGCGCAGACAGGTGCGTGTTAGGGGATTACCCTCAAATGCGCCACCCGCCCGGCTCGTTGCCATCCGACTCAGTGCGGCAAATCCCACAACAGCCAATCGTCATTTCGAACGAAACGCTTGGAGCGATCATCCCACTTCTTCGGGAGCTTCTCGGCGAGCCGTTCCAGGAATGGCAGGAGCGGGTTTTCCAGGCGGCGGGACGCTTCCTGGGCGTCGAGTGGGCCCTCGCTCCAACGGAAGCGTTCTCGATAATATCGGAATCCAAAGCTGTCGAAGAATTGGTCCCCGCCAATCAGGGGCACGTACCAGAGGCTCGGAATGCCCCTGGGATTGGGTTTGATCGGAACCTCGGCCTCCAATTGCGCGAGCAGTTTCGTGCCCACCGGATCGTCTCTGAGATGGTCTCGCAACTCGGCCAGCGCGGGAAACACCACCGGCGGGCTTACAAAAAGGACGGGCTTGTGCTGCAAGCGGCAGAGGATGATCTCGTGGGGCGTGCCGACGCTGTAGATGTTGGTGGGCACGTATGCGATGACAAAATCGGCGGTGTCGACCATCCGGAGATCGATATGCAAAGTCTCCCAGAACTTGTCCGAACATCGGGCCCGGGCCGCGGCACCCTTGGCGCCCCGCCGGAAAGTCCAGCGTGCCCGGAGCTGCTGGGTTTCGATGCCCTCGCGGCCGTATTCATGGAGCCCTCTGACTTGGGGTTGGGACCAGGGGTCAAAAACAGTCACGCCGTAGGCGGCCAGGAACTGGCCGACGCGGTGTCGCCAGCCGTGCTTCATCTCTACGCTCCTCGACGCGACGAAGTCCATCGGCCCGGAGAGATAGGCCCGGGTGCCTTGCAGATGGTTTGGAGGCTGTTGACGATGTTTGGGCATGCGCTAAGGAGTGGTGGTTGCGACCAGGCCCCAACTGGGGTTCAGATCTGGTTTGGCCCGGTTGCGGAAAGGCTCGACGGGTGCCCATCCTCCGACTCAGTCCGCGACCTGGCGGTGGGCGTACAAGAACGCTCGGTCTGACGACCGCGCGACGGGCGAATTCATCTGCTCTCAGGCGGGCGCGATCTCCACTTTGATCCACTCGGGCACCTCGCGAGATGGGGAGACGCTGATGAGGTGGACCGGGGGTGGAAATCCCTTGCCAAGGTCCCGCAGGTTGAGTCCAACCCCGTTAGCCACGATGACGTGGGCTCTCCGGGCGCAACCGGCGATTTCATTCTGCATCTCCGGGGCGTGGCTCAATATGCCGTTGAACAAGAACAGGCGGGCCGAGCTGGCGCGCACGCGTAGCCAGGCCTCCGTGATCCACTTTGCGACCCTGGATGCGTTGAGGGGATCTGCCACATAAGTCACGCCGAGCACCGGTGCCAATGTCTCGGCAGGCTGGGCGTCCAAGCCCGAGACCGCTTTTCCGCCTGGATGCGCCTGATTGAAGGAGTTGCCCAGCGCCACCAGCAAAAACGTGCGCATGTGTGCCGGATGGCCCTGGATGAACGTGAACCCGGAAGGCTTGCCGAGGATCTCCTTGAGCCGGCTGGTCGCCAGGAAATCGTGGCCCAGTCGGCGGTGCTGCAGGGTGGGATGAATGCGGCAAGCCTCATCGAGAAGTTGGTGCCGAACCTGCTCCGGCAGGCGCTCCAGCGAGGCCAGCAGGGCCTGGATTTGGTGGGCCTCGCCCGACTCGCACCACGACGCCAGCGTGTTGGCCGGGCGGCACACAATGGGGCTCCAATCCTCGAAGCTCAACGGCTGGCCTTCGGCCCACCCGAGGCAGGTTTTGAGGTTGACCAACAGCTTCCTGACCCTCTCAGGCGGGAACGTTGACACGAGGCAACGGTTGTCTTGAGCCTTGCGTTTCGCAGCATTCATATCGCTTCTTCGTTTGGCGGCGCTTCGGAATGAGCGGCCCTCTGCACAAGCGGACGGCGTGGGTCGTTGTTGCCAATCGAAATTCGCGCGGGGGAACAGTTCGAGGCCGGTGGTGGCTTCGCAACGGCCAAACACTTTGGCCCGCCGCACATGGCAAGCCGCCAGATACGCCAGGGCGCCCCCACGTTTATGCTCGGTGGTTCCACATTCCTTGATAGAGATCCAACACCCGCTCCCTCTTAATTTGAAATTCTGGATCGCGCGGGAAAATGCGACCGCAGTGTTGCCAGGGCCGGATGCTGTCTTCATCGAGCCAGCGCCAGATGGTCCGGCCAATGGCGCTGGCCACCAGATCGCCGCGGGCTGCGAATGCCGGATTCCCCAACGAACCCACGCGATCTCTCGGATCGTACCTTGTCAGGGCAGAGTGTGCGCCCGACGCCCAACGGTCCATTGGCGGCTCATTTCTGCCCCTGTGTCGCGGGCTGTACGGTCAGGCAACACACAACCCAAGGGCGGCGGCTGGCCGAATCGCTCCGGCGTTATTACGAACCGTACCAACCGGACGGAGCCTGGATTCCCGCCGACACATGAGTGAGCTCCCAAGCGACGCCCGCAGCCGTCGAGGCCATGGACGCAGAACAGCCACTCAGTGGCCTGCGTGCATGCGTCCAGCGCATTCAAACGAACTTCCGTACTAAACAACCGTACGGCTGCCCCTGAGCCGATATGATATCCGGAGCGCTCGGCCCACGCGACCTTATGGGGCGCGCAGGAAGAGACTCCTCGACAGAGACCGTCGCCGTGTTGGAAGCCTGCCTTGAGGCGCCAGCCTTTGCACAGCACGCAGACCCCGCTCATCAAAGGACACAACCAAAGCCCGCCGATGCGATCCCGGCCAATCATGAACAGCAACGCGAACCCGCGCCCCTTCATCGTTTTTATCTGGCACGCCCCTGTGCTGCTCACCGGCGATAGCAACAGAATCACCGAGGAAACCACCAACTCTTGTCTTGACGAAAAAAGAGCCTTTCCGTCACTGGTCGAGCCCGGCAGTCGACATCCCAGCAGGGTCGGTGATGTTGTTCAATAAGGCGAGATTCTTTTCTATCTGACATTTTGGCGCTATTTTTGCAGGGTTTTGCGGCGGCAAGGCGCGGTTTTCCCGCAGTATTGTGGGGTTTATGCGGGTTTGAACCGCGGCAATCTTCGATGAGTGACTGGCGCAGTGAGT
>Ga0187849_1000632_pt1 | contig 45583 bp, 40 predicted proteins | sample June2016WEW_4_10_2_FD_132412 | JGI IMG/M metagenome (GOLD analysis project Ga0187849, IMG submission 132412) | Peatland microbial communities from SPRUCE experiment site at the Marcell Experimental Forest, Minnesota, USA - June2016WEW_4_100 | ecosystem: Environmental > Terrestrial > Soil >... | reverse complement strand
GGACTTTGGGGGTCAGGGAGGCCATGATGGTTAGGTCATACAATGGCTGGTATTTGCTGGCTGGCACGGCTACAATTCATAGTGGTTCTATGATAACGCACAACCACGGGCGTCTGTCAACAGGAAAAATGCAAGAAAAAAGAGCTGGGGGCGAATCCCCGAGGAAGTAGTTAGGTCATACAAATGACCGGGACGAGCAAGGAGTGGGTTGGGGCAGGTCGAAAGCAGGAGAGGCGCATCCCCCCGCAAAATCAGGGCCAAACCGGGCCACGCAGGCAATCATTAGATACTGATAGGCCCGCCTTTAGTATGACTGTTTGATAACTTGTAAACTTCCGCTAGGGGTGGCCTGTTTATAGCACCCGCGCCATCACCAGTCCTTCTTTTTGTTTTTCAGCGGCGCTGCTCCAGAGTGGCCCGGCGCTCCATTGACCCGGGCCAGATTTGGCCCCTGCCCGTGGAATATGCGACCGGCCGCGCCGCTGAAAAACAAAAAGAGGGGGGTGGAGCTTCGCACGCCTATAGACAGGCCACCCCTAAACGGGGTTTGGCTCCCGGCTCCGATGGCGGTAGCACGAAAGCACGAAGTCCAGCGGTGTGCATCAACCATTTCCTCCCAACGATCTGCGGGCCAATTTCGGCATTTCCCACGGATTGAGAATCGTGCCCTGGAAGGCCGGCTCGGAGCCCTGCCTTCATCCGGCGGCGGAGTCTTCCCGTCAGGGCTGCGCCGAGCTCGCTGGGCGATTTCGCATTTGTCCCGGAGGGACATCTGATAATAGCCCAACGTTTCAACGTTGGGGGCCGATCCCGAGGGTGTCGAGTCCCGGAGGGACGGCTGAGCCTTGACCCAGCCCCATCGGCCGTCCCTTCGGGACTTGGGCCTTCCTCGCGACTGGACCCAACGTTGAAACGCCGGGCTATTGCCAAGTGTCCCTCCGGGACAATACCGCACCTTCGCAGCAGGTTTGATGCAGGCATGTCTCCCCGGCCAGGCCGGCCCATGGCCGCCTTCGCTGCCGTGCGACTTTCAGCCGCTGAGCCGGCCCCCAGGCGCGGCCACGCGCCAGCGCCCCCGTGCTGCGCCGAAACCCACAAGGAACCGGCAGAACCTGCGCTTGAAACCCTCGTCCCCGTCTGAAAGTATCGAACCAGAATGAGCGAGACGCAAACCAATTCCCCCTCACCCGCGCGACGTCAATAACCGGTGGCGCGGCAAAAAGCAAACGCCTACAGACCTCGTGCCCCCCACTGGGGGGGGGGTGGCGCCACAGTGGATGAAAATCGCGTTGGTGGTTTCCAACGACTTACGCCTGTTTTCGGGTCGGTCAATTCGGCCTTGGCGCCAAGGGGCACAATCGGCTGAAAATATTCTTTGACACCGGTGTGCTTTTCAGGTAAAAGACAAGATGGTCTGTGCTTGGTGTTGGCACTGCTTCTGCTGGCGTGAGCAAGCAAAGTTGCTGTTTTTATGAAAAGAATCGCTGCCTCTGTCGGTTCGGTTGCCCTAGGCACCTCCGGTTTGCAAGCGGATACGGCGTCGAGTCTATCGGGGTCCACCCACTCACCAGTGAGTAATGAAATGACAAAGCAAGATTGGGCGCTCCTCAACTCCGACTATAATCGCTCCAAGGTCGATAGAACGTCCGCCAGGCGGTACAAACCCGTTCAGCGCGGCAGCATGAGGGTTGTGCGCGATCTGTACAGAACCGAGAGTGAGCAGGCCGAATTCGTCTCGGCGGGGCTTCTCGTCAAGCTCCCGGGTCAGCGAAAATAGTCGCCCAAAATTGCTTTTGGGCAAGCGTCCCTCGCCCCCGCAAGCAGGCAATGGAAGAGTACGCGCGAGAGTTTGAGGGCTTGGTGTCTCTTTACACCAAGACAAAGGCGCTTATCCTCAGAGCGGAGCAGGTGGACCCCGACTCTGCGAGCAACATCGCTGTCTTCAAGGAGCAAAGGGACGCCGCCGACCACGTGATGCGCATTTTGGGGGCAATGCACTTCAACCCACCCGACGGTGTCACCAAAGATGATTACATCAGAACACATTTTGACAAAGCTCGCTCCCACCTGTTTCGCGCCTCATTCGATTCCCTCGACGGCATAGGCTTAAGTTCGAAGCTGCTGCTCAAACAAGACATCGCCGGGATTTCGAATGAGGCGATTTCTGCCGTGTACCCCACATATTGGGAGAAAGTCGTTGAGTTTGACAAGCTCGACGAGGAAGTAACGAAACATCGCAACGCCAAGGATATCGGCAGCAACACCCTCTCGCACCTCGAATCCTACTCCGCAGTTGTTGACGGCCTCCATGCGACAGCGCAAGAGATCCGCCAGCACATCAAACACCTCCGCGACTGGGACGCTCGAAATAAGGAAAAGGCAAGCAAGGACGCGAGACTCGATCTCAGAAAGGAAGTCATTAAGTTCTTCCTGTTTGCGTTCATCGGCGGACTCGTTCTCGAAGCCGTCAAGGCCGCCCTATTAAAACCAGCTCCTCTCTCCAGGCCGCCGGCAGCAATGGCGGCGACGAACGGGCCAGTCCAGGCCAACCCGCCCCCGAGCACCAATCCGTCAGCATCGGTCCCTAAGGCCCCCTAATCACGCGCGCAGCGTCAATAATCGGCGGCGCAGCAAAGAGCAAACTCCCGTCCGTATCAGTTAATCACTCCACGACGCGCTTGCCTTGTTTGCGGGCGGAGTACTGCTGCTGAATCCACTGGTAGGTGGCGCGGAGGCCGGTGTCCAGGGGCGTGTTGGGCTCCCATTTGAGGACCTTTTGGATGAAGGTGTTGTCGCTGTTGCGGCCTGCCACGCCGCGGGGAGCGGTCAGGTCGTATTCGCGCTTGAGCTTGACCCCGGCGATCTTCTCGACCTTGGTCACCAACTCGTCGATGCTGACCAACTCGCTCGAGCCCAGGTTGATCGGCGTGGCGATCAACTCGTCGCAATGCACGATGCGGTCGATGCCTTTGACGCAGTCGTCGATGTACATGAAGCTGCGCGTCGGGGTGCCGTCGCCCCAGATGGTGATCTTGCCGCTGCCGGTTTCGATGGCCTCGATCACCTTCCGGCTTATGGCCGCCGGGGCCTTCTCGCGCCCGCCGTCCCAGGTGCCGTGGGGGCCATAGACATTGTGGAACCGGGCGATGAACGTCTTCAGCCCCCGCTCGGCCCAATACTCCTGGCAGAACATTTCGCTGACCAGCTTCTCCCACCCGTAGCCCCGCTCGGCCATCGCCGGGTAGGCGTCCGATTCCTTGAGCGCCCGCACGTTCGGGTCCTCCTGCAACCGGGTGTTGTAGGCGCAGGCCGACGAGGAGAAAAAGTAGCGCCGCGCCCCGGCCCGATACGCCGCCTCGATCATGTGCGTGTTGATGAGGACGCTCCGCAGGCACTCGATGCGGAAACGCTCGATAAAGCCCATCCCGCCCATGTCCGCCGCCAGGTTATAGACCTCCACCGCCCCTTCGCACACGCGCCGGCAATTGTCCTGCACGCTGCAGTCCAGGCTCAGGCTCTCGACTCCGGGCACCCGCAGGTACCACTCGTAAAGCGGCTTTTTGTCCACGGTCCGTATCCGCTTGAACCCCTTGTTCTTGAAGTGCAACGCCAGGTTTCCCGCAATGAATCCGCCCCCGCCCGTGATGACAATCAGGTCGTCCGGATTCAACTCGGGTTCTTTCTCAACAACTCGTTTCTTTTCCATTGTCGTATGCTTTCGTTAACACTCGAACCAAAGAGGCCGTCACACCGGCGCTGCAACCCCAGGTTATACCAACCCTCCCGGCATCGCGCCAGCCGCAAATCTCGCCCTCAGGCCGGAGGGGTGCGTTTGGCTCCTAATCTCAATCTTAATCTTAATCTTAATCCCGCTCCTAATCTCCCTCATGCACCCGGCAATCAGATCAAGACTCATTTCATGTCCGGCGCGACTTGAAACGCCTCCCGGATCTCGGCCGGGATCGCCCGAGGGCGTCCGGTAACGGCATCGACAAACACCCAATCGGTTTCGCCTTGCGCCAGCACCGTGCCGTCGGCCACCCGGATGAACTTGTAGCGGCGCAGGGAACGGACCTTGCGCAAGCCGGCAACCCAGGTTTGCACCCTCAGCATCTCTCCGGCAAAGGCCGGGCTCAGGTACTCGATTCGATGCGTGCGCACCACCCAGGTCGCGCCGCCGGCCCGCGTCATCCTCGTGCAGCCGGCCGCCTCGGAGTGGCCCATGGCCGCCTCCTGCATCCACTGCACATAAGCGACATTGTTGACGTGGCGGTTTGCGTCCACGGCTGTTTCCGGCACTTTGAAGTCGAACTGATAAATTGCATCCATAGCTTTCCGGTCAGGAACTGCTCTTGGGCAGGCGCACCGTAAATTCCGCCCCTTCGTTGACTTTGCTCGAAACAGTAACTTCGCCTCCATGCGCCTCAACTACGGCCTTTACCAGGCTCAGCCCCAGCCCAAGGCCCCGTTGGGAGCGGCTCTTGTCGCCGCGGTAAAGCCGCTGCCAGATCTTGTCCTGCTCCTCGGCGGGAATTCCAATGCCGGTGTCGCGGAAGACGGCCACGGCAGCGTCCGGCTGGTTGCGCACCGAGATGCTCACGCTGCCGCCCTGGGGGGTGTACTTGATCGCGTTGTCCAGCAGGTTCACGAAGACCTGGCGCATCCGGACCCGATCCACCTTGGCCAGGACCGGGGACGCTTGTCCGGCGGGCAGTCCTTGTGCCTGGGGCAAATCCAGGCGCAGGGCGATTTTCTTTTCCTCGGCCACGTACTCGTAGAGTTCGACGACCTCGCGCGCGAGTTGGCAGAGGTCCACCGGCTCGCGCCGCAGTTTCATCATGCCCGTCTCGGCTTCGGTAATGTCCATGAGCGTGTTGAGCATGTTGAGCAGGCGCTCGGATTCCTCGACGCAATCGGCCAGGGCCTCGCGGGCGGCGGCCGGGCCGGCCCCCGGGGCCAGCGCCACCTCGGCCGTGGCGCGCAGCCGGGCCAGGGGGGTGCGCAGGTCGTGGGCCACATTGTCCAGCGCCTCGCGCATCGCTCCGATGAGGGCCTCGTTCTTGTCCAGCAACCGGTTGAACAGGCGCACCAATTCGTCCAGTTCGTCTTCGTAAGTCCGGCGGACCGGCACGCGCGCGCTGAACCGCCCGGTCGCAATGATGGAACGGGCGGTGGCGACAATCTGCCGAATGGGCTGCATCGCCCGTTGCGCGGAGAAGGCCCCCGCCAGGAAGCCCAGCAGCACCGTCACGGTGCCGGCCGCCAGGAAACTTCGCCGCACCGGGTTCAACAGGGCCTCGCGGCTGTTCGTGATGCGGCCGACCTGCAACTGCGAGTTGTCGGCCAGTTGTCCGTAGGCCAGCGTGAAGTCCCGTTCCTCGTTTTGGGGGATGCGCACGAGGCCCCGCTTGAGGTAGCCCGCCCAACCGGGCTCATCTTTGAAGGTCACCCAGTCAGGCGGCGTGTTGAGGTAGAGGATGCCGAAGACATTGACGACCTGGATGAAGAGCGCCTCCCGCACCGCCTGCGGCTGGCCTTGCATCCACAGGCGCAGCGCCCCGGGCCCCCCGGCGTCATACACCGCCGCGATCTCTTTCCACCGGGCCTCGAGCACCTCCCGGTCCTTGCTGCCGACCGCCGCCGCCAACAGGTAATAGGCGAACCCAAACAAGGCCAGGCTGCTCAGGGTGAAGATGAACGCATACCACAGGCTCAGCCGCACGGCGACGTTCCGCCGCAACGTCTCAAGCAGGCCGGAGGACATAACCGACTCCTCGGATGGTGTGGATCATCGCCTTGTCTTTGTCCACCTTGCTGCGCAGCCGGTGGACCAGCACGTCCACCACGTTGGTCTGCGGATCGAAACTGTAGTCGAAAATGTGCTCCAGGATCATCGTCTTGGTCACGGGACGATTGGCCTGGCGCATCAGATACTCCAGCAGCGCAAACTCGCGCGGCTGCAGCTCGATCCCTTCCCCGCCCCGCCGCACCTCGCGCGTGATCAGGTCCAGCGTCAGGTCTCCCACGGCCAGCCGCGTCGGCTCCGGGGCTTGGGTCGAGCGCCGAATCAGCGCCTGGATGCGCGCCAACAACTCGGAAAACGCAAACGGCTTGGTCAAATAATCGTCCCCGCCGGCTTGGAGGCCCCGCACCCGGTCATCGACCGAGGCCTTTGCGCTGAGAATTAGCACCGGAGAGCGCGCCCCCTGGGCGCGCAATTGTTGAACCAGGCTCAGCCCGCCCAGCTTGGGCAACATCACGTCCACCACCACAGCATCATAAGCGATGGTCCGTGCCAGCATCAGCCCCTCCTCACCGTCCCCGGCAAGGTCCACCGCATAGCCGCTCTGCTTCAGCCCGTTCACGATGAAGGAGGCGATCTTCTTGTCATCTTCGACCACCAATATGCGCATTGCCGTTTGCCAGGTTCCAATCTCCCACCATCCGCCTGCCCGGAGCATAGTCTGCCAACGGCAAATTGCAAATTGTCTGTCGCTCGCGGGTGCATTGCACTTTTTTGCGTGGCCGCTCCTAATCCTGATCCTGATCCCAATCCTAATCCTAATCCTAATCTGCTTCTTGCAACCCGGTAATCAGATTTGGCTTTGATGAACTTCCAGTTGGTCACGGTCGAACAGCCGATTCATCCGGATTAGGATTAGGAGCAGGATTAAGATTAGGAGCCCGAAACTGCCACCCAAAAAAGTGAAATGCACCCCGAGGGGCGGCACTCGGTTCCCTCGTCCCTCTGCAAATGACAACCCTCCCGCGCCCCGGTCTGAGGGGCACGGGAGGGTCTCGTTGCTCCTGAGCCGAAAATCAGCCTGCCTTGTTGCTCTGCTGGCTCTCGTCGACTACCACATAGTGGCTGCCCCCGTTGCGCCAGATTCGCAGCAGCGTGGTCTTGCTCTCGGGATGCTCGGTCATTTTCACCGCCTGGTTGGCGTCTTTGACCGGTTTGTGATTGATTTCCTGAATCACGTCTCCGGGCCGCAGACCGACCCCGGCCGCCGCAGAGTCGGGCTGCACCTCAGTGATCACTACGCCCTTGAGGTTCTCCGGCGCCTTGAGCTCCTGCCGCGCCGCCCGGTCCAGATCGGATACCGTCACGCCGTTGAGCGTGCCGTTGTCCCCGCTCTCAGACCCCTCGGCCTTGGCCAGTGTCTGGGTGCCCGGCATTTCCTTCACCTTGACTTCGACCGTCTCGGTCTTGCCGTCGCGCAGAAGCTTGACCGGCACGCTTTCACCGGGCCGCGTCTGGGCAACCTCCAGCCGGAAGTGCCGCGCGTCCTTCACTTGCTTGCCGCCGAACTCCAGGACGATATCCCCGCTCTTGAGGCCGGCCTTCTCCGCCGGGCTATCCGGCGAGACATCCCCCAACAGCACGCCCGTCGCCTCCTTGAGTTTGAACTCCTTGGCCAGCGCCGGCGTGACATCCTGGGGCATCACACCCAAATAACCCCTCGTCACGCGACCCTCGTTGACCAGGCTGTCCATGACACTGCGCGCCAGATTGACCGGAATCGCGAACCCAATGCCCTGGTTGCCTCCGCTGCGGCTCAGAATGGCCGTATTGATGCCGATCAGCCGGCCATCGACGTCCACCAGCGCCCCGCCGGAATTGCCCGGATTGATTGCCGCATCTGTCTGGATGAAATCCTCATAATCCAGACCCACGGTCCCGCCCCGGCCCGTGGCGCTCACAATGCCGGTCGTAACCGTCTGCCCGATGCCGAACGGATTGCCGACCGCCAGCACGATGTCCCCCACCTCCACCTTGTCGCTGTCGGCCATCGCGACGGCCGGCAGGTTGTTCGCGCCGATCTTAATGACCGCCACGTCGGTCTTGGGATCGCGCCCAATCACCTTGGCTGTAAATTCCCGCCCATCCTGCAATGCCACCTTCACTTCATCCGCCCCGTCCACAACGTGGTTGTTGGTCAGGATGTAGCCGTCTTTGGTGACTACCACCCCCGAGCCTACGCCCTCCTGGCGCGGGATGCCATAACCGTGCCGCGGCGCCCGCTCGCCAAATTGCTCGCCAAAAAACCGCCGGAAGAAATCGTCCATCTCCGGCGGCCCGTTGAACGACATCTCATGCGCTTTGGTCGTGGTAGATACCTTTACGACGCCCGGGCCCACTTTCTTCACCACCGGCGCGAAGCTGGTCCGTCCGCCCGCCTCGCGCGCCACCGGGCGCTCGTCCACCTCCACTTTGACCGGCGTGGAGTGCGAGTCGGCCTGGGTCTTTTGCGTGAAGGCAACGGCCGAACCTGCCACCACCACCGCCCCGCCCAAAACCAGGGCGCTCACCCGATTGCTCATACGATCGAATACACGTTTCATAAGTCTGCTCTTGTTCTCGTCTGTTAGTTCCAGATCTCGATTCTTGTTCACTGTCCCGAAGTAATAGACACCATGCTCATGACCGGAACCTTTCAGCAGGATTACAGATTTGAAAGGAAGCCGACGGCTGATTCGGACGAGATCCGGCTTGACGAGCCGTGGAGCCGGGCCAGACTGCCGGCATGCGCGCGGCGGGAAACGATGCCATTAAACTTCCTCACACGGCCTTTGGCCTTGCCCTGCTGGCCTGCCTTGCGGCAGGCGCCGCTCCCGGCGCAGAGCAACCGGTCTCCGGGAGCGACCCTGCGCGGGTTGAGCGCCTCCGCGCGGCGAAAATGCCGGCCATCACGCAGCCGCTGCTCTTCGACACACCCGCAGCCGACGCCATTTTCGCCGCCCTCGAGGTCTTTCCCCCGGACAATCCGTGGAACCAGGTGGTTTCCGCCTGGCCCCTCCATCCAAATTCCCGGCAGATTGTCGCCAGCGTCGGCGCCGCTAAGCCGCTCCGCGCCAACGCCGATATGGGCTTCGTCCTGGTCCCGCCCGACCAACCGCGCATCGAGGTCAAGGTCCTGGGTTATTCTGGCGAATCGGATGCAGGACCCTACCCCGTGCCCGACAACCTCCCCATCGAGAATTGGCCCGCCGGGTTTCACCGCCAGGCCGAACTGCGCACCCTCACCCTCGACGACGCCCAGCGCGACCGGCTCAACCTGGGAGGCGACCGGCACGCGCTCATCGTCGACCCGGCGCGCCGGCTGCTTTATGAGTTCTACCAGATGCGCAAAACCGATGGCGGTTGGCAGTGCGCCCAGGCCTCCATTTTTGATCTGAAATCCAACCAGCTCCGCCCGGCCGGTTGGACCTCCGCCGACGCCGCCGGCCTGCCCATCTTCCCCGCGGTCGTACGCTTCGACGAGCTCCAGCGCGGCTCCATCGACCACGCCCTGCGCGTGACGGTGCGCCGCACCCGCCGCGCCTTCGTGGCCCCTGCGACCCATTTCGCCAGCCCGCTCACCGACGAGAACCTCCCGCGCATGGGCGAGCGGTTCCGCCTCCGCCAGAACTTCGGGCTCTCCAGCTTCTCACCCCAAACCCGCGTCATCCTCACCGCCCTCCAACGTTATGGCATGTTCGTCGCCGACAACGGCATCGAATGGGCCATCTCCCTCGCCCCCGACGAGCGCATCCCCGCCCTCGATAAAGAACTGCGCCTCCTCACCGGAGCCGACTTCGAGGTCGTCGTGCCGCCGGCCAAGCAGTGAATCAGACGGGCAGGAGTATCGTGACGGAGGCGCCCCCGCCGGGAGGGGACTTGATCTTGAGTTTGCCGTGGTGCGTCTCGATGACGCGGCCCACAATGGCCAGGCCAAGGCCCGTGCCCGTGGCCTTGGTCGTCCTCAAGACCGAGGTGAAGGCGCGCCGCCGCTGTTCCTCGGTCATGCCCGGCCCGGTGTCCTGGAACTCGACGGCCACATGGGTTGGGGGTCCGGCGCGGCGCGGGGCCGAGAGCGAACGCGAAGTGATGGTGAGCGTGCCCCCGGCAGGCATGGCCTGGGCCGCATTGAGAATGAGATTCAGAAAGGCCTGCTCGAGCTGGGGGGCGTCCCCCATCACTGGCGGCAGAGCGGGCTGGAGCCGGCGCTCCAGTTGGACGTTCTGGTGCCTGAGCTTGTGGCGCACGAGCAGGCCCATTTCATCGATCAATTCGTTCAGGTTCACCGGGGCCATCCGGGGCTCGGTCGTGCGGGCGAAATCCAGGATCTGCTCGACGATGCGGTTGAGGTGCTCGATCTTTTCCCCGATCATGCGGGCGTCCTTGCCGCGCGGGTCCCCCTCGGGGAACTTCAGGTCCAGCGAGTGGTAGAGCAGCTTGATGACGGTGAGCGGATTGCGGATTTCGTGGGCCACTTCCGCGGCCAGCAGGCCGAGCGCCGCCAGCTTCTCGTTGAGCCGCAACTGTTCTTCCACGTCCACCACCCGCTCGTAGAGCCGGGCCTTGTGTATCGCAATGGCCGACAACTCGGCCAGCGCGGAAAGGATGCGAGTCTCGTCGTCCGAAAAGCTGTAGGGCCGGCCGGTATAGACGCTGAGGGTGCCGATGGCCTGGCCCGCGAAGAGCAGCGGCACGCTCAGCAGGGCCACCAAACCCTCGAGCCGCGCCACCTCGGCATGCTGGTAACGGCTGGAGACCTGGACATTCTCGATTTGCATCGGCTTTTTTCGCCGCACCACGATGCCCAGCAGGCTCTCTTCGGTGGCCAGCCTCGGTTTGTTCAGGTAGGCCGGGCCCGCCCCGTAACTGGCCCGCAGGTCGAGCCACTGGCCGCTGGAGTCCAGCAGCATGAGCGAGCACATCTTGGCCCGCATCAGCACGCCAGCCTCCTGGGTGATGACCTTGAGGGCGTCATCCAGGTTGAGGGTGGAATTGATGGCCTGGCTGACAGTGAAGAGCGAGCCGAAGAGGCCCACCTTGAGGCGCAGTTGCTCGTAAAGCCAGGTATTGTGAATGACCCTGGCGGCCTGCGCGGCCAGGGCCTCCAGCAACTCCTGGTCGTCGGCACTGAAGGCCTCCGCCAGGTCCGAATCCACGTTGAGCACGCCGCGCACCTCACCGTTGACCTCCAGCGGCACCGCCAGCTCGGAACGGACCTCCGGGCGCACCATGACGTAGCGCCGGTCCTGGGTGACATCTCCGACGCGCGCCGCTTTGCCGGTCCGGGCCACCCACCCGGTCAGCCCCGCCCCCATCGGCAGCTTCAGCTCGGCGGCCTGGGCCGACAGCCCATAGGAGGCGTGAATCTCCAGCAGGCTGTTGGTCGGATTCAGCAGCACCATCGAGCCGCTGGACGCGCGCATGAGCCGCACCGCTTCCTTCAAAATGAGTTGCAGCGCCTCCTGCGGATCCAGCGTCGAATGAATCACGCTCCCCACCTGGTTGAGCAGGCTCAACCGCTCACACCGCGCCCGTAACTCCGCTATCTCATCCTGTTGTCTTTCCACATTCTAATCCTAATCCTAATCCTAATCCTAATCCTAACTCAACCCCCCTAATTCACCTGGTTGTTTTTCCTCGAGTCCTTAGCGTATGCGCGCCGTCAGACCCAGCCCCATCAGGCCGAACGAGAGGTTGGGCAGCCAACCGGCCAGCCAGGGCGCCAAGTAACCGCCGGTGCCCAGGGCCAGGGCGAGTTGCTGGACGACAAAATAGGCAAAGCAGATGACGATGCTGCCGGCCACGCCCATGAACACGTTGCGCCGGCCTGAAACCGCGCCGAAAGGAATCGCGATAAGCACCACCACCACGCACGTCCAGGGCGCAGCCAGCCGCCCGTACAACTTGGTGTAAAGCCAGCAGCGGCTGGAAGGCGACGGGTTGGGATGCAGGCGCAGGTAATTCAGGATCTCGGCAACCGACATATCCGATTTCTTGGTCTTGCCGCTGCCGGGCAGCGCCAGGCTGCTGCTAATCTTGATCTCGCTCTTGATCTGCTCGGGCGTCTCGGAAAACTCCGCCATCGCCAGGACATTGGTCTGGAGCACCGGCACCGGGGGCAGGTTGGTGTGCAGGTCGGTCTTGAATTCCTCCACATCATAGAAGGTCCAAACCCCGTTCAGGCGCGCGGCGCGCCGCGCAGTGATTTGGAGGTAGGAACCGTCTGCGTCGTGCCAGCCCACCACCGGATTGAGCATCTCGCCGGTGTCGGTGTTGTAGAGCCCGATGACCCAGTCGCGCCTGTCTCGCTCGTTCCTGACCGGCAGCCCGGACGCCTCCCCGGCTTGGGCCAGCCCTGAGCCGGGTCCCAGGCGTCGCGCCAGAATCCGTTTGGCCGCCTCGGTGCTGTTGGGAACGCACAGTTCATTGAGGGCAAACGACCCCAGGCTGATGAGCAATCCGACCCCCAGGTAGGGCACCACCAGCCGCCACAGGCTCACCCCCGCCACGCGGGCCGCCGTGATCTCGTTATGACGCGCGTGGTTGGTCAGGCTATAGAGCAGGGCCAGCAGCAGAGTCATCGGCAGGATTACCACCAGGATTTCCGGCGCCTGAACCAGGTAATACTCCGCAATGTCCCGGCCCAGGAGACCGTTCCTCTGAAATTCGCCCAGATTGGCGAACACGTCGAAGGCAATCCAGAAAATCAGAAAACCCCCGAGGCAGTAGCCGAGCGGGATCAGCAGTTCGCGCAAAAAATAACGGTCCAACAGCCGCATTAATCTTAATCTTGCTCCTAATCTCAATCTTGCCACCAATCCTAATCTTAATCCTAATCTTAATCCGAATGAATTCTGATTACCGGTTGCACGAATGAGATTAGGAGCAGGATTAAGATTAGGAGCGGCCACCCGGGTTTCTGTTACGGTTCGACACGCAGACCCCGGACTGGCTTGCCGTCGGTCCCCAGGATTCTGGCGCAAGCGGCCCAGCCGCCGCCGCCCTGGGTGATTTTGAGCATGAGTTCGTTGGGGCCTTTCTTGAGCCGGATGGGAGCTATGTCCTGGTCCACCACCAGGCCCCGGTCAATGTTGTTGCCGTGGACCACTGCCCCATCGAGCCAGGCCTTCACGCCGTCGTCGCTCCCAAGCAAAAGGGCGGCATCGCACTCCTCCGGGGCAACGATCCGCGTCTTGAGATAAGCCACGCAATTCATTTCGTCCGGGAACAGCTCCGAGAGATTGGCCATGTCACCGCGCGGCATCGCCTTCCATTGCACCGCCTGCCCCGCCTTTTCGGGACCGAAGGGGATGTCGAAGAGGGCCACGGCGCCGGTGACGCCGGCCTGGCGGTACGGGCCGCACACGAGCCAGTCCTGGATGAAAGGCCCGGCGCCCCCAGGCTTGCCCCGAATGGCCCATGCCCGTTTAACGATGTCCGGCGTCTTGCACTGGGCCAGCACCTGGTCGGCGACCTCGGCGGCGAGCTTCGGGTTTGCGCCGGCAAGTTTCTGGGCAATCGTCAAGGCGGCCAGCCCCGCCTCATTGGCCAGGCCGGGCTCGGCCAGGTCTGCCACCACGGTCCGCAGGGCCTCGGGGGTGGGGATCTGACCGATCTGGCCGAGGGCCTGCTTCTTTTCCTCCGGGCGCCTGGCCGCAGCCATGGCCTGGCGGAGCATCTCCAAACGCTTGGCGGTGTCGGGTTCCTGGCCGGCCACCTGGATGCAGCCGCGCAAGGCCAGGACCTGGAGAGCCGGGTCGGCGCTGGCGCGCGCCAGTTCGAGCAGGCCCGCCGCCGGGGCCGCATTGGGCCACTGCGAGAGGACGCGCGTGGCTTCCTTGGCCAACTCAGGCTCCTGATCTCGCGTGGCGGCCTGGGCGGCCTCGAGCGCGGCAACCGTTCCAAGTTCCGACAACAGAGGCAGCACCCGGCGTCGTTCCGCGGCGGGAATGCCGCCCATGGTCTCCAAGAGGCTGCGGGTGATCTGCTCCTTGTCGCGGCTGGCCTGGGTGACGGCGTAGAGCGCCTTGAGCACCGGCTCGCACTCGGCTTCTGACTTGGATTTGGCCGCCAGATCCAGCAGGGGTGTGAAGGTGGAGGCCAAGGCGAGTTTTCTGAGCGATTCCAGGGCTGCAAGGCGCACCGGCCCGGCTCCGAGGGCTGCGCTTTGCACGAGCACACCCGCCGCCTCCTTGTCACTCCGCTCGCCCAGGGCGCGCAGCAATTCCGCCTTCTCCGGCGGTTGGGCTCCGGCGAGCTCTTTGAGCAGGGCCTCGCGCGCTCCGGGCCCGCGCAGCCGCGCCAGCGTGTCGCGCGCGGCGTCTCGCTCGGCGGCTTCTCCGGCGGCAGCAGCCTTGGCCAGGGCGGGAACCGCTGAAGGTTCTCCAATATCGGCCAGGGCCTGCCAGGCCGCGACTCGCACCGAAACGTGCGGGCTCTGAGTCGCATTAAGGACGACCGGGAGCGAATCACCCTTGAGTGTGACCCGGGCATCGAGGACCGCCAGTTGAGCATCCGCCGGCAGGGACCCCCATTGGCCCAGGCAGGCCTCGATGACGGCGGCGTCATTCAGTTCACGCACCACCTTGAGCGCGGCGACCTGCAACGGGCGATCCTGGCCGGTCAGCGCTCCAGTCACCAGTTCGCCGCGCCGGGAGGCGTCCGCCATGACCAGCCCGCGCCAAGCGGCGACGCGAATGCGGTCCGGAGAATCTGGGACGAATAACCCGCGATAGAGCGCCGCAGCGCCGTTGGCGTCCCCGCCGGCCAGAATGTCTTCGGCACAGAGCAGCAGACCTTCCATCACAGCGGCCCGAACCGCAGGCGGGGCCTGGTCCCGCAGCGAGACAAGAGCGTTGATGGCGTCAGGGCCGCCGATCCTGCCCAGCGCAGAGGCGGCTGCGCAGGCAATCGTGGCATCGGCGTCGGAGAGCAACGGGGTCAGCAACGGCACGGAGGCGGCGTCGTGCCGCCAGCCGAGCGAGTCGATCAGGCCGGCCTTGATGGGGCCGGAGGTGGCGCCAAGGGCCTGGCGCAGGGCCGTGACGGCTTCCGGGAAAGGCATCCCTTCCAATGCGTAGCGGGCGGCGTGAGCCGTCCGCTCCTCGCCAAGCAGCGCCGCCAGGACAGGCACCGACTTTACGGTCCCGACAACTCTGAGCCTTTGACAGGCAGAGCATTGGGCAGGGGCGCCGGCGCCGGACTGGAGAATGGCGATGAGGTCCTGTTCCTCGTCGGCGCGAACACCGGATGCGGCCAGGACAAAGAGAGCGGTCAAGAACGGGAAAAGCACGCGGTTCATTTTCATTCGATTGAGTTGATTGCGGCCAACAAATGGGTTTCCGGAGTGCCAGCTCAGAGCCGCCATGGCGGGCGAGGAGTGTAGGAGAGGAGCCGATTTGCCTGTTCGTCACCCGGAAACTCGGCCTTGACGGGGTCCCATTTCAGATCGCGCTTCAAGATCAGCGAAATCCCGCCAATGAGGATCGCGTTCATGGTATAGACCGCGGTCTCGGGATGGCAGATGGTCAAGCGCCGGGTGCGGACGCACTCGAGGAAATTCCCCGAGTGGCTGTTGGCGTGATAGACCCGGCTATCGTCGGGACGGAGCGGTTCCTCGAGGATGCTGGCCGGGTAAGATACGATGCTGTCACGGTCCACGGCGATGCGGCCTTCGGTGCCCACGAAGACGGCGCCGCCATCCGCGCCCACCCGTTCGTCGGGGTAACCGACAGAGTGGACGACGACCCCGTTAGAGTAGCGGTAGTGGATGACGGCGTTCGCGGTCCGGTCGCCACGGTTTTCGTAGGAGACCTCGATGGGAGCGGTGACCTCCGGGTTGACCGTCCACTGGACAATGTCGTAGTGGTGGGGGGCCCAGTTGACATCGCCAACGAAGATTCCGGTGAGGGTGTGGCCCGCTTCGCCGTTGTAAGGCCGCCAGCAGAGCGGTCCCAGCCACATATCCCAATCGAAACCCGCAGGCAGCGGCTGCGCCGCATCGGAGGTCCAGACGGTCGGGTAGAACGCGCCCGGCGGGCAAGGGACAAAAACCTCCTTGAGCTGCCCGATGCGCCCGTTGCGGACCCATTCACAGGCGACGCGGAATTTGCCGCCATATTCGGAACGCTGCTGCATCCCGGCCTGATAAATGCGGGCATAGCGGCGGCTGGTCTCGATCAGGTTGCGGCCCTCCCGCACCGTGGCAGCTATAGGTTTTTCGCAATAAATGTCTTTGCCGGCCCGCATCGCCATCGTGGCCATCATGGCCGCCCAATGGTAGGGCACCGCCGCCAGCACCGCATCGATGTCCGGCCGGGCCAGGACCTCCCGAAAGTCATTGTAGGCCTTGACTCCGTTGTAGCCGGCCTGGCCAAGTTTGTCGGCATAGATCTGGTTGCAACGCGCGTGAGCCTGCTCGCGGCGCTCCTTGCGCACGTCGCACACGGCCAGCACCTGCACGTCGTTGCGCGCGATGTAGCCCCCGGGCACGTAAGTCCACGCTCCCCCCAGCAAATGGCCGCTCCCCTGCCCTCCCAGGCCGATGAACCCCATGTTCACGCGTTGGCTCGGAGCGACCGACCCGTCGCGCCCCAGAGCGGATGCCGGAATGAGCGCGGGCGCCCCCAGGGCGGTTCCCAAAGCAATCGAGGACTGGCGCAGGAATTGTCGGCGGGAGAACAGATGCACGTCGTTCATAATCGTTAGGTGCGAGTATAGAGATGAATCGACGCGATTGGAAAGCCTTTATTCAGCAGCGCCGTTTGTTGGGCGCAGGACAGGATTCTTCGTTTTCTTCATTTCCTAACAGAAGGAAACCAAGGAAACGAAGGTGCTTCACCCGGACATATGTGCCTAGATTTCAGAGGCAATTCTTTTTTTCAGCTTGATTTGGTTTGATTCGCTTTGATTAGGTCTGATTCGCTTTTATTGGGACTGGGCGAAGGGGGCTTGGATATGCCTGGGGGAGGCTTTCGGCCAAGGGATCCTTGCGGCGGGCCCTTTCGGAGCTCGAGGATGTAGGCGGCAGTGGCCGCGAATGCCCGGCGGCCGGCGTTTGGCCGGGCGAGGCGGGCAGGACGGCTTTGTTTCATCGCGGCAAATATATAGCAATGATACACATTGTGTCAAGGGAAAAAATGCTGGGTATTTGGGTGCCGTTTGTTCAACAGCAGACCGGGAGCCGTGGGGTTGGTGGGCGCGTTTCGCTTCTTTTGCTCCTAATCTTAACCCTAATCTTAATCCTGCTTCGAATCGTGATCCTCCTCCTAATCGTAATCTTATGCTGGTCCCAATCTCAATCCTGCTCTTAATCCGCCCTCCGAGGTTGCATTCCGCTCAGAGGGGTCCTACGTTGCGCGTATGGCAACGCTGACCATTGAGCTGCCGTCGCACCAGGTCCAGACCGCTTTCAACCTGCGCCGCTGGGCCGAATTGCTGGCCGATGCCGAACTGGCCAAGATTGAAGGCCGCATCGAGACCGACCGCCATGGCCATATCATCATGAGCCCGCCTCCCGCTCCCTCACACGGCAGCTATCAAGCCGGAATCGCGCATCTGCTGCGGAACCTCATGGCTCGCGGACGCGTCCTCACCGAGTGCCCGATTTCGACCGCCGATGGCGTAAAAGCCGCCGACGTAGCCTGGGCCTCGCCGGAGTCCATGCAGCGGCTCGGCAACCACGGCTGTTTCCCCCAGGCCCCGGACATCTGTGTCGAAGTGCTCTCCCCAAGCAACACCGACGCCGAAATCGGCGAGAAGATCGATCTCTACTTCAACGCGGGCGCCCGGGAGGTTTGGCTGTGCGCGTCATCTGGCGCCATGAAGTTCCTGGCCCACGGCGCCCCCCACCCGCTGGAAAGCTCCCAGCTTTACCCGCCATTCCCAAAACAAGTCGAGCTGCCGTAAGTCTGGGGCGGACGGCAGGCGGGCTGCGGCGCGGGAGATCATTGGTTAACAAGGTTTGAATCTCCGAGCTGCTGCAAATCGGGGAGAGGACCTGAGGGGCTGGGGAGCCGGCCGGCAACGCGCCTCGCGCTCCATCAATCTGCTGCTCTCTGCGCTCAACGACGAGAAGCTCAATGGGGCCTGCCTCCGGTCGGTGGCCTGCCCCGCCGGAAGGACTTGACATATTATCGCGAGACGATAAACTGACACTGTGATTGCCAGCTTCGCTTGCCGGAAGACGGAGCGGTTGTGGCCGCGGCGGCGTGATCACGGCCTGCCGCCGCAGATTGAGCGCGTGGCCCTGCGGAGGCTCGCTCAGCTCGATCGCTCGCGCGAATTGCGTGACCTGTCCCTGCCGCCCGGCAACCGCTTGGAAGCCTTGAAAGGCAGTCGGGCGGGACAGCACAGCATCCGCGTCAACGACCAATGGCGCCTCTGCTTCCGCTGGCACGGCGAAGACGCGCGCGACGTTGAAATTGCGGATGATCACTAAATTGACGAAGGCCAAAAGAATTGACCCGGTGCATCCGGGCGAAATCCTGCTTCACGACTTTATGGAGCCGCTGAGGTTGAGCCAATACGCGCTGGCCAAAGCCATTGGCGTCACCCCCATGCGCGTGAGCCAGATCGTGCGCGGCCAGCGTGCCGTCACCGCCGACACCGCCCTGCGCCTCTCGCGTTATTTCGGCACGCGCCCCGGCTGGTGGATGGACTTGCAGACGCACTACGACTTGGAGACGGCTGCCGACAAACTTGAAGCCCGCATTGCCCGCGCCGTGAAACCGTGCGCGTTGCGACCCATGCCCGAGCCCGTGCCAGGGTGAGTCGTGGCTCACGAATCGGAGCCCTCGTTCAATCCCGTTGACGTTAGACTGCCGGACGAGGAGCAGCTTTTCGCCTGCCGATGGGAGCTGCTCCGGCGCCACGGCAAAAAGCAAATTCCTGTCAGCTCATACCTGTCATCCGTGGTCAATTCCTTTGAGCACTTGGAGCACTTCGTCGTCGGTGGTTTGCGAGAAAACCTCGTAATAGCGGCCCACGGCTTCGAAGTCCGGGTCGACCAGGAGCGCCTGGACTTGGTCTGCCAGGCGTTGGAGCCGCTCGACTGCGTGGAGGGAGGCGACCGGCGCCGCGACAACGACGCTTCGGGCGCGCTGTTTCTTGACCGACAACACCGCCGCCTCGGTGGTTGCGCCGGTGGCCAAGCCGTCATCCACGAGCAGGACCGCCTTGCCGTCCAGAGCGGGGCTGCCTTGGCGGTGAAATCGAGCCCCGTACGCGGCCAGGCGTTCCTTTTCCTCCTCAATGATGGCCTCCAACTCCCCCTGCAGAATCGGGCTGATGGCGGCGGCGGCCTCATCCAACACCACGACATCCCCCTCGGCCAGGGCGCCCACGGCGAACTCGCGATGAATGGGGTGCCCGACCTTCCGCACGATCAGCACGTCCAGGGGCAGTTGGAGTATCTGGGCCACCGCGGCCGCCACGACCACCCCGCCGCGCGGCAAACCCAGGACCAGGTCGGCCTCCACTTGCTGGTCTTTCAAGTACTGCCCCAGCTTGCGTCCCGCATCTTCACGCGATGCGAATATCATTTTTCGAGAAAAGCAACACCTTACCCCGTAACGATCGTGCCGACCTTTTCTCCCATCACGACACGTCTGAAGTTGTGCGGGCGGAACAGGTCGAAGACAATGATCGGCATCTTATTGTCCATGCATAGGGAAAAGGCGGTTGAATCCATGACCTTGAGTTGCTTCTGCAAGGCCTCGAGGTAAGTAATCCGGGAGAATCGTTTGGCGTGCGGGTGTTTTTTGGGGTCGCAATCATAAACCCCATCGACTTTGGTGGCCTTAAGGATGACTTCGGCCCCGATCTCGGTGCCGCGCAAGGCGGCGGCGGTATCGGTCGAAAAATAGGGATTGCCCGTTCCGCCGCCAAAAATGACGACCCGCCCCTTTTCGAGGTGGCGCACCGCGCGTCGGCGGATGAAAGGTTCGGCCACCTGGGCCATGGTGATGGCGCTCTGGACGCGGGTGGGCACGCCGAGTTTTTCGAGGGCATCCTGGAGAGCCAAGGCATTGATGACCGTGCCCAGCATCCCCATGTAATCGCCGGTAGCCCGCTCGACGCCCCGTTCGCTGCCGCTCGGACCGCGGAAGATGTTGCCGCCGCCGACCACAACCACGACCTGGACACCGAGCACCCGCACCTCGCGGATCTGTTGGGCCATATTCTGCGCCGCCTCGGGGCAGATCCCCACCCGGGCTTCGCCCCCGAGGGCTTCGCCGCTGAGCTTGAGCAGGACCCGGCCATATTTCGGCCGCTTCGATCTTTTCATCGCATCCATCGGACTTCGGTTTGAGAGTGCGGAGGGCGTTGTACCAGTCAGCCCGCGAAAGGTCAAATCAAAGCCCGCTCGAATCGGCCAGGCCGCACGGCTGATTCAAGAGATGGGATCTCAACCGAGGCTTGTGCCGATTGTCCCAGTCCTTTAGAGTTGGCCCCGGACAACGTGTTCCGGCGGCCTATCGGCCCGGATATGTGCTTAATCGACAACCAGGAACTGAACATTATGAAAGAGCCTCTTCGCTCCCTCGGCCTGCTGACCGTGTTGGCCTCCTGCGGCGCCGTCACCGGCGTCGCTGCGCCCGGGTCCTACAGCGGACTGGGCCAAAACATGGCCAATCTTTATATGACTTCCAGCGCCGAGACGCGCTCGATCAGCCCCGAGAATTTCACCGGTGAAAAGGGCAAGGCGGGCATGGCAACCGAGGGGACGGGCAAAGGGGCGGCGCGGGACCTGGGCCAGGGCTGGAAAGTGTCGCCCTCGGTGGTCATCAAGGCCAAGAGCACCTTTGCCTTAGGAGAAATCCAAGGGCCGGGCTGCATCCAGCAAATCTGGATGACGCCGACCGGCAACCTCCGCAAGTCCATACTGCGTTTCTATTGGGACGGCGAGACCGAGCCTTCGGTCGAATGCCCGGTGGGCGATTTTTTTGCCAGCGGCTGGGGCAAGTACTGCCAGATTAGCTCGCTGGCGGTGTGCGTGAATCCGGGCAGCGCCTTCAATTGTTATTGGCCCATGCCTTTCCGCAAGTCCGCCAAGATCACAATGGAGAATACCGACGAGAGAGACATGGTGCTCTATTATCAACTCAACTACACGCTCACCACTGTGCCGCCGGCCGCCGGTTACTTCCATGCCCAGTTCCGGCACGAACAGCCGCTCAAGCAAAAGGGCCTCTACACCATCCTGGACGGCGTCGAGGGCCAGGGCCAGTACGTCGGCACCTACCTGGCCTGGGAGACCGCCAACTCGAGGTGGTGGGGCGAGGGCGAAATCAAGTTTTTCCTGGACGGCGACCAGGAGTTCCCGACCATCTGCGGCACGGGCACCGAGGATTATTTCTGCGGCTCTTATGATTTCGTGAATCCGGAGACCAGGAAGACCCAGGCCTTCTCGACGCCCTATACGGGCCTGGCCCAGGTGATTCCTCCGGACAAAGTCGACGAGCCCGGCCAGCACTACGGATTGTATCGGTGGCACATCGCCGACCCGGTGCGCTTCCAGAAGGACCTCAAGGTCACCATCCAGGCCCTGGGCTGGAAAGCCGATGGCACCTACCTGCCCGCCCAAGACAACATCGCCTCGGTCATATTGGTACCAGAAAGAGCCGCACCAGGCCTTTCCGAAGCTCCCGGCGGAGTAGGCGCAGCATTTCCCCAGTACGTGGTTAGGATCGGACATGTCGAAGAAAACCGTTGAAGCATGGTGGTCGGGAGAGTTATTCGAGGTGGGCATGGGGCAAGTGGTTGTTGGACGGCAAAAGGCCAGCGATGCCGGCGGCATAATCACAGCCGGTGTCTTCCTGGTGGACGCCTATTGCCTGGGTGTCAAGAGTGCCTTTCTTACGAAGATCCCGTCCCCCAGATGGGAAGCTGCGCTGGAGCGAATATTCCGAGAGGAAGGGCGGAAACCGCTGAGCCCGGCCTGCGCGCGGAAACTCATCGAGGGCGCTGTCGCTTACGCCCGGAGTTTCGGTTTGGAGCCGGACCCCGATTATCAGAAAGCCAGCCACGTCTTGAGCGGCATCGACGCCGCCGGGTGCGACACCACCTTTGCCTTCGGCAAGGATGGCAAACCCTTTTATATCCAGGGACCGCATGACTCACCGGAATTCGTCCGGCGGGTGATGGCCTCCCTGAACAAGCGCGCCGGAGGCAGCGATAAATCCCCTTCGATTATGTGGTGAAGAGGGAGCGTTGCTATACACACGCCGCATGAGCCTCTTCAAACAACTTGAAAAACTTCACCGTGCCGAACGGTTTCAGCGTGAGGATCTTCACACGGAGATAGTCGCCCAAGTGCTGCGGAACTCGCGGGAGCTAACCTTGGAGTGGTTGCGTTCGCTGAACGTGACGGATTTGAAGAAAGCCGGCGACATCGAGATCACCACGCAGCCGAGAAAAGGCAAAGAGGACTCAAAAAGACCTCTCTCGTTTTCATTACCCGCGATTACGAGGCCGCCCCTATGCCTAGGACGGCGGATCCCAACGTCAACTTTAAGCCCACGCGATGGTTTGCATTTTTTAGATTTCTGAAGGCCCATGTGAACGGCGATGGGCTGGCCAAAGAGCTCAAGCTGTTCATGGAGGAAAACCGTATGTCATTAGGAAACCAGTTTAGGTCGACCGACTTAGTCGCGATGGAGAACTTCCTCAGCGCAAGAGCTTTGATGGACGAGACGCTGCAAGGGGAGGTCTTTGAAAAGGCACGGAAGATTCTTGGCCCAGTCAGCAGTCTCACAAAGAGTGTCGACCAGCTGCGTGCATTTCAGCGCTACACCATTTATTCGGAGGTCGGAGTTCTCGACTGGGCGATGGGCTATTTTTTTCCGCATGAGAATCCGGACAAGCCAGTGTGGGTGGGAATCGAACTTTGGAGTAATCCTCGGGCTGTAGCACACAGCGAGCTGATCCAAGCGTTTCGTGGTTGGATAGACAAATCGCGGGGGTCCTGGTCAGCCGTGCAGCTTGACAACGGATGGAGTGGTATCCGCAAAGGTAAAGCAATTCACGGCCTCATAGGTGGGGACGATCATGTGCGAGCGGTCAAGGATCACTTGCTGCAGTTGCTAGACGAAGTCGGACAGTTCCAGAAGACATGCCCTGGTCTGCCATGGGCCAAGAGCGACGCCGAAGCGCAACCGGAGCAGAACTCAAGTGCGTCGACGCTCGAACCGTGACAATCCAGCGGCCAGGCACTGCCGGGCGAAGGCCGTGAGGTGCAGCCGCAACGGATCGGCTGCCCGGCAAGCGGCTTGAAGCCGTCCTGATGAATCGCCCTGCCGGCCGAATGCGCTTCGGACGCGGAATAACACTACTTGCTCACTCATTGTTATTCTGCCATCTTAGAAGCCGAATGATTCGATGGAAGGATGACGGTTTATGAACGTATCGCTTGGGCAAAAATGGGAGCAGTTCGTCGAAGGCAAGGTCAGAAGTGGCGACTACCAGACCGCCAGCGAAGTGCTACGGGACGGGTTGCGCCTCCTGGAAAAGGAGGAATTGCTGAAACAAATCTCCGTGGGGTCGCTACCGGAGCTCGAGGCCAAGTTGCTTAAAGCCGCTGAATCTCTGGACGCGGGTAAGGGCGTTGATGGGGAACAGGTGTTCGCACGATTGCGCCAGCGCAGCAAGGCGCGCCGCCGAGATGGCTAGGTGCATTCTCTCTGAATATGTCGAGCCTGAATTGATCGCCGTTTGGGAATTCATCGCCATCGACAACCTGGAAGCCGCCGACCGTTTCCTGGAAGCGGCCTACGGAACATTCCGGGAACTGGCACGAATGCCCGGCGTGGGACGCCCTCGACAGTTCGCACCGGCGCGGCTGCGCGATCTGCGTTCCTTCCGGGTGAAGGGTTTCGTGAACTACTTGATTTTCTACTGCCCTATCGAGGATGGGATCGAGGTCTTGCACGTGCTGCACGCTGCGAGGGACCTTGGGCGGTTTTGGGAAAATGAATGACGCATTACGCCATTGCCGGCATTTCAACAGGCTGCTAATCGCCGTCTCTGTCCTTATCAGGATGGGCAAAGACGAAGGCGGCGCGGACGGGCGCGGGCATGGGGTTGTCCGGGCCGCGGACGGACCGCCAGACGACCTCGTTGAGCAGGAGGTCGTCGACCGCGTCTTCGCGGGCGAAGTTCATCGGGAGTTGTCCGCCCCAGGCAATGGGTGAGTTGCGCTCCTGCAAGTCGGCATTGGCGGGCAGGGCCTGGTAAGGGCGCAGGTCCGGTTGAGACTGGAAGGCATTGAACATCGGCGCGGCGGCGGCATCGAACTGGGACATCGGGCTGAGCCCGAGGATAAGTTCCATGGTCCGGAGCATGCTCGTGGTCGAGTAGAGAGTGGAATCGAGGGCGCCCCGTTTGGTGTAAGGGCTGACCACGTAAGCCGTGGTGCGATGGGCGTCCACGTGGTCGGGGCCGTTCTGGGCGTCGTCTTCGACGATGAAGAGGGCAGTTTCGGGCCAGAATTTGGAGTGGCTGACGGCTTGGACGAGTTGGCCGAGGGCCAGGTCGTTATCGGCCACCAGGGCGGTAGGCGTGAGCTTGCCGGGCGTGGCGCCGTGGGTGTGGTCGTTTGGCAGCCGCAGGATTTGGAGGCGCGGCATATCGCCTTGGGCCTCGAAGCGGTTGAGCTCGGCGATGAAGCGGGCGGTGCGTTTGACATCGGGATAATCCAGGTCGAAGCCGCGATACTCGGGGTCGAAGTGGCCGCGCAGGGCGGGCATCCGGGTGGTGCCATTGTTGCGAACGAACTCGCCATAGCTTCGATAGGTCACCCCGGCGGCCAGAGCGCGGTCCCACAGATAGCCGCCGGCCGGAAAGGCGACCGGGAAGTTGCCCTCGGAAGGATAGGGGAACTTGCCCGAGCTATCGTGGCCGTAACTGAGCGGCCACATTTTCTTCACGAAATCCGTCGCGTAAGCGCCCATGCTCCATTCGTGCCCGTCGGCGCTGACTTCGGCCTCGACGTAGAAGTTATCCAGCAACACGAATTGGCGGGCCAGTTGGTGGAGGTTGGGGGTGACGCGCTCGGGGAAGAGGCAAAGCTTGGGGTCGCCGTTGGCTTGGGGAAGGTCGCCGAGGACCTGATCGTAGGTGCGGTTCTCTTTGATAATGTAAATGCAGTATTTGATGGGGCTTGGCTGGCCGAGTTGGGCGGGGACAGGGTTTCCGGCGGGGCAGGACACGGGGACTGAGGCATCGGACCGGAGCGGGCTGCAACGGCAGGTCTGGGCGGTCAAGGCCCGGAGTTGCCGCTCGAACTGTTTGCGAGCCGGCAGGTCAATGATGCTCAGGGTGCCTTGGAAGAGCGACCCGATGTACTGCGCCCCGGAACTCTTGGAGACCGGCTGTGGGCCGAGCGGGTTGGCTTTTGGCGTCAATCCCTTGCCGTTGCTTACCAGGAGATGTTTGCCGTCAGGCGTCACTCGGACCGAGGTGGGATACCACCCTGCGGGGATGAACCCGAGCGAACGGCTCTTGCCGGGCCTGCTCACATCGAACACCGCCACGGCGTTATTGTCCGCATTGGCCACAAAGAGCGTCTTCTCATCGGGGGCCAGGGCCACGCTGTTGGGCGTGGACCCCGGCGGGGCCTTGGGATAAAGGGCGGCGCTTATGGTCTCGAGGGCGGTGCCGGCCGCCGTGTCGAAGACCGTCACCGTGTTGCGGCTGGAGTTGGCGACAAAGAGCAGTTTGCCCGAGCGGTTCAATGTCATCTCGCAAGGATGTTCCTGAGCGGGCCATCGGGCGAGGATGCGCCGGGCTTTCAAATCAATGACCGCCACGGAGGCCTGGGCCCAGAGGCTGACGTAAAGCCGTCCACGCTTTTCGTCGAACCGGCAGGCATAAGGGTAAGAGTCCTTGGCATCGGCCTCGAGGAGGGCCGCTTCGGCTCGTTTAGTAGCGGCGGCGGTATCAAAGTCGGGGCCTGGCAGGGCCGGGGCCACCCAGGGGCCGGGAACATTGGTGCCGAGCAGGATGTCGGAAACTGCGGGCTCGGGGAGCATCCGGACGGTGGAGATGGAATGCCCCCAGACATTGGCGACGCACAAGCGGTTTCCCGCGCTGTCCAGTGCCAAGCCGGCAGGCACACCACGCTGTCGGGCCTCCCGCAAGCGAATCGGGCTATCCTTGGACAAGGAGCCGTCCTGGAAATCATAGCGATGGATGACCTCGTCGCCGGCGCCGCTGCAAAAGAGGCGCTTGCCGTCGCCCGAGAATTCGATGCCATAAAAGGCCTCATGGACGGGTGTGCGGGAGACGACTTTGCCAGCGGCCAGGTCCACGACCAGGATTTGGTGGGCGCTGTAGCCGCTATGCAGCACGGCGGCGAATTTCCCGCCCGGATGCACGGCGATGTTGATGGGGAAATCGGCCAGTTCAACCTGCCGCCCCGTGGGCCGGAGCGACCATTGGTTGTGGAGTTGGACCGAGCCGTCGGGCTGCTTGCCGGGCCAGGTGGCCGGCGCAGGGGCGGGCGTCGAGGAGACGGCGCTCGAGTGTCGGCCAGGGGCGCAACCGGCGGCGGCCAGCAGCGCGGCCAGCAAGAGCGGCATGGAGAGCATTCGCATAGGCAATCCTCTTTGCCAGCGAAATGGCCGGACGTAAAGCGTAATTCGGAGGATCCCGCCTTTGCTTTGGCCGGACGCTCAGGCTCTCCGCCCGAGTGCCGTATTGACATCTGGGGCATTCCTGGCAAGATTGCTTATGCATGCCCAACACCTCGTTAAAACTCCGGTTGTGATCATTCCAGTCATTGCCGGTTCGACCGGCGCTCCGTTGTGCGCCGCGGTGCCGGGTTGGCGGGACCTGGGCGTGGTTTATCTTGTGAACACCGGGATCACGGTACTGTTGGAGTTGGGCTGCGTGCTCGGGGTGCCCACGGGCATGTGCGGGGTATCGGCGTATGCCTTTCCGGCGGCGATTCTAAGTCAGGCTGCGTTTCTGAACCTGGTTCCAGGCCTCGTTGCAGCAGTCTGGTTCCTGTGGCGAAGAAAGGCCGGGCTGCTGGCCGGCCTCGTGTTTGGCCTTTTCCAGGTCGCTCTTTTGGCGGACGTGGCCATCTTCAGACTTTTCCGGCGGCACTTCGACGGGCTGATCTGGAATGTGCTAACGACCCCGGGAGCGTCGGACTCCGTGCGTCCGGGGTCTGGCACGATCATCACAACCGCGGTGGCGCTTGCGGCGATGCTGGGGGTGGCGTTTTGGGTGGCAGCGGTTCTCGCTCCGCGCCTGGCAAGTCGCTCATGGGGAGGACGGCTTCTCAAAACCGGGTTTGGGCTGATCCTGGTTTGTCTGGTGCTGGAGCGGGCAACCTTCGCGGTTGTGGGGCTTTATGATGCCGCTCCGGGAGGATGCCTCCGCGAAACGCTCCCCTTCTACCAGCCGTTGACGATTAAAAGGCTGGCACGAGGACTCGGGTTCAAAGCGCATCCCCTGGCGGCGCCTGCGCTGCCCGGCGCGCGCGGCAGCGTGGTCGCGCCCAAAATGCCGCTCAGGCCCGTTACCTCGCTCAAACGCCCGAACATCGTCCTCATTGCGGTGGAGGGCGGAAGGTGGGACGCGCTCACAGACTCAGTGATGCCTAATGCTTCCAGGCTGGCGAGGGAGGCCTGGTGGCTCCAGAACCATTATTCCACGGGCAACGAAACCCTGTTCGGTATCTTCGGCTTGTTCTATTCCCTTCATGGCACCTACTGGAACAAAGTCCTTGCCCAGCAGAAACCCTCGCCCTGGCTCGACTTTCTCGCCGGCCAGAACTACGAGTTCCGCATATTCAGTTGCACGGACCTGAATTTCCCGCAGTTCCGGCAGACGGCGTTCCGCAACCTGGGAAGTGAAATCCTCGATAAATGGGACGGCGCTCACGTCGACCGGGACCGCCACATGACCGATGCTTTTATGCAATTCCTGGATCAAAGGAAACAACAGCCCGGGCTGGCTAGCCCGTTTTTCTGCTTCCTGTTTTATGATGCCACCCACCAGCCCTACGAGCACCCTCCGCAAGACGCTCTGTTGCCTTCGCGATTCAAACCCGGCCAACTGAATTATGCGCGTCTGGCCTTCTCGCCCAGTCTGGCCATCGAGTTCAAGAACCTTTACCTCAACTCGATGCACTACGTGGACCGGCAGATTGGCCGCGCCGTTGAACATCTGCGCCAATCCGGCGACCTGGACCAGACGGTCATTATCCTGGTCGGGGACCACGGCGAGGAGTTCGGCGAGTGCGGACGCTTCGGACACATTAGCGATTTCAGCCCCTTCCAGGCACACACCTTTGGCGTGCTCCGCCTGCCGGGGGAGGACCCAAAGATCATCACCAATTTGACGTCGCACGTCGATTTCGAGCCGACGGTCCTGACGTGGATGGGGGTCACCAACGCGGTCGAAGATTACTCGACGGGCGTGCCCATCCAGAAAGCCGAAACCCGTTCGGCGGTCGTGGTTGCCGGCTGGCAGAAGACTGCGCTAATCAAGCTGGAAAGCACTACGATCTTCTTGCAGAGCCACACGTCCTATTTGAACAGCCACTACGAGCCTGCTGGAAGCGGGGATCCAGGCCGGCCCACCGCATCCGAAATCGCGAGGATGCTCGATGAAATGCGGCGGTTTTACAGGTAGCACAGCAGTAAGCCGCAAACTACTGAGTGAACTGGCTAACCATGAATTTCGTCAACGAGGCGTCCACGTGCCTGCGCCGCTGAGCCAAGCTGGTCAAGACCGGGCTTGTCGGTGACGGCACTTCCGGCTAGATTGCTCTCCATGGTGAAGCCGGTGGAAATTCCGTCCGACACTCCGACCTTGAAAAGGGTCTTGCACGAGAAGATCGATCAACTGAGCGCCAGCAAGCTCTTCGTCCTCAGTCGCGTCCTGCTGCAACTGGAAGCCGACGAACTGGCGGGACATCTCGATGCGGCCTTCGACGAGGACCGCAAGGCGGGCAGGCTCGGAAGCGAGCGCATTCAGCAGATTCTCTCTCAGGTTCGTGCGGAACATCCTTACCGCTGATGAGGGTTTGCATCGACACGAATGTGCTCGTTCTGCTCTTCGGACGGGACCAGAGCGAGCGTCCTATTCGCGACGCGCTCCTGGCCGGACGAATCGAACTGGCGATTTCCAACGAGATCCTTCTCGAATATCAGGAAACGATCACACGACTGTCAGGCGCGACGCGCTGGCAGCAGGTTGAACGGCTCCTGACGCTAGCGTTTCACCTGCACGCCAACATTCTTTTTCTGGAACCCCAGTTCCGGTTTGGCGTCATCACGGCCGACGCCGATGACAACAAGTTTGTTGATTGCGCGGTTGCCGCACAGGCTGATTACATCGTTGCCTCCGACCGCCATTGTTGCGGCGCTCATTGGCTCTGGGTACAAACCCCGGCCCATTACACCTCAAGATTTCGTGCAGGCCTATCTCCGATCTGGCGCTTAATCGTATCTTGCGATCCGCCTGACCTCCCGTCGACGGATTCGGAGAGACTTCCGGAGCGTTCTGGCCTATTCCGGCTGGTGTCTCAACCCTTCCTGCAACCAATAATCTTCGATTCTCTCCAGGGATTGGCCTTTGGTTTCCGGCACCCACCGCCACACCAGGGCAATTATCATGACGCAGAACGCGGCGTAGAGGAAGAAAGGAAAGCCGTGATGAAACCAGGCCAGCAGCCACGGATTATGGTCCATCATGGGAAAGGTCTGCGAGACGACGAAATTGGCGGTCCACAGGCATACGGTGGCCACGGCCATGCTCCGTCCGCGAATCCGCGTGGGAAAGATCTCCGAGAGGATGACCCAGGTCACGGGACCGACCGACAAGGCGAAGCTGGCGATATAGCCCAAAATGAAGAGGAGCACCCAGACCTCGGTTCTCCGGAGGCAAGCGGCCAGGCCGATTGCCAGCAGGCAGACGCCCATGCCCAGCGAACCGAGGATCATCAGCGGCTTGCGTCCCAGCCGATCCACTGTCCAAATGGCCACGATGGTAAAGAGCAGGTTTACCGCCCCCACGACCACGGTTTGCAATAACGCGGCGTCGGAATGGGCGCCCAGCTTCTTGAAAATATCCGGCGCGTAGTAGAGAAAGACGTTGATGCCCGTGACCTGCTGCAAGACAGCCAGGGCGATGCCGATGAGCAGCACCTTCCGCGCCCCAGGTTTGAAGAGGTCGCTCAGGGCGGCCCCTTCATGGGCAATGGCGTTGGTGATTTCACGCATCTCCTGCTCGGCCGCGGCAGGTCCGTTGACGCGCCCAAGGATGCGCCGGGCCTCCTGGGGGCGGTTTTGCGCCAGCAGGAAGCGGGGCGTTTCGGGCACAAAAAACAGGAACGCCAGCAACAGGACGGCCGGGACGGCCTCCGAAGCGAACATCCAGCGCCAGCCGGTGGTCTGATTCCAGGCGGGGTCCCCCAACCCGGCGATGAAGTAGTTGGCGAAATAGACGAGGAGCATTCCCGTGACAATGGCAAACTGGTTTACCGAAACCATGCGCCCGCGAATGCGGGCCGGGCTGATCTCGGCGATATACATCGGGCTGGTAATCGAGGCAGCGCCGACCGCCAACCCGCAGATGATTCGGAAGGTGACGAATTGGGTCAGGTTGCTGGGCGCCGCGGTGCCGACGGCAGAGACGAAAAACAGGACGGCCGAGAGGATGAGCACATTCTTGCGCCCCCACCGGTCACTGAGGGTCCCGGCGAGCCAGGCCCCCAGCCCGCATCCCAGGAGGGTGCAACTGGCCGCCCACCCGGTCTGGACAGGGCTGAGCTGAAAATGGGCCTCCATGAAGCCGATGGCTCCGGAGATCACGGCCGTGTCGTAGCCAAAGAGCAATCCTCCCAGGGCAGCCACCAGGCTCAGCAGCGTCACATAGAGGATGCTCCCCTGGGCCTGAGCGGCCAGGGCGGAGCAGCCGGTCGAGGAGGCGCTCGCAGGGGCCTGGTTCAAGGGGGAATCATCCATCGCCTAAGCCTAATCCTAATCCTAATCCTAATCCTAATCGATGCCGCACGGCCCGGGTCCAACGAGCAATCATTCAGGTCAGCTACCGAGTTCCCGGACGCGGAGGTTGCGGAAGTCAAAAGACTTGCCTTCGGCCTGGATGCCGATGTAGCCGCGCTGGGCGTCGAGCGCGTTGAATTCCCAGGCGCGCTCGCCATCGACGTCCAGGGTGATTTTCTTTCCGCTCACCTCCATGCGGAACTTGACCCATTTGTTGAGCGGCATCCGCGGGGTCTCGGCGGGCACGACGGTCTTATAGCCCCTGACCAGGGCGCCCAGGGCGTTGGAGGCCAGGTTGATTTGCCAGCCGTCTGTAGGCCACGGCTTGCCCTCCAGGCCGGCACGGACGAAAAAGCCGCTGTCATATTGCGGCACCAGGGCCCGCCATTCGGCCTCGAGGACGAAATCGGTATATTGCTTCTCGGTGCGCAGCCAGCCCATGCCGTCCACGAGGCGCAGGTTGCCATTGGTCACCACGAAAGTCACCTCGTGCACCGGCACCCACCCGCTCAAGTCCTTGCCGTTGAACAGCGAAACCCAACCTTCATCTTTCGGTCCCTCGGCGGCGGCGCAAGGCCGGGCCAAAACCAGGCAGAACAGCAGCGCATGCGGGAACAACCCCATCGAGAATGTTTTCATGTCGGGTGGATTCTTGGCTGGAAACCCCGGGCAAAGTCAAGCATTCCCGGCGCCGCGGCGGCAGGGCTGATACGCTCTGGCCGCGGAGGGGGAGCCAGGCGGGCAGCCCTGAAGTCCGGAGGCCGACACCTGAAAACGGCAGTTGAGGAACCGCAAAGAACGCAAAGAACACAAAGATAAGCTCTTACAGACGGAATTGGCCTCCGCCGTCAAAGGACGCGGGCAGATCAAGACCCCATCGTTTCTCTGCGATCTTTGCGTTCTCTGCGGATAAAACTCGTCTCTCCGCGAAGATGAAGTCCTCTGCGCGCGGGTGCTGGCGGCGGGCCATACAGTCCAGCCAAGTCAGCAAAATCCCCGTCCTGCGAGACAATCAAAAGCCCGTTCCGCTTCGCGTGCTCCCAAATCGCCCGGTCGTCCGCCTCAGCCAACCCCAAAAGACAAACCTGGTCGGAGCCGGGAAAAACATCATTCAACCGCTGGCAAAGTTCGAAGCTCAGGTTTTGGTCAAGCAGGAGCTTCATGCGAAGCTACGAGTGTCGTCGCCCGGCGTTCCCGGTCCGCGGCATAAGCCAAACAGGCGCGAATATCCTCTTCTGTCAACTCGGGATAATCCTCGATTATCTCTGCATGGCTTATGCCGACGGCGAGCCAACCCAGGACGTCACCAACCGTTATGCGCATCCCACGAATGCACGGTTTGCCGCCGCGTTTGCCCGGCTCTATCGTGATGATGTGCTGATAACTCACGTCCATGCCTTAACCAAAAGGACCCCTGACGCAAGCCAAACTGCCTGCTCGCGTGGTCGGGTGGAACGAGCAGATCCGCTGGAAAAGACTGCGTCCTTCGCGTCCTTTGCGTGAGTCTCCAGGCTTCGCAGTCGCAGCAAAGCTTGGCTGGGTCACAACACGTTCCAATGCTCAAGGTTTCCTGGGGGCCGGCCCGGTTCAGGGAGCTACCCGCGCAGGGCGCCAATCGCGGCGTCCCGCTTGTGGCTCCGGCTTTGTGTTGGGTTGCAAGGGCTGAAACCCGCCAGGGGCGCCGAAGGTCAGGGTGTGACAGGGATAGAACGCGATGGTGCCGGTGAGCCCGGTATCGCTGGCTGCCGCCTCGCCAACCAGCCAGCCGTCTTCGGGACCCACCGAGCGACTGAAATCGCTCATCCGCCCCAGAAGCAGGGTGAAGTAAAAGCCCCCGCCGCAGTCGTAAAGATCGGTTACGGGGATCGGTTTGTTTCCTCCCATGTAAGCGGGCCTTGTGCGGTTCTTGTCCGTGTATGTGGCGGCCAATCGCCCGCCGCGCCGCTCGATCCTGAGTTGCACCGGAGAGTTGGACGGCCCAGCCCATTCCCAAGTTCCGGTGAAATCGGCCCTGGCGCGGCGGCCGGCCCATTTGGTCTCACGTGTTTCGCGGCCCTGGGTCACCCACAACTTGCCGTTCATCGCGTCACCAATGGCGTGACCTTCAAACCAAATCTGAAACCACCGAAGCCCCCAATTGGTGGGGATGCACCAACAGCGCAAGTAACCGCCCCACAAATCGGCGTTGACGCGGCCCTCGAGGTTGGTGAATCCGTGAAACTGAAATGAGCCGGTCACTTCCGAGAGGCGCTGGTGCAAGGTCAGCTCAAATTCTCCCTCGCGCGATTCGAGGGGGACTTTTCCGCGCCAGACGCCGGCCACGGGCGCCGGAACTATCCATGCCGACAGCACATCGTGGTCAATCCCACCTTCCGTGCTCTCGAAATCGGGCACATCGGAATTGGTCCTGAATTCGTTGGCAGCCCTGCTATGCATGCCGAAGTAGCTCGTCCGGGCGTCGAGCAATTTGTCCGCCTTCCATTCCCCCATGCCGAATTGATGAGAAACCACGCGCGCCCCTGGCTTCAAGGCGCGGACGAGCTTCGCGCGCAAATCCAGGTTGGCCTCCTGGCCGAGATAGAGCGCCACGACGCTGGCCTCGCTGAAATCGTTGGTGAACAAGTCGCCTTGGATGAACTGAACACGGTCTGCCAGGCCGGCTTGCGCGGCCTTTTCCCGGCTTTCACGAACGAGCTGCGGATCGAGTTCTATCCCGACGGCTTTGAGCGCGCCAAAATCCCGAACCGCGGCAATGACAATTCTTCCATCCCCGGACCCCAGATCATAGACGACGTCGTTGGTTCCGGCGTCGGCCAGCCAGAGCAGGTCCCTGACGGTGTGGTGCCGGGTGGGCAGGTACGGGATGGTACTTGGGGGCGAAGGAATGAAGGTCACGCCGTATCGCGGCGCGAGATTGCTCGGAAAAGCGTCCGGGATGGCATCTTGTGGCGGGGCGGTGTTGGTGGCGGGCTCGGCGGCGCGGGAGCGCGTCTCCGCTCTCAGCAACGCGCAGGCTGACAAACCAGCGATGAGAAGGGCCCGCGTGGTTCTGTTCACGGGTCCACCATTGCGAGGATGCGAGCAGAATTCAATCCTCTAATTGTAAATGGTTTAGCTTGAGGGGGTCGGAGGCTGATATATGATGCTTGCGCGAATGGGTACATTTCAATTTTTTGGGTGGCGGTTTCCGGCTCCTGATCTTAATCTTGCTCCTAATCTTAATCCGAATGAACCGCCTGTTCGACCATGAAAAACTGAAAGTTTATCAAGCCAATTCTGATCATCGACTGCACGAAGGAGATTAGGAGGAGGATAAGATTAAGATTAGGAGCAGGATTAAAACTAAGATTGGGAGCGGCTGTCCAACGAAGCGAAATGTGCCCCCCGTGAAGCACGAGCATGAAAGCATTGGTATTGGAAGCTTATAAACGGTTGGTCTATCAGAATGTGCCGGAGCCCCGGATGGGGCCGGAGGAGGTCCTGATTGCGGTGCGGGCCTGCGGCATCTGCGGCAGTGACGTGCACGGACTGGACGGCAGCACGGACCGGCGGCGTCCGCCCATCATCATGGGGCACGAGGCCGCGGGGGTGATCTGCCAGGCCGGCAGCGGGGTGACGGACTGGAAGGCGGGGGATCGGGTGACCTTCGATTCGACGGTGTATTGCGGGCAGTGCGCGTTCTGCCGCGCGGGCCGCATCAATCTGTGCAATCAGCGGCGGGTGCTGGGCGTTTCCTGCCAGGACTACCGCCAGCATGGGGCCTTTGCCGAAATGGTGGCCGTGCCTGGGCGCGGGCTCTATCGCCTGCCGGAGGGCTTGTCTTTCGAGCACGCGGCGATGGTCGAGCCGGTTTCCATCGCCGTCCATGCAGTGCGGCGCGCCTCGTTGGCGCTCAACGATACGGCGGTCGTGGTGGGCGCAGGCATGATTGGGCTGTTCATTATTCAGGCGCTGCGCCTGGCCGGCTGCGGGAAAATCATTGCCGTGGATCTCGCTGCCGAGAAACTGAAGCTGGCGCGCGAGCTTGGCGCAGGCGAGGTCATCCATTCCGGCGCCAAAGATGCCCTGGCCCGGGTGCTCGCGCTGACCAACGGCTGCGGAGCCGACGCCGTGTTCGAGGCCGTGGGGTTGGGGGCGACGGTGGACCTGGCGGTGCGCGCGGCGCGCAAGGGCGGGTCCGTCACCCTGGTCGGCAATCTGTCGCCAAAGGTGGAACTGCCGCTCCAGGCGGTGGTCACGGGGGAGTTGAGCCTTTTTGGCTCCTGCGCCTCTTGCGGCGAGTACGCCGCTTGCCTGGACATGATTGCGCGCGGGGCGATGCGGGTCGCCCCGCTCCTGAGCGCCCTGGCCCCGCTCGAAGAAGGAGCGGCCTGGTTTGATCGGCTCTACCGGAATGAGCCGGGTCTGTTCAAGGTTGTGCTGGCGCCTTCTCAGGAAGGATGAAGGATGTATTATGAAGGATGAACTGGTGTTATGAGCACGAACCTCTTCGATCTGACTGGCAAGGTCGCGCTGGTCACCGGCGCCAGCCGTGGGCTGGGCCAGTACTTTGGCCGGGCGTTGGCCCGGGCCGGAGCGGATTTGGTCATCACCAGCCGTCACCTCGAGACCCTCGAGCCGTTCCGGCTGGAGATCGAAGGGCTGGGCCGCAGGGCCCTGCCCTTGGCGCTGGATGTGCGCAACTATGAGAGCATTCAAAAGGCGGTCCAAGCCGCGCTGGCGCACGCGGGCAAGATCGACATCCTGGTGAACAATGCCGGCTGCAACGCGCGCAAACCGGCCCTGGAGGTGACGTGGGAGGATTGGAACCTGGTGCTGGACACGAACCTGCGCGGGACCTTCTTCGTCGCGCAAGCCGTGGCGCGGGGCATGATTGCGCGCCGCTACGGGCGCATCATCAATATCGGCTCCGTTACCAGCGTTTTCGGCTATGCCGGTCTCGGGCCCTACTCCGCCAGCCGCGGCGGAGTCAAACAGCTCACGATGAGCCTTGCCGACGATTGGGGTCCCCACGGCATTACGGTCAATTGCCTGGCGCCCGGCTGGTTCAAGACCCAGCAGAACGCCGTGCTTTACGAAGACAAGGAATGGGTGCAATACCTCTGCGACCGCATTCCCCTCAAGCGCCCCGGCCAACCGCTCGATCTGGACGGGGCGGTCGTTTTCCTCGCCTCGGATGCCAGCGCCTACATCACCGGCCAAACTCTGCTGGTGGACGGCGGCATCACCACCGGCTCGACCCGGGCCGCGGTTGCCAGAAAGTAATCAGGGCCTGAGCGGCCCTTCGACCCCGGTTCACAAGCAATCCGACATCCGAGGGCCGAGGGTCGAGTGGCCAGGGGCGGCGCTTCGTTCACTCGACCCTCGACCCTCGCGTCTCTATACTCTTGAACTGCGGTCTAAGATTCCGAGGCCCCGACGCGGTTCTTGGCGTGGGCATCCGGCCCGCCAAACCCCCAGGGACGGGCGCGGTCCTTGGCGCGGTCCAGGGCCTCCGACGCCAGCTTGACGTCCTCGGCGATTTCGTAGTCGAACATGCCTGCCAGGATGCCATCGGCCCCGTTTTGGAAGGCGAAGCGAAAGGCGTTGGAAGGCGGGATAGCGCCGGCGGCCATGACTTTGAAGGCCAGCCACGGTTTCTGGACCGTCTTCATGAACGCGGTGGTCTCCTCCGGGTTCTGGCACCAGTAGCCGGGAAACTCGTTGTAAGGCTCTTTCAACTGGTCGGGTTTGGGCCCGCTGGGATAGCTATGGTGGTGGAAGGTCTTGATGTAGAAGTCCGCTTTGATGCCATTGGCTTCGCAGGCCTTCACCACCTCCAGGGCATGGCCGCCCACCCCGGAGGGCACGCCGTATTCCTTGGGCAACTCGACGGCCTTGGCCACCAGGTCGAGTTTGCCTTCGGCAACCAGCGAATCGGCATGGACGCCCCAAAGGTAGATCGCCTCGCAGCCGTCCTTGATCAGCTCTTCGACATGCTGCCGATACTTCGCCATGTCCGGTTCCACCGGGGCGGTGGGGCAAATAATCCACTGGATCTTGCCGCCGCGCTCCTTGCGGTATCGGCGCAGGACCGACATCGGGTGCGGCGGGTTGTGCATCGACACGGTGTTGATGCCGTTGGCCTCGGCTAGGGCCAGGGTTTCCATGATCTTTTCGTCGGTGTTGTAGTGCGCCGCCAATGTATAGACGTACTTCAAGTCGCGGCTGTGGGTATAATGGGTCAGGAGGTTGCCGCCCAGAATCAGGCGGCTGACCTCGAGTTTGCCAATCCTGGCTTTGGGCAGCGGCCCGGCGGAAGCCGGCGCGGAGGGCGCGGCCGGAGTTGCATCCTGGGCCTTGCCGTCCGCGGCCAACGCGAGGCCGGCCGAGGAAACCAAGGCCGTTTTGACGAATGAGCGGCGTGTCATGTTCGAGCTCGAGCGCATAGGTTCTACTTTCTGTGCGAATGCCCCGACCGCAAGCCAACAGCAAACGACCGGGGCAATTCCAAATCTTGACGTTGCGGACGCATTGTTTATTCGGCCCCTGGGGGGAAGTCAATAAGAGAGTGCAAGCCGGCGTAACCGGTCAGTGAAGGCGGAAACAGAGTTCCCGGCCAACCCCTCACCCCAGCCCTCTCCCCATCGGATGGGGAGAGGGAGAATCCTCCGCAGCCGCTGGAGGAACCAGAGATGCTTGGAAGTCCAAGAGACTGCCGACGCTTCTCCCTCTCCCCTTCCGAAGGGGAGAGGGCCGGGGTGAGGGATCTGCCCCGTGACACTCCCGCCTTCATTGAGGCATTAAAAGCCAGCCGGCATGACTTCCATTACTCTTCCGGAGTCGGAAGCTGGGAGCCGTCGTGTTTGGCCGGCAGGCTGGCCGAGGGGCTTTGGGCGGGCGGGACCAGGGGCCGGCGGCGCAGACTATTCTGGAACGAGAGGCGCAAGACCATAATGAAGGCCTCGCGGATGATGTGTCCGGACATCTTGGACCGGCCCTGGAAACGCTCGGTAAAGATGATGGGCACTTCGAGGATGCGGAAACCCTGGCGCCACAATCTATGGGTCATCTCGATTTGAAAGGAATAGCCGGTCGAGCGGATGGCCTCGAGGTTGATGGCCTGGAGGGCGCGCCGGCGGAAGCATTTGTAGCCGCCGGTCGGATCGGTGAAAGGCATGCCGGTGAAGAGTTGGACGTACTTGGCGGCGCAACTGCTCAACAACAGGCGGCTCAGCGGCCAGTTGATGATGCGAATGCCGTTGAGGTAGCGCGAGCCCAGCACCACGTCCGCCTCTTTGGCCGCCTGGAGGAACATCGGAATGTCGTCCGGGTTATGGGAGAAATCACCGTCCAGTTCAAACATGTACTCGTAGGCGCGCTCCAGTGCCCATTTGAAGCCGGCGACGTAAGCCGAGCCCAGCCCCCCTTTTTGCTTGCGGTGCAGGACATGCACCGAGGGGTGTTCGGCTGCCAATTCATCGGCCAGTTTGCCGGTCCCATCGGGGGAATTGTCGTCCACCACCAGCAGATCGACGGGCACCGCCAGGGCCAGAAGGCGGCGGGCAAGCGGGGGAAGGTTTTCCCGCTCATTGTAAGTCGGCACTACCACCAGCGCGCTGTTCATGCAAATGACGCCCGCAGATTTGTAAGCGACCTCCACCCCGAAAACAAGCCAAGATTTGTGTGATTTGATGGGACGAGGTGGACTTCGGCCCGGTTTATGGCACGATACGGGCATTGGGTTTGAAACCAACGCCTTGCCGGCAAATCTATGGCTGCTGAGACTGAGAACGAACTCAAATCAATCGAACAACGCGACCGGGAGTGGCTCGAGCAGGTGTATCGTGGCGGCAGCGCGAGGGACTTCACCCCGCGCGCGGTGCTGGCCGGGATGGCGTTCGGGGGTGTGATGTCGCTCTCCAATTTGTATGTGGGGCTCAAGTCGGGTTGGGGCCTGGACGTGGGCGTCGCGGCGATCATTGTGATTTTCGCCGTGTTCAAGGGCCTGCAGGGCCTCGGGCTGGTCAGGCGGGAATTCGGCCTGATGGAAAGCACGATCACGATGACCGTGGCCGTGGCGGCAAGTTGGATTTCATCGGCCGGCCTGATCTCGGCAGTCCCGGCCCTAACGATGCTCACCGGTTACCAGTTTGTCTGGTGGCACCTGACGCTGCTCATCGGGGTCATCCTGTACCTGGGGGTGTTCGTGGCCATCCCCCTGAAGCGGCAGATGATTCAGGACGATTCTTTGCGCTTTCCCTCGAACATCCCCGTCGCGGAAACCCTCAAGGCCATGTATTCCCAGGGGCGCCAGGCGATGACGAAGGCCAAGGCCCTCGGGATTGCGGGCGTGGCGGGAATGCTGGTTGCCGGACTTCGCGACGGCCTGAATTGGATTCCGGACCAACTCGAATCCGGTTTGGCCATCGGCGGTGTCAGTCTTACGAAGCTCACGCTCACGCTCGAGCCGAGCCTGATTTTCATCGGCATCGGCGCCCTCTTCGGCATGAAGGTGGGCCTGAGCATGCTCTTAGGGGTGATCTTGAACTATGGGATTCTTGCGCCGCGGTTGATCAACGCAAGAGTCATCCATCACGCGCCACCGCAGGTTCAAGCCCTGCTGGCGCCCACGCTGCCGTTGCCGGCAGCGGCGGGGGAAACGTTGAGCGTTGCGCTGGCCGAGGCCAACGCCGGGCCCGAGCTTTCCTCCGGGATCAACTCCCGGATGCTGCGCTATACCTGGACTGGGCCTGCCGTCTATACAAACCTGGCCGGCCTGGCGCATGACCTGAACGCTCCGGCCCTGGCTGATGGCTCGCCCAATCCTCTCTATAATGCCGTCCGCGCGGGCGAGATAAAGAGCAAGGAGCTTGGCCCAACGTGCTCCTGCTGGAAGCCCCCGCTGCAATCAATTGGGAGGCGGCGCTGTCCATTCCGGCCAACCAGCCCTCCAGAATTGTCAAGGCGCTCGGGTTCAACCCGGGGGCCAGCAACCTGCGGGAGGTCGGGGGCTTTCGCAATATCAGCGCCTGGGCCCTGTGGCCCGGGGCGACGGTGCTGGTGGTCGGGGGATTGCTTACGCTGGCCTTTCAATGGCGGACGCTCGGGCGCACCTTTGGCAGCATTTTCACCAGCTTCGGGGGCAAGAAAAACGGCGCTCAGGGCAGCCTCGATGACATTGAAGTTCCGATGTCCTGGTTTGTGATTGGGTTCGTCCTGACCGGCGTGGCGGCGGCGGTTCTGCTGGTCTGGCTCTTCAGCATTCATTGGTTCATGGGCCTGCTGGCTGTGGTCCTGAGCTTTTTCCTGGCCGCCGTGGCGGCGCGCGCGGGGGCTGAGACGGGGATTAATCCTATCACCGCGCTGGGCAAAGTGACGCAGTTGACCTACGGCGGCATTGCGCCAGGGAACATCCCTGCCAACCTGATGACGGCGTGCGTTACCGCCGGCGCCGCCTGCAGTTGCTGCGATACTATCGGCAACCTGAAAGTCGGACATATAGTTGGCGCCAATCCGCGCAAGCAGCTTGTCGCCCAGCTTTTCGGTGTGCTGGCCGGGGCCATGCTGGCCGTGCCGGCCTATTATGTCCTGGTGCCCGATGTCAACGCCCTTGGGGGCGCCAAGTTTCCCGCCCCCTCGGCGTTGGTCTGGATGGGGGTGGCCAAAGTGCTTTCGCAGGGGCTCCACACCTTGCCCCGCAGCGCCGTGCTGGCGATGATCATCGCCTTGGTGGCCGGCTTTGTCAGTGTCATCCTCGACCGCCTGTTCCCGAATGCCAGGCCCTACACTCCCTCCCCGACCGCCCTGGGCATTGCCCTGATCATTCCCGGCTCCACCAGTTTTGCCATGTTCCTGGGGGCGCTCATCGTCTGGGTCCTGGAAAGAAAGGCCCCCCAATGGAACGGCCTTTACACCATTCCGGTTGCCTCGGGCGGCATCGCCGGCGAGAGCATCATGGGCGTCATCCTGGCCGTGCTGACGGCCGTAGGCCTCCGGCACTGAGCCGCATCGGCTAAGCGCCCGTGGAAAAACAACTTCGGTGCTTTGGGGGTGATTCTAACAAACTGCCTTTGCCTGGCGTCTGGAGCGTCGGAGCGTAGAGCGTGAGGGCATCGTAGCACTTCCCACGCTCTACGCTCTCACGCTTCACGCTCCACCCCAGGCATTCAGATCTCAGAATTTGTTTTTGCACGAGCCCTAAGCCTTGGCCCGTTTCTTGCCCAATTCCTCGAGCAGCCCCGCGAGCGGCAGCGTGTTGACCACGTCCTTCTTCTCAAGCCAACCCTTGCGCGCAACGCCCGCCCCCAGACGCAGGAAGCCGGCATCCTCGAAACGGTGGGCATCGCAGTTGATGGCGCACTTGACTCCCTTGGCTTTGGCGCCGGGCCACAGGCGCCAGTCCATATCCAGCCGCAACGGGTGGGCGTTGAGCTCGATCCAGGTGCCGGTTTCCGCGCAGGCCTCGATGACGGCGCGCTGGTCCACTTTGTACGGCTCCCGCTCGAGCAGCAGGCGCCCGGTCAGATGGCCCAGCATAGCCACATAAGGGTTTTGCGCCGCCCCGATCAGGCGCCGGGTCATCTCCGCCTCGCTCTGGCTGAAGCTTTGGTGGATGCTGGCGACCACCACGTCCAACTCGGCCAGCACGTCATCCGGCAGATCCAGTCGGCCGTCCTTCAAAATGTCCACCTCCACGCCGGTAAGCAGCCGGAACTGGTTTCCCTCCCTGGCCAATTGCGCGTTCAGGGAACGGATTTGGGCCGCTTCCTCCCGCAGGCGCGAGGCCTCCAGGCCGTTGGCTTGAAACGACGCCTTGGAATGGTCGGTAATGGCCCAGTAAGCCAGCCCCAGTTCGCTCATGGCCCGGGCGATCTCCTCCGGGCGCTGGTGGCCGTCGCTCCACGTCGAGTGATTATGCAGCGAGCCCTTGAGGTCCGTCCACTCCACCAGCCGGGGCAGCGGCCCTTTTTCCGCCAGGGCTATCTCCCCCGTGTCCTCGCGCAGCTCCGGCGCAATCCAGTGCAATCCAAGCTGCTCGAAAATCTCCTCTTCTGTCCTGCATGGCGCCAGCAGGCCCGCATCGCGCGTCTCCTCCTTCGACCGAAACAGGCCGTATTCGTTGAGCCGCAGGCCGCGGTCAATCGCCCGCTGCCGCAGGGCGATATTGTGTTCCTTGCTCCCCGTGAAATACATCAGCGCCGGGGAATACTGCGCATCGCCCACCACCCGCAGGTCGCACTGGATGCCGCCCTCGAGCAACACGCTGGCCTTGGTCTCGCCCTTGGCGATGATGCGCAACACTCCGGGCCGGCCCGTGAAATAGTCCAGCACCCGCTCCGGCGCCTTCGAGGAGGCCACCAGGTCGATGTCCCCGATGACTTCCCGATAGCGGCGCAAGCTGCCGGCCGTGCTGCACCGCAACACCTCGGGATGGAGCCTGAGGGCCTCGACCAACCCCTCGGCTGCGGACAAGGCCTCGCTGAGCAAATGCCGCGAAGCATAAGCCCGCCGCCGCTCGATCCCCTCGAGGATGTTCGCCTGCGTTTTCTCCCCGAACCCTTCCAGCCTGGCCACCTTGCCCTCCTTGCAGGCCCGCTCCAGCTCTTCCACACTCCGGATGTTCAGTTTGTCGTACAGGGCCTTGACCTTCTTCGGTCCCAGCCCGGGCACCTCCAGCATCGCTGTCAATCCGGGCGGCGTGGCGGCCTTGAGCTCCTCGTAATACGCCAGCTTGCCCGTCGTCACCAATTCCCCAATCTTCTTCTGCAGCGCCTCGCCGATCCCCTTAATCTGCCCCAGCCGCCCTTCGGCCACAACCTTGTCCAGCGGCTCGTTCAGGGCCTCCATCGCGCGCGCCCCGTTCAGGTAGGCCCGCGCCTTGAACGGATTCTCCCCTTTCAACTCCAGCAACGTCGCTATACTCACCAAAACCTCGGCAACCTGATCCTTGTCCATACCCCAAATATGAAGCCCAAACCCCGGAAATCAATCAGAGACTTCTCACGTCGTTTCCTGCAATGGTTTGCGGACAACTTTGTCACCGCTCCGGAGGCCCGCGTTGGTCTCCAGCTTGCGCGATTGACTGCAGGGCTGGCGTCGGCCAAAATGGGGATATGAACTGGCGAGACAGAATTACCACAAATCCGCAAATCTGCCACGGAAAGGCTTGCATCCGGGGCACACGCATCATGGTATCGGTGATCTTGGACAACCTGGCCTCAGGCCTGGGCCAGGACGAAATTTTGAAGAGTTACCCTTCCTTGACCCGGCCGGACATTGACGCCGCCGTCGCTTACGCTGCAGAATTGGCGCGTGAGAGCGTCATTACATTCCCGTCCACCGCGGCGGCATGAAGTTCAAAATCGACGAAAACTTGCCCGTCGAAGCCGCTCAACTACTACAGGGAGTGGGCCATGATGCCGTAACCGTGTACGACCAGAACCTGCGGGGAGAGATCGACCGGAGGTTGAGGGAGATCTGTGCCGCCGAAGGGAGGACGCTTATTACCTTCGATCTGGACTTTTCCGACCTGCGTACGTATCGAGGAACGCCGGGTTGCATCCTTTTGCGCTTGCACCGGCAGAACAGGGAACACGTGTTGAGAGCGCTGCAACAGGCCGTGCCGTTGTTGCGGACGGAAACCCTGGCCAACCGGCTCTGGATCGTGGAAGAGGGCCGGGTCCGGATCCGAGAATCATGATCATTAGGGCCGTGAAAAGGAGTCTGGCTGAACCCGAGATCGTGACGCACAAGGGCAAAGCCGTTTCCGACCACCGAAAAACCGTGGAACGTAAGCGCACCCCGGAGGGTGTGCCAGGGCCAGCCGTATGTTCGGAACCGACGTGAAGGGGGCAGCCCGGGCGAGGGGAGCGCGGTATATCATGCTGGAGCTCCAGGAGCACAGGCTCCGGCTGCCTCAGAATCTTCTGAATCAAAGCTTCGCGCGTGCCCATGCCGGGGAACTAAAATCGCCGGAGCCGCCCCGCCGCGACATTTTTATCGAAGACCATCGATGCCCGTGAGCGCCACTGATCGGCTTAACACCCCACGGCCCTGGCGCCGCCACACTGTCGCTATTTCATCGGCGCCGCGCCGCCGCTGAGCTCCGGCTCCTGAATACCCGGGCAGGGGCCCCCTGCTTCACCCGTGGCAGGGGTCAGCCATTAGGGCACTGCCTAAGTAAAAACACAACCCATAGTTCGGCTCTAATTGGCTGATCTGCGTCTGGAGAACACTGCGTAAAGACGAACCAAGCTATGGGCTGACCCCTTTTCAACAACTCGACGATGATGTATCATAAGGAACGCCTGGGTCGAGCTATCCAGGATTTCATGGGAACGGATATACTCATCGAAGTCGGCCGTAAACCTCGTTGGAAGGACAGCATCAACGTCACCAGAGAAAGACTGGCCTGTCACGACCAACGGCGTTCCCTGTAGCCAACTCGCCCTCCAACACTTGCTGCTCTTATAGCTTTGCCTGATTGATGGGCAGGCTATAAGAGCGGCAAGTGTTGGAGGGCTTTACGCAAAGCCTTTAAGTAGGGCCTTTAGCTATCAGTTCGAGTGGATGCCGTTCCGCTATCTGTATAAATCTTGCGGCTCTACATTGGCTCCTGTGGCTTTCTATGGAGGGCTACGGGCCTGTGTAGAGGCTATGGGAATCTAAGGTCTTAGGGCTTAACTTTGGCTATGGGGTCGTGGGGTTGATGACGCGCCAGCGGTTTACTCAGCCAGAGGTGCCGACTTACGGCGTGACAACTCGATAAAATCTTCGTTGAAACTGTGTGCCCCTAGAATCCTGGAAAAGAATCGTGCTATCGGTCGAATAATAATTCTTCAGGTCTGCCCAATTGATTAAGTCTGTAGATGCTTGGATTCGATAATTCCTCCCAATCTCATCTGCTATTTTCAGTTGCAGGAGGCTCCCGCTCAAAAGTGGCAACACTGTCAAAACTGGGCGCATTGGCGGCGGATTCACCGTTAACGTGGCTGTCTGGCTGATTTGTGTTCCAGATGTATCCTGAACAACAACTGCGTAATAGCCGGCCTCATTTGTTGTTACATCTTGCAATGTCAAAGTTGCATTTGTCTCCCCACGTAAATTGCCCCCGTCAAACTGCCACTGATAGGTTGGCGACGCACAATCGCTTGCGGCGGCCGTAAATGTCACATCATCGCCCGCCGTTCTTGTGTAGCTTTGCGGTTGAACAGAAATAAGTGATGAAAATGTATTGCCGAGTGTAATGAGGGTGCCATTGTTTCCATCGGCCAGAAACGTGTTGTCACCAAAGGCTACACCCAACAGATGTTCAGTTGTTCCACTACTACGTACTACCCAATTCACGCCATCCGGAGAAGTAACAAATGTCCCGCCATCCCCCGCCACGACAAATGTTCCGTTGGCGTAAGCAACGTGGAATAATAACGCCGTGGTGCCAGAAATCCTGCTTGTCCAATTCGTTCCGTCCGGTGACGTGATAATTAGGCCATTATATCCGGCAGCAACATACAAACTGCTCGCATACGTTATGCCGCCCAAGTATTCATTCGTGGCCGGGGTCGTGTGCTTCGCCCAGCTTGCGCCGTCGGGCGATGTAAAAACTGCCCCATCTTCCCTGACGGCCGCGAAAAGATTGTTCCCCCATACGACCTCCTCGAAATCCTTGTCACCATAGCTACTTCGACAATGTTCGATTTCCTGCGTAACCACTTGCCAATAAGTCAGTTGTGAACGAGATTGCTGGTGTGCTAGAAAGCGAGGGAAAGCCCGTCCTTTTGACCCGGACCGCTGGGGCATT